>Ga0209363_1000038_pt1 | contig 57938 bp, 1 predicted proteins | sample WorMetexBAHAMAS3_FD_187385 | JGI IMG/M metagenome (GOLD analysis project Ga0209363, IMG submission 187385) | Marine gutless worms symbiont microbial communities from Max Planck institute for Marine Microbiology, Germany - Inanidrilus exumae... | ecosystem: Host-associated > Annelida > Digestive... | reverse complement strand
TCGTTGCCCGCCCCACCATAGAGCGTGTCGTCGTCATCTCCGCCCCTCAGATCGTCGTTGCCCGCCCCACCGTCGAGCGTGTCGTCGTCATCTCCGCCCCTCAGATCGTCGTTGCCTTCACCGCCGTATAGCAGGTCATCGTCGTTGTTGCCGTAAAGCTCGTCATCGCCCGCCCCGCCGTCGAGCAGATCGTCGCCGTCGTCGCCCTCGATCTCGTCGTTGCCGCCGAGCCCGTAGAGAAAGTTGGCGCGGCTGTTGCCGTCGATCTCGTCGTCGAAGGCACTGCCCAGCACCCCTTCGAAACCGGTTGTGGACGACAGCGTGAGCTTCAGGTTGATGTTGCCTAAGACCTGCGTTGCGGTGGTTCCGAGCTCGATATCGACCGCCTGCACAAAGCCGCTGAAGTCGAGCCGGTCGTGCAGGTCGTTCGGGTAGCTATCGTGGTGGTGATGGGGATGATCCTCGTAGGCATCGTCGTCATCATCGTCATCATCGTCGTGATAGTACTTGCCCGCTTCGACAACCCGGTCATTGCCCAGCAGACCGCCGCTGAAGACGTAGGTGTCGTCGCCTGACTGACCGTACATCAGGTCATCGTCGGCACCGCCCTCGACGGTATCGCCGCCGCCAATCTCCGCGCCGAGCAGCTCTATGCCGGCGATGTCGTACGGGTCGAAGTAATAATCGTGGTCGTGCCAATCGTCATCATCGTCATCATCATCGCCGTGATCATGCCACCAGTAGTGATCGTCGTCATCGCCCCCGTCGCCGTGAGCATGCGACCAGTGGTGATCGTCGTCATCGTCCCCGTCGTCGTGATCATGGTCGTGGCCATGGTGGTACTCGTTCAGGTGCCAGCCGTGCTGGTCGTCGTGCGAGAGACCGATGATATGGCCGTTGAAGAGTGAAAGATGGGCGTTGTCGCCCAGCACAAGGTCATCACCGGCGCCGGCGTCGATCGTGTCTGCGCCGTTTCCGCCGAGCACCAAATCCGTGCCCTCGCCGGTGAAGACGGTGTCGGCATCGTAGCCGGCACCGCCGTTGGCGAGATCGCTCGAAGCGATATCATAAATCACACCATGGTGGATGCGCACCCGGCCGCTGTCGCCGAGCACGACGTCGTCTTCGAAGTCGCCGCCCAGCACGACGCCGTCCTTATCGTCTCCGCCGACGATCTGCAGGCCTGCGATGGCCGGGTGGTTCTTGCTGTGGCAAGGGCACCCGGGCGCGTCGTCGATGCGCAGCGAGAAACTGTCGCCGCTGACGTTGCGAAAGACGACGTAGTTGCCGCGCTGCGCCGCCTCGAGACTGGTCGAACTCACCTCCACGAACTCGCCGGTAAAAGTGTTGCCGTCCGGATCGTCGAGGTAGAAGAAATTTTCACCGTTGCCGCTGATGCGGCGCACGGAGACTCCGCTCTGCGAAGTCCAGTTGTCGGCGTCGAGGTAGACATAGACGTCGTAGGTGTCGAAGTGCGCGGCAAGGCCGTCGATGTCGACACCCAGGGTGTCCTTGCTCTTGCTGACCAGAAAGCCCTCGTAGATTCTGGTATTCTGCGTGTCGGCGTCGACCTGGCCGTGGTTCGCCACGTCAGCGCTGTCGGCATACCAGGAATCGAGGTCCTCGCCCCAGGTGATGGTAACACCGGCAGCCGGTTTGCCTTCGTCGTCGACAAGTTCGTTGAAGCTGTCGGGCTCGTTCCACCAAGATGACTTGCTGGTTTCCACGTTGTTCCAGTGACCGGCCTGAACCGCGCCGGCGGTCCCGGTGACGATGGAGTCGGCGTCCTTGCCGCCGAAGTTTACGCTGATGACGCGGATCGCACCGTTGTCGAAGGTGCCTTCGACTCCTGTATGGATCTCGTCGCTGCCCTCTCCGCCCAGCACCACATCGCGACCGTTGCCGGTGACGATGAAGTCGTCGCCGGCGTAGACCGGATCTGTGGTGTGGAAGTCGACCACCTCACCCAGCACCAGCGTCGCACGTGCGTTGTCGCCGGCGACAAGGTCGGCATCCACCCCGCCCCGCACAGCCGAGCCGTGGGTGTAGACGACGTCGTCACCCGTACCGCCAAACACCATGTCACGGCCGCCGCCGGTGACGATGAAATCGTTGCCGCCGAACTGGGCGAAGGTGGTTTCGAAGCGATCGATCGGATGGTGCTGTCCGACGACCTGGATGGCGTTGAGCGCCGGCCGATTGTATGAACTTCCGCCGACATCGTCGATACGGATCGAGACCTCGTCGCTCGTCAGGTTCCTGAACACCACGTAGTTGCCGCCCTCCACGTATTCGCCCGCGAAGGTGTGGCCGTCCGGGTCATCCAGGAAATAGGTGGTGGTGCCGTCGCTGATGCGGCGCACCGAGGCGTCACGGCGCGAGTGCTGGTCGTCGGCGTCTAGGTAGACGTAGATGTCGTAGGATTCATAATAGCCGCTCAACCCGAGCAGATTCACGCCCAGCGTGTCGTGTGTGCTGCTGTACAGATAGCCGTTGAACAGGCGCCGATCCTGGTCGCTGCCGCCGTAAATCTGGCTGTGGTTGTCGACCCGAGCGCCGCCGATATAGCTGGAGTCGAGGTCGACACCCCACTCGATGCCAACTCCGACGGCAAGGCTGCCGTCGTCGAAGAGCACCCGCTCGTCGGGCTCGTTGCCGTAGATGTGGAAGCCGCCGCCGTGCAGGTTGTTCCAGTTGGCCGCCGACACGGCGCCCGCCTCGCCGAAGACGTGGGTCGAATCGCCGGAGCCGGTGAAATTAAAGCCGATGGCCGATGACGCCTCGCCCGGACCGAAGGTCTCGTTGCCGTCGAAGGTCGCCCTGCCGTTGTCGCCGATGACATGATCGCGCGCGTCGTCGTCACCGCCAGCCAGCACGAGATCGTCGGCGCGACCGGCGATTACCACGTCGGGACCGTTGCCGGTGCTGATTGCATCTCTGCCGCCATGCTCGCTGTGCCTCGAATCGATGCGGATCAGCTTGCCGGCGGCAAATCGGGCGTGGCCGTTGTCTCCCATGACGATGTCGGGCGCGTCGTCACCCACGTCCAGGGCCATCAGATCGGCCACGAGCTGCGGCGTTACGACATAGTCGGGCGTGGCGAGAAGATCGAGGAAGCCGATCGCCGCCGCGTCGTCCGCCGCAGCGAGCACGATATCGTCGGCGCTGCCGCCCAGCACCACGTCCGGACCGTCGCCCACCGTGATGACGTCGTTGCCGCCGAAGTGCGGCGACCGGCTGAAAATCTCATCGAGCACGAAGGCGCCCGCTAAATGCGCCTCGCCGTCATCGCCAAGGACAATGTCCGTCGCGTTGTCGCTGCCGCCCGCGAGCACCACATCGCCTGCGGCGCCGCCCATGACCACGTCCGACCCGTTGCCGACGTTGATGAGGTCGCTGTCGCCGGTCTGCGGCTCGATCGACCTGACGACACTCGGCGTGTTGAGATCGTCGTCGAAGAAGAACACCTCACCACTGTCGCCAAGAACGATATCGCGCGCCGCGTCGCCCCCGCCGGTGCCAATCAGGTCCGCCACCGGGGAAGGCGTGATCTCGATCGTCTCACCCGCCCCCAAGAGGTTCAGGAAGCCGATGGCCGCCACATCGTTTGCCGCGGCGAGCACGATGTCGCGCTCGCTGCCGCCGAGGACCACATCCGGGCCCTTGCCGGTAGTGATGATGTCGTTTCCGGCGTAGTGCGGATCGATGCTCACGACCGATTCGAGAATGAAGGTACGCAGGAACACGGCCCGGCTGTTGTCTCCGAGCACGAGGTCGGAGGCATCGTCGTTACCGCCGGCCAGGATCAAGTCGTCGGCACTGCCGCCCATCGCCACGTCCGGACCGTTGCCGACGTTGATCAGGTCGACATCGCCGGTCTCGGGCGAGATCGTTTCGATCAGGCTCGGGGTGTTCAGCGTATCGTCGAAGAACACCACCCGGCCGCTGTCGCCCAGTGCCACGTCGCGCGCCGCATCGCCCGCACCGGTGGCGATGAGCTGTGCCACCAGTTCCGGAGTGAGCGAGTAACCCGTGCCGAGGAGGTTTAAGAAGGCGATGACCGCTGTGTCATCTGCCGCGGCGAGCACGATGTCGCGGGCGCTGCCCCCCAGCACCACGTCCCGGGCGTCATCGCCGGCACCCGTGGCAATCAGATCCGCCACCAACGTCGGAGTAATTTCGAAATCCATTCCCAGCAATGCCAGGAACGCTACCGCGGCAGTATCATCGGCCGCGGCTAACACAATATCACTATAACTGCCCCCGATCACCACATCCGGGCCGTCGCCGGTAGTAATCTTGTCGTTGCCGCCCGCCTCAGGTGCAATGCTGAAGATCTCCTCCAGGACAAACGCATCGATGAAGTACGCTTCACCATTGTCGCCCAGTACAATATCGGTGACCGCATCGTTACCGCCGGCCAGGATGACATCGTCTGCATTCCCGCCGATCACTACATCAGAACCATTGCCAGCGGTAACTATATCGATGCCACCTACGGACGGATCCACCGAGAAGAATGCTCCCGCATCTCGTCGGATACCGTCTGTTTGGTCACCGGGCCCTCCATGACCGATCACCGTAACCGCAATACTCTCGAGTTCGTCGAGGGTCATGCCATCGGTCCACGGAGACGTCTCGTCAAAATAAAGCACGCGACCGCGGTCACCGAAAACAATGTCATTTGCTATGCCGCTGGTAATGTTGTCCGTATCGCCCTGACCGCCGAAGATAATCAGCGGCAGCGTTGAGTCAGCACCCAGCACGGTATCGTCATCGCTAATCGCCGGGAAGTCATTGTACGGGCCCTGGGTGTTGAGCACGAAGAACCCGTCATCACCGTTGGCATCCAGATCCACGGTGATACGATCGTCACCAAGGCCCGTGTTGAGGGTATTGATGGTTCGCAATCCATCCCGGTAATGGGTGCCATCTATCGTAATGATGTCGCTTCCGAAACCGCTCCAGATGGTGATGCCGTGGCGGAAATCACCTGTGGCACTATCCGTCCGATACGTAATGGTGCCACTTGGCAGGTCGTACCAACCGAGAACATCGTCGCCGCCGCCCAATCCACTGATGGCAATCTCCGCGCCAACGGGATCGCCGACTGTATCGGTGATCTCGATATCGTTGTTATCCAGCGTGCTGGACGCACCGCTGATCATCAACTTGTGCTCACCCGCACCGGCATCGATGTTCAACATGCCGTTGATCAGATGCAGGTGGCCGGTCAGGAAATCTGTATCCGTGGCCGCGTCAAAGTCGGCCGCCGAGGAGACATAAACTCGCTCATCACCATCATTCAGATTCAGATTGGTTCTAGCTGTCGTGCCCTGCACATTAAAGACGTCATCACCGGAGCCGAGCTCGATGTTCATCACGTCGACGTTGTAGTAATTGACGCCGTCGACCCGAACCGCCACAAGACCGGTTGCGGCTTCTACGTCCTCGATGCGGTCATCGCCCTCGACGTCGAATGTGGTTGTGAACACATTGCCCGACACGTTCTCGATGATCAGCACACCGCCGTCGGTGAAGGCACGGAACTCCGGCAGCCCCCAGACATTGATCAGGTCGGTGAGGGCCTGCGCCACCGCGGCGTGATCCTGACCGGCAACCACGGTGTGCTCGAAGACAATCGCCTCATTGGGGTCCTGATCCTCGCGTGAAAGCTTACCGCTGGTCGCGCTCTTGAGGGTTACGCGCCAGACGTCGCCGGGAACCGGCTGACCGGCCGCCGTCACTCCAAAACTTACCGAGAACGGCGTGCCGTCGAGGCTCACGATGACCACACTGTCGTCTTCGGCAACCGCCGAGATGTTGGCGTCGCCGCCGCCATTGATCAGTTCCGCCAGGCCGGCAGCCACGTCCTGTAGGCTCTGCTCGCCGACCACGGTATAAGGATAGGGTACCGTGGTGATGCCGTCGCTGAGTGAGATGGCCCATATCTCGCCGGCAACCACCGTACCATTCAGGTCGACGATTGTCGTCAGCGCAACCGTTCGCGCGACATCGCCCGCCTCTGCGTCGGCGACGGTGAACTCGGTAACGAAGATGTCGCCCTCACGATGGGTAATGACCAGGGTATCGCCCTTTGCAACGGCGGTGAAGGCATCCGCCGCCTCAAGGTTGATCCTGTCGGCCAGTGCCCGGGCGAGCTCGTTGATCGTTTCCGGCGTGGACGATACGTCCACGAAGTGCCTGCTCGCCACGCCACGCACCGACACCTCTACGGCCCACCGCTCATCCGCCACCGGCGTAAGGTTGGACAGATCGACGGTGGTTGTTCGTGCCGTCTGACTGTCGGCGGTGGCCGAACCGTCGGTGCCGCTGAGGGTCACGGTGGTCACCAGCGCTTCGTGCTCGTCTATGGCGTCGGCGCCCGGCTCCTCGTCGGTGATCAGGCTGCGGGTATCGATGTCATGAATCGTGAGCTTCCGGTGCACGCCCTGGAACGTGATCAGGAAGGCGTTGTTGACCTTCCGTACCGCCACGTTGTCGGTGTAGGGACGCGACGGGATCCGAGTCTCGAAATCGAACACGGGGTCGATGTCCAAGGTCGAGCCGTTCGGATTCAGGATCGGGCTCAGCGCCTTGTACAGATCCAGTGCCGACGCGTTGTAGGCCACCGGAATCGTTGTGAAGAGATCGAGCTCGCCCAGCCCGTTCTCGATCATGAACGACAGCGTAAAGGTGCCGCCCGTGACGTTCGGCTGGATCGTCACGGTCTGCAGTGTGTTGATGTCCTCGTTGACGCGCGATCCGTCTACCACCGTCGAGATCTGTACATCGACGGATGCATCCGGCGCCGCCACGAGGCCGCTCTCGTCCGGAGCACCGGAAAGTCCGATCTGCTCGAAATCGATACCCGCGGCATCGCGCACGAACGTAATCGTATACGTCACCATGCCGCCGAAGGCCGGGGCGGAGGCTGCCACCTCGATATCATCCAGCGCGTACAGCGTCTGCAAGTTCGACTCGAGCACACTCGCGCCCAGATCCGCCGCATCCGGCGTGAAGCTCACGTCGACCAAGGCATACCCCTCACCGACGGTCACACCCTGGTACTCCAGCAACGTTTCGAACGGCTCCCCGGTTCGGTTTGTGACCAGCAACCGCTCCCCGAAGGACTGAGCGTCAAACGACGTACCTTCGGCGTTTATGGCTGCCGCCAGACCGGCGGCCACATCGGCAAGCAGGGTGGTAGAGGTGATGAACTCGACAATCAGCCCGTTCAGTCGCAGTCGCCACGTCTCGCCGACCGTCTTTACGGCACCATTGAGATCGACGATGGTCGTGACCGGGGTGGCCTGATCGACAATGCCGCTGCCGGCCGGCGCTTTCACGAACCCGCCCATCAACACCACCGTCGCGTCACCACTTTCGTCCGGCGCCACTTCGGTGGTATCGACAATATACAGCGTATCGCCGCTCACCAGGGCGACCAGGCCGAACGCATCCGAGTCGGAATCTGCGGCGGCCAGATTTATCAGATCGGCAAACGCCGCCGCGATCTCATGGCGTGTCTGACCGCCCGCCGGGATCTGATGCAGGAACTCGAGATCGGTCTGGTTGCGCTGCAGGGAGAACCGCCAGGTGGTACCTTCCGCGAAGTTGTTGCCCGTCAGTTCCATGGCCAGCTGCGGGGCAATTTCATCGCTGACGGCGCCGATGGGCCGAATCTCCGGCGCGATCGAAACGGTCGACGTAAACGCCACTCCGTCGAGATGGACAACGATCAAGCTGGCGTCCGTTATGACGGGCACGGCAAAGGCCATGTAGTTCGTCGTCACGTCATTGTTGATGACGAAGGCAAGCTCCTCGGCGATCGTCTGGAACGTATCGCCAGGCTGTGCGGTGTAGGCGAACCCGGACGTCAGTGCACCGATGGCAAGTTCCACCGTCCACGTCTCGCCGGCCTGGAAAGTGCCCTGCAGGGTCACGGTTCGCGTATCGGCATCCGTGATGCTGTCAACCGCCCCGCCTGTGGTGCCGTCCGGGAACCCGATTTCAAGCCGTGCAGACAGCGCTCGACCACTGGCATCGACGATCCGCAGGTTGTTCCCGTCGGCGAAGGCCGCAAGGCCGGCGAGCGGATCTGCAGTGATTTGAGCGGCGAGGTCGGCGGCAATGTCACTGCGCGCCTGATCTTCTGCGGTAATCTTGAAGCCGAATGCGAAGGCGTCGTCGCCGGCTGCGATGAGGACGAACCAGCTCTCGCCCTCGACGCGCTTGCCGTCTTCGAGGGCGACATCGAGGGCCGTCACGTTGGGCGCCATATGGATCGTGCCGGCGGGCAGGACCGTGAAGTCGGTTGTGAGGGCGGCGGGACTCTCAATGACGATCACGAGCCGGTCACCGTCGACGATCGCGGTGAGCGCGTCGCTCAGCGCGCCGCCGTTGATCAGCTCGGCCAACGTGCTCAGAACCTGGCTTCGGGTTTCCACCAGATCCGTTGCCGGGTCGATACCCACTGCGTGCTCGTAGCGCACGGCCGGACGGCCGGTCAGCTCGAGCTCGATCACCCAGATTTCATCTTCCTCGGTCGCCTCCGTGGCCGTCACTACCGTCACGCTGTCCGAGGCCGCCAGGAGCGTGAACGCGTTGCGCGGCAGCACGTTTGCTGTCGGCGGCGTGTCACCAGAACCGTATTCCACGACCACCACCGTATCACCCGCTGCGGTGGCAAAGTAATCCGGAGCCACACTGTACACGAAGTCGGAACCGTCAATGGTCAGCGTCCACATCGCGCCGACGGACGCGACACCGCCGAACACGATCCGCGTGGTGCGCCGCGACTCGACGATCACCTCGGCGGTGCCGCCACCCGACCCGATCGTGATGTCGGTAGCAATACCGGTCTCCGCGGCATCGACGATAACAAGATCGAAGTTGTCGACAAATGCGACCAGGCCGCCTGGCGCCAGATTGATCTGCGCGGCGAACTCGGCGGCAATGGCCAGCGCGCTTTGCTGAGTCGTAACGAGTTGCGCGATGTTCCCGGCGATGATCGACCGGCTCTCGACGGTGTGCGCAAACGGCGTTCCGGCAACCGTGGCCGTCCATACCTCGTCGGTCCGTGCGGTGCCGTCGAGTGCGATGCGCGCCAGCGCCGGCGATTCGACCGTTATGGTGTAACTGCCCGAGCCCGCCGAGATGCTAAATGCGGTGGAGAAGCCCGTCCCCGTCGGATCCGCCACCAGCACGTCGTGGCCGTCTACCGTCGCAATCAGGCCGATGGCCGCCGCATTGATCTGAGCCGCCAGATCGATTGCGATCTCGGCCAGCGGCACGGATTCGCGCACCTGGTAATCGTGCAGCGTGCCGGCAAGGTCGACGCGGACCACTTCGCCCGCCGTCGGCGGCGGCGTGCCGGTGATCGTGATGGTGCTGGCACCGTTCGTGGTCTGAATCGCCGCACCGTTGGTGGGGGTGCCGGAGATGGCGAAGCTTCGGGTGAATGCCGATGCGTCGAACACCACCAGGCGCCCATCGCGGCCGGCCGCCTGGAAGGTCGCCGTCGCGTCACCGTTGATCAGGTCGGCCAGACCGCCGGCAACCTCTCCGAGACCGCCGCCCTCCTGTACCGTGTAATCATACGCCGGTCGAGTACCGAGTGTCGCGGTCCATGTCGTGCCCGCCTGGGGCGTGCCGGTCAGCTCGGCAATCGCGTGCTCCGCCGTCGCGGTCGATCCGGTGGTCGACAGCGTTGCCCGGGTCACATCGTAGGCTGCTGCGAACACGTCCGTCGCATTCAGGATCAGCAGTGACGGCCCGGCCGCGTTGACGACATACTGCGGGATCACAAAGGAGAAGTCGCGTACCGTGCCGTTGTCCAGTAGCAGCGTCCAAGTCTCGCCGAACACCGGCGCCGCTGCCGAAAGATCGATATCCTGGACCGTCGCCGCCGCCGTCTCGGCGAGCACGAAATCATCGCCGCCCGCCACCGTAAAAGCACCGGCCAACGTTTCGATTCTCAGGGTCGTACCGATCGCCTCGGCCGTGTAAACCGCGCCTTCGCTGTTGACGACGGAAGCCAGCGCCTCGGCCAGCTGTGTTGGCGTGAAAACGGCAAACGTCGCGGCCAGGTCGGTTGCCAGCTGATTTAGATCCGTGGTCACCGCTGCCGTGTAAACCGAAGCAACCCCATCGATGGCCACGCTGAGCTGCCAGATATCCCCGACGATGGCCGGCCCAATGATAGTGACCGCTGCCGAGTAGCCATCCGCAACCGTCGAGACGCTGCCGTTGCCGATGGTCTCGACTACCGTATTTGGCGCATTGTCCGTGTTGACGATGACGATATCGTTGCCGTCGGCGGAGGCCTTGAAGCCGCCTATCTTATCGAGGCCCGCCGCCAGCTTCGTAGCGAGCGTCGCCGCCGTGTCGCCGGCTTCAGCAAGCTCGGTGACCCCGTTTACGACGCCGTCCACGTGAAGTTCGAGCCTCCAGCTGTCCCCGGCAACAACGCCACCCATCGGCTCGACCAACGTGACGACGACCCGGTATCCCGAGGCGTCCGTGACCACCGTGCCGGCCGGCGTTGCGTCGATGATGGTGTCGAAGGCGGTGCCGACTCGGTTGATGACCAGAAGATCCGCGCCGATAGCGGCTGCCGTATAGTTGAACGACGCCCCGGCGTTAATGGAAGCTGCGAGCCCTGCGGCAATCTCCGGAATCCCGTCGGTGTCGCCCACGGTATAGGAGAAGCTCGACCGAGTGTCTCCGACCTGGATGGTCGTGGTCCAGACTTCGCCGGCCGTATCGTGGGTGGCAGTCAGGGTCGTTCGCGTTCCGGAGGCCACGGACGACATGGCGTACGAGCCTGTCGGGCCGCCGGTGACGGTAAAACTGGAGCTGCGATGGGTCACGAAGATCCGCTCGCCCGCGGCCACCGCCGTATAGACCTGCACCGAACCGCGGGAGAAGGCGTTGATCAGGGCCGTCATCCGGTTTGAGACGACACCGAGTTCCGCGTCTTCCTCCTCGACGTCTTCGGGCTGCACAACGTAGGAGAAAAGCTCCGCCGACGTGCCGTCGTCAAGGGTCACTGACCATGTCTCGCCATCCGAAACATCGCCGCTCAGCGTGATCGCCTGCACCCAGATCTCGGCAATCGAATTCGTTGCGGTAACGGTCACCGCCGGCCCCGATGCAAAGGATTGGGACAGCCGCGCCACGTACAGCCGGTCATCCTGGGCCACCGCGACATAGTCTGCAGCGGCCGCATCGCCGTTGATGGCGGCTGCCAGGGCGCCGGCAATCTCGGCCAGAGAGACCTCGCCGTCGCCATTGGGATCGAGGGTCAGTACACCCTCGCTATCGCGGTCGAGCGTCACACCGTAGCTCAACGTGTCGAAGGCGACCGTCCAGATCTCGCCGGTGCCCGGACCATCTCCCGCAACCGGGACACCGGTGAGGTCGATCTCGGCGCGCTGGGCGGCTGTGTCGAGGGTGGCGACGAGCACCGCCGTATCACCGGGCACCACGCTCGGGGCCGTGACCGTCAGCCCGCCCGCGGCGCGCTTGACTATGATCAGCCGCTCTCCGTCGGTGGCGGCGATGATGTCGATCGCCGGAGCGGTTAGGGTGGCGTTGAGGTGGATGGCATCAGCCAATGCCTCGGCAACATCGGCGGCGGTCCCGTGGCTCGCGTCGATGTCGACGTAGATGACCTCACCTTCGACAGTGACGGACCAACGTGATCCGAAAACGGGGTCGCCGGAGAGCGTCAGGATCTCCACGTCGGCCGTTGCGGCATCTACCGTGCCGCCGCTCGGTCCGACAACGCTCGAGATCGCTGATGCAATGTCACCGGTGAGCCCGATGACGGTCAGCCGGGTGCCCACGGCAACAGCGTCGTAAGCGCCAAGGCCTGTGCTGTTGATCCGATCCGCCAGCGCTTCGGCCATCAGCGCCGGAGTCGTAATGGTGCCGTCGGCAACGACCTCAAACGGTACGGAATCGAGGGTGAGGGTCCACGTTTCACCGATCTGCGGTGTACCGGAGAGATCGGCGACCACGGCGGAGCCGCCCGTGGTGGTAATGCTGCCGGCCACATCGGGGCCGCCCTGCAGGAACAGGGTAAATTCCACCGTGACCGAAGCCCCGGTGGTATCGACCACAGCGAGGTTCTCGCCGATGGCCATTGCAATCAGGTCGCCGACACCGTCGATCTGATCCGCCCAGTCCACGGCAATTGCAGCAAGGTTCGCATTGCCGGTATCAATGGTGACGCCGTAGGCGATGCTATTCACCCGCAGCTGCCAGATGTCACCGGCAATCGGGGTACCCCGCAGGGCGATGGATGCCGACCCGGAGTCGACCGCCACCGTCGTGCTGCCGAACACCGGAGTCGCCAGCGCAATGAACGCCCGTGCTGCGAGGTCCACGTCGGTGGTATCCGAGACATACAGGGTCGCGCCTTCAGCCAAGGCGATAATGCCGTCGGCCGCATTGGCGTTGATGTCGTCGGCCAGTGCCGTCGCAATTTCGGATAGGGTCTCGGTGCCGTCCGCCAGCACCCGATGGACGCTCACGCCGAATTCGCTCGTCAGCAAGACGATCCAGGTGTCACCGGCGCTGCGGGTGCCGGCCAGATCCAGGCGCGTTGTCGTGACGGGGGTGGCCTCCGTGTCCGACGTACCCACCGGCAGCACATCGACGGTTGCACTCACAAGGGCCGCCGTATCGTGGGTGATGGTGAGGGTGGCGTCAACGACGGAAATGTTGTAGGCGCCGGCGTTCGGATCCGTCGAAGCCGCAAGTGCGGCAACCCATCCGTTGGCGATGCTGTTCAGATCGTCTCCCGGTTGCACCACGTAATGGGTGGCCACGATGGCGCCTTCTCCAGCCACATCCCCCGCGATAAGGGTCAGTACCCAGTCCTCACCGGCAAACGCGCTGCCCGTCAATTCGACCACCGGTGTTGCCGGCGCGGTATCGTCGATGGTGGCGCTGCCTGCGGGCAGCACGTCGACCGAAAGTTCGAACGGCGTGCCGTCGCCACGGACGACCAGCAAGGTTGCCCCGATAAAGGTTGCATCGAACCCGGCGCCGAGCGCATTCAGACCGGCGGCAAGCAGTGGCGCGATCTGCAGCACCGACGGCGGTGCCACGTCCAGCGTCCGGTTCTCGGGCGGGTCAAGATCCGGGGCATCGGCATCGCTCAGATTCAGCAGACCGGTTTCGTCGAGGACCACCACGCGCCTGCCGTCGACAAATGCCGCAAAGCCGGTGATCGCATTGATCTGGGCGGCGAAGGCCTCAGCAATGTCGGCCACGGTGTCGTCGGGAAGTACCGTGTACGACAGCGGCGTCCCGCCGATCGTCAGGTTCCAGACCTCGCCGTTGACGGCAAGCCCGCCAAACCGCAGCAGGACGCTGCTGACGCCAACCTCGACGGTCACATCATAGGGCGTCGTGACACCGTCCACCGTTGCGCGGGCGTTCCAGAGTTGACCGAGGATGACCCGGGCGCCCTCGAGCGTCGCGGCAACGGACGTGGTGCCTTCGGTCTCCACCGATATCGTTCCGGCAATCGGACCGCCGGCGCCGCCCAGCTCGATGGAGAGGTTGACGTCGGGCGCCGGAACGCCGGTGATATCGACAACGACCACGAAGCGGCCCACCGCCAGCGCCTCGAGATCCGGCAGTGCCGCACTCGTGTTGATCTGATCGGCAAGCCAGGTCGCAATGGCGGCGAGGTCCTGGCCTGCGATTGTCAGCGCCGGAAGTGCCTCACCACCGACCGTGAACGTCCACACGTCACCGGCTACCGGCGTTCCCGTTACATCGAACTTCGTCGATGACTGCTCGTTGGTGGTCACGATGGCCGGCGACACGTAGGCGCGGACCTGAATGCCGTCACCCGCCGTGTTGACGATGGTGATCGTTTCGCTGATCACCGTGATGTCGATGTCCGGGATAGCGGCGCCCGTCACCAGGCCGGCCAGGGCGATGGCAATATCTTCGAGCGTCGTCGTGGCGTCCGGCACCTCATAGATGAATGTCTCGCCGTTCAGCTCGATCACCCACTGGTCGCCCTCCAGCGCTGTCCCGGTCATGCTGACAGTGGCTTCGTCGACCACCAGCTGCTCAACCTCCGCGGCCCCGACGTTCGCCGTCAGGATGGAGAACAGGGTCTGGAAGCCGGCACCTTCGGTGTTGACAATGATGATCCGCTCACCGATCGCAGCGGCCCGGAAGGCGTCGTCACCGCTGCCGTCGATTGCACTCGCAAGCATCGATGCGACCATCTCGAGGGTCGTGCCGAGGGTGACCGACTGCGTAAAGACCTGGTCGTTGATAAGCACCGACCACTCGTCGCCCGCTACCGGCGTGCCGCCCAACTCAACCACCGTCGTGGTCGCAGCGGCCGGGTCGATGCGGTCGTCGAAGATGCGCAGCGTGAACTCACCGCCCGCCGCCTGGACGGCGATCTGCTGCACTTCGGAGACGGACGGTAGATCGAGGCCGGTGAGTGTCGAGCCGGTGAGGATGCCGGCGTTGGCCACGATTTCGCCGCTGTCGTCGATCGTGAGGGTGTCGGAGCCGAGACCCGCGTCGACCGTAAGCAGGCCGAGGATCGGATCCACGAGGCTGCGTGCGGCGTCGCTCGACACCAGGACCTCATCGTCGCCGTCTCCGCCGAGGACCGTGGTGTGGCCGGCGATGCTGACGACGTGCAGGTCATCATGGCCCGTGCCGAGGAGGAGATTGGTGGCGCCGGTATGGGTCGAATGAATCGTAACGTCGTCATTGCCCGTGCCGAGCCCGATGCTCAGCACCTCGAGATCGCGATACTGGATGCCGCCCGGAAGCAGCCGGCCCGCAATCACAGTGCCGCCGCTCATGCCGAGGCCGGTCAGGCTATCCGAGGTCAGCTCGCCGATGTCGTCGGCTGGGCTGCCGCTGTTGGAGATATTCAGCGTGTCGACCTGGTCGGCCTCGTCCACGCGGGTGTTGAGGTTGACCGGCCGGAAGAAGTACTCGTTGCCCTCACGCGGTTCGCTGGGTTCGCGGATATCGATGATCGAGGTCTGATCGACCGGCGAAATCTCGACGGCGACGGTGAACTCACGCGCTTCCAGATTGTAGACCATGACCGTCGCTCCGTCGGCCGCCGCGCTGAACGCAAAAGCTCCGGCCACGGCGATATTCGTAGCCAGTTCTCGTGCCACGTCAACGGGCGTCTCGCCGACCGTCACCTCGTGGGTGTGGACCGTGGTAAACGTGCCGTCGTCGACGATCAGCGTCCATACCTCTCCCGAAAACACCCGCTCTGGCAGGAGATCTACCCGCACCGCCGAGGCCTGTTTACCTTCTGCCGCCGGGTTGACGAGCTCGAAATCGTTGCCGTCGAGGTTGATGATGAAGATGTTCTCGTTCTGCGAGCGGGCGATGAACGACGCATCGGCGTTGACATTGATGTCCGCGATGATCCCCTGTGCCACCACCGTCGAGGTATCGCCCACCGCGACGACGGTGCTGTGCTGCGTCGCCGTCTCGCCGGTGATGAGCAGGACCTTGATCGTCTGGCCGGCGACCGGCGTCAGTGGCACGCTCGCCGCCTTGACGATGGCCGGCACAACGGCCTCGGTCATACGCGGGTCATCGGCACCGTTAATCTGGAACGTCGCGTTCACCGGGCCGCTGCCGGCAATCCGGATGATGACCAGTGTGCGGTCCTCGACCATGGCGAGGTAGTCCGTCAGCGACGCGTGATCGTTGATGAGCGTCGTCAGCTCGTCGGCGATGGTCGCTGTCGACTCGCCGCTGTTGGTCTCGAACTCGACCGTGATGGCGTCGATGGTGACCTGCCAGCGGTCGCCAGTCTCCGTCTCACCGGCCAGTACCGCAACGGCGTTCGCCGGCTCCGAATCCTCGCCGAGGGCCACGGTGCCGTGCACGAAGCCGGCTGTCGGCAGGCTGCCGGTCGGGTACTCGACCAGCAATGTGTTGCCGGATGGCAGCAGCAGGTAAGGCTTGCCGGTCGTCAGCGCGAGTTTGGCCAGCTCCAGGGCGATGATGCTGAGCGAGTCACCGTTCTGCACCTCGTACCCGAGATCGTCGATCTGCCATAGATCGCCCGGCACGACCGGCCCGGAGAGATCGAAACGGGCGATCTCCAGCCCGGTTGCGGCGACCGTCAGTGTGCCGGATGCGGGCGCGCTCAGCACCGGCGCATCGCCCCCGGTCAGATCGAGCGTACCGCTTTGATCCACGATGATGAGGCGGCTGCCGTCGGCCACCGCGAGCATATCGGCGATGTCGGCGATGCCCTGTGCCAGTCCGGCCGCCACGTCGTTCAGGGTGTCATCACCGTCTACGGTATGGGTGACGAGCGTTCCGGCCACGGTGATCCCCCAGATTTCGGTTTCCACCGCCAGGCCACCAAGCTCGACCGTCGCGTGACCCGTCGACGGGATCACCAGCACGGTCACCACGCCCGGCACGTCGCCGGCCGCATCGATAGTCAGGGTTAAGCCGACGAGCGCCCCTGCCCGGTGGGTGACGATCAGTGTTTCGCCCTGGACTGAAGCGGTGTAGTCCGCGGCATCACCCCGCACATTGATCAGGGCGGCGAGGCCTTCCGCGATCTCAACGAGATCGTCTTCCGGCTGAACGACGTAGCTGAAGTCGTCGAGACCCGGGATCGCGACGGCCCAGATCTCGCCGACTACCGGTGAGCCGTTCAGGACAATGCTCCCGGCGCCGGCCACGTCGGTGTCGACGTCGTAGAGATCCGTCATCAGTTCAAAGGCGGGGGTGATCCGCGCCTGGACATCGAGCACGGCAATACCGCGCTTCAGCACGATCATGGCCGGTCCGCGGGCACTCGCGAAGAGATCGGGATCGGCAAGATCGTTGATCGCCTGGGCAAACGCTTCGGCAAGATCTTCGTTTGTGAGCACCTGCACATCCGCGCCGCCGACGGTGTATGCCTTACCGATCTCTATTTCGATATCTACGCCGAGCAGCGACAGCGTCCACAGATCACGCGGCGTTAGATCGTCCGTGAACGTTACGGTATCGACCGCGCTGATGTCGGTGACAGCGCCGACGGCTGCCCCGGGATCGATGCCGAAGCTCACCTCGGCGACCGCCCGGGCTCTGTCGAACACCACCAGATCCCGGCCGTCCGCCAGCGCAAAGATGTCCGCAAGCCCCGCCGCGTTGATCGCCGCCGCCAGGGCCAGAGCAACGGACTCGACCGATCCGGCGGCCGGCACCGTGAACACGTCGGGAGTGGACGTCACGTCCAGGTAGCTGAGTGTCACCGACCAGGAGGTACCGGCAAGCGCGCTTTCCAGGGCCCCGACCATCACCCGGGTGTCTGCCGGTGCCACGATCCGGGCGCTGACGTCTGCCACCGCCGGGCCGGCAATGTCGATGCGCGAGCCGCTGGCCGTGGCGGACATCCCGATCGCCGCCGCAAGATCGGTGGCCAGCTGCGTTCGGCTCTGATCAACCACCCGCACGGAGTAGTAAACGCCTTCGATGGCAACCTGCCAGAGCTCTCCGGCCCGAGGCTGTCCGGTCAGCAGGACGGCCACCGTCGCCGGGGCCGCGACGTCACCCGATATCCGGATGCCGCCCACCGTGGGAGTTGCCGTGAGCGCTTCGCTGACCGAGTCGACCCTAAAGTCGATGCCGATCGGCGCGTTCGACCGGTCGATGACGATCAGCGTCGCACCGTCGGTCATGGCCGTATAGCGTGTCGTGCCGGAATTGATGATCGATGCCAAACCGCTCGCCACCTGATCGAGCGTGGTCGTCGCTGTCGGGATCACGAACGGATAGGTCAGCGAGCCGAGCTGCACCGCCCACCGTTCGCCGTCGAGCGGTGTACCGAACAGCGTCTCGGTGACGCTCGAGACCGCCGGCTCGGCGCCGAACTCGTGAACCGTGGCAATGGAGGGCGTCACCAGCAGCGCCTCGTCGGTGCCGACGACATAGATGACGACACCTTCGGCCAGCGCCGTGACACCCGGCACCGCCGCGGTCTCGACCCGCGCTGCCAGTGCGGTGGCAACCGCCGCCACATCGGTCTCCGTGGTCACCACGAGATGGTAGGGTGTACCGTCGATATCGATGGTCCAGGTCTCGCCGGAAACCGGCTTGCCGGCAAGGGTCAACGTCGTGACGACCGGCGTGCCCTCGTCCACCTCGGCGCGGATGCCGGGCCGCACCTCGAGCACCGCCGAGAAATCCACGGCCCCGAGCCGCAGGATCTCCAGCGTGCCTCCGGTTACCGCCGCCACGTAGGGTGAGGTCGAGTTACCGTTGATGAGATCGCGAAGGCCTTCGAGAGCCATCGACAGGTTGTCACCCGAGGCGAGTTTGTAAAGCACCGGCGCCGAACCGGTCAGCGACAGCGACAAAATCTCGGTTTCGACGACCGTTCCGGTCGCGCTCAGCGTCGCCTCGCTGGCGATGGTCTCGCGCACGATGGTACTGCCGCCGGTGAGGACGGTCTGGATGGCCGCCAGCGCAGCGCTGTTAAGATCGACCACCACCACGTCGATGCCGTCCGCCATGGCCACCAGGCTCGTGGCATCCGGATCCGATGACGCATTGATCGCCTCGGCCAGGGCAGCCGCCACGTCTTCGAGCGTATCCCCCGTCACCGGCGCGGTGCTGACCCGGACACGGGTATCGGCATTGCCGTCCAGGGTGATCTCGATCTGCCACGTCTCGCCGGTGATCACGGTGCCGCTCAGTGTCGCGGCGACAGCACCCGTCAGCGGTGCTGCCGCTCCGGCGGTTCCCGCAGGATCAACGGCATAGCTGACGCCGAGCGCGGCGCCGTCACGGTTGGCAATCAGAAGCTGCGCGCCCTCGGCGATTGCCGTGATCTCGGCGGGCGCGAGCGCCGTGATCGTCTCCGCCAGCACCGCGGCAATCACAGCCGTCGACTCACCGGCTGCCACCACGTGACGGACCGTGGTCGTCACCAGGGTGGTGAGGGTGGCGGAAACCGTCTGGCCCGCGACCGGTGTGCCGCCGAGGGTCGCGTTGGTGACGGTGGCGGCCCCGCCGTCCGTGAACGTCCCGCCCTGACTGTCGGATACGGTGCTGACCGAGTAAACCGCACTGAAGGCAGCGCCGGTGCGGTTGAAGATCACCAGATCACGACCGTCAGCGGCTGCCGTGAAGTCGGCCGCCAGCACGTTGTCGTTGATAAGTGCGGCCAGCGCGGCAGCGATCGTTTCCCCGGTCTGTGCCGGCGCCACCCGATGGTTGAACGACAGCGTTGGCCCACCGGCGGTCAGCTCGACGCTCCAGACTTCACCCGCAACCGGGGTCCCGGTCAGCTCCGCCGAAGCAGCCGTGGCAATTGTAGGATCGGTGTCAAGCGTTGCCGAGTAGGGTGTAGCCGGGTTTAAGGCAAAACTGATGGTCTCGTCTGCGGCGCTCGATATCACGACGCTGTCGCCGTCGGCACCCGCTGTGTAGGCCGCATCGGCGTTGATGGCCGAAACCAGCGCGGCGGCGATGTGTTCTACCGAGTCGAGGGTCGCATCGACGACCACGCTGAAGGATGCGGTGCCCACGGTCAGCTGCCATTCATCGCCGACAACCGGCGTGCCGGCCAGGACAATCACCTTGGTGTGGGATGGTGCCGACTGAGCACCGGCGGCGCCGGCCGGTGTAATCGACGGCGTGACATCGAAGTCGGCCGGACCGCGGCCGCCGATCACCACGCCGCTGCCTTTGGCCGCTGCAGCATAGTTCGGGCTGAGTGTGGCATCGCCGTTGATGGCATTGGCGAGCGATCGGGCAATGTCTTCGATGCTGTCCGTCGCCAGGACCGTGTGGGAAACGGTGGCGACGCCAGCCACGTCAATGCTCCAGGCCTCTCCGGCGATGGGTGCGCCGCGCAGGACAACGGTGCGGGCAAAGTTCGTCGCTCCCGTTGAGGTTCCCACCGGAGCGCTGGCCGTGCTCTCGGCCGTGACCGCCGTCGTTGCCGTGAATGCCTCTCCGGCGACGTTGATGATAACGACCTGCGTGCCGACCGCCCATGCCCGGAGATCACCGTCTCCATCGATGGCGGCGGCCAGGTCTGCAGCCAGGGCCTCGAGGGTCGTCGATGCCGTCCGTGCATAACGGGTTGAAACCGCGTCGATCTCGATGGTGATCTCGACCGCCTCGTCCACCACGACGGTACCACCGAGATCGATCGTCGTCACCGGCACGAAGGTCGGATCGATGGAGAAGGTGTTGCCGAGGGTGAATGCCGTGCCGTCGGGGCTCGCGATGACGACCGCCTCGCCCTCGGCGATCGCGGTCAGACTGGCGAAAGTCGCATTGATCGCCGCTGCGAGCCCCGCAGCGATGTCCGCCTGCCCCTCGCCCATCAGGACGGTGTAGGCGACGTGGGTGGTGGTCCCGCCAACGGTCACCGGAAGGGTCCAGGTCTCCCCCGGTACGGCCGCACCGACGATCGGCAGCAGCCGGGCCACCGGCGTTACCGTGTCGACGACCGCACCGGAAACCGATGTGATCGAAACGCTTGCGGAGACCGTACCTCCGGTACGATCGAGGACCAGCAGCTCGGCGCCGTCGGCGATCGCCGAGTAGGTTGCGGCTTCCGGTGCAGGATCATTGTTGATTTCAGCGGCAAGGGCCGCAGCCACCTGCTCGAGCCCGTCGGCCGCACCCGCGACCACCGGGAAGCTGACGCCGTTTACCACGGCCGTCCACACCTCACCGGCCGTAGGCTCCCCGCTCAGGGTGAGCACCACGAGTCCGGATTCCGTGTCGACGAAGGCCGCCGGCTCAGACTCAAACGTGACGGAAAAATCACCGGCGTTCAGTTTCACCAGGATCAGCTCGGAGCCGTCCGCGAGCACCTCGAATTCGTCCGCCAGCTGGATCGCTGCCTCTTGGGCGAGGCCGATGGCAACGTCCGCCAGGGTGTCCGCGACGCCGCCCGATACCTCTGCAATATGCGAGACGATTCGGGTCTCGCCGCCGAACTCGACGCGCAGGGACCAGGTTTCGCCGACAACCACGGAGCCGGTGAGCGCCAGGCGCTTCGCGCTGGCCGTGGGATCGCCCGTGACCACGCGGTCGGCCAGAGTGAACCAGTGCCCGCCAACGCTCGTCACCAGCAGGATGCCGTCTTCACCGGTTGCCGTGAATCGGCCCTCGGTCAACGTGTTGATCAGCTGGGCCACCGCCGCTCCGATCGAGGCTGGCGTATCGCCGGGCTTCACCCGGTACGCCAGTGTGATGGGATCGATGTCGACGCCCACGAGATCGAGCACCAGCGTGGTACCGGCCGGGTAGGCATCGAGCGGCGCACGCCGCGCAAACGGATCCGGCAGGGTTTCCAGCGAGGTCGTGACGTCGAAACTACCGGCATCGCTCACGATGAGCAGGCTGCGGCCGCGCGCCAGGGCGGTGAAGTGCTCGGCCGCCGTTGCGTTGATGTGATTCGCAAGCTTGGCGGCAATGACGGCAAGCGATTCCACCGAGTAGGTGTAGTCGTTACCGTTCAGGTTGATCGTCCAGGCTTCACCCACCGCCGAGGTGCCCGTCAGTGTGATGCGGGTCAGTGTGGACGAGATGACCGACGTGTCAAAACCGCCCGCTGTCACCGTGTCCGGCACGGGCCGGATCGAAATACCCGATGTGAAGTCGGCCGGGCCGTTGATGGAAAGTGTCGCGCCGACAACGGACACCGTAAACTCCTCACTCAGGTTGATCAGCGCGGCGATGCCCTGGGCGATCTCGTCAAGGGGCACCGATGCCCGCACGACGTGCTCGTGGGTGCTGATCTCGGTATTCTCCAGCGTGAGCGACCAGATATCTCCGGCAACAGGCGCATAGGGGCGGTTGATTTCCGGCACATCGACCAGCACCGCGTGTTCGGTGAGCGTGACGGGCTCCGGTGTCAGCACCACTTCAGCCGGAGATACCGTAAACGCGGTGTCTTCGGTGTTGCCTTCGTCGTTCCGGATAATCAGTGCAACGCCGGCGGTCTTGGCCTCCAGGTTCTCGATCCCGGACCGATTGACGAGCTCAGCCAGCGCTTCGGCGATGGTCTCGAGGGTGTCACCCGCGATCACCGTGTGACTAAAGGCCTGGGGCTCGCCGGCCACGGCCATGGACACCGACCAGACCTCGCCGGGCTCGGGCTCGCCGTTCAGGATGACGGTGGAAACCACCTCCGCGGGCCAGGGCCGGTCGAAGGTGACCGTGTAGCCGGAGACCACCGGTACGTGCACGGAGTCGATGCGGTCGGCCAGGTTGAAGTTGAGATCCGCAATCGTGTCACCGGCGCGAAGGGTGTAACGATAAGGTACGCTGTCGACCGTGACCTGCCAGGTTTGCGCAATCCAGGCTGTGCCGTTCCACAGATGGAGTTCCGAGGCGCTGCCGGTGTCGACCCAGATGTCGCCGACCGCCACGGCAACCGGCGGAGTATCCTGCTCGAATGTGGTCGCGCCCGGCACTACGCGCAACGCCTCCAGCACCTCGATGGCCACCATGGTCCAGTCAAAGGACACGATTTTGTCGAACAGCGTAACGGTACCCTGCTCCGGCGTACCGGTTGCGGTAAACCCGCCGCTGGGCGGCAGATTGAGCCCCACCTGGAATGTCGAGCTGTCGGTGGCCGTGATGCGGACCTTCGCGTTGCCGAGGATGTCGACAAACGACTCGGCTAGCAGCGATCCACTCAACCCGTTCGCCGGATCGTTGATGTGGTCCGCCCACTGGTCGACGATCTTGGAGAGCGCCCGGCTGTCCGCCTCGACGTCATAGTTGAGGTCAACGACGGGATCGGTGCCGACCTTTACGGACAGTGTCCAGATATCCAGCGGTACCGCGCTGCCGCTCAGGCTGATCACGAGCTCCGTCCAGGAGAGCTTCGCCGGATCGATGTCGACGTCGGTTTCGTTCGCCAGCGTGCCGCTGATCAGCACCTGATCGGCTGTCGGTCTCGCCCCGGCGATCCGCAGGTCGAAGGTTGCACTCGGATCCGCCACCCCCGAACTGGTATCGCCGCCGAAGGACAGGATCTCCTGGGAAACCGACGCGGCGTCAAGCAGCCGGTCGATGGCCGGTCCGTCAAGGAACGTGAACTCGAAGGGGAAGGCGTTGATGCGCGGATCGAATCCGGGCCGTTCACCGTAGATCGCGTTGAAATGGAACGACTCGTGATCATGCAGCACGGCGTTACCGTTGATGTCGACGTCGATGCTGTTGACGGTGCCGTCCGCCTGGGGCTCGTTGGTCTCGCCCGGCAGCCGGAACGGGTCGTTCAGGAACCGTTCGACGCCGGCCAGCGGTCCGCCGACAATAGATAGCGGCCCCCGAACCTTGTTCACACGATCCTCGAAGGCCGGAAATACCAGTGCATCACCGCCGTCGACGATCTCGTCGTCGATGGCCTGCACCGTCACGATCCGCGGCGTATCCCAGTCCCCTGTGGTGAACCGCAGCTGGGGTGTAACGACCAGTTCGCCGAAGGTATCGGAGGTAATGACGACTTCGGCCTCGAGATCGGCATTCAGATCGACCGTGGCGTTGCTGATCGAGATGACCCGCCCCCGCACCAGCACATCATAGAGCGTGGTGTCGATCCCGGCGCCGAGACCCGCCGCGATATCGGAAAGCGTGTCGTTGAACCGAACAAGGTAGCTTGTCGCCAGTGAGGGGCCGCCCATTCCACTGAAGTCGTTCAGCCACAGCTCCCACACCTCGCCCACGGCGATGGAGCCTTTCAGTTCCACATCCACCTGCACGAATTCGCGCTCGTCGGCTTCGTCGATCTCACCGTCATGGTCGTTGTCCGCCCCGTCGGTGTTTACGGGACTGCCGTCAAGGTTGAACGGTGCGCGCACGATTTCGGTCTCGTACCCGCCGCGGGTGACCTCACGAACCGTTGTCTCCTTCCGAACAGCGTCATGAAAGCTGATGGCAATGGTCGCCTCGGCATAGAACGCGTCGTCACCATCGATCCGGAGGCGCGGGGTCTGTGAACCGACAACCACCGGTGTGCCGGTACCCACCGTCAGAGTCGCCGAGAGCGCCGCCATCGTTCCGGGCTTCAGCACGATCAGCGTAGCGCCGTCGGCCATCGCCACGTAGGTGCCGGCGATGTCTGCGTTGATATCCTCTGCCAACCCGGCCGCGACATCCGCCAGGCTGTCACCGGCAACGGCTGGGTAACGGTAGGTAGGTATGGTCCCAAGATCGAGGATCCATTCCTCGTTGGCATTGACGGCGCCTTCGAGCTCGATCGTGAGTCCCGGAATCAGGGTGGTCCCGGTATAACCGGAGATGCCGCTGATCTGACCGGCGAGGCGACCGGCAAGAGACGTCAGGTCATCCGTCGGGCCAACCGTATCGACAACGGCCCATGCGCCGAACGCGGTCTCAAGGGCGACCTGATCGATGCTGCCGTCCGAAAGATCGTCGAGGGCTTCGGTCAGGAACGCATCTACGCCGAGCTGGGCATCCGTCGGAACGAGGGTAATCAGCCAGCGCTCACCCGGAGTGGGTGTACCGCGCAACTCGATGGTGGCAAGATCCGTCGCGACCCTCACCTGTTCCTGATTGTTCTCACCAAAAGCCAGATCCGGGTTGAAGGCCTGGTCTGAATCGTAAGTGCGCGTGTCTGCGGGCACCACGTCGACGATCACTTCGGAATCCGGTGCGGCCGTCAGCACCACCGCATACGAATCGGTGATCGGCACCTGGGTCAGATACGTGCCGCCGTAGTTGAGATCCGCTTCCGCCGGGATCAGCTGTGACTCGTCGTAAAGGCTCGCGCTGATCTCGAACCGGGTGTCGAACAGGAATTTATCGGTCCAGGCGCTGAAGCCGGTGGTGTCGAGCAGGTAGGCCTTGGTCTCGGCGTCGTAGGCCTCGATCCTGGCTTGCTGACCCACGCCCTGACCGTCGACGACCGTCAGGCGCTTGCCCCCAAGCTCCAGGGCCTCCTGGTTCACCGGGTGGGTCTGCAGCGACAGGAGCAGCTCGTAATCAACCCCGTTGAGAACACCCGGAATCACGAAGCTCGGGAAGAACTTGTCGTAGCTGATCATAGAGCTGACCCGCAGGAGATAGTCGACCGTTTCCGCGGCCTCCGGAATACTGAATTCCAGGAACGGATCGAAGGTTGTTGTGCTGCCCGGGTCGATCACGCTGCTGCCGCTGGATGCCGCCAGGAAGGTCGGCGGCCCGGTGGTTTCTGCCCGGTACAGCTCCAGTCTCGGGCTGATGGTGTAGCGGACCGTCTCAAATACCGGGCGCATGCCGTAAACCGGGACACCCAGCACGTAGAATCTCACGTACCGTTCGTAATCGACCACCAGGTCGAAGCTGCCGGAGACCAGCGTGCTGTGATCGATGTCGGCCACGATGTGGGCGTCACCGCCACGCGCTGCGGTCGAAGCGTCAAACTTGATCGGATCGAAGCCGTGGGGGCTGGTGACATTCTGATCGAAGATGCGGATCGCCGGCCCGGTCGGGTCGAGTATCGCTGCAGCATCGTAGAAGGGGCTGACGAGGGAGATCTTCTCCGCGAAGCGGTCGGCCACGGTCAGCAGATTGCGTTCGCCGACTTGCGCGCCCGGTTCGAGGGCCGGCTCACCCTCACCGAGCGCGTAGGTGATGGTCTGGGAATTGAGCGTGACCGAGAACGTTGTGCCAAGGGACACATCCTCCAGGTCGCCCTCGAGGGGAACGATGATCTACGTATAGTGTAGTGCACCGGTCGGTCCTTCTACCCAGTCACCGACGGCGGGTGACAGGTACGGCGTGACACGGACCCACTCGAGTTGACCGAGATTTACCACGCCGTCGGTGTCGGACGCAGCGGCAGTGACTTCGACGGTGCCGCCCGGCCCCGGGCTCACCGTACCGATGCCGGACTGGCCGGTTAGCAGGTCAACGATGACCTGGGCCACGCTGCTGTCCGAGGCCGTGTCGATGATGTCTGAAAGCAGAGCGCTGTTCAGTCGCAGCGACCACGTGTCACCGTCATTGAACGGATCCGGGTATCCCGTGAGGTCGGGGGTGATGATCATCTTCCAGTTCGGTGCCAGCATCCCGGAGATGGTGGCCCGGCCCTCTACCGGTCGCGTCTGGATGCCGAGGTCGCTATAGGTCCCTAAAGCGGCATCGTCGAAGACGAACAGCCGGTACTGGCCGCCCACGAAGTCGACAAAGGCACCCGGCTCCCCGGCGCCATTGAAACCGGAATGTCCGGCCAGCAGGTTCAACAGGCTGTTGATGCCAGTGAAGGTGTTGACCGGTGTTTCGCGGGTGTAGTCGGTGCCGCCCAGGCTAAAGCCCCAGGTCTCGGCCTCCGCCACCGGTCCGGTCGCTGTGATCTCGATCACGCTGTAGGTGGTGTCCAGCGCCGCCGTGGCTGTCAGGGCGTTTTCACTGAGGGTAATTGAGGAGATCGCGCTGGTCCGGGTGATGGTCAGTTCGTCGTCCGTGTTATCCCAGGAGGTTGTCCAGCCCGAGGCCGCGTGAATCAGCCCCGCCAGGGCGCTCGCCGTGGCATTCACGGTCCCGCCGACGTCCACCCGCCAGGTCGGTCCACCCGAGACGGTCACCACCCAGGCTTGTGCGGCGGTGCCGATGGTGGAGAGATCGAAGACCACTGCATACGGCGAGGTGGTATCACTGAGGGAGGCAAACGCGACGCCCCCGTTCTCTACCAGGGTCGGCGCAAATGCCGTTCCGTCGGCCCGAACGATGATCAGACGGTTGCCGACACGGGTGGCCGAATAGAGCGTTGTCCCGTTGACCCACTGCACGAACTCGTCAAGGGTCAGGCTGCGGGATCCGGCGTAAGGCTCTGTGCGGCTTCCAGCTCCCGGCAATGTCAACACCCATTCGGTGCCGAGTGCTGTCGTCGTGAATCCGGACGCGTCCAGCACCCGTATGGCGGCACTGTCGTCGGCCAAGGTGCTGGCGGCATTAGGCGCTGCCTGGGTGACGGACAATTCGATCACCTCTCCGCCGCCCGTGTAGGAAAGCCTATTTGTCGCGTTGCTGTAGCTGACGTCTGCAAACGCCCCTGCCAACGCGGCGCCGATGGTGTCGAACGTGTCGGTCCGGGTGACAACGTGGGTGAACGGCGTACCGCCCACCGTCAGCGTCCAGCCCTCGTTCTCGTACGGCTGGCGACCGGACGTGGCCGTATCGGCCGGCAATTGGATCACTGCGGACGACCACTTGACGACCTCAATCGGCATTGTCGGCTGACCCGTCGGCGTGCCGCTGATGGTGGCATACCCTCTCGGATCGTCGCCCTCGATGGAGACGGCCACCGTGAACGGGCTGGTACCGGAGGGGGTCGTATCGGTAATGGTCAGCTCCGCGGTGCTGCCCACCTGACTCACGGAAATGCCGCTGCCCGACCAGGCCGACGCCAGGGCCCCTGCGACCACACTGGCACTGGATCCTGTCACTCCCGTAGTCGGGATGCCGTTGACGGTCAGCACCCAGACGTCCTCGCTGTTGAAGGTACCGGTACTGGACAGCAGCACGCTGGCTGAATCGAACTGGACGGCCACGCCGGCGTTGGTTTGCGCCGATGTGGTGCGCTTGACCGTGCCGGCGTCAGCCACCGTGTGCTCGAGTTTGTCCGGACCACCGCCCGCCTCGGGTCGGCCCTGGAGCACGAAGCCGTCCGGATTGGAGATCGTGAGGGTGGGCGCAGATGCGCTGCCGCTGACGTCCACGTCGTAGCCGTGGATATAACCCGCAAGCTGCGCCTGCTCCATCAGAAACTCGAGATCCTCGGCAATGTCTCGAAGAGAATCGCCCGCCGACGCCGGCGCCGTCTGGAAGTCGCGGTAACCCACGCCGAGCCGCCAGATGTCACCCTCCTTGACCTTGCCGGAGAGCTTGAGCACCACACGCTCGTAATAGGTGCTGTTATCCCTGAGATTCTGAGTCGTGTTGGTACTGTCATTGCCCGTACGATCAAAGATGCCCGTCGAGGTAGTGTCTGCGGCCTCGAGCTCGATTCCCGTGGGTACCGGGTTCACGTTAAAGCTATACACATCCGCAGAACCGTTGCCTTCCCCGATGATCCGCACGTATGGCGTGGTGGAATCGACGGGCACCGCCGGACCGGTGAGATGGCCATTGCCCACCTCCGGGTCGTAGAAGGTGAAGAAGTTGACGCCGCGATCCGCGTCCGTATCGGAAACCAGGCCGTCGAGATCCTGTGCGCCGGCCACGCTGAGCCCGTTGTTCGTGAACTCGTTCTCGGCAAGCGGTTCGGGTGCAAACAGGAACGAGGCCTCATCGTGGTGTTCAACCGACACGTGCAGCTCGTAATCGATGCCTTCGGGCAAACCGTCGCCCGCGGGATACAGCGCACTCACCTCGATGTAGTAGACACCCTCCTCCTCGATAACGGTCTCGAGTCGGGCATCAACGTACCAGGTGCTGCCGGGATCCGGGAAATTAAAGGAAGACCCCTCTGCGATGACATTCGGCAGCGTGGGCAATTCCGGATCGAGCGGTTCTCGCAGCTCGAAAAGCGTCAGCTTGGACACCCAGAAGATCGGATCGGACCGATCAAAGCCGTGATTGATGTCGACAATCACCCGGATGCCGGCACCCGCCGCTGCGAGCATCTCTTCGGTGATCTCGAAGGCGTAGACGTCGGCGCTGCCGTCTCCCGAACCCAGTACCGAGATGTGCGGCACCGTAGTCGAACGGGTGATGTCGGTCACGGCATTGGTGCTCCACTTCGCCGTATCAAGGTCTTGGGCGGTGAACACGGAGTCGTGGACGCCGGTCACTTCCTCGACCACCGAAGTCCCGAAGTCGCCGATGAAGATGACGCCGTCGAAGGTCGGGCCGTTGATCTGCAGGAACACGCCGAACGACAGGCCAGCGTTGTAGCGGATACGGAGGAACTCGCCGGAGGCAATTGCCTCATAGTTGGAAATCTCGCCCGACGCCATGTCGATGGCATTTTCCAGTTTGAGCGCGATGGAGGTGAGGGTGTCGGAACCGGTCGTCGTAATGGAAATCGACGGCGGCGGGCCGGACACATGATGCTCCCGTGCCAGGTACACGGTCCAGGTCTGGCCGGCCTCGACCACCGGTGAGGCCAGGCGGAACCGGGTGGTCGCGCTTACCTGGCTCAGGGTGCCCCCGCCCAGGCGGATCACTTCGGTGGGCTCGATGACGTCGGTGGACTCCCGGGTCTGGATCACCAGCACGCCCGGCGCGTCGTCATCGACCACCGTGACGTCCTGGGACTCCGGCATCTTGACCTCGCGGTTAGCGCCGGTAACGTAGTTGTACGCAACGTTGTGGTTCTGAGTCGTGGAGCGGTCGAACAGCGTCGATTCGACCGCCACGTCCGTCTGGGTCTCACCGGCGGCCGGCAGAATCTCCAGTTCAATTTCGAACGCCCCGAGGCTCGCTACCCGCAGGGTACCGGCGGAGCCGTCGGCCACTGCCGAGTACACACCCCCGTTCATTGCAGCGGCAAGGGCGGTGACGACGTCGGCGATCTCGTCGTCCGCATCGACGGTGTAGCTAAAGACCCGGCTAAAGCTGTTCTGGGTCAAACGGACGCGATAGGTTTCGGTATCGGCCGGCTGGCCGGTGAGCCGCAGCTCGGTTTCCTGAGCCTCGTCGACGCCCAGGATCAGCCGCCAGCTTGCGCCGTCGTTGATCGGTGGTGTCGTCGGGTTCAGGTTCAGGATCAGTTTGGACCAGAACGTGCTGCTGGCAACGCTGTCGCCGGCTATCACCTGATCCCCGACATCAAAGTCCTCGACCTGGGACGCCGAATCGGCCCGCGTCACCGCGACCGTGAACGGAGCCCCGTCTTCGGCCAGGACGACCAGCCGCGGCGAGGTCGGATCGACCAGGCCGGTAATTGCTGCGGCGCTCTGCAGGTTGACGCCGTCAACGTTCATCGCAATCGTGAACGCCCCGCCGTCACCCCGCTCGATTGTGATCTCGCGGCCGTTGGGCGTGACGGTAAACGCCGCATAGGCCGGATCCGCCAGAAGCGCGGCAAGCCCTGTCACGATACTCTCGAGGGTTAAGTCTCCACCGGGCACCTCATAGCTGAATCCGGAACCCGGCGTCGACTCGACAATAGCGCCGTCCAGGAACAGGGTCCAGGTCTCACCCGCCGCCGGAATGCCGGTGAACTCGATGGTCGCCTCGGTGTACTTGGCGACGAATCCCGCATCGCTCAGATTGATGGCATCGGCCAGCCCGGCGACGACAAACTGGATGTCCTCCGGGTCTGTCGGCGTCGTCTCGTCGGCCTGGCGCACATACTCGAACTCGATGCCGTTGAGCGACACCGTCCATACCGCGCCGATGGGGGCCTCGGGCGAGTCGTCAAGGATTTCGATGGTGGCTTCCTCCCACGCATGCTCACTCGACGCATCCTCGGTGAAATCGATCGGCGTGCCGGCACTCAGCACCGCGTAGCCATTGGATTCCCCGGACACGGCGAAGCTTACCGTGATCGCTTCGGTGGTATCACGGATGCGTAGACCGTCGACGATGCCGGCGGTGGTAACGACGAGGTCCGGTTCACTGGACGCGACAAGCGCCCCCAGGCCGGTGGCCACATCGGCGAGGCCATCGTGCAGCTGAATCGTGTAGACGTAGGGCGTGCCGTTGACGCGCAGTGTCCAGCTCTCCCCTTCGAGCGGGTCACCGCCGAAGGTGACCGTGACATCGGTGTAAGGCGTTGTCAGATCGTAATCAAACGCCGGGCCCTGAATCTCGATCTGGCTGCCGGATGCCTCGGCCCTAAAGCTGTTGTCAATATCGCCGTTGATCGCATTGGCCATGCCCTGGGCCACAATCCCATCGGTGATGCCCAGGAAGTAGTCAAGATTGGCATCCCTTATCTCATGGGAGATGCGCGAATAGTGGGTCGCTTCTTTGGCGCTATCTTCAATCGCCTCGACCACGATCTTGCGCGGTACATGCCAATCCAGCGACGTAAACGTGACCGTTGTCGTCAGCGCGCCGACCTGGGCGCTGTCTACGGACACGATGCGGGTCTGCGCGGCCGCCCCATCGACGTTGACCTCGATGTCGACACGCACGTCGCCCGTCGGCGCCCGGGTCAGCCGCAGCCAGTACTCGTCGGTCTCCAGGAATCCCGGCGTACCGACACCCTCCCCGACGGTCGGGTCGTAGAAGACCAGTCCGCCCGAATCCTCGGCGGTGTCGGTATCCACCGTCGGCGCGGCATAGGGTGCCACAAGCATCGACTGCGCATCGTCATCCACCACCAGGGCGACCACGCCGAGCACCGCCAGCCCGTCGTAGGCGCCGCCGTCTTTCGGACTGCTGCCCTCCTGGGTGCGATGGATAATGTTGAATCCGTTGGTGCCTTCGGCCACGTCGTCGTTCTCGGCAAAGACGTAGATGGTTTGCGGCCGGAACCAGTTCGAACGGGTGAAGTTGAGCGTCACCCCGTCCTTGCTCGCCGTGGCCGGATCATTGGCGGTGTTCAGCTTCAGACCTTCGGCCCCGGCGGCCACCGCTCTCTCGCTCAAGCCCACGGTCGCGGCCGTGATCTGCACGCTTTCCTCCGGCACCCTCGAGAGCACAATCCGGTAGGCGTTTACGGTAAGACCTCCGACCTCGGCCTCTTCGAAAACCCGGATCGATCCCACGTCGAGTGTCACGACCACGCCGGCTTCGTCGTTGTCCGCCACATCCGCCGAGATGTCGCGCACGAAGATGGACTGGTAATCCGGATCGTCGCTGTCGACCTCCTGGATGACGAGACCGCTGTGGCCTTCCAGGTTATTGCTGACCACGGTCACCGGCTTGCCGTCGCTGCCGCCGACATTGAATGTGTCGCTGCCGACACCACCGACGATCTCGATGGCGACATCCTCACTGGTGCTCTCGATGAAGAACCGATCGTTGCCTTCCAGGGCGTCGACCACCACCCGCTCGAGGCCGGTGTAGGTGATGAACAGTCCAGCACCGAATACGCCCTGCTCGTTGACCACGAAGTCGTCACCGAACTCGGTGCCGATGACCGTCAGGGTATCGAACCCGTCGCCGCCTTCGATCCGCACCGGCGCATTGACCGTGAACGCCACGAAGTCGGCACCCTGGCCGCCGTTGATGTTCGTATACGGGGCCTTTGGATCGTTGGGATCGACCTTCACGAACGCCCGCACGGTAAACGTGTCGTCGTCTTCGTCGCCGAACAGGAACAGCTCCGCAAGGTTGCGGTAGACGGTGAAGTTATCATTGCCCGTCCCGCCGAACGCGATGCTCGACTGGCTGATACCGTTGCTGAGGAAACCGCGGGTGATCTGGGTGGTTTCAAAGTAGTCTTCCTCGGCAAGGCCGTTGTCCGGATTCCGTTCGTCGCGGAACGACTGGAACACCTGGCCGAACTGGAAGGTGTCGTTGCCGGCATCGCCGCGGACCACCGTCGGCGCAAGGTTGTCGTCGAACACGAACGTGTCGTCGCCGTCCCGGCCGAAGACCTCGATCGCGCCGCTGATGTCGGCGTCGTAGTTGATCCGCTCGATGACGCCGCCCTCGACGGGCTCGCGGTTCTCGTCCACTTCGATGGCCGCGACCATACCCTGCTGGATCTGCTTGTTGGCGCGGAACAGGAAGTAGTCGATTTCGTTGGTGCCGAAAATCTGGAGCCGGTCAATGCCCGGATCTCCCCGGGACTGGTCGAAGACGTTGATCCGGGACGAGATCTGCCCGGCGAGTCCGATCAGATACCGGTCGCTGCCCTGCTCGCCGTGGAGCGTCAGGACGCCGTCGATGCCGCTGACGAAGGTCTGGACGTTGTTGCGATCATAGTTGACGCGCACCACGTCGTTGCCGTTGCCCATGCTGATTGTCGTCGGACCGGATGTCGAATTGATGTTGATCTGGTCGTTGAACCGGTTGACCTGGGGTGTTTCGTCCCCGGCATCGATAACGGTGACGCCGGTATGCGTCGAATCGATGTAGAACGTGTTGTCGTTGTCGCTCAGCCAGATTTGCAGGAGCTCGAACCCGGTGTAGCCGATGCCGAGGGTCATGCCCATGCCGGTGATCTCGTCGCGTTTGAGCTCACCGGCTTCCTTCTGATCGTCGCCGAGATCGTAAACATTGAGCGTATCGACGCCGCCTTCCTTTCCGGAAATGGTGAGCCGGCCCTCGATCTCATTTGCGGTGCTGCCGAAGGCGTCGAGCACACCGTTGATCTGACCCACCCGGGCGGCGGTGCTGCCGATCCTTACGATGTCGCTGCCGTCTTCACCATCGATCGTGGTATCGCCCGCGATGGTCTCGACGTTGATGACGTCCGGACCGTCGCCGGTGGTCAGGCGGGTCACCGAGCCTTCTCCGTGGGTGCTTTCAATGCTGAACACATTGCCGTTGGACAGCGCGTCACCAAGGTGGATGTTCAGCACCTCGAGGCCGGTGTAGGTGATGCTGCCCGCCGCCCCCATCAGGTGTACGCCGCTCGAGCCCCGGACGCCATTGGTGACGCGGTTCGATGTCAGCGTACCGTAGTTGTTGCGGCCGTCCGCGGTGTCGTCCAGCGTCATGACATCGGTGCCGGCCGTGTTCTGGGCATGCACCTCCAGGAGCGCGCTGATCCGGTTCAGCGTACCGCCGCTGTTGGTGTCCGGCTCGCCGAAATTGCCGATCGTCGCATGGCTGCCGACGTTGATGGTGTCATCGCCCACGCCGGCGTAGACGCGATTAATCGTGTGGGTGCCCCGGATGGCGATGCGATCGTTGCCGCCGATGGTCCGGAGCTCCACGTTCTCGATCTTGTTGTGACGGACGGTCATGGCCGACGAGAACAGCGCCTGCACCGTTCCGGTCTCTGCCGCGCCGCTGCCGGACTTGGTGAGCTGGAAACGGTCGCCCTGATCGGTGCCGGTGATCACGAGCCGATCGTTGGCGTCGCCCGAGGTATCGAAGATGTCGACCGTCGCATGGCTGTCGGCCGGTACGTGAACCAGGTAGTGCTCCGCGTACAGCCCGTCGTTGGCCAAGTTGTCGAGCCGGACCTCACCACGCCAGTTGACCACCGGCAGCCGCTCGCCGCCGCCACGGATCTCGCGATTCAGGTCATTGACGACAAAGGTGTTGTTGCCGGCGCCGCCCTTGATCTCGGCGCGCTCGAACTGGCCCTTCAAATTCTCAACGACGGCTCCTGCCGCAAACCGGTCGCCCGCATCCAGAAGCTCGTTGGCGGCATCCTTACCGACCTCGAAGTTGCCCGTGCCGGCACTGTTCTGGAGCACACCGACCACCAGCTTGTCGTTGTAGAGTCCGACGTCCTGATCGAACACCTCGTCGAGGATGTCGAACTCGTCCTCGTCGGCCTCGTCGATGCGGCCGTCGCCGTCGTCGTCGATGTTGTTCGTCGCGCTCGGGCTCGCGTCGAAGAACTGGTCAAAGCCCAGGCCTCCGCGCACACGGTCATTGCCGAGACCGGAGTCGATGACATCGTTGAACGGTGAGCCGAACACGGTATCGCCGCCGGTGCCCCCGATCAGGGTCAATGCAGCGCGGTCCGCGGTCAGGGCCTCTGCATTGATCTCGTCGCCGCCTCCCAGGCTGTCGGTCCCGCCACCCTGGGCGTCGATGATCAGTTCATCGCCCTCGTTGCGGATCGAATCGATCACCACAATGTCAAGGGCTCCCGGGTTGCCGGCGCCGGCGAAGGCGACGTTGATGCCGGTGACGCCCTCGGACTCGTAATCGGTCAGGGTGATGACGTCGACGGCCGAATCGCTGCCGAACAGGGTGATGGTGTCGGCGCTGCGGTCATCGGAGATCAGCACCCGAGTCTGCTCGATGGGCTGCCCGGTGGCCTCGTCGTTGACGGTCTCGGTGCCCTGGACGACGACCTGTCTGCCGGCGCTCAGCGTCAGCATGTCGACATCGGATCCGCCCAGGAAGTCGACGGAGATCGTGTCGCTGCCGCCCCGTGCATCGACCATCACGTGCTCGAAGCGGGTACCGGTGATGGCGCCGTCGGCCGTCGCGACGGAAACCTTGTGCGGGGCCGGCGTACCGATGGTGAAGCGGTCGTTGTTCTTGGTGCCAATCACTTCGAGCATGTCGCGGCCGGCACCCCCGTCAACCGTGCCGAGCACCACATCCGCCACATCCCAGTGGATCAGATCATTACCGCCGTCGCCGAACATCTGATCGACGCCGCCGCGACCGTCAATATCATCATCCCCGGCGCCGCCGTGGATCAGATCGTTGGCCTCGCCGCCGAAGATCTTGTCGCTGTCGGGGCCGCCATCGATCTCGGCACGGCCGGTGCCGTTGTGGATAATGTAGTCAATGCCGCTGCCACCATACAGGAATACCGTCGTGCTGTCGGCCCCGGTCTGCATGTAATCGTCGCCGCCGTCGCCATAGAGCCAGGCCCGACCCGTGCCCTCGTAGATGAAGACGTCGTTGCCGGCGCCGCCATGGAACTCAATGTCGGAGGTGACGCCTTCCTTGACGTAGATGTGGTCGTCACCGGCGTCGCCGAAGGCCACGACTTTTTTGACGCCCTTGTATATGGTCTCCCGGCCGCTGAAGACGACCCGGATGATTTCGCCCTTGGTGTCGCTGCCCAGGTGCTCGATCACATACAGCTCATCGGTGGCACCCTCGCCGATATTGCGGATGCTGTTGCGGCTGCCCATGTTGAGATACAGGACCCCGCTGGCCGTTTGCGGATTCCAGATCCGGGCGTCACCGGTGGGGTTGCCTGCCAGGTAGACCTTCTTCGGCAATTCGATGTAGCCCAGGGTGAAGCTCATCGATACCTTGATCTTGACAAACAGGATTTTGACCGACGCCTTGGCGCTTACCTTCACCGGGACCCGCCCCTCGCCGGCGGCCTCCAGCTTGGCGCTGATGTTCACCCCGGCAAAGGTGATGCCGAAGGCTCGGAGCTTGGCACCGCCGGAGAACTCGACCAGAAAGAAGAACTCGGTCAGGCCCGGCGTACCCGCGACTTCGCGTTCTCCGAAGGCGACGCGGAAATGGAAGTTGGCCACAAGCCCGAAGCTCCGCGTGCCGAGGACCAGTTCGCCGTCCAGGGATATGTCGAAGTATCCCTTGTAGTTGAACATACCTTTGGCCTTCAGGGTCACCAGGCCGAAGAAGTCCATGCTGGCACCAAATTCCACCCGCCAGGATCCGACACCTTCATAGCCGACTTCCAGCAGGAATCCGGCCTGGAACTTCAGCACTTCGAGGAATTTGACTTCGCCCAAGAGTGCCAGCAGAAAGCTGTTGGGGTTCATGGTCACGCCGGCCAGGGTACGGGCGGCGCTGGAGGTGTTCAGTTGCAGCTTGCCGGATGCTTTGATCTTGATCACTTCGAAAATGTTGGCGTTCACTTCCACATCCAGCAGGAGGGCGAGGCCGGGATTGCTGTCGGTGTAAATGGCTGCACCGCCCCTGGCCGCCACGGTGAGCGGGCCCAGGTTCAGGCTCACATCGAATTCAACCGAAAAGACGCCCGCCTGCAGGGTGATGGTGGTGCTGCCCGATGCCGTCGCAAATCCGAGGAAGGTGACCTCGCCCGCGAGGCGCAGCTTGAAGCCCCGTTTGACCACAACGCTGGAGCCGTCCGCCAAGTTGAGGGTCTTTTCGTTCAGGGAACCGATGTAGATTTGGAGGGTCGCTTCGACCGAGAACGAGAGCCCGATACCGCCGCCGAAGCCGGATCCGATGGAAACGTCGATGTAGAGCGCAAAGCCGGTATTGTCGACCCGCATCGCGCCATTGATCTCGAACTCTCCGAAGCCGATCATCTTCATGCGGGCGAATGCCGCAATCTCCAGATGGGTCGGCGAGATGCTGAACTCGAATCGGCCCTCAATCTGCACCACGGGACCGAGAATCAGTTTGCCCTGCAGGACGATGCGGAGGCCGCTGGCAATGGTGACGTCGCCGAAGACGAACAGGCCGGTGTCGGGATCCGTGGCCAGGATGTTCGGCTGGGCACCGGTATAGCCCGGATCCGCCTCCAGGTTGGTCTGGAACGTCCGGATGGTCTGATCACTCAGGTAGGAGTTGATCTCGACCAGGAACTGGCCCTCGATCTCGACCCCCGGTATGTTACCGGCGTCGGCCAGAGCCAGCTGCACCCGGCCGATGATCCCCGGCCCCATGCCGTTCAGATTGGTGTAGAAGAGCAGGTCGAGGCTCCCCGACATGGCCCCGAGAAAGTCGATGCTGGTGCTGACCGCCGCGGTGATCCGCACGAACACATTGCCGGTGATATCGACGCTGGCTGTAAACCCGATGAACCCGCTCATCGTCAGGGTGTCGAACAGCGTGATCGATCCCTGGATGCTCGCCGCGACATAGATCGCCGGTGTACCGCCGGCATCCGAACCGTCGGGGTTCGGGGCGCTGTCGTGGATCGTGAAGACCCGGGGGATGTCGGCCGGCATCAGATCGTCGAAACTCGTGGGCACGTTCAGGGTCTGTTCGCGCAGGGTGGTGTTGAGGGTGACCACCACCTGGCCTTCCAGCCGGAAAATGCCGTCCAGGTTCGAAACGCTCGCCGAGTCGTCGTCCCCGCTTTCCGGCGGCGCGCCGACGCTCAGCTGCACGCTCAGCATCAGGGCGATGCCCGGGATGCCCGGTCCCTCGAGGGACGCGTCGATAATCACGAGCCCGATAGCGGTGCCCGAGATGCCGAGCGGATTGATGCGCACCGCGGAGATCACCAGCAGTTCGAAGCGCTGCGGCGTGATCTTGAGATAAAAACCGCCGAAGAGGTCGACCCAGTCATCGGCGCTGGGATCCGACGAGCCGTTTTCCTTGATCTTAATCGAACCGACCAGCTCGATGGCGAACATTTCCGGCTCGAGCACGAAGGTCTGATATTCGGTGCGCAGGTCGTAGCCGCCTTCGTCGTTGATCGTGACAAAGTAGACCGGACCGCGCTTGCCCTCATCGTCGAAGGTGATGATCCTCCACTTCTGGCCGACGATGACCGTCTGCACGATGGCATCCGCTGTCCGGATCAGCTGATCCCCGGGTACTGAGGGATCCACGTCAACGCCGCCGATGGCCGATTCCCAGGCGGGAAGGCTGGCAAGATCGACTTCGCCGAGCACCGACGTGGACACGCCGGAGGTGTCGCTAATGAGCCCTTCGACCAGCACGTCACCGGCGATCCCCTCCAGCGAGATCCGTTCGGTTTGGGTCGTTCGCGTGAGGTTGATCTGCAGCAGCGCGCTGGCTTCGATAAAGATACCGTAGTTTTTCAGGAAGTCGAGATTCGCCTGGATCTTGAGGACACCCCAGAACTCCATCCGGTCGCCGTTTTCATCCTCAACGGTCTGGAAGATGAAGCGTGCGGCCGCGGAACCGATGTTGCCGAGCTTGATGATTTTAATGGTGCCGGAGGCATCGAGGCTGAAGCGGTTGACCGTGATGGTGCCGCCGCTGCCGTCGGCGACTTCGTATTCGCCGAACTCGAGGGTCACCCGGGCGCGCATTTCAATGATCGGCTCGTCGAAGCCGAGGAAGGGTGCTTCGAGCCGGATGCGGCCGCCGATGTCGATGAAGAAGATGTCGCCGGTGGCGGCCTCGGCACCGGCCGGCGGCGGCTCGAGGACCTCGATGAGCACAAAGCTCTCGGTTTCGTCCTGGCCCATGTTGCCGAGCTCGTCGGCCCAGTTGGCGCCATGGAAGGAGAGCAGCACGGCACCCGGCGCAAAGCCGGTGTCCGTGGCTTCGCCGCGGTCGATGTAGCAACGGTAGATATTGTCGCCGAGAAGCGTCGGGGCCTTTGTTACACCGTCGGCAAGGGTCGCGGTGCCGAGACCCGGTCCGGCAAGCGAGATCTCGTCGCCGTTGATGGTGGTCTCATCGATGGCGATCCCGCCCGCCGTGTTGAAACGGATGTCGATGTAGGTGACCGTCTCGAGGATGTGGAGGCTGACGGGCGCTTCCACCCGGGCGTTATCCCCACCGTAGGTCCACGCGGCATCCATGAACCCGATAGAGATTTCGTCGCCCACGGCAGCGCCGGTAACGTCAAAACGGAAGAGATCCGGCGGGCCCCGCTCGGAACCGTTCGACAGGCTGACAGCGGCCGTGTGTACCACGATATCAGACGCATCCACCGTCGGCTCGTCAAGGAGCAGCGATTCGCCGAAATCGACCAGGATGTACAGCCCTTCGCTGTCCTCCTGCACGACGGCCACCTGATCGGCGAAGTTCGGAATCCGCTCGCCGCCGGCGTCTAGGTAGTCGAAGCTGTTGCCGATGAACGTGATGGTGACATTGTCACCGGCCGTACCATCGTGGTCTCCGATGAACGTACCCACGTACCAGTAGCGGAAGGTATAGTCATCTGCGGCCTCGTCGCCGATGAACACCGGGGCCTGAGATGCATCGAGCTCAAAGGTGCCTTCGGTCACCGTGGCGTCGAACTCCGGATCGAGATCGGTCACGGTGTCGATGTCGATGCCGTCGGCGTAGTCCGGCAGCGTGAACGTCACGTCGATAAAGCCGCGGTTGTTCAGCAGGGCGGCATCTTCCGTGTCGCCGGCCATGGGCTGGGCAAGGTCTGCGGTCAGAATCTGGACGGTGAACGAGGCTTCAGAGGCCAGGTTGTCGATGGTCTCCACCGCGCCCGTGCTGCCGACGAGCCGTGTCGATCTGAACGTTTGCTCGGTGAATGCGACGGTCACCTTGCCCGCCGTGAAGTCGCCATCCAGGAAGTAACGGAACGTGCTGCTCGCCGTCAAGCGGAGCGGATCGTGTTCCGTGTTGAAGGTAACTCCGCTGGCGGCGTGACCGGCATCGCCGACAAAACTGAACTCTGCGGTCGGATCCGTGATGGATCCCTCATCCAGCTCGTAACCGGCGTTCGGCGTAAAGGCGACGTCGATGTAGGATATGTTCGCCGTGGTCGGATCGGCCACGACGATCGGATCCGTCGACGTGCTGAGCGTCCCGTCGGCAAAGCCGAAACTGTCGGCAATCAGCGTCACCGTAATGCCGCCGCCGGCGTAAGTGCCGAGCGTGAAGTAACGCAGCGTGTAGATGCTGTCGGTTGGATCGTCGTCGACGAGCACCGGCGCCTGGGAGTCGTCTAGCTCGAGTCCGGTGGCCGGATCGATGGTGAACTCGGGTTCCAGATCGTAGACCGTGTCGAGGTCGAGCTCCGTGCCCGCCAGGAAACCGAAGGTGACATCGATAAAGCCGCGGTTGTTGATGGAGGCGACCCCGATCGCACCTCCGCTGGCCGGGTCCACGAGCGCGGCAGTCGGACCCTGGACATAGAACGTCTCTACGGTCCGGCGGTTGGATTTTCCTGCCGAGTCTGTTGCGGCACCGGGATCGATGGTCACGGTAATCTTGCCGTCCTCGCCCGGATGGGTGCCGAGGTCGATTTCGAACTGACCCGTTCCGATGTAGCGATACAGATCTCCGCCGAGGGGGATGGGATTCAAAAGATCGAGCACGATGCCCGGGCCGGCCATGGCCGAGCCGGTCAGTGCAATGCCCGACGTCGGCGCGGCAACCGTGTGGGGCGGCCCGGAAAGTGCCATGGACGGTTGCACCGACATATCCAGGTACGTGCGATTGTTGTCGAATGCATCGGTAGTCGCGGTACCGGCCCGCTCCAGGGTATCCGTGCCGGACGTATCGGCGTCACTGGTAAAGGACCACGGGTCGGCCACGTCGAAGACCAGGGTGACGGTCTGCGTGCCGTCCGCCGCAAAGTCGCCGCTCACCGTGTACCGGTACACATTTCCGTCGCCGATCCGGGTCGGGGCGACGAGATCGTCGAGTGCCATGTGGCCGGGGCCGTCCTTGGCGAAGTTCTGGCCGGTGTAGTCGAGGGAGAACTCCGGCGCAAAATCGGTAATCGAGGCCGGGTCGATCTGATAGCCGGGCGGCACGTTGTCAAAATCGACGGTAATGGACGATGGGCTGTCCAGCGTCAGAACCGTGGTGGTCGGTGCCGGCGGTGTCGACATGTCGAGGAACGACCAGCTGCCCGGGATGAATGTTGCGGTGATGTCTCCGGAGTCGGCAAACTCTCCGGATACCCAGTAACGCCACACGCTGCCGTCACCGAACTTGTCCCAGGGCGCGCCGCCGGCCAGGGTGATGGTGCCAAGGCCCGGTCCGCTCAGCACGAACTCCGGGTCCGCATCCGCCATGGACGCCGGATCAATGGTGTAGCCGGTGGGGATCGTGGGGAACCGCACATCGACGTAGTTGCGGGCGTTCAGTTCGCCGATGTCGACCTTCACCTCGTCGGCCGGTGCCACCAACCGGATGGCCGGGCCTTCCACCACATAATCGTATGAGGTGCCTTCTTCCAGGTTGCCGTTGCTGTCGCCCCAGCTGTCCGTGATAAAGGTAACGGTCACGTTCGCGGGCGCCCAGTCGCTAACGATGTCGTAGCGGAACTGGGTGACCCCCAACTCGCCGAGGCGCTTGTAATAATCGGTATCGGACTCTCCTGCCTCCTGGGTCACCTCTACAAACGACCCGAAGCCCATGTCATCGAGCTCGAACAGCACCGGCGCCGGCATGCGGGAGCCGGATGATCCCGCCAGTGCAAAGCCGGTGGGCGTGAATTCGTCGTCCCCATCCATGATGGACCCGTAGTCGAGCATGGCACCGGCCGTCGCCTTGTAGGTCACTGTGAGGAACTTGGTTCCCGCCTCGGCGTTGGCAACATTCACGTCGACAATCCGGTTGTTGTTGTTGAACGGGCCGCTCACCTCGGCGACCGGCATGGTGACGTCGAAGCCGCCCTGGCCCGGACCGTTCAGGGTGCCGCCGGTATCGCTCCACTGACCGCCGACGAAGACGACGTCGTAGTGGCCCGTCTCAAAACCGCTGTTAAAGAAGTACCGGACTTTGCCGTTGCCCATCAAAAGGTAGCTGTCCGGCGCGATGGGACCGTCAATGGTGCCGTTCCGGCGCGTCAGGTTAAGCACCACGGCACCCCGGATCGCATGGGCCGAGAGGGATGTGAAGTCGATCTCGTGGTCGATGCCCGGCACGAACTGAACATCGATGTACGGCGCGACCTGCTGCGACACGTCGGTGAATGCCGGCGTCGAATTCTGCAGCACGCCGTCGGGGTCGACGTACGCACCGCCCTCGTAAGGCAATTCCTCGCCATCCGGTGACGTATAAATGAACGAGCCCTTCAGGAAGACCACATCGAGGGTGTCACCCGGCTTCAGCTCACCCTTGGTCCATATCCGGAACCTGTTGCCGTTCACCAGCGTGGAGCCCTGGGATTCGTCGAGCCGGATGGTGCTGCCCCCAGAGCCGTTGACCACCAGCATGACCTCGGGACCGTTATCCGTGACAGAAGCTTCCCTCAGGGTCCCGGTCTTCGACGCATCGGAAGGATCCGGCCCCTGGGGCAGTTCGACGTCGATGTAGCTCAGGCTGTTGATCGAGCTGACGCCCACCGACCGGCCGTCGAGGGAGCTGGTGAGGCGCGAGTAAGGCTCCGTGCTCTGGGCATCCACCGTGCTGAGCAGGACCTTGGCGCCGCTGTTCTTGCGGAAGCCCATCTTGAAAAAGCCGTCGATGGACAGCAGCCGTGCCTGGTCCGGAATCGTCGCCAGAAAGAGTACCGTCACGTCCGGTACTTTCGAAAGGTTCGCGTAGAGCTTGGCGGTGATGCTCAGGTTGTCATCCGCGAAGTTGAGCCGGCCGATGATCAGGAATTTGCCGTCGGTGCTGAAGCGGATGACCACCTCACCGTTGAACACCTGCTTGGAAACTGCCTGAGCCCAGATTTTGGCGCCACCGGTGATGAGCATCGGCGAGGTGAAGGCCGCGGCAAATCCGTTCTGACCGGGATTGGCCTGTATTTGCTGGTACTGGGCCACAACCTGTTGGCGCACCTGGGAGAGCCACTCGTCGGCGCTGACCGTGGTGGGCAGGTCGAACTCGGACCCGCGCAGCTCATCCGGATCTTCGATGTCCGGCAGGGTCTTGAAGAACTCCACCCCGGCACTGAAGTCGCCCATCATGAGGGTGATCTGTGGCACGATCATAATCGGTATATCGACGTTCAGGAACAGGCCCAGGGGACCGAGCTCCGAAATCGCAAAGCGGATCTTGAAGCCGCCGACCCCGCCGAACGCGAACCCGCCTTCGACACCCACAAAGAACACCCGGTCGACGACCGTGGTCGTGTTGTCGAAGGTTTCGATGACCTGACCCGCAGCATCGAGCTTGATGATGCCGCCGATGAGGCCGGCCTCGATCTCGCCCCCGAAGAGATTGCCTCGCACCGTCACGCCGATCTCGTCAATGCCGACAATGGGGAACCGGCCCTCCTTCAGAAGCCCGATGTCGATGACGATGCCGCGAATGCTTCCCGAGAACTCAAGCCCGCCGACGCCCTGCAACCCCGTAACCGAGGCCGAGAGGATCAGTTTGAAATCGGTCGGATCCAGTTCGATGTCCGGCCAGATGATGCCGATCTCGCTGATCTGAATCGGCAGCCACTCGGGCCACATGAAGCTGCTGCCATCGGCTCCGCCAAGGCTCAGGAACACACCGAATCCGGGCTTCGTGACAAACGAGCCGTCGCCGAGGAAGGCAAAGTTGCGACCCTCGCCGCCGATAATCAGAGAACCGATGGTGACCTCGGCACCCACCGCACCGAAGGCCACCAGTTCCTCGTTATCGGCGGCGCCGGTGTTGATCTGGAAGTCGCGTGCCGTGAGCTTGAGGAACGATCCCAGATTGATCTCGAGGGAATCCGCGTCGAAGATGAACGCTTTGACGCGGCCGTTTTCAAACTCGAGACCCAGGCGTATGGCTTCCGTATCCTGGATTCCGGGGGCGATGGGCGGTTCCGACGCCCGGTCGGTAATCCGGCCGTTGATCGCTTTGCCGGGCAGGAAGGTGACGCCGCCCGACGCCACGAAGATGGTCCCGTCAATGACCACGTCTTCACCGAAGGTCACGCTGAAATCGCTGACTCCGATGCGGATGTCGTCCAACTCGAGGATGCCGGCGATGCTGATCTTGCCGCTGCTGGAACCGTCCCCCCGTGTCGTGGACGATGAGGTCGTGCCGCCGTCCGGATCGTAGATGATCACGGCCTCGCCGATATCGAATCCGTCGTCGTAAACGACCAGGCCGGGGCTGCCGTCCGAAGGCGCGATCACGCCCCGGATATCGAACGGCTCGAACAGTACCTGGGCCGCCGTCACCACGAGGATCTGCTGCCGTGCGCCGCCGTTCTCAGCCGGGTCGTAATTCGGATCCCAGTTGAAGATGATGCCGCTTGCGTCGAGCCGGAACACGTCCGGAATCACCGCAGCGAGACTCTGGACCTGGATTCCGAATTTACCGGGCACGCTGAACACGTCGCCGATGTCGCCGCCGCCGGTAATGGCGGCCAGCGCAGCCAGGATGTCAACGTTGATGTCGAAGGTGCCGAGCAGGCCGTTCAGCGTGATCGAGATGCCGCTGTCCTGCTGGCTGGTGGACCCCTGGGAGCCGCCGAATGCCAGCGCGGCCTGCTCCACTCCGATGCCGACGGTAACCACGAGCTGACCGTCCTTGAACTGGGTCTTGACCAGGGATACGGAGGGACCCTGGCGGGTGAGGGGTCCTAACGACAGGCCGTTGCTCGCAGCTGCCCCGTCTTCCAGGGTGGCGGAGACGGTGAAGATTTCCGTGGTCCGGACATTGGCCACCGCGGTCGCACCGGTACCGACCTACCAGCGGTCGCGTTCGAACGCGATATTCACCTCGCCCGCGATGAAGAGGTCGCGCGGTTCGACGCCGGCTTTTGGCGCCAGCAGGTAGCGGTAGGTGTTCGGCGAGATGCGGATGACGGTGGCCTGCACGGAGCTGTCGGCATTCTTCAGCAGGTTGTTGCTGCCGGTGCCGGTGATCTTCAGCTCGTCGCCGTCGATGCTCGCCGCGTCGATGGCCGCGCCGGACGGGCTCAGGAAGGTGACGTCGATGTATCCCTTCGCGTTCATGCTCGACAGGCTCACCGTGCCGCCGTTGCCCGGCGAGGCCAGGGTGGCATAGGGGCCCGGCGTCGGCACCGAGGCGCCCTGGAACACAGTGAATTGTTCGACCTCGCCGGCGCCGAGCTGGCCGCGGTTGTCTGCCCACTGCCCGGTCACAAACGTAATGAGGACCGTCGCCTTGCCGCCGACGAGGCTATCGATGAAGCTCTGACTGACGGTGATCGGATACTTGTAGGTGCGATCGTTGGTGGCGTCGGCAACCTTCTCGACCTGGTCGTTGTGCACAGTGATGGCGCCGGAGATCGGATTCCCGACGCCATCCACCACAGCGAGGTTGAACTCTGCTGGCGTGTCGAGCACCGTTGCGTCGTCGATGCCCTCACGGTTCGGGTCCTCGAACGTGACGTAGATGGCATCGAGTTCGTTGATGTCGGTGATGGCAAAATGGGTCGGACTCGCCAGGTTGACGCCGGGCTGACGCAGCTTCGACGCCGGTGTCGGGATGTCCCCGCCCACGCCGAATATCGAGTAGCCACTGACCCGTATGTCCTCAAGGGAGAAACCGAGTCCGCCGCCGAAACTGAAGCGTGCCGCGCCCGTGATACTGAACGCCTCCTGGAGTCCGCTACCGTCGAAGCTCGGAATCTTTATGGTGACCGAGGCCTCCGGCAGGTCAACGTTCACCCGTCCGGTGGGCGTGCGGGTAAACGTCACCGCACCGGATATGGTAAGGATATCCGCGGCGCTGATGACGACACCGGGACCGTCGATCTCGCCAAGTTCGTTGAAGCCGGCCGAGAACTCCTCGATCTTCTGGGTACTGCTGAAACTGACCCGGATCGCCGCAATCTCTCCGGGCTCGTCGATCAGCCCGTTGGCGTTGTTGTCCTCACCGTCCGCGGTGATATCCACGGCGCTGAACGGATCGTCCGGCAGCTCGATCGTCTGATCGATGGCCTGCCCGGTATTGTTCAGCCGCACAGCGATGGTGCCGCTGATGGTCAGCCCCTCCAGCCCGACCAGGCTCGCCTCGCCGAACGCCCGCACGGCGTATTTGGCCGGTTCCCCCGGACCGGTATTGATCTTGACCAGACCGAGGGATGCGTTGGTAACCAGCAGGCCGATGGCATCGTCCTTGAGGCTGCCGTCGTCATTGCGGTGGCTGCCGCCGTCGGGCACGTATCCGAGGAAGAGCTCCACGTTCCGCGCACCGTAGAGTGTCCGGTCGCCCGCCGACTGCACCGTGAAGTCGCCGCTGAGGGTGAAGAACGGCGGGATCTCGATGCTCGCGTTCAGGATGGCGAAACGCACGACCTCGGTCTCGGTGGGCCCGAAGTTGATCACGATCAGGGTATCCCCAACGGCGATGGTCTCGTTGACCGGCCGGCCGGTGCCGTTGACTTCGAGGATGACGTCGCCGCCTACGGCGATGCCGGTCGAACCTGGATCGCCGCCGGAGACGGTGACCCGCATCTTTCCGGCGATCCCGTCCGGTGTGAAAATGAAGCCGCCCTGCCCGTCACTGAGGCCGGCCCCCAGCACCAGTGCGTTGACGTTGGCCGCGCCGATCCGGACGGCCTTCTTCGGCAGACCGGTCACGGCATCGATTTCCCTGAGCGTGATCTGCTCGAACACGAAGTCGCCGTTCAACTCGAAGAGCGGCGCCACGGACGCATCATCCATCTCAACGGTGATGGCGAGCGACCCGGCCACCCGGAGGAACGGTCCCTTGGGCAGGTCGAGCGTCTTTGTCTCACCGCCGATTACGAAATCTTCATCGATGGCGACGCCCGTCGTGTTGATCTGCAGGAATGCAGCGCCGGACACGGCAACCCTCACGGCGCCCAGGTGGGCGTCAAAACCCACATCGTCGATGCCGATGCTGGCGGCGATGCCGCCGTTGGTCAGCACGATAAAGCCTTCGAGCGGGCCGAAGGTGAATGAGTTGGGTCCCGGCTCGCCAAGGGTGACGCTGAGGTTTTCAAGGCCGATCTTGGTGACCACCGTGCCGTTCGGCCGTGTCGCCTGCTCGAAAAAGATGTCGGAAGTAAGGAGGATGTCGGCCTCGGTGTCGAGGTCAAAGTCGAGGCCGATCTGAATGTTGGAGGCCCACGCGCGGATCACGCGGGAATCGAGGTCGATGTACACTGGCGGGGCGCCTTCGCCGGTACCCACTTCAAGACCGTCTTCGGCACCTTCCGTCGGTGGAGGGAAGCTGGTCGCGAAGTTGATCACGGGTGGCGGACCCGTCGGCGTGGCACCGCCGGTGGCCGGTGCAGTGGCACCGTTGACCTCGACGGCGACGGAATCGGCGCCGAGGATCACGCCCTGCACACCGACCAGCGAGATATTTGCCGCCGTGGCCTTGAGCGCGTAGTAACTGCTGCGATCCGCAACGGAGACCGGTTTGAGCAGCGCCAGGCCGAAATCAAAATCCTGAACCTGGAGGCCGACCGCACCGTTCGACGCCGGGTCGTCGGCCAGATCGAACACGCCATCGCCGTTGCTGTCCGGATCACCGGTTCCCAAGAAGGCGTTGACGTCGTTGGCCCCCACCGTGAGCACGTTCACCGTCTTGCTGGTGCCGTCGGTCAGTGTGACGCTCACCGGATCGCCGCTTTTGCGGAATTCCAGCTGGCCGCTGACGTAGACGAAACCGTCGATAATGAGCGTGACATCACCGAACGCCCGAAGATCGGCGGTCGCAAAGTCGAGCAGCAGCGACGGCGCATCGAGCCCGCCGGGGCCGTCCGGGTCGATGCCGGTGGCCACACGCAGTCCGCCGTCGCCCGGGTAGCTATCCTGGAAGTCGATGGCGGGCACCGCCGGCGGCGGCGTGACACCCTCTTCGCTCGCGCCGTTTACCTCGACGCCGATAAGATCCGCCCGGACGGTCACACCGTCGATGCCGACGATCTCGGCACTGCCCATTGCCTTCAGGGCGTAGTAGCTGCGCGCCTTTTCGGATGGCGTGTTTGGCGACCCCGCGTCCCGGGTGGGTTTCAGCAGTGCGAGGGCGAATTCGAGGTTGCTCAGCACCAGGCCCATGGCACCGTCCGCCCGGGGGGTGTCATCGTCGTTGATGATGCCGTCACCATTTGAATCGACGAAGTACGGGCCGCCGACGCCGACAAAAGCGTTCACATCGCTGGCCCCGATCTGCAGGATGTTGACCTCGACCGAGTCGCCGTTGACATCCTCCACGGTCTGCTCCGTTGACCGCTCAAACGCGAACTGTCCGCTGACGTGCACGAACTGGTCAATGGTGAGGGTGAGTGACCCGGACGCCTCGAGCACGTCGTCCCGGAAGTCCATGATCACAAAATCCGCTCCGGAGGTGTTGGTCGCAACATAGAGACCTTCGGGCCCGCCGAAGGACGCCGGGTTGGCCGCCGCGCTCGCCACGTAATCGACCGTCGGGACAGCCGCCCCGGCCGCGGCAGAGTCGGTGGCGCTGTTCACCGACACGTTCAGCCGCCCCGATTTCTCAACCAGTGGAATGCCGATCAGGCCCGCCTCACCGCTCGCCTTTAGCGAAAAGTAGCTCTTCGTCGATGGCGTTGCCAGCGGATCCGCCACCGGCTTCATGAGCACCAGGCCCATCTGATCGATGGTCAACCGGGCACCGACCGCGTTCGCCTCGAGCGTCGGATCGTCGTCGAGCTGGCCGTCGTCATTGCTGTCGCCGCCCACCCCCACGAAGGCGCGCACGGACTCCGCGCCAAACGCCAGTACGGACATGCGCGTGGCACCGGCAGCGCCCTCGGTGCGCACGAAGAGCTCCCGGCGCGCCAGGAAGACCGCACCGCTGAGGTAGATGAAATTCTGAATCGTAACCGAAAAGACGCCGCCCACCGAAAAGTCAGCGGTGTGGTCGACGAGCGTAAGTGCGGTTTCGCCAAGGTCGTAATTCGGCGGATCTGCCGGATTTACCGGATCCGGATTGGCGGCGACCCCGGCCCAGTTGAGTTTCGATGCGTCGGAAGCCGCAAGATTGATCAGCAGTTCGAGATTTGTAAAGCGCAGCTCGAAGCCGGAGGGCAGTCCGACAACACCCATGGAACTGATCGATGCCGCGATGCCGGTCCAGCTTCGGTTGAGGCCGCCCACCTCGCCCACGATCGCAAGATCAAGTGAGCCGCCCTCCACAAACAGGCCGAGTGCGCCGATGGATTCGAGAAATTCTTCATAGGTGGCATGCGCTCCTGTCGGATCCCAGTAGTCGCCGTTAACGCCCACAAATAGATTGACCTGGGTCAGGCGCATGACAAACACATTGGCCAGGGGGATGTTGACCGTCCCGTCGTCCACGATGCCCTGACTCTGGTCGATCGAGAACTCCGCCGTGGCGACCACAAAATCGCCGATGTTGAGATTCAGATGACCGAAGATCTCCATGAGATCGCCCCGGGCGATCGTCGGTATAAACGTCAGGGCCGGCAGCGGATCCATGGTATCGCCACTGGTCCACAACCCGTAGGTCGTCCAGTCGAGGTATTCCATGGACGTGCCGTCGGGCCGGTTGAGCTTGAATCCGAGATCCAGCACTCCGATCTCGAAGGTCGTGGGCAAACCGTGGATCTCCATGGCGCCGACCTGGCCGGCAATGGCAAGCCAGCTGCGCGGCGACGGGGTCGTCTCCTTGACGGTGACAAGCTCGACGGTCCCCTCGTCGACGCTGAAGCCGATGGCTTCCGAGGTATCCAGCCCAATGACGGCACCCTCCGCATCCTCGATGAAATCGCCGTTGACCCCGACAAAGAGGCGCAGGTTGGTGAGGGTGATGATCTGCACGTTGGCATCCGTGACGCTCACGGCACCGTCAATGAAATCGACTTCAAGCACCTGAGCGAAGGTAAAGTCTCCGGCCGCCAGGACGTAGCCCGCCACATTGATCTTCACCCCACCGGAAATCGACAGGCCGCTGCCGGTGAGCTCGAGCGGCCGCCCATCGACGACAATCGCATCCGCATCGAACACCGCGTCATCCGACTGCAGGTCGATGGCCGTGGTCCAGTTCAGACCCTCCGGACCGGCCGGTGTCGTCCCCGCCGTGGTGTTGGAGCTGAGGGACAGGTGCGTTGCGATCACCTCGATATCGTTGGGCAGTCCTGCGAAGCCCGCATTGGTAATGCCGACCTCGATGGCGGTGTAGCTCCGGTCGTCGGCAGACTCCGGATTCGCCTTCAGCGACGCGAAAGTCAGGAACCCGCCGTCGGCTCCGAACCCGACCCCGTCGACGCCGACGAATACCGCCCGGGCACCTGTGCCGAGACCATCCGGATCCTCAAGGGTCAAGCCGAGGGTCAACAGCTGCGCGTCGTCAAGATCGATTGTGCCGTCCCCGCCAATGTCGGCATCGACCGTTTGAATCGTCATCTCGAAGCGCGCATGCGCTTCGAGCACGTCGAACGCCAGGAGGTCGAGCTTGCCGGACACCTGGGTGAAGGCGCCGGTAAAAAGGATATCAAATCCGCCGAATTTAAAGACATCGACACCGGCCTCGCCGAACGTTCCGTTTCTGTTTGTGTCAAATGCCCGGGTCCAATCCAGCGGGCTGGGTGCCTCGGTCGGGGATGTCAAAGGGACCACGCCGGAAGCGCGGTTGATCTCAACCGCGATGTCCCTCGCGGAAATGGTGAGCCCCTCCGGAAGACCCGACAGCACCGCTGCGTTGACAAACGACGTCATCGCAAGGTAGCTGCGGTTGTCGCCCGCAATGGCGTCCGGATTGGCTTTGATGATCGCAAGACCGAGAGTACCGCCGGACAGCGCGAAGCCGATGGCATCAGCAGCCTCAGGATCGGCATTGATGGCGGCTACGTCATCGGCATTGAACACCCCGTCGCCGGTCACATCCGGATCGCCGACGCCGGTAAAGAGGTTCAGGTTGGTCAGGCTGATCTTCAGCACGGTGGCGTCGACCAAGTCCTTTTCGGTGGTAGACACCACGCCGTTGTAGTTGAGATCCACGTCCATCACACTTCGGCCGAAGGTGAAGTCCGCTGACCCGATCACAAAATCGAACACGTTCAGGGCCACGGATCCGCCGATCTGAATCTCCACCGTCTCGTCCAGATCGACCGAGAAATCAGGCAGCACATTGCCGGAATCCGTGGCATCGTGCCAGTCGACGCGGTGCGTGAGATCCGCCCCGGTGGCGTCCGTGGCCTTGTTGACCAACAGCTTGCCGGTGACCTCGAATCCGAGCCCGTCAATGCCGGTGAGGCCGGTGCCGGCCCCGAGGGTCGCCTCGACGCCCAGGTATTGGTCGTCGTCGGATGGATCGGCGTTATCTTTCAAATCTTTCACGATGGCAATATCGGCGCCGGCGACGATGGTGAAGCCGACTGCGGAGCCACTGTCGATGACGTCGTCGGATGGATCCGGCGTGCCGAGGTCATTGATGCCTGCCCCGACCCCGGCGAAGAGCTCCGCATTGGTCAGACTGATCACAGTGACCGACGCATTTTCGATGAGGCCGTCGCCGGAGATGTTGGGATTGGCCGTCTGGACGTTATCATTATCAGCCAGCGTGATGCTGAATTCGTCCGTGGTGCCGACCACAAAGCCGAAGAGGTCGAAAGATGCCGCGCCGCTGATCTGGAGCTCGATTTCAGCCACAAGATACTCGCTGAACGCCGGCAACAGATGCTCGGGATCGTTGGCCGGATCCGTTGCATGGTGCCAGTTGATAGGGTTTGCCAGATCCGCTCCGGTGGCGTCCGTCGCCTGGTTGACCAGCACCGAACCGCTGGCCGTGAGGGTCAGGCCGTCCACACCGACCAGCGACGCACTGACGAGTTCGATGTCGAGTCCGAGGTACTGGTCATCGTCTGACGTGACCTCGGTGCCTTTCGTATCCTTGACGATGGCAATGTCGACCGTGCCGCCCGTAACCGAGAAGCCGATGGCGCCGGCCGTGGAAATACTGTAGCTTTCGATATCGCCGACCTCACCCGGCACCACCAGAGATGCCCCCGCGCCGGCGAAGAGATTCAGGTTGCTGAGTTCAATCCCCAGGACCGACGCGTCTTCGATGGTTCCGGCCGTGCCCGTCGGGCTGATGGCCGCGTTGCCCGTGACAACGTCTCCCGTCGCCTGGGTCAGGGCGAACCCGGCGGTGCCGACGATCGTACCGTCAGCGATGTCAAACGCGGCCGCGCCGTTAACCTGGACGTCGATGGTGTCGGTGAGCTCTTCGCTGAACGCCGGAATCAGATCGTTCGGATCGTTGATGGCGTTCGTTGCATCATGCCAATGGACCCGTGGTCCGTCGGTCACGCTGGTCGAGTTGATCAGCACGGACCCGGTGGCGGTAAACTTGAAGTTCTCTCCAAGACCCTCGAGTTCAGCCCCTACCAGCCCAATCTCCATGCCCATGAAACGGCGTGTATCGCCCGGGTCTCCGGGTTTGACAATGGCCATCGCCACACTGCCGTCATTGATTCGGAACCCAATGGCACCGGTCGTGATGATGTTTGCACTCGCGGACGGACCGTCCAGGCTGCCACCGACACCCGCGAACGCGTCTATCCCCTGCATGGATATCGAGAGAATCGATGCGTCCGAAAGGGTACCGATCGACGGATTCCCGCTGGTGAAGTCGGCGGTGGCGATGATCATCTCGAAAGAGGCTACTTTGGCAATAAAGATACCGGAGGCGTTGAGTGCCGCCGCCCCGGTCACCTTCAACTCGATCACCGAGCCGACGTTTAGATCGGCCAGCTGCCCGGTGGTATCGTGGGTCCCATCGTCTGTGGCAAGCGACCAGTCCATGCGGGTGGCCAGGGCCGTGCTGCCGTCGGCATCGGTGGCCTTGTTGAGCTTGACCGTGCCGGTGGCCCACAGATCCAGGCCGTCCACACCCAGCAAGGCGGCATCGGCCAGGCCGGCTTCGATGCCGACGTAGGTATCGCCCCGGTTGTCTGCAACCGGATCATCGTCGGCGCCGGTGGCCAGCACCATCGCAAAGTTCACGCCGCTTACCGAAAAACCCACCGCATCCGGTGCCACATCAACTCCATCATGGGCTGCAGTCAAGCTCCCGCCGGATCCGGCAAACACTGCTGCATCGTTCACCTCCAGCGACAGCACGTCCGCATCGGTCAGCGTGGTTGTCCCATCGGTGACCGTCGCCGTGGTCAGGTGCATCTCCACGTTGCCGGTGTAGGCCACGATCCCGGCGCTGAACGACACGTTGATACCCGCACTGCCGGTTACCTGCAGATCGACCGCAGAGCCAACGTCCATATCGGCCAGTACACCCAGTGTGTCGTGGGTCCCGTCATCGGTGGCCGCCGTCCAGTTCATCCGTGGCGTTAGGTCATTGTCGTCGCCATCGGTGGCCTTGTTGAACTTGATCGTGCCGGTGGCAAACAGCTCGATCCCGGTCACCCCCAAAAGCTGCGCATCGTTGATCGCCGCCTCGATGCCAAGATAGGTGGTATCCAGCAGCAGACGATCGTAGTATGCATCGGTGGCCGCCAGCGGGCCGGCCTCGTTATCGTCGGTGCTGTCGGAGTTATCGGCCCAGGTCATGTGCACGATGCCCTGGTCGAACACCAGACCCGTGTAATCGCCCAGGTTGAAGCTGCCGGCCAGGCTTCCGTTGGACGTGCCGTCGCTGACCTGTATGTTGCTCGACCAGCTGGCACCGCCGTCGGAGCTGACCGCCGCAAAATACTGCACGTGGTCGTTGCCGACAGAGTTGCGCGCATCGTACCAGGAGATCGCCACCTTGCCCGTGCTCTGATCCACGCCAACCCGCGAGAAGTACTGGCTGGTCGTGCCGGTATCGTCATTGACCCGGATCTGATCGGCCCCCACAGACGCCGGTGATGACCCCAGCGCATCCCAGCTCGCACCGCCGTCGTCGGAAGCGATCACAAATATATCGGTGTTGTCATGATCGACGCTGTTGCGGAAGTCGTTGTGGCCGTCCAGATCCCCCTGGTCGGCAAAGGCCACGTAAATCCGCCCGTTGTGAGTTCCGCCGCTGCGGTCCACCGCCGTCGACAGCCCCATCCAGATGCCCCGGTCCGGCTGTGCCGGTACCACATAATCGTCCACTGTTGTCCAAACACCGCCGGACACGTACGCCGTGTGACCCGTGCCGTTCTCACCGTTTAGACTGAATGTGGTCGCGCCGGTCACCGTCACCCTAAACGATCGGTCGTTGAGTTCGGTCATGCCCACCACGTTGCGGATCGACACCCGGTCACCGCTCTGCAGACCGTGCGGCGCCGCGCTGGTGATCACCACCGGATTGGCCTGGGTCGCTGCGCTGATGGTCCCGGCCGGATCCCAGTAGCCGCCCGATACGTACGCTCCGTAGCCGGTGCCGTCCTCACCGTCGAGCGTGAACGTTGTCGGGCCGGTCACCGTGATGCTGTAGTTGAACCCGTTCAGATCCGTCATCCCGACCACGCCATCGATGTCCACCCGGGCACCGGTGGCCAGACCGTGGGGCGATGTTGTCGTGATCTGCACCGGATTGGCTTGGGTCGCGCCGCTGATCATGCCCCGATCCCGGAACACGTTCACGTTGCCCGTGTAGATCAGCCGGTCCAGCGTCACCACCGCCCGACGGTTGTCCTGGTTTGCCACACCATCGGCCGTCGGCGCCTTCAACTGGCTCTCGCCGAACCCGACCCGTGTCAGCCGCGCCGGATCGATCGTGTGCGACGACGTCGGATCCACTCCGGTCAGATAGTTAAACACCGACAATGTTCGGTTGTCCGACAGCGTCTGGTTGGCCCCGACACCTCCCTGGGTGTCGGTATACCCTTCGATGGTGGCCACCAGCAGCGGGTCGGCATCCAGCGCCCCCGCAACGCCGTCCAGGATCAGCTTGTCGCCCGTATCCAGTGCAAACTCGGCGGTCAAAAACTCCACCGTCGCCGGCACACCGGCCACTTCGCCAAGCCAGTTCTGACCGCCGTCCGGCGACACATCGAACATGATTCTGGACACACCCGGCTCACCGTAGTCTTCCCAGACCACGTAGATCTCGCCGTTGGGACCAAAGCTCGGGATCGCATCGATCCCTGTGCCCGACGGCGGCGCCGGGCTCGCACCGCCCCTGCCGCCGGTTACGTTCCCGATCGCCCGGGGCGGTGTCCAGGCCACACCGTCGTCGGAGGTCGAGGCGTAAATCACTCCGCCGCGCTGCCAGGTCACCGCGAACCGGTCTTGCGCCACATCCCCAAAGCGTGGACCGACCGCGATGAACTCCTTGTCGTTGTCATCGTCAAAGCCGTCATCAAACCCGTTGACGTCGGGCTCATCAAAGTTCAAGGTCCCAATCAGATAATCGGTCGGTCCGCCGGTGGCCGTCCACGTCTGGCCCCCATCCAGCGACACCGCAGAGGCCATCACGTGGGCTTCGGTGGCATCACCGGCGCCGTGCACGCTGCCGATCTTGTCGACCATGTGCACGTAGACTACGCGGCTGCCGTCCCGGCTGAACACGATCGTCGGATCCCCGTGGGATCCGGTGGCCCCGGCCGGCACCGGAATGATCTTGCGCTCGAAGGTATTGCCGCCGTTGGTCGACACCCACACGCTGTCGTTGGAGGATACCCCGCCGAATACTCCGTCGGTCGGATTGGCATCGATCGGGGCCACGATGATGTTGTCCGGATCGGTCGGGTTGACCGCGATGGCCGTCTCCGACTGACCGTTGGGCAGCGACGGCATGATCGCGTTAACGTCGGTGTCGACCGCCGCACCGCTGGCCAGCACCATCTTAAACTCGACCCCGGTGGCCAAAAATCCTACGCCGTTGTTATTGATCTCGGTAATATCCAGACCGCTGTGATCGGCCAGCAACGCACCGCCGGTGCCCGCAAACACCGCCGCATCCAGCACCTCGATGGACAGCACGTCCGCATCGGGCATGGTCACCACACCGTCGGTGACCGTCACCGTGGCCATGGTCAGCTCGACATCGCCGGTGTGGGCCACCAGCACCCCGCCCACATCCAGCGCCGCGCTGCCCTTGACCTGCAGGGCCACCGCAGCAACGATGTCCAGGTCGGCCAGCTGTCCGGTGGTGTCGTTGGTCCCATCGTCGGTGGCCAGCGACCAGTCCATACGGGTGGCCAGCGCCGTACTGCCGTCGGCATCGGTGGCCTTGTTGAGCTTTACCGTGCCGGTGGCCCACAGAGCCAGACCGTCCACACCCAGCAAGGCCGCATCGGCCAGGCTGGCTTCGATGCCGATGTAGGTATCGCCCCGATTGTCTGTAACCGGATCAGTGTCAGCGCCGGTGGCCAGAACCATCGCAAAGTCCACGCCGTTTACAAAGAAGCCCACTGCATCCGGTGCCACATCAACTCCATCGTGGGCCGCAGTCAAGCTCCCGCCGGATCCGGCAAACACCGCTGCATCGTTCACCTCCAGCGACAGCACGCTGGCATCGGTCAGCTCCGTTGTGCCGTCGGTCACCGTGGCCGTGGTCAGGTTCAGCTCCACGTTGCCGGTGTAGGCCACGATCCCGGCGCTAAACGACACGTTGATACCCGCACTGCCGGTCACCTGGAGCTCGACCGCACTGGCAATGTCCATATCGGCCAGCAGACCCAGCGTGTCGTGGGTCCCATCATCGGTGGCCGCTGTCCAGTCCAGCCGTGGCGAAAGATCATTGTCGCCGGCGTCGGTGGCTTTGTTGAACTTGACCGTGCCGGTGGCAAACAGCTCGATCCCCCTCACCCCCAAAAGCTGCGCATCCGATATACTCGCCTCGATGCCAAGATACGTCGTATCCAGCGCCAGACGATCGTAGTACGCATCGGTGGCCGCCAGCGGGCCGGCCTCGTTGTCGCCGGTGCTGTCGGAGTTGTCGGCCCAGGTCATGTGCACGATGCCCTGATCGAACACCAGGCCCGTGTAATCGCCCAGGTTGAAGCTGCCGGCCAGGCTTCCGTTGGACGTGCCGTCGCTGACCTGTATGTTGCTCGACCAGCTCGCACCGCCGTCGGAGCTGACCGCCGCAAAATACTGCACGTGGTCGTTGCCGACAGAGTTGCGCGCATCGTACCAGGAGATGGCCACCTTGCCCGTGCTCTGATCCACGCCAACCCAGGAGAAGTACTGGCTCGATGCGCCGCCGTCATCATTGACTCTAATCTGATCGGCACCCACAGACGCCGGCGATGACCCCAGCGCATCCCAGCTCGCACCGCCGTCGTCAGAGGCGATGACAAAGATGTCGGTGTCGTCATGGTTTGTTGTAGAATCCCCGTCCAGATCCCCCTGGTCGGCAAAGGCCACGTAAATCCGACCGTTGTGAGTTCCGCCGCTGCGGTCTACCGCTGTGGACAGACCCATCCAGATGCCGCGATCCGGCTGGGCCGGGATCACATAATCCCCACCGGAGGTTGGATCATCGAATACGTTGACACTGCCCGTGTAGATCACACGATCCAGGGTCACCACCGTGCGACGGTTTGCTTGATTGGCCTCCCCATTGGCCGTCGGCACCTTTAGCTGGCTCTCACCGAACCCGACCCGTGTCAGTCGCGCCGGATCGATCGCGTGCGATGACGTCGGATCCACTCCGGTCAGATAGTTGAACACCGACAACGTTCGGTTGTCCGACAGCGTCTGGTTTGCCACATCACCGCCCTGGGTGTCGGTATGCCCCTCGATGGTGGCCACCAGCAGCGGGTCGGCAGCCAGCACCGCCGCAACCCCATCCAGGATCAGCTTGTCGCCCGCATCCAGCGCAAAGTCCGCGGTCAAAAACTCCACTGTGGTACTGGCAAGGTCACCGGTCCGCTCGGGGATGACAAACTCGGTTATCCAGGTGCTCCAGTTGGCCGAACCCACCACACCAGAATCCAGGGTCACCACCTCGTTTGCTGCCCAGAAACTGCCGGTCACCGGGTCCACCGAGATCCCGCTGTAATCGCCGCCGCGATCGCTGCCGTAGGT
>Ga0209363_1000037_pt1 | contig 58077 bp, 54 predicted proteins | sample WorMetexBAHAMAS3_FD_187385 | JGI IMG/M metagenome (GOLD analysis project Ga0209363, IMG submission 187385) | Marine gutless worms symbiont microbial communities from Max Planck institute for Marine Microbiology, Germany - Inanidrilus exumae... | ecosystem: Host-associated > Annelida > Digestive... | reverse complement strand
GGAGTCGTCGTAGTACCCCTGGGCGGTGTCGGTGCCGATGGTGAAACCCAGGAAATCGGTCAGCAGGTCCTCGATGGGATCGTGATTGGCCACGGTGTTGCTGATGAAATCCGGCGGCCGGATGTCCGGAATGCCGGCGTTGTCCCACAGCGTGAAGACCTGGGTGTAGGTGGCGTGGGTCCAGCCGGAGAGATCCTGGCTGTTACAGGTGTTGGCGTTGACCTGGTTCACCGAGCAGCCGTCGGTGACGGTGAGATCCAGCCATTCGAGGTTGGTGGCCGTGTCCTTGGTCACGATCTCCGAACCCGCGATGGTGCCGGTGGAGTCGGCGACGGCCATCAGTGCCGCGTGACCCGGTGCCGAAGCGGCCATCAACGCGCCGGCCGCGAGAACAAGGGCAGAAAAAAGCGTCTTGTATACAGCATATCTCCTAAATCACTTGTTTTTGTTGATTATTCCTGTCGTCGCGGAGGGCCATTCGGCCACCCTTTGCCGCCGAGCATCGCAATCCGCGTGCCAAAGGGCCGGAATCGCCCTTTTCTGCGGGTGACGATGGTTAACGGGGGTTGGGCCGACGGAAAGAGATGTCAAATCCATCGACATTTGGGGGTTGACGGCGCCGAACCTGGGCTCGCCCGAATGTCAGGCCCTCTTCACGGCCGGCGCTTCGGTCAGCGCCTTCAGTCCTGCATCACGTCCATGGCCGCTTCGCGCAGGGCGGAGGCGGGGGCGCCGGCGGCGCTCATGCGGTTCAGGTGGTGCTCTATGCGCCACAGGTGATAGCTCACCCGGTGCAGCCAGCGCACGGCGTCGAGGCGGTCCAGGGCGGCCTCGTCGGCCATGCGGCTGGTGGAGGCCAGCATGATGGTGCGCTCCCGATAGCGCTCGCGCTCGGTGCGCAGCAGCCGGCGCAGCCGATTGAGGCGCATCTCGGCGACGGCTCCGGCTTCCGGCTCCGCCGCCTCGGCGGCAAGGTCGCGCAGCACCCCGCGCAGGCGTCTCAGCCGATGATCGCCGGCCAGGACGGCGATGCGCTGGCTCTGGGTCAGGCGATAATGGAGCCGCCCCAGGTGGTCGAGCACGTGCAGCGCCCCGGCGATGCGGCGGGCGCGCGGATCGTCCGCCCCGCCATCGCCGATCCGACTGACGAATTCGCGCACCGCGGCCAGCGCGTCGGCGATCTCGCGCATCTCGCTCACGTCGCTTCTTAGCGCCTCGGTCCGGTCGAGCCGGCGGGCGAGGAAGCCGATTTGCGTCCTCGCGATCTCCGCCACCGTTGCCGCCGCGGCATCGGTGGCGGCGTCGGCGTCGCGCAGCACGTGGCGGCCGAGACGGCGGGTCAGGACCGGCCCGCGTTCGGGCACCAGCCCGATGACCAACCGCGCGAAGGCGTCGGTGAAGGGGAGGAACAGCGCCGCGCCCAGGACGTTGAAGACGGTATGGAAGGTCACTAGCGCGATCTGGCTGTCCGCAGTCACCACGCCGGAGACCAGCGCGGTCAGGGGGCCGAGCATCATGAAAGCGACCGCGCCGGTGAGCACGTTGAAGATCAGGTGCGCCCAGCCGGTCCGCCGGCTGGCGGCGGTGCCGCCGAGGGTCGCCAGCATGGCCGTGCAGGTGGTGCCGATGTTCATGCCGATGACCATCGCTGCCGCCTGCGGGAAGCTGATGGAGCCCATGCCGAGCGCCACCAGGGCCGCCGCCACGCCGGCGCTGGAGGACTGGGTGATGGCGGTGATGGCGGCGCCGATCAGCACCAGCTGGACCCGGCCCAGCAGCGTGTCGCCGGGGAAGGACTCGGGCGTCACCGCGCCCTGGAACGCCGCCATACCCGCCTGCATGGCATCGATGCCGATGAACAGCAGGCTGAACCCGATCAGCGTGGTGCCGAGCAGCGCCGCCCGCCCGCTGCCGAACAGCCTGAGCAGAGCCCCCACCAGCACCACCGGCAGCATGGCATTGCCCAGATGCAGCTTGAAGCCGAGGATGGCGACGATCCAGCCGGTGGCGGTGGTGCCGAGATTGGCGCCGAAGATCACGCCCAGCGCCTGCGGGAACGTCATCAGGCCGGCGCCGACGAAGCCGATCACCGTGACCGTGGTGGCGCTTGAGGACTGGATGACGGCGGTGGCGGCCGCGCCCGCCACCGCGCCGCTCAGCGGCGTGCGGGTGAAGCGCGCCAGCGCGTTGCGCAGCGCCCGGCCGGCGAGGCCGCGCAGGCCGTCGGTGAGCATGACCATCCCCACCAGGAACAGCCCCAAACCACCGAGGGCACGCAGGATATCTGCGGACATTCATGGAAGTATGCGGGGTTGAGAGCCCCGGTTTCAACACGGCACGCCGGATTGTTCTGCGGTCAAACAGTTGTTGGAGCGGCGGGTCGCCGTGATCGAGAGCCTTTTCCGATCATACTGAACCAGTTCTGACCGTGGCCTTTCGGTCCTGGGGCAGGAGGTCGTCGATGAACGTAGTGGGGCTACGGTCGAGGCGGCCGACGAACCCCAGGTCCGATAGGCACGGTCCCGAAGGGATGGCCTGCGGCGGCCCCCCGCGGCGTTGCCCGGCTCGCCCGATGTCCCCGCATCGCGCCGCGCCGGGCGCCTGGCGGATCGGCTCGCCGCGAGGCCATCAGAACATTCAATATGATCGGAAAAGGCTCTAACATCCGTAACAATCGCTTCGGGCCCGAAGGCCGAAGCCCGTGGGACCCAGATGGGGAGGCAGGTTTGGCGACGAACGGCCGCACGGCTGCGCAGTCCCCTTCCGTCTCGGCACCCGTCCAGGTCCTGAATCCCACCGGCGGTGGCGGTTTTGTCCTCGTCTGCGAGCACGCCTCCAACGTGGTTCCCGCGGCGCTGAATAACCTCGGTCTCGAGACGAGAGCCTCGGCAGTCACATCGCCTGGGACCTCGGCGCGCTGTCGGTCGCGCGGGAGATGGCGCGGCTGCTGGATGCGCCACTTGTTGCGTCCGGCGTCTCCCGTCTCGTCTACGACTGCAACCGCCCGCCGGAAGCCGACGACGCCATCGCTGCCGAGAGCGCCGGCGTCGCGATTCCCGGCAACGTCGGCCTCACCGCCGAGGAACGCCGGCTGCGGGTGGAGCGGTACTACGCGCCCTTTCATCGCGCCCTGGCGGCGTGCATCGACGGGCGCCTGTCGCGGCCGCGTGCCCCGGTGCAGGTGCCGGTGCAGGTGCCGGTGCTGCTGACGGTGCATTCCTTCACGCCGGTCTATGACGGCGTGCGGCGGGAGATGGACCTCGGCATCCTGCACGATGCGGACGCCCGATTCGCCGATCTCCTGATCGACGTGGTGGAATCAGACGGTGATCTGGTGGTGCGGCGAAACGCGCCCTACGGGCCCAAGGACGGCGTCACCCATACGCTGATCGAGCACGGTCTGCGGCGCGGCCTGCCGAACGCCATGGTCGAGATCCGCAACGACCTGATCGAGTCACCCGAGACCCAGAACGCCATGGCGGCGCGGCTGGCGCGCTATGCGGCGCAGGCGCGGGCGGCGATGGAGTCCATGGCGAATCCCGAAGCGGCGCGCGCCGGTGGGGCGGTGGACCGGCCCCTCGCGTCCCGGGCGGCTGGCTGAGGCCGTCTGCATGCCGCCCATCCTCGTCAAGTACGTCCGGGTCGTCGAAGCCATCAATCGCCGGGTCGGCCGCATCGCCATGTATCTGATCTTCGCGATGATGGCGATCCTGCTGTGGTCGTCCATCTCCAAGACCTTCTTCACGCCGACGCTGTGGACGCTGGAGATGGCGCAGTTCACCATGGTCGCCTACTATCTGCTCGGCGGCCCGTATTCGCTGCAGCTCGGCTCCAACGTCCGGATGGACCTGTTCTACGGCCGCTGGTCGACGCGGACCAAGGCGTGGTTCGACGCCTTTACGGTGATCGCGTTGATCTTCTACCTCTTCGTCCTGCTCTACGGCGGCTTTTCCAGCGCCGCCTATGCCATCGAGTACGGCGAGCGCAGCTACTCCGCCTGGCGGCCGTACATGGCGCCGATCAAGATCATCATGTGCTTCGCCATCGCGCTGATGATTCTGCAGGCGTTCGCGATCCTCATTCGGGACATCGCCAAGATCCGCGGGGACGAGATCTGATGTCCTACGAGCTGATCGCCGTGGTGATGTTCTCCTCGATGATGCTGATGCTGGCCACCGGCCAGCGCATCTTCGCGGCGATCGGCTTCGTCGCGGTGGTGGCGTCGCTGGCGCTGTGGGGCACCGGCGGGTCGGAGATCGCCTTCTCCGCGGCGATGAAGCTGATGAAGTGGTATCCGCTGCTGACCCTGCCGCTGTTCGTGTTCATGGGCTACGTGCTGTCGGAGTCGCGGCTGGCCGACGACCTCTACCGCATGTTCCACGTGTGGATGGGGCCGGTGAACGGCGGTCTGGCGGTGGGCACCATCGGCCTGATGGTGTTGATCTCGGCGATGAACGGGCTTTCGGTGGCCGGCATGGCCATCGGCGCGACCATCGCGCTGCCGGAGCTGCTGCGCCGGAACTACGACAAGCGCATGGTCACCGGCGCCATCCAGGCCGGCTCGTCGCTGGGCATTCTGGTGCCGCCGTCGGTGGTGCTGGTGCTGTACGCGATGATCGCCCGCCAGCCGGTGGGGCAGCTGTGGCTGGCCGGGGTGATTCCGGGACTGATGATGGCGGCGATGTTCATCGTCTACATCGTCGTCCGCTGCCGCCTGCAGCCTTGGCTCGGCCCGGCGCTGCCGGCCGAGGAACGCAACGTTCCCCTGCGCGAGAAGCTGCGGCTGCTGCTCGCCGGGCTGCTGCCGGTGCTGATCTTCGCCTCGATGATGGTGCCGTTCGTCAACGGCTGGACCAGTCTTGTGGAGAGCTCGGCCATCGGCGCCCTGACCGCATTGGTGGCGGCCATCCTCAAGGGCCGGATGACCCGCGAGGTGTTCGAGGCGTCGGTGCGCAAGACGCTCGGCATCTCGTGCATGTTCATGTGGATCATCCTCGCGGCGCTGTGCTTCGGCGCGGTGTTCGACGGTCTCGGTGCGGTGCGGGCCATCGAGGGCTTCTTCGTCGACCGCCTCGGCCTCGGCCCGTGGCAGATCCTGATCCTGATGCAGCTGTCCTACCTGCTGATGGGGACCTTCCTCGACGATACGGCGATGCTGGTGATCGTCGCGCCGCTGTACGTGCCGTTGGTGCACGCGCTGGGCTTCGATCTGGTCTGGTACGGGGTGCTCTACACCATCACCTGCCAGATCGCCTACATGACCCCGCCCTTCGGCTACAATCTGTTCCTGATGCGCGCCATGGCGCCGCCGGAGATCTCGCTCGGCGACATCTACCGCTCGATCATTCCCTTCGTCATGGTGATGATCGTGGCGTTGGTGCTGGTGACGGCGTTCCCGCAGATCGCGCTGTGGCTGCCGCAACAGGTGTACGCACGATAAGGTGGACGAACGACAACCAAGAACTCCGGAGGGAGCGCATCTCGCTCACGAGCGAGCACGTGATCAAGCCGGCCGTCGACTCCTTCAACCGGATCGCCGGCGACGAGATGGAGATCGAGCTCTACTTCGCCGACCAGCTGGTGCCCACCGGCGAGCTGTTCCGCGCCATGCAGCGGGGCACCATCGACGCCGTGCAGTCGGACGACGACTCCATGGCCTCGCCGACGGAAGTGACCGTCTTCGGCGGCTATTTCCCGTTCGCCAGCCGCTACTCGCTCGACGTGCCGGTGCTGTTCAACCAGTACGGCCTGAACGAGATCTGGGACCAGGAATACTCCAAGGTCGGCGTCAAGCACATCTCGGCGGGATCGTGGGACCCATGCCATTTCAACACCAAGGACCCGATCCGCTCGCTGGACGATCTGAAGGGCAAGCGGGTGTTCACGTTCCCCACCGCGGGCCGCTTCCTGTCGCAGTTCGGTGTGGTCCCGGTGACGCTGCCGTGGGAGGACATCGAGGTGGCGGTGCAGACCGGTGAGCTGGACGGCATCGCCTGGTCCGGCATCACCGAGGACTACACGGTGGGTTGGGCCGACGTGACCAACTACTTCCTCACCAACAACATCTCAGGGGCCTGGATCGGATCGTTCTACGCCAACATGGACCGTTGGAACGAGCTGCCGGATCGCCTCAAGGAGCTCTTGAAGATCACCTTCGACAGCTCGCACTACTATCGCCAGTGGTGGTACTGGGGCGGCGAGGCGGACCTGCGGGTCAACGGCACCAAGCTGCAGCTGACCTCCATCCCCGATGAGGAATGGGCGACCGTGGAAGCGGCGGCGCGCAAGTTCTGGGATGAGGTCGCGTCCGAGTCGGAGACCAAGGCCAAGGTCGTGCAGATCCTCAAGGACTACAACGCCGCCATGGAAAAGGCGGGCCGGCCGTACCGCTACACCTGAGCACGCGGCACGGCGGTTTTCGGCGATACCCTCCCCCATACCGGGGGAGGGTTCCCCGCGTCCCTGTGATCCGGGCGCACCAGACGGCAGAGAGTGGCATCCATGGCGGGCAAGCTGACGTTCGACGAGTTGAAGCAGGCGGTCGCGGCGGGCGACATCGACACCGTCCTCACCGTGCAGACCGACATGCAGGGTCGGCTGATGGGCAAGCGTTTCCACGCCGAGCACTTCGTCGACAGCGCCTGGGAGGAAACCCACTCCTGCAACTACCTGCTGGCCACCGACATGGAGATGCAGACGGTGGACGGCTATGCCTCCACCAGCTGGGCGGCGGGCTACGGCGACTACACTATGAAGCCCGACCTGGCGACGCTGCGCCGCGTGCCGTGGCTGCCGGGCACGGCGCTGGTGATCTGCGACGTGCTCGACCACCACACCCATGACGAGGTTCCGCACGCCCCGCGCACAGTGCTGAAGCGGCAGCTCGCCCGCCTTGAGGCCATGGGCCTCAAGGCGGTGGTGGCCTCGGAGCTGGAGTTCTTCGTCTTCCGCGAAAGCTTCGAAGAAGCGCAGGACAAGGGCTATCGCGGGCTGACTACCATCAGCGCCTACAACGAGGACTACCACATCTTTCAGACCACCAAGGAAGAGGACCTGATGCGCGCCGTGCGCAACGGCCTCAGCGGCGCCGACATCCCGGTGGAGAACTCCAAGGGCGAGGCCGACGCCGGACAGGAGGAGATCAACGTCCGCTACGCCGATGCGCTGACCATGGCCGACCGGCATTCCATCATCAAAAACGGGGTCAAGGAGATCGCCTGGGCCAAGGGGCGGGCGGTGAGCTTCATGGCCAAGTGGTCCTACGACCATGCCGGCAACTCCTGCCACATCCACCAGTCGCTGATCGACGCCGGCGGGTTGCCGGTGTTCTTCGACGCCGGCGCCGAGCACGGCATGTCCGAGACCATGCGCCACTACCTCGCCGGGCTCCTGGCGAACGCGTCGGAGATCACCTATTTCCTCGCCCCCGCCATCAACTCCTACAAGCGGTTCATGGCCGGCACCTTCGCGCCCACCAAGGCCGTGTGGTCCATGGACAACCGTACCGCCGGCTACCGCATCGTCGGTGCCGATACCCAGGCGGTGCGCATCGAATGCCGCATCGGCGGCGCCGATCTGAACCCCTATCTGGCGATGGCGGCGATGATCGCCGCCGGCATCGACGGGATCGAGAACCGGCGCGCCCTGGAACCGGCGTTCGTCGGCGACGCCTACGGGGACGAAAAGATCCGGGCCATTCCCTCGACCCTCCGCGACGCCGCCGCCGCGCTCGACGGATCGGCGATGCTGCGGTCCGCCTTCGGTGACGGTGTGATTGACCACTATGTTCACGCCGCCCGCTGGGAACAGTTCGAATACGACCGCCGCGTCACCGACTGGGAAGTGGCCCGCGGCTTCGAACGGGCGTGACGACGATGTCGGGTCAACAGGTTCTCCGCTGCGTCTCGCCGATCGACGGCTCGGTGTATGCCGAACGGCCGGTGGCCACCCCCTCTGAAGCTTCCGGCGTCATCGCCGCGGCGCGGGCTGCGCAGAAGGACTGGGCGGCGCGGCCCTTGGCCGAGCGGGTCGCGCTGGTGCGTGCGGGCGTTGACCGGCTGGTGGCGATGGCGGACGAGGCGGTGCCGGAACTGGCCTGGATGATGGGCCGGCCGGTGCGCTACGGCGGCGAGTTCGGCGGCGTCGTCGAGCGCGACCTATATGGCCGATATTGCTGAAAGCACGCTGGCAGCGATGGTCGTCGAGGACAGCGCGCGGTTCGAACGCCGCATCCTGCGCGAGCCGGTGGGCGTGGTGGGCGTGATCGCGCCGTGGAACTACCCCTACCTGACCGCCATCAACACCGTGGCGCCGGCGCTGATCGCCGGCAACGCGGTGGCCATCAAGCATGCCACCCAGACCCTGCTGGTGGGCGAGCGCATGGTCCGCGCCTTCGTCGAGGCCGGCGTGCCGGAGGACGTCTTCATTGCCCTGTTCCTCGATCACCAAACGACGGAGGACCTGATCGCGGTGGGCAGCTTCGACTTCCTCAACTTCACCGGGTCGGTGGGCGGCGGCCGGGCCATGGAGCGGGCGGCGGCCGGCACCTTCTGCGGCCTCGGCCTGGAACTGGGCGGCAAGGACCCCGGCTACGTGATGGAGGACGCCGATCTGGATGCCGCCGTGGCCACGCTGATGGACGGGGCCATGTTCAACAGCGGCCAATGCTGCTGCGCCATCGAGCGCATCTACGTCACCGCCCCCTTGTTCGACGCCTTCGTCGAGGCGTCCGTGGCGCTGGTCTCAGACTACGTGCTCGGCAATCCGCTGGAGCAGGCGACGACGCTCGGCCCGATGGCCAACCGCCGCTTCGCCGACGAGGTCCGCGCCCAAACCGCGGAGGCCCTGGCGGCCGGCGCCACCGCCCACATCGACGGCGCGCGTTTCCCGGCGGACGACGGCGGCACCTATCTCGCCCCGCAACTCCTCACCGACGTGACCCACGAGATGCGGGTGATGCGCGACGAGAGCTTCGGTCCCGTGGTCGGTATCATGAAGGTGGCTGATGACGACGAGGCCGTGGCGCTGATGAACGACAGCGACTTCGGACTGACCGCGTCGCTGTGGACCGCCGATGCGGACCGCGCCGCCCGCCTCGGCGCCCGCATCGAGATCGGCACCGTGTTCATGAACCGCGCCGACTATCTGGATCCGGGGCTGTGCTGGACCGGGTGCAAGGACACCGGCCGCGGCGCGGCGCTATCGCCGCTGGGCTACCACTCGGTCACGCGGCCGAAGTCGTACCACCTCAAGAAGGCGACCGTCGCATGAGCCTCTCCGCCAACTGGAGCTTTCCCACGTCCATCCGGCTCGGCGCCGGGCGGATCGCCGAGCTTCCCGAGGCCTGCCGTGCCGCCGGCATGCAACGACCGCTGGTGGTCACCGACGCCGGCCTGGCATCGGCGCCGATCACCGGGAATGCCCTGGCCCTTCTCGACGGTGCCGCGCTCGGCCGGGCGCTGTTCGCCGACGTCAAGTCGAACCCCGATGACCGCAACCTGGCGGCCGGTGTTTCCGCCTTCCGGGACGGCGGCCACGACGGCGTGGCGGCCTTCGGCGGCGGCTCGGGCCTCGACCTCGGCAAGCTCATCGCCTTCATGGCCGGCCAGAAACGGCCCGTATGGGACTTCGAGGACATCGGCGACTGGTGGACCCGCGCCGACGCGGCGGCCATCGCCCCGATCGTCGCCGTGCCCACCACCGCCGGGACCGGTTCGGAAGTAGGGCGCGCCGGGGTGGTCACCGACTCGGCGAGCCACGTAAAGAAGGTCATCTTCCATCCGAAGATGCTGCCGGCGGTGGTGATTTGCGATCCCGAGCTGACCGTCGGCATGCCGCCCCACATCACCGCGGGCACCGGCATGGACGCCTTCGTCCACTGCCTGGAAGCCTACTGCGTGCCGTCCTACCACCCCATGGCCACCGGCATCGCGCTGGAGGGCATGCGGCTGGTGAAGGAGAACCTGCCCCGGGTGTGCCGGGACGGCACCGATCTCGAGGCGCGGGCGAACATGATGAGCGCCGCGGCCATGGGCGCGGTGGCGTTCCAGAAGGGCCTGGGGGCCATTCACGCGCTGTCCCACCCGGTGGGCGCCATCTACGACACCCACCACGGCACCACCAACGCTGTGGTGATGCCCACCGTCCTGCGCTTCAACCGGCCGGCCATCGAGCGGCCGATCGGCCATCTCGCCGCCTACCTGGGCATCGCCGGCGGCTTCGACGGATTCTTGGACTTCGTGCTCGCTCTTCGCGCCGAGGTGGGCATACCGGACAAGCTCTGCGCGCTGGGCGTCGGCGACGACCGCATCGACGACCTGGCGGCCATGGCCATCGAGGACCCCACGGCCGGGGGCAATCCCGTTCTCCTGACCCTCGACGCGGCCAAGGATCTGTTCAGGGACTGCGTTTAGCGGCGAAGTGTGCTACCCGTCACCCAGCATCTCGACGCTACGCGCGATGTCCTCTGCGAGGGCCCGAACCTTCGGTCCCGCATCGCTGCGCTGGGCATAAGCTCTGAGCCCGATAATCTGCATCTGCAGCCAGGTCGCGAGGTGGTCGGGATCGGCAGCAGCCGGCAATTCGCCCTGCACCTGCGCGCGCCTGAAGGCGTCGGCGAAGGACGCCTCCACGTTGCGCAGCAGGGCCTCTGCGGTCCGCCGCACCACCGGGTCGTCGTCGGGCGTCTCCAGCACCGTTTTGACCAACATGCAGGCGCGCGACGGGCCGTCTGCCGGGGCCAGGCTGCCGAGACCCCGGACATGGTTCGCCAGGCCCTGGAGCGGGCTCGGGGTTTCGGCGAACGTCTGTTCGAGCCGCTCCCCTGAGCGGGCGGCATAGCGCTCGAGGGCCTCCTCGAACAGCTTTTCCTTCGAGCCGAACGCCGCGTAGATCGAACCCGGGTGCATGCCGAGTGCGGCCTCGAGGTCCTTCATCGATGTGCCCCGAAAGCCCTTCGCCCAAAAAACATCGAGCGCCCTTTGCAGGACCTCCTCGCGGTCATAGGTCGGTTTCCCGGCCACGGCATCATCCTCACGGGCAGAAAATTGAGCGCTTGCTCAAAAATAACTTGAACGATCGCTCAAGTAAAGGTATCGTGACCTCGTGATTGAGCAATCGTTCAAGTTTCATGGTGGGAGACCTAGGATGACCGACTTCACGATTCACGCCATCGAGTCCGCCCCGCAAGAGAGCCGCCCGTTCCTCGAGGATTCGAACAAGGCCTTCGGCCGCGTGCCGGGCCTGCACGGCGTGATGGCCGAGGCGCCGGCGCTGCTCGACGGCTACAAGCATCTTCACAACCTGTTCCAGAACGCGACTTCGTTCGACAAGGACGAACTCACGGTCGTCTGGCAGACCATCAACGTGGAGCACGCGTGCCACTACTGCGTCCCGGCACACACCGGAATCGCCAAGATGATGCAGGTCGACGACCGGATCTCCACTGCGCTGCGCAACGAGGAGCCGCTGCCCAACGCCCGCCTCGAATCGCTACGCACGTTTACCCTGCAGGTGGTTCGTCAGCGCGGCAATGTCTCCGACGCCGACGTGCAGGCGTTCCTCGACGCCGGTTTCACGCGCCAGCAGATTCTCGAGGTCATCCTGGGCGTCGCGCAGAAGGTGATGTCGAACTACACCAACCACCTGGCCAACACGCCGGTGGACAAGCCGATGCAAGCCTTCGCGTGGCAGAAGCGCTTGAACAGCGAGGTGGCCTGACCTCGCTCGCGGCCATCAGAACGATTCAGTATGATCGGAATAGGCTCTAACAGCGGCGATCGGATAAAGCAGCCGCCGTCTCCGCAAAGGGACGGCGGCTCGGCCATTATTGGGCGTTCTTCTGGCGAATATGGAGCCTGCCCATTATGCGGCGGCCAGTGTGACTCGTGGTGGCACGCCCCAGACGGCTGATCCGTCACGCTTGACCCACATCGGACGCGATGGGGTCGGCAGATGGATCTCCAGGCCCTCCCACACATAGGTGTGGTCTCTTCCAAAGGCCAACGCCACGCGGGTCCCCGGCACGGGGTTCAACGCGGCCGACACATCGCTTCGACCAACCTTCTTGAAATGCGTGATGTCCCAGTCCTGGGTCGTTCCCTCATGCTCGGTGCGGACCCAGCAATGCATTCCACTGGCAATCCGGTCGGGATCATCATCAAAGAAGTAGCAGGTAAGGTAGGCGGTCGCGTATCCGGCCGACCTGAGCGCGGCCACAAGGTACGTGTTTATGTCGATGCAGTTACCGACCGCGCAGGCGACCTGTGGGACGGCGTCCTGGCCGTGATACCACCGTGCCGCCGTGGGATCGTCACCATAGTCGAAGCGCGCACTGGCATCGGACACGATGGCGGCAATTCCATCGAGACCGCCACCTGCGCGCTCGGCGATACGGCAAGCCTCAGCGGCAAGATCCGTTGCCGCGGCTGCAAGGGCCGTTCCTTCGGGGAGGAAAGCGTCTTTGGAGAGCCCGTTTCCCTGACCGGCAAAGCGGTGCTGCAATCTGGGCCGTGCATTCGGGTCGACCGGCTCAAGGATCGCCGCAAGCTGTCCCGTTCGGCGTTCAGCAACGATCGTCACCGAACACTCCGTTGGCAACGTCAATGACCCGAACGACTGGAACTCGGTCTCGATCCCAAGCGGAACGATCAGCGCGATCGCATCATGCATCGCCGCATAATCGGCCAGCTCGACATCCACAATCAGATCGCGCATCTCCCCACCACCCCGTCACGTCGAAGAAACGAGAAACGGCGAGTTATCTCCTGGCCGGCAGGTTGTCCAGGGGCTGCCTAGAGCCCATTCAAGGTAACTAGAATCGGTTCTGACCGAGGCCCTTCGAGTCTGGGGCAGGAGGGGTTCGACGAGCGTAGCGGTGCCTAGGGTCGAGAAGCTCGACAACCCCAGGCCCGAAAGGCCCGGCGCCCTTGGCGTGGGCCGTGGCGCCATCATGGATTGTTACTGGCCGCGGCGTTGCCCGGCTTGCCCGATGGCACCGCATCGCGCTGCGCCGAGCGCGTCATGCAGCGGCGCCTTCAAAGAAGGCGCGGTCGCTGCACGCCAGCCGATGTTCTCTCGCGCACATCTGCCCCATTCGACTGCATCCGCTCGAATGGGGCTGTGCACGAGCGGATCGCTCCGCTACGGCGCCATCAGAACGATTTCAATTACCTTGAATGGGCTCTAGAAGTAACGGCGGGAGCCGAGCGCCACGCCGGTGGGCGACGGTACTTCGGGCGGTCCGGCGCGGACCGTGTGGACCCAGTCCTCGACGCTCATCTGCTGCCGCCGAGCCGCCTCCACCGTCGTCTCCAGGACCCGGTTGAGCCAGTCGCCGACGGCCATCCCTTCGCGCCGCGCCGCCTCCCGCATTTCCTCGCGCACCTGTTCGGAAACGCCCTGCACCGTCCATGGTCGCTGGCACGAACCGGCATTCATGTGGAGCGCCTGGTGGTCGGCGGAAAGAACGGCGGAACGACGGCCCATCGCATCTACCTCCGGATCAATAGACATCAATGAAAGAGCGCGACAGACACGGAAATTCCACGTTCATCGCGCGAAACAATAGAATAAACACAATGAAAATCGCCATCAATATTTAATATTGTTTCAATTATTGCATAAAATTTTAGATAAATTTGCCGGCTCGGCTTGAAGTTCCAGGCTCGGAAATCGTCAGATCCCGCCGCCGGCTTCGATCATGCCGGTGAGGTGTTCGACCCGCTTCAGCAGTGTGTGCAGGGTGGGATCGCGATAGCCCTCGGCCTCCAGGCGCCTGAGGGTGTTGATCAGGTAGTCGCGGTTGAGGCCGGGCCGGCCCTGGGCCTCGAGGATCACCTGCGCCGATCGTTCAATGCCGAGCTTGCCCGCATAGTGCGGATGTGCCGGATCGGCGACGAACGTATAGGCTATGATGCGCCGCTCGGGCGTCGCCACCGGCACCATCCGCGGCCGGTACGCATCGGAGACCAGTTCGCGTTCGTCCAGGTAGGCCTTGACCGACGCCGCCTCGGTGCCGGCGACGCGGAAGGCGATACCGCGGCACGCGCCGCCGCGGTCCAACCCGAGGACCAGGCCCGGCTGCTCCGGCGTTCCCCGGTAGTGCTGGCAGTAGATGCAGAATGCCCGGTGATAACCGCGCAGGAGGGCGCCGACGCTGTCGAGATAGGTGAAACCCGGCCGCCACATCAATGAGCCGTAGCCGAAGACCCAGAAGTCGGCGTTTCGATCCCCCATACACTGTTCTAGCCCGGATTTCTCACCAGGGTCGAGGTCCACGTCGCGGGCCCGGCGTGGTGATCCGATAGGAGCGGTGCGAAGGGCGATGCAGGGACATCGTTCGAGCGCCGCGACGCCGCGGGCGACCGCCGGACCGCGACCCTTGGGGCGACCACCTCAGCCCGACAGGGTGTGTCGAGCGGCTTGCCCGATGTCCCCGCATCGCGCTGCGCCGTTCTCCTGCCCTGTCGGGCCGATGAGGCCGCGTGGACCCTGACCTTGGTAAGAAGTCCGGGCTGGGGTCGCTTCGATAGTTGCGTCCATAGACGCGTCCGCGGTGGTTATCGGCGCGGGTGCCTTATCCACGCCGGTCAATCCTCCGCCGCGGCTTCGATCTCGGCCTCCCGCCACAGGTCGAGGACGGCGCCCGCCAGCTTCAGGCCGGCGTCGGTAGCCTCCTGCCCAACCGGCGTGAGGCCGGCCCGGCGCAGGGCCAGCACCGCCTGCTCGTCGCCGCCGCGCGCCAGCACCGGCACGTGTGGAAAGCCATGGCGACGCAAGGCCGCGACGCCTTCGGAGACGCCAGGCGCCTGGGTGGCCACCACCACGGCCACCGCCGCGTCCACCCCGGCGCCGCGCAGCACTTCCATTTGCGTGGCATCGCCGAAGAACACCGGCTCGCCCAACGTTCGCGCCTCGCGGATGCGCTCCGGCGTCAGGTCGAGCACCATGTAGTCGGCACCGTAGGCGCGCAGCATGCGGGCGACGATGCGGCCGATCTCACCGAAGCCGACGATGATGATATGGCCCTCGGCGGCGTGGGAGTCACCGCTCACGCCGGCCGAGGTACCGATGCCGCGCGCCTCCAGGTAGGCCGACGCCAGCACCGGCGTCGCCGCCATGGTCAGCACCACCACGGCGATGAGAATCGGCGCCAGGTCCGGTGCCAGGATGCCGGCGGCGGCGGCGGCGCCGAAGGAGACGAAGGCGAACTCGCCGCCCTGGCTCAACACGCCGCCGAGGCGGAAGGCCGGCGGCCAGGCCATGCCCGTGGCCCGCGCCAAGATGGCCAATACCACCGTCTTGGCCACCATCAGCGCCACCGCCAGGGCCACCACCGTGCCGGCGGCGCCACGGCCACCCTCAGGTCGACGCTCATCCCCACGGTCATGAAGAACAGCCCCAACAGCAGCCCGCGGAAGGGCTGCACGTCGGCGGCCACCTGGTGGCGGAACTCGGTCTCCGCCAACAGCAGTCCGGCGAGGAACCCGCCGAAGGCCATGGACAGGCCCATCTGCTCAGTCCCCCACGCGGTGCCGAGCGCCACCAGCAGCGACAGGCCGACGAACAGCTCCGGGCTTTTGGTGGCGGCGACGACGCGAAACAGCGGCGTCAGTATCAGCCGACCGGTGATGACGATCGCGCCGATGGCCACTGCCGCCTTGACCACCGCCAGCCCCAGCTCGGTGACCAGGGCCCCGCCACCGACGCCGCCGGTGTTGTTGCCCAGGGCTTCGATCAGCACCAGCAGCGGCCCCACGGCGAGGTCCTGCAACAGCAGGATGGCCACCGCCACCTGCCCGGCCGCGGTGTTCATCTGGCCCATCGACGCCAGCATGGGCATGACGATGGCGGTGGACGACAGCGCCAGCGCACCGCCGATGATCACCGCCGCCGGCCAGCCCAAGCCCGCCCAATGGGCGACCACGGCGATCACCGCGGTGGTAACCACCACCTGCGATACGCCGAGTCCGTAAATGCGTGCGGTGATCAGCCGCAGCCGTTCGACGGTGAGCTCCAGGCCGATGGTGAACAACAGAAACACGACGCCCAGTTCGGCCAGGGCGCGGGTGGCATCCACGTCGCCCACCAACCCGAAGCCACTGGGCCCGATGGCGATGCCGGCCACCAGGTATCCGAGCACCGGTCCCAACCGCAGGCGATGGAAGATCGGCACGCAGACCAGCGCCGCCACCAGGATGACCAGCACCTCAACGAGATAGTGATGCCCCATCGTACCGTCGTCTTCCGCTGTCCTGTCGTCGCATTACCGTCGCTCGCGGGACGGTCGCCCGCGCGGCGGATCGTAACCCCTGTCGGTCCCGGCGGGAACCGGCAACACGAAGCCGGCGAACCACTGCATCTTGCGTGAAGATTGCGTTACGACCCCATCATCGCCTGGAACCGGCGCCCGCGCCGCGATATGGGTTCGGCAACGGACGGCCATGACCGGGGGAGACACCGATGGGCAGGAAGAACAACCGCGCCGGCGCAGGCAACAACGTGCGGGCCCTGTTTCGTGACGGCACCCCCTGGCCGCCCGCCGTTGCCGCCAAGCCCGATCCCACCGCTCGCGTACGCCCGCAGAGCCCGAACCAGCGGCGTCTGTTGGAGGTCATCGATCGCTATCCCGTGGTTGTTGCCGTCGGCCCGGCCGGCACCGGCAAGACCTATCTGGCCGTGGCCGCCGCGGTGGCGGCGCTGATGGACGGGCAGGTGTCCCGTATCGTCCTCGCCCGCCCGGCGGTGGAGGCCGGCGAGGCGCTGGGGTTTCTGCCGGGCAATGTGGACCACAAGATGGCGCCTTACCTGCGCCCCCTCTACGACGCGCTCGGCGACTGGCTGGGCGCCAAGCAGCTCAAGGCCATGCTGGCCGACGGCATCGTCGAGGTGGCCCCGGTGGCGTTCATGCGCGGCCGCACGCTGAACGACGCCTTCATCATCATCGACGAGGCACAGAACTGCACCTATGCGCAGATCAAGATGCTGCTGACTCGGCTCGGCCGCGATTCCACCATGGTGGTGACCGGCGATCCCGACCAGTCGGACCTGCTGCCCGGGCTCTCGGGACTCGACCTGGTGGCCCGCCGACTGGAGGGCCTGCGCTCCATTTCGGTGGTACGGTTGGACGACGGCGACGTGATCCGCCATCCGCTGGTGGCCGAAATGCTGACGGTTCTTTAGCAGCCTGCTATCAGCCCCTTCAGACTTCCCGAACACCCTGCTAACTTCCCCCGGCGATTCTGGATTATCCCCTGGATCGTCGCCCACATTGTCGCCCGGATTGTCAGACAATGCCGGGCGCGCTCGATCAGGGTTGCATTCGGTAGGTCATGCGATTCGTCATCGTCGGTTTGGTCATTGGCGCCGTTATCGGCGTCGTCCTCGGCGCTACCGTGGTGGCGCCCCGCATGAAGCCGCCGGTGGCGTCCGGCGAGCCGGCCCCGGTCGCCGAGGCCGAGGGCGGTCCGGCACCGCCGGTACGGCTGCCCGCGCGCCCCTTCGTCCGTCCGTCGGTACAGTTGAAGATGGCCAGTGCCTTCGCCGGCGAGATGCCGCATCTGGGCGAGCTGGCGAAACGCGTGGAACGGGAGGTCCGGCAGATCTCCGGCGGCAACCTGGACATCGCCTTTCACGAACCCGGAGAACTGGTGCCGGTGGACGACATGTTCAGCGCCGTCGCCGCCGGCACCGTGGACGCGGCGTTCGCCTCGCCGGGGATGTGGGGCAACGACGTGCCGACGCTGCAGTTGTTCAATGCGATTCCCTTCGGCCCCGGCGCCGACGAGTATCTCGCGTGGTTCTATTTCGGCGGCGGCCGCGAGCTGTTCGAGGACATCTATAACCGCCGGGGCGTGCACGCGCTGGTCTGCGGCATCCTGGTGAGCGAGGCATCGGGCTGGTTCCGGCGCGAGATCAATGCCCTGGCCGACCTGCGCGGGTTGCGGATGCGCATCTTCGGCCTCGGCGGCAAGGTGCTGGAGCGGCTGGGCGCCGAAACCAACGACCTGCCGGCCAGCGACATCTTTCTGGCGATGGAAACGGGCCAGATCGATGCCGCCGAGTTTTCGATGCCGGTGGTGGACCTCAGCCTCGGCTTTCACGGCCTGGCCAAGCACCTCTACTTCCCCGGCTGGCATCAGCCCGCGACGCTGTTGGAGCTGATGATCAACCTGGAGAAGTGGGATGGCCTGAGCTCCGCCGAACAGGGACAGATCGCCACCGTGTGCGGCGACAACGTTCGCCAGGGATTGAGCGAAGGTGCGGCCGGACAGTACGCCGCGCTGAAGGAGATGTTCGCCGCCGGCGTGGAGTTCCATCGCTGGCCGCCGCAGGTCCTCGATGCCATGGAGGACGCCTGGGAGGACGTGGTCAGTGAGGAGGCCGGCGCCGACGCCAAGTTCCGGCGGGTATGGCGTTCGCTGAAGACCTTCCGCGCCGATTACGCCATCTGGCGAGAGCTGAGCCGCCGCTGATCCCGCGGTGAATCCTCACCGGACAGGCCTTCCACCAAACCCCTACCGTGCCGCACATTTTTGTGTTGCAGTTGCACACAACGGCCCGGTCGCCGATAATGCTGGCCCCGTGTTGCAGGATCTGGAGGCAGTTTGATGACGAAAAACGCTTGGCTCGGCCTTGGCTTCGGCGCCCTTTCGGCGCTGGTGATCGCCGGCGGACCGGCGTTGGCGGCGGATGCAGCGGCTGGCGCGGACGTGTTCAAGAAGAAATGCCGCACCTGCCACACGGTGGACGAGGGCAAGCACCGCACCGGCCCGTCGCTATTCGGGATCGTCGGCAGCAAGGCCGGCGCCACCTCCTTCAAGCGCTACAAGGGCCTCAAAGGCGTCGACTTCGTCTGGGACGCCGAGAACCTGGATGCGTACATCAAGGACCCCAAAGCTTTCGTCCTGGCCAACACCGAGAACAAGCGGACGGCCATGACCTTCAAGCTCAAGGACGACACGCAGCGGGCCGACGTCATCGAGTATCTGAAAACGGTCAAGTGACCGATCGCTAGCGGGGCTGGAATCTGACGGGGGCCGGTAAGGATCAAGACCTGGGAGCCGGAGGCCATCGTACGATGGCCGCGGCGAAGGTCACGGTCGCTCTCTTCTGTTTGTTCGCCCTCGCCACGTTGTTGGCCGTCTGGCCGCTGCTCGGCACTGTTGCGTCCGCCGATGCGGGAGGCGATCCCGACCGCGGTGAGGACGTCTACGCCCACCGCTGCCTCGTCTGCCATGCCACGACGCCGGAGTTCCACAAGGAAGGACCGTCGCTGTCCGGTGTCTATGGCCGGCGTGCGGGCACGGCGCCGTTCTTCCCGCACTACAAGGGCCTCAAGGGGTCGGACATCGTGTGGAGCGACGACGCGTTGGACCAATGGCTGGCCGACCCGCGCGGCTTCCTCGGCGGGCGCTACACAACGATGACGCTGCGCATGGCCGACGCCCAGGAACGCGCCGACGTCATCGCCTATCTGCGGACGCTGAAATAAAGGGCCGCGGTCCGTCTACTCGCGGATGATCATCACCGAGCAGTCGGCGTGGCGGACCACGGCGCCGCGTTGGGACCGAGCAGGTAGTCGGACAGCTCCGGTCGGTGCGACGCGAGGACGATCAGGTCGGCGTTGATCCGTCGTCCCACCTCAAGGATCTGTTCGTACACGGTGCCCTTGGCGACGATGTGCTGGACCTGAACATCCTCCGCCACGTGTTCGCGCACGAACCCGTGCAGCTGCTCCAGGACCTGCGCCGCCACCGTCTTGTCGTAGCCGGCAGGAAAGAACTGGCCGACGATGCTCATCCCGAAGTCGGGGAGCACGGTGACCACGTGCAGGTTGCTGCCGAACTGCCGACAGAACGCCACCGCCGTGGGCAGCGCCTTGCTCCAGGAGCTTTCGTCGTTGAGGTCGATGGGAAGCAGGATGTCCTTGAACATGAGGGGAGTCCCCGTTGTCGAGGGTTAGCAGGCTGCTAGTGCACAGACCCATTCGAGTGAATCAGTCGAATGGGTCAGATGTGCACTAGAAACAATGTCTTGCGTGCAGCCACGGTGCATTCTTTGAATGCACCGCTGCACTAGGCCGCAGCCCGCGTTGCTTCGGCCTTGCGGCCGCGGGCACGCTGCAAAAGGATGACCAGCGCGAGCAGCCCCAGCGCCGGCAGGAACATCAGCTCCTTCGCCGGGCGGTCGGCTTCGATCTGGATGCTGGCGATCTCCCAGTCGAAGTCAATCTGCTGGCGTTCGGCGGGGCTGCCGAAGACCACGTTATCCACCACCACCTTGCCGTCCTCCTCGCGGAGTTCCAGGCCGGCGAAGGCTAGCCGCTCTACGCCCGGCCCCTTCGGCCCTAGCGGCAGCATCACCACCTTGTCGACGAAGTTGCCCTCCAGGTCCTCGCCCGACACCTGGACCCGGATCTGCGTATTGGCGGGCTGCGCCTCGGCGATCGCCGCGGCCTCAGCAGCGGGTGCGGACACCAGTGGCGGATAAACCTTGTCCATCCAGTAGCCGGGCCGCAACAGCGTGAACGCCACCAGCAGCAGCACCGCGGTCTCGTAGATGCGGCTCTTCACCAGGAAGTAGCCCTGGGTGGCCGCGGCGAAGACCAGCATCGCGGTGACGGCGCTGAAGATGGTGATCAGCAGCTCCCACCAATGATCGATCCCGATCAGCAGCAGCTGGGTGTTGAAGATAAACATGAACGGCAGGATCGCGGTGCGGATGTCGTAGCTGAAGCCCTGGATGCCGGTGCGGATGGGATTGCCGCCGGATATGGCCGCGGCGGCGAAGGCCGCCAACCCCACGGGCGGCGTATCGTCCGCCAGGATGCCGAAGTAGAAGACGAACATGTGCACCGCGATCAGCGGCACGATCAGCCCGCTCTCCGCCCCCAGCGTCACCACCACGGGTGCCATCAGCGACGACACCACGGGTGCCATCAGCGACGACACCACGATGTAGTTGGCGGTGGTGGGTAGGCCCATGCCGAGGATCAGGCTGATCACCGCGGTGAACAGCAGCACCAGCATCAGATTGCCGCCGGAGATCACCTCCACGAACTCCACCATCACCTGGCCGATGCCGGTGAGGGTGATGGTGCCGACGACGATGCCGGCGGCCGCCGTCGCGACGCCGATGCCGATCATGTTGCGGGCACCGGAGACCAGCCCGTCGAACAGGTCGGCAATTCCGTCCCGCGTCGCCCGGTCGAGCGTCCCTGCACGGCGGAACACGGCCATCAACGGCCGCTGGGTGACGACGATGAAGACCATGAACATGGCCGCATAGAACGCCGCCAGCCCCGGCGACAGGCGCTCGACGGTCAGGCACCACACCAGCACCACCACCGGCAACAGATAGTAGAGACCCACCTTGATGGTGGGGCCGGGCTCCGGCAGCTCGTCGATGCGATCGCTGGTGTCCAGCTCGGGGTACCGCGCGGCGAACTTCACCAAGCCCACATAGGCGATCACCAGCAGCGCCACGGAGATGATTGCGGTCGCGTCGCCAAACGCCTCCTTGGTCCAGCCGAGACCGTAGTAGACGGCGGCGCTGAGCACGATCACGCCCACCACCACGGTGGCGAAGGAGAACAGCTTCTGCATCGCGGTACCGGTCACCCGCCGCGGCAGACCCTGCATGTTCGCCTTACAGGCCTCCAGGTGGACGATGTAGACCAGCGCGATATAGGAGATGATCGCCGGCAGGAAGGCGTGCTTGATCACCTCCACGTAGGAGATGCCCACGTATTCCACCATCAGGAACGCGGCCGCGCCCATGATCGGCGGCGTGAGCTGGCCGTTGGTGGAGGACGCCACCTCCACCGCCCCGGCCTTCTCCGCCGGGAAGCCCACCTTCTTCATCAGCGGAATGGTGAAGGTGCCGGTGGTCACCACGTTGGCGATGGACGAGCCGGACACCAGGCCGGTCATGCCGGAGGACACCACCGCCGCCTTGGCCGGACCGCCGCGCAGGTGCCCCAGCAGGGCGAAGGCGACGCGGATGAAGTAGTTGCCGGCGCCGGCCTTCTCCAACAGCGAGCCGAACAGCACGAACAGGAACACCATGGACGTGGACACGCCCAGCGCCACGCCGAACACCCCTTCGGTGGTCAGCCAGTAGTGGAACATGCCCTTGTTGAGGCTGGCGCCCTTGTGGGCGATCACGTCCGGCATGTACGGCCCGGCGAAGGTGTAGATGAGGAACACGCCGGCCACCACCATCAGCGGCGGACCGAGCGAGCGCCGGGTGGCTTCCAGCAGCAGCACCATGCCGGCCACGGCGACGACCAGATCGTGGGTGGTGGGCAGACCGGGGCGCGTTGTCAATGCCTCGTAAAACAGCACCAGGTAGCCCGCGCAGTAGGCGGCCACCAGGGCCAGGATCCAGTCGGCGACGGGGATATGGGTACGCGGCGAGCCCTTAAAGGCCGGAAACGCGGTAAATGCCAAGAACAGCGCGAAGGCCAGGTGGATGGACCGCGCCTCGGTATCGTTGAAGACGAAGATGCCGAAGGTGAACGGCAGCGGCGAGGCGTACCAGAGCTGGAACAGGGTCCATATGAGGGGCACGAACCAGAGGATCTTCGCCGGGATGCCGGTGGGCGCGCGGCCGCCGGTATCGGCCTCGGCGATCATGTCGTCGAGGTGCGACTTATCGGCGCCCTGCCCCTGGGCCGCGGTCTCTTCTGCCATCGGTCGTCTTCCCCCTCAGCTCAGCCCCGGCAAGCGGTGGCACCCCACCGAATGGCCCCTCTCAGGGCCGGCCGCTCGAGGCCATCAGTCAAGACCGTGTTCCCGGAAGTATCGGGCCGCGCCCGGATGCGCCGGCGTCGGCAAGCCGGTCTTTGTCATAGCCCGTGCGTCAACCCCACGTAGCCCCGGCAGCGTCGCCTTCAGACGCCCCAGGCGTTCGAGCACCGCTGATACCACGCGGTGGGCGATCCGATCATCCAGATCGGCCGACACGACGACAATGGTCGGGACGCCGACCGTGTGCATCACCCCCGGGTGAGACGGATAGAGATCCGGCGGAATGCTCGCCGCGGCAAGATACGGCTGTTCGGCGACAGCCTTGTCCACGGCGGGCCCGCCCACCCGCATCAGGGTGGCGTCGCACAGCCGCATCAGGCGTTCCACCGCCACGCTGGGATGGCCGGTGGCGTAGACGATCGCCTCCACCCGGCCATGGCACAGGGCCAGCGACTGCTGGTCGGCCGGAAGCTCCTCGGCGAGTGCGAAGTCGTCCACGGACCAGCCCTTCGCGGCCAGCAGCCGGTCGGCCATCCAGCGCCCGCGGGAACCGGGATTCCCCAGGTTCACCCGCCGCCTCTTCAGCGCGTCGAGGTCGGTGATGTCGGCGTCGCGCCGGACCACCAGCGTCAGCACCTCGGACGGGACCGACAGCAGCGACCGGATGGACTCGTAGCTGGCGTCCATGAAACGGAACGGGCCGGTCTTGCCCGCCGCCTGGAACAGCATGTCTGCCGGCACCAGCCCCACCTCGATGGCACCGCCGCGCACGTTGTCCGGGTTGAACTAGAGAGTCGGGGGTCTCCAGCACGGAGCACCGGAGCGCCGGCTCGCCTTCCGGTGCCGGCGCCCGATTGATCAGCGCGCACAGCGCCCGTCCGATCTGAAAGGCGGAACCGTCCCGTGGACCGGCGCCGATCAGGATCTCAGCGGCGACGGCGGAGGAACCGGCAACGAGCACCAGCAGCAGCGCCGCCAGGGAACTCAGCCCCGCATGCCTAGGCATCGCCATGCCTCCCCCTGAAGCGTTCCGACACCCTGACGTTGCCGACCGAGGGTCAACCGCGTTGGCCAACCACGCCTACCGACAACCGGGTGTCGAAGCGACCCGGCGGGGACGACGCCGTCGCCTCCGCCGGGTCAAGCCGATTACATCAATCCGGCTTCTTTGTAGTACTTCGCGGCACCAGGATGCAGCGGCGCCGACAGGCCGTCCTTCACCATCTCTTCCTTCTTCAGGTTGGCGAAGGCCGGGTGCAGCTTCTTGAAGTCGTCGAAGTTCTCGAACACCGCCTTGACCACCTGATAGACCACGTCTTCCGGGGTGTTGGTGGAGCTGACGAAGGTGGCGCCGACACCGAAGGTCATCGTGTCGTCGGCGTTGCCACGATACATGCCGCCCGGAATCGTCGCCGTGCGGTAGTAGTCGTTATCGCCCACGAGCTTGTCGATCGTCGGGCCGGAGACGTTGACCAGCACGCTGTCGCACGACGTGGTGGCTTCCTTGATGGACCCCGACGGGTGGCCGACGGTGAACACCATGGCGTCGATCTTGTTGTCGCACAGCGCCTGGGACTGCTCGGCCGACTTCAGCTCCGATGCCAGCTTGAAGGAGTCCTTGCTCCAACCCTTGGCGGCCATGACTACTTCCATGGTGCCGCGCTGACCGGAACCGGGATTGCCGATGTTGACCCGCATACCCTTCAGGTCGTCGAAGTTCTTGATCCCGGAATCGGCCCGGGCGACGACGGTAAACGGCTCCGGATGGACGGAGAACACCGCCCGCAGCCCTTCGAACGGGCCGGCATCCTTGAACCGCGCCGAGCCGTTGTAGGCGTGGAACTGCCAGTCGGACTGGGCGACACCCATGTCCAGCTCGCCGGCGCGAATGGTGTTGATGTTGTAGACCGAGCCGCCGGTGCTCTCCACCGAGCAACGGATGCCGTGGTCCTTGCGGCCCTTGTTCACCAGACGGCAGATGGCGCCGCCGGTGGGATAGTACACGCCGGTGACGCCACCGGTCCCGATGGTGATGAACCGCTGGTCTGCGGCGTCCACCTGGCTCCCCCCGGCGACGGCGAAGGCGCCAATCGCGACGGTGGCGGCCAGGGCTGAGAGACTAAGCTTCTTGGTCATGGTCATCGGTCCCTATCCTCCTGCGGACTTAAAGAAAGGTGTTCATGGACGGTTTTGCTGGAGAGCGTGAGCATCGGGCGGTGTCGAACGGTGAGGCAGGATTACCGGCGCACGGGATTATCGATTGCCGGGCCGTCGTGTGCCACAACGACCGCTCCCGGCTCAGTACCGCGTGCTGTCGGCCCACAATCGTCGTGCTGGGGTTGCGATCAGCCTGATACATCCCAGGCTCCGCGCCATTTGCACCGCTTCCCCCATTCGGTTGCGGCCACATTCGTCCGGTCCGTTCCCCTCGGTTCGTTCTGCCCGGCCGATGTCACCCACTGTGGCGCCTAGATGTCCAATTCGTGGCGCCCTTTCTTTGGATTACCTTAATCCGCCTTCGCTTCGGCCGTGCAACAAATGATTCACATTCGCGCTTGCAGCGTATGGGTTTTCTGCCTTCGGCCTCAAGCCGTTGCCGTCGCTATGGCCGCATCGACGGCTGCCGCGAGACGATCCACGATCAGGTTCACCTCGGCCTCGCCGACGATAAACGGCGGGGCAATCAGTACGTGGTCTCCGCGCACGCCGTCGGCGGTGCCGCCGCTGGGATAGCAGATCAAACCTCCGGCCATCGCTTCCGTCTTGATCCGTGCGTGCAGCTTCCGCTCCGGTGGGAACGGTTCCTTGCTGTCCCGATCGGCGACCAGTTCGATGGCGCGGAACAGGCCGCGCCCGCGGATGTCACCCACGTGCGGATGCTGCCCGAAACGGCGGCTCAACGCCTCGTGCAGGGCGTCGCCCATGCGGCGGACGTTGGCAAGGAGGTCGCGATCGCGAATCGCCCGCTGCACGGCCAGCGCCCCGGCACATGCGGTCGCGTGTCCGATATAGGTGTAGCCATGTTCGAAACCGCCGCTACCGCGGGCGAAGGCGTCGTGCACGCGCTCGGCTATCAAGACCGCGCCGATAGGCTGATAGCCGCGCCTAATCCCTTGGCGACGCAAATCATATCGGGGGCAACGTCTTCCTGTTCGCAGGCGTAAAGCGTCCCCGTTCGCCCCATGCCGCTCATGATCTCATCGAGAATCAACAACACGCCGTACCGATCGCAGATCTCGCGGATACGGGAGAAGTAACCGGGCACGGCAGGTACCGCGCCGGCGGTGGCGCCGACCACGGTTTCGGCGACGAAGGCGCAGACGGTCTCTGGTCCAAGACGCAGAAGCTCGGTCTCCAGTTCATCGGCGACCCGGCGGCCGTAGGTCTTCTCGTCTTCGCCTGGGGCCATGCCGCGATACGCGAAGCACGGCGCGATGTGGCTGGTGTCGATCAGCAGCGGTCCATAGAGCTGGCGCCGGCCCTGATGGCCACCCACAGCCAGCGCGCCTAGGGAATTGCCGTGGTAGCTCTGCCATCGGGCGATGAAGCGGCACCGTTCGGGCTGACCGGATTCGACGAAGTACTGGCGCGCCATTTTCAGCGCCGTCTCCATGGCCTCCGATCCGCCGGAGACGAAATAGGTTTTGGCGATGCCCGGCGGCGCGCTGCCCACCAGCAGATCGGCCAACGCCTCAGCCGACTTGGTGGTGAAGAACGCGGTATGCGCATAAGCGAGGGATTCCACTTGGCGGACGATGGCGGCGCGGACGTCTGGGTCGCTGTGCCCTAGGCACGACACCGCGGCGCCGCCTGAGGCGTCGAGATAGCGGCGACCTTCCGAATCAATCACGTAAGCGCCATCGCCGGCAACAGCGCGGGGCGGGGGCTTGTCCAGCCGGCGATGGAAGATGTGGGTCATTCCTCCTGATCCGAGTCCGCCGCGCCGCGCCGCCGACCGCGATGGCCGCCGTGCCAGTACGCATTGGAGCGAAGCAACTGGCCTTCGCTGACGGCGATCGCCTGCAGCGCCTCGTCGCCACCTTCAGCAACCATCAGAACGGTCAAGGCCTCGACCACGGTCACCGCAGCCGCGACCGAACCAAAGAAAGACGGGCCTTCCTGAGGCACGAACAACGCATGGTCGGCCGTTTTTGCCAGCGGCGACCCCGGAAGATCTGTCAGCGCCACAACGGTTCCTTGCCGATCCTTCGCTTGCTCCACGGCGTGAACGGTTTCAAGCGTATATGGCGCCAAGCTGACAGCGAACAAGAGGTCATCGGGGCCAAAGTCGCGCAGGTCATCGCCAAACGTGCTACCCGGCGAGCCAACCAGAAAGGTTCCCCGCATGAACATCCTGCGCAGGTAGTGAAACAGGTACGCCACGGGAAAGCAGCTTCGCATTCCCATGACGAACACCCGCGGCGCCGCCCGCAAGGCCTGCGCCGCGGCGACAATCGCCGCTTCGTTGTTGATCGCCAGTGTTCCACGCAGGTTGGCCTCACCGGAGGCGATCACCTCTTCCAGCAATGCGCTGGCCTCGCCGTCGGCGCCACGCTCCTGCAGCTTCTCGGCGCCCGTCACATACCGCCGCGTATCCCCGCGCATGCGGTGTTCGAATGGTTCGCGAAAGGACTGATAGCCGGCGAAGCCAAGCGCCTGCGCCAATCGCACCATGTTCGACGGATGAACGTCCGCGGCAGCGGCAAGACCGCGCATGGAGATAAGCGCCACATCGTCGGGTTGCTCGAGGACATACGTCGCTGCTCGCTGAAGCTGGGGACTCAACGTCGGGAAGGTGCTCTTGATGCGCCGTTCAAGCGTGGCGAATTCCATAGCGACTTTCTTGGGCGCTTCGCGCCTTCGACGCCGGCTTGGAAGGAGGCGTGCGTCCTCTGCCGTCAACGCCTAAACCTCGCGCCTACGGCAACGCCAGCGTGGTGAATTCATCGTCGAGTGGTGATGGCTTAAGCGCTTTGCGCCATCTTTTGCGACAATCCTATGACACGGCCTTTCCGTTTTGCAACCATTTGCCACAATTGGTGCATGGACAAGAAGAGTATGATGCACCGTAATAATGCAACAAATGTTGCTGAAGACTCATGCCGTCGCTCAATTTCGTTCGCTGTGGCCGTTGCCAGGCCATGGCGCCGCCGCTACCCTGCGCGCCCGTTCAGCCATCCGTGCCAAGTGGTTGGCGCCCGCCTTCCGGTCGGCACCTTGGCACGCACCTTGCCACCCCTCTTGGCACCACCCTTCTTGGCACGAGATCGACCATGGACCTGAAGAAACACATCCGGACGGTGCCGGATTTTCCCAAGCCGGGCATCCTGTTCTATGACATCTCGACCCTGCTGGCCCATCCGGACGCCTGGTCGGTGGCCATGGGCCGCATGGCGAAGACGGTCAGCCGCCACGCGCCGGACGTGCTCGCCGGCATCGAATCGCGCGGCTTCCTCGTCGCCGCGCCGCTGGCGCTGAAGCTAGGCCTGGAATTCGTCATGGTGCGCAAACGCGGCAAGCTGCCGGGCGCCACCGTGCCCTTCGAATACGCCCTGGAGTACGGCACCGATACCATCGAGATCCAGGCGGATGCGGTGGCGGCGGGTCAGCGGGTGGTGGTCCTCGACGATCTGCTTGCCACCGGCGGCACCATGGTGGCGGCGACGGAGCTCATGCGTAAGAAGGGCGCCAACGTGGTGGGCGCGGCCTGCATCATCGAGCTGTCCTTCCTTGGCGGCCGCGAGAAGCTCGATCTGCCGTTCACCTCTTTGGTCCGGTACGACGCCTGAGTCGTTCCCCGCCGGGCGATCGCTCGGCGGTTTGAGCGGCGGCGGCCGCGACCTTGCGCATCAGTGTCGGCAACGCCTGCTCACCCAAGCGGTCCTCTGGCCACCAGAAGCCGTCTACTCCATCGCCGCCGGCGACGCGAGCGGTCGCCACCTCCAGGCGCAGGTGGAAATGGGTGAAGGTGTGGGTGACCGCGTGGCCCGGCCGTTGCCAGGATGCCGCAAGGGGCGCAGCGCCGAGGGCCTCGGCCCATCCCCACGGCGAATCCCGCCAATCGGTGGACGGAATCTCGATCATGCCGCCGAGCAGCCCCCGCTCCGGCCGCCGGCGAAGCAGCACGGCACCATCGTCGCGCCGGACCCAGAAGGCCACGCCGTGGCGGTCCGGCTTCGGCCGGCGCCGAGCGCGCCGGGGATAGTCTTCCGGCCTGCCGGCCGCGGCGGCGGCGCAGTCCTCGGCCAGCGGGCAGGCGGAACAGCGCGGCCGTCGGGGCGTACACACCGTGGCGCCAAGGTCCATCAATCCCTGGGCCAGGTCACCCGGCCGACGGCCGTCGGCGACTTTCCCGGCGTGGCGCTCGGCGGCAGCACGGCCCGCCGGCAGCGGGTCGTCGACGGCGTAGAGGCGGGCCATGACCCGCACCACGTTGCCGTCAACCGGCGTCGCAGGCTGGCCGAAGGCGATGGCCGCCACCGCGGCGGCTGTATAGGCGCCGATGCCCGGCAGGGTCCGCAGCCCCTCCTCCGTATCGGGAAAGCGCCCGCCGTGGTCGGCGACGACGGCCCGCGCGCAGGCATGCAGATTGCGCGCACGGGCGTAATAGCCGAGTCCCTGCCACTGGTGCAGCACCTCGTCCAAGTTGGCCTTGGCGAGGTCGGCGACGCGCGGCCAGCGGCCGATGAACGCCTCGAAATAGGGCGTCACGGCGGCCACGGTGGTCTGCTGCAACATGATCTCCGACAGCCAGACCCGGTAAGGGTCCGCGGTTTCGCCGGGCTCGGCCCGCCACGGCAGCCGCCGGCGATGGCGGTCGTACCAGGCGAGCACGCGTCGTCGAACGCGGGCGGGATCGGCTATTCGGGGCATTTGGTTCTTCGGGCTATCGAATCGGGCCGTCGCCTTGGGTGTGGCCGCAGTGTACATTAGCAATTCGATCTTTCCCGGAAACAAGCGGATCGCTGACCCCCCTTGGCCGATCATCGAACACAGCCGCTGGACCGACCCCCGCCGCGACGGGGCGGTCCGCCGCGCGCCCTGGCGGTGGCGGTATCCGGCGTCACCCGGCCGCTGTTCGGCCGCCGCGGACTGGCCGACGGCGCCATCGTCCATCAGTGGGCGACCATCGTCGGCGAGCATCTGGCGCGGTGGACGGCGCCAGAGGCGATTCGCTATCCGCGCCACCGCGACCCGAAGGGACGCCGTACCGACGGTACGCTCGACGTCCGCGTTGCCAACGGCGGCACCGCCCTGGAGTTGCAGCACCTGGAACCGCTGGTGATCGAACGCATCAACACCCACCTGGGGTTCAGCGCGGTGGCGCGATTGCGGCTGGTCAACGGTCCGCTGCCCCGGCGCGGCCCACCGCCGGTGCCGGCGTCGCGACCGCTGAGCCCGGAGATGCGGACGGCGCTCGACCGCCAGTTGAAAACCGTCGGTGACCCCGAACTCCGTGCGGTTCTCGGCGGTCTGGGTAGCGCGATTCTGGGCGACGAGTAGGCCACCAGACTCGCTTGCAGGGCCACCGACCCATCCGTATAGTCGGCCAACATCTTGTAGACGCGGAGGGTATATTGCGCCGCACAATACTAGGTCTAGCGTTGCTGACGATCGTCGTGGCGAGCGCGCCGGCGTGTGGCGATACCGCCGCGCCCGACCGTTTGACCCCCCGCGCGCTCGGCGCCGAGGACGCGCCGGTGACGATGGTCGAGTATTCGTCGCTGACCTGCCCGCACTGCGCCACCTTCCACCGCGAAACGCTGCCGAAGATCAAGGAGACCTACATCGACACCGGCAAGGTGCGCCTGGTGTTCAGCGACTTCCCTCTCGATTCTCTGGCGATGGCCGGGTCGATGCTGGCCCGGTGCATGAAGCCCGAGCGGGACTTCGGCTTCCTCGAATCGCTGTTCCGCACCCAGGCCACGTGGGCGCGCAGCCCCCAGCCGCAGGTCGAACTGCAACGGCTGGCCCGATTCGCCGGCATGGGCGAGAGCGAGTTCGAGGCGTGCATTCGCGATCGGGACCTGCTGCGGAGCATTCAGGCGCGGGCGGCGGAGGCGGGCCGGGATCATGACATCCGTCGCACCCCGTCGTTCGTGATCAACGGCGAGAAGATCGAGGGTGCGCGCAGTTTCGAGGAGTTCAGCGAAGTCATCGACAACGCCCTCGCTGAGGCCGGTTGAGGCTGCGTCGGCTTTGAGTCGGGACCGCGCCGTGCTGCAGTTCACCAAGCTGCGACTATCCGGGTTCAAGTCTTTCGTCGACGCCACGGAACTGTGGATCGAGCCGGGGCTGACCGGCATCGTCGGGCCCAACGGCTGCGGCAAGTCCAACCTCGTCGAGGCCCTGCGCTGGGTGATGGGCGAGACGTCGGCCCGCCAGATGCGCGGCGGCGAGATGGACGACGTGATCTTCGGCGGCACCGCGCGGCGGCCGGCCCGCAATATCGCCGAAACGGTGCTGGAAGCGGACAACACCGCCCGCGTCGCGCCGGCGGCCTTCAACGGCGCCGAACGGCTGGAAATCAACCGCCGGATCGAGCGCGGCCGCGGCTCCACCTACCGGATCAACGGCCGCGAGGTGCGGGCCCGCGACGTCCACCTGCTGTTCGCCGACGCCGCGTCGGGCGCCCGCTCCACGGCGTTGGTGAGCCAGGGTCATATCGGTGAGGTCATCGCCGCCAAGCCGGTCCAGCGGCGGGCGCTGGTGGAAGAGGCCGCCGGCATCACCGGCCTGCACGCCCGCCGGCACGAGGCCGAACTGCGGCTGCGCGGCGCCGAAACCAACCTGGAGCGGCTGGACGACGTGCTGCTGACCCTGGAGGCGCAGCACCACGCGCTAAAGAAGCAGGCCCGCCAGGCGTCCCGCTACCGCAACCTCTCCGAGGCCATCCGCAAGGCCGAGGCCGCCGTCTACACGGTCCGCTGGCGGCTGGCCTCGACGGCGGTGGCAAAGGCGGAGGAAGAACTTCGCCAGGCGGAATCCGTGGTCGGCGAGTTCACCGCCCAAGCGGCGAAGGGCGCCGCCCACCAGGCGGAGACGGCGGCCGTGCTGCCAGACCTGCGGCGCGCCGAGGCCGAGGCCGCATCGGAACTGCAGCGCTTGGTCCTGGCCCGCGAGACACTCGATGCCGAGGAACGGCGCGCCGACGCCGATCGCGAGGCCGGTCGGGTGCGCCTGGAACAGCTCGCCGCCGACCTGGAACGCGAGCGCACGCTGGCCGCCGACGCCGAAGCCTCCGTCGAGCGGCTGACCGCGGAGCGCGCCCGGATCGTCGATGCCCAGGCGGGAGAGCCGGAGGCCGAGGCCGCCGCTGCCACGGCGGTGGCGGAGGCGGCCACCGTCCTGGATGCCGCCGATGCCGAGGCCACAGCACTGACCGCGGACCTCGGCGCGCTGGACGCCAGACGCGCCGCCTTGGCCAGCGCGGCCACCGACCTCGACGCCCGCCGCGAGCGCCTCGATGCCCGCCGCGTCGAGGCCGAGCGGCAGCGCGCCGCATTGGAGGCCGCCGAATCGATTCCCCTGGCCGAGGCGGAAGCCGCCGCCGATGCCGCCACCGCAACGCTCGATCAGAAGCACACCCAGGCGGAGGCCGCGGAAGCGGAGGCCACGCGGACGACCGACACCGCCGGCCGATGCACCGAGGCGGCGCAGGCCGCGGCGGCGCACCACACCCGGCTGGAAGCCGAAACCCGCACCCTGGCCAGCTTGGTCAACGCCGAAGACGGCGGCGAATGGCCGGCGGCATTGGATACCGTCAGCGTCGAACCGGGCCTGGAGACCGCCCTGGCGGCGGCCCTCGGCGACGACCTGTCGGCCCCGGTGGATGCCCCGGCGCCGGCGCATTGGCGAACCCTGCCGGCTTTTGAGTCCGACGCCGGCGGCGGACCGCTTCCCGACGGCGTTCGACCGCTGATCGACCACGTGGACGCACCCGCCGCGTTGGGCCGCCGGCTGGCCAGCATCGGCATCGTCGGCGCCGAGGCCGACGGCCACCGCCTGCAACCGGCGCTGAGGCCCGGCCAGTGCCTGGTGGACGCCGAGGGCGGCCTGTGGCGTTGGGACGGCTACACCGCGTCCTCCCAGGCGCCCACCTCGGCGGTGACGCGGCTGGAAGCGCGCAATCGTCTGGACACGCTGCTGGTGGATCTGGCCGAGGCCGCGCGCACCGCCCAGCAGACCGCCGAAGCCGCGGAGGCAGCCCGGCGCGATGCCGAAGCGGCCACCGAGGCCCATCGTGTGGCGCGGCGGGAACGGGATGCGGCCACCACCGCGCTGGCCACGGCCCGCGACGCCGCCGCCGATGCCCGCCAACGCATGGCGGCACGGGACTCGCGGTTCGCGGCACTGGCGGAAACCGAAGCCGCCATCGGCGCCGAACGCGAGGAGGTTCGGGGCCGGGCGGCGCAGGCGGCGACGGACCTGGCGGCGTTGCCGGATGCGGCCGACCTGCGCCGGCGTCAGAAGGACGCCCGGGTGCGGCTGACCGAACTGCGCACCGAGCACACCCGGCGGCTGGCCGTTCTCGATGGCATTCGCCGGGACGCGGACGCCCGCACCCGACGCCTCGCGGACATCGACGCCGAGGCCGCGTCGTGGGACTCCCGGCGCGCCGGCGCCCAACGTCAGGTGGCGGCGTTATTGGAACGGCAGACCGCCCTCAGCGCCGACGTCCAGCGGCTGGCCGTGTTGCCCACGGAGCTGGCGAGCCGGCGCCGCGACCTGCTGTCGGCACTGGAGGCCGCCGAGGCCCGGCGCAACGACGCCGCCGACCGGCTGGCCGTCGCCGAGGCGGCCCTGGCGGAGGCCGACCGCGAGGCCCGCGCCGCCGAGGTCGCCCTGGTGGACGCCCGCGAGCAGCGGGTGCGTGCCGATGCCGCCCTGGATCAGGCGCGCATGTCGCGCCGCGAGGTCAGCCAGCGGATCCTCGAACGACTGCAAACCACACCCGACCAGGCGGCCGTCGCCGCCGGGATGGACGATGACGCCGACCTGCCCGAGATGGCAACTGTCGAAGCCAGGCTGCAGAAGCTCCAACGCGAGCGGGAGATCATGGGGCCGGTGAACCTGCGCGCCGAGCAGGAAGCGCAGGAGTTGGCGGAACAGGTGGCCGGCATGGAGACCGAGCGGCGGGACCTGGTGGAGGCCATCGCCAAGCTGCGGCGGGGCATCGCCGAGCTGAACCGCGAGGGACGGGCGCGCCTGCTGGCCTCCTTCGGCGACGTGGACCGCCATTTCCAGGAGCTGTTCGTGCGGCTGTTTGGTGGCGGGCGGGCGCACCTGGCGCTCACCGATGCCGAAGATCCGCTGGATGCCGGCGTGGAGATCATGGCCAGCCCGCCCGGCAAGCGCCTGCAGGCGCTGTCCCTGCTGTCCGGCGGCGAGCAGACGTTGACTGCGCTGGCGCTGATGTTCGCCGTCTTCCTCACCAATCCGGCGCCGCTGTGCGTGCTGGACGAGGTGGACGCGGCGCTGGACGACGCCAACGTGGACCGGGTGTGCAATCTGCTGGACGACATGGCGGCGAGCGGGCGAACCCGGCTCGTCGTCATCACCCACCACCGCATGACCATGGCGCGGATGCATCGCCTGTACGGCGTGACGATGACCGAGCGCGGCATCTCGCAGCTCGTCTCGGTGGATCTGCGCGAGGCCGAGGCGCTCCGCGAGAGCGCCTGAGCACCTGCAAAAAGGACCGACGAATCCTGTCCCGATATCAGCACGTTAAGCTTCGATCGCGGCGCCGGGATCAGGGGATTCGTCCTTGACAGCGCGGCGACCCGGCCTCTATCGTTCGGCCGCCTGCGGCACCCGGCCGAAGGGCTTGTAGAGGGGGACGATCGCGTTTCGGCGATGGGCGAGAAAAACCCGTCCGACGCGTTGAAAAACCTCGAAAGCCGGCTTGAGCGCCTGAAGGCGGAGGTGACGCCAGAGGCGTCGACGCCTCCCGCATCTCAACCCATGAGCGGGTTGGGCATGGCCTGGGGGATCTCGGCACACCTGGTGGCCGGCCTCGCCGTCGGAGGGCTGATCGGTTGGCTGCTGGATGGCTGGCTGGGCACGCAGCCGGTGTTGTTTTTGGTGTTCTTCTTCCTCGGAGCTGCGGCCGGGGGATTGAACATCTACCGCACCGTGAAGGGCTATGGCTTGGCCGCCGGCTATCACCCGGCCGACACCGCCGCCGAAACCTCGACGCCGGAAACAGCCGCGGCAGCCGAGACGAAGAGCGGGCCCGAGACCGGGACCGAGACGAAGACCGAAAACAACGAGGACCGTCGTGGCCAGTCCGCTTGAACAGTTCCAGGTAAAGACGATCATCCCCATCACCATCGGCCCGGTGGACGCGTCGTTCACCAATTCCGCGCTGTTCATGGTCATCGCCGTCGCCGCGGTCACCATCCTGCTGACCACCAGCATGCGGGGCCGGGCGCTGGTGCCGGGACGAATGCAATCGTTGGCCGAGTTGGCCTACGAGTTCGTCGCCAACATGATCCGAAGTAACGTCGGCACCGAAGGGCGCCGCTATTTCCCGTTCGTGTTCACGCTATTCATGTTCATCCTGTTCGGCAACATGCTGGGGATGATTCCGTACAGCTTCACCTTCACCAGCCACATCGTCGTCACCCTGGGCATGGCGATGGTGGTGTTCATCGGCACCACGTTCATCGGCTTCGCCAAGCACGGCATGCGGTTCTTCACCTTTTTCCTGCCGCACGGCACGCCGTGGTACATCGCACCGCTGCTGGTGCCCATCGAGGTGCTGTCGTACTTCACCCGGCCCATCAGCCTGGCGCTTCGCCTGTTCGCCAACATGACCGCCGGCCACACCATGCTGAAGGTGTTCGCCGGCTTCGTCGTTGCCATGGGCCTGGCGGGCGCGGTGCCGTTCGTTGCGACGGTGGCACTGACCGGGCTGGAGTTCCTCATCTCGTTTCTTCAGGCGTATGTGTTCACCGTGTTGACGTGCATCTATCTGAACGATGCGCTCCATCTCCACTGAGTAGGCCGTTTCTATCCACTTGCGCCCGGGCTCGCCCTCGGGTGCGCCGTTAACAACGCAGGAAGGGATCCACGAACGATGGAAGTCGAAGCAGCAAAAATGATCGGTGCGGGCATTGCGGTCGTCGGCCTCGGGGGTGTCGGCGCCGGCATTGGCAACATCTTCGCCACGACCATTGCCTCGCTGGCTCGCAACCCGGCCGCGCAGCCGGTGATCCAGCTGCCCATGTGGGTCGGCTTCGCGCTGGTGGAAGCGGTGGCGCTGTACGCCCTGGTGGTGGCGCTGATGCTGATGTTCGTGTTCTAAGGTCGGCTGTCGCGTTTCACTTACGCGGCAACGGAGGTTCCGGATGCCCCAGTTCGATCCCGCGGTCTGGATGCCCCAGTTTGTCTGGCTGGCGATCAGCTTCGTGGCGCTGTACCTGATCCTGTCGCGCGTGGTCCTGCCGCGCATCAGCGACGTCCTGGAGGAACGCGAGCACAAGATCAACGAGGGCCTGCGCAAGGCCGATGTGCTCAAGGAGGAGGCGGAGATCATCGCCGCCTCCTATGAGAAGTCCATGGCCGAGGCGCGCGCCAAAGCCCAGGATGCCGTCCGCCAGGTGCGCGAAAAGGCGGCCGCCGACGCTGCGGAGCGCCACGCCGAGCTGAGCGAGCGACTGCAGGCCGAGGTGGGCGCCGCCGAGAAACGCATCGACGACGCCAAGGCCGCGGCGTTGGCGGACCTGCGGGATACCGCGGCGGAGATCGCCGGGGTCGCGGTGGATCGGCTGATCGGCAAGGGCATCGACGCCAAGACCGTCGGCGCCGCCGTCGACGCGATGATGCGGGACGTCCGGTCATGAAGGCGTGGGCGGCCGAAGCCGCGGGCGCCCATGGTGCCGATCCGTTCTATGCCACCGCCGATTTCTGGGTGGCCATCGCCTTCATCGTGTTCATGGCGCTGGTGCTGCGTACCGTCATCCGGGTGGCATCGGTGGCGCTCGATGAACGGGCGGAGGCGATCCGCAATCAGATCGACGAATCCACCCGGCTGGCGGAGGAAGCCCAGGAACTGCTGGCCTCCTACCAGCGTAAGCAGCGGGCCGCGGTGGAAGAGGCCGACCTTGTGGTGGAGCACGCCCGGCGCGAGGCCGACCGCCTGGCCGAGCGCGCGGCGGAAGACCTGGAACGGTCGCTGAAGCGGCGCGAGCAACTGGCGCTGGACCGCATTTCCCAGGCGGAGAAGACCGCGGTGGACGAAGTGCGAGCGGTGGCCGCCGAGGTGGCCATGGCCGCCACTCGCCGGGTGCTGGCGGATTCCTTGCCGGCCAAGACCGCCGATGCCCTGGTCGACGACGCCATCAAGGACCTCGCCAAGAAGCTGCATTAGAGCGCGTTTAGGGTAATTGAAAACGTTCTGATGGCGCCGTGGCGGGGCGATCCGCTCGTGCACAGCCCCATTCGCCTGGACGCAGTCGAATGGGGCCGATGTGCACGAGAGATCATCGGCTGGCGTGCAGCGACCGCGCCGTCTTCGAAGGCGCCGCGGCACGATGCGCTCGGCGCAGCGCGATGCGGGGCCATCGGGCAAGCCGGGCAACGCCGCAGGGGCCCGCCACGGGCCACGCCAGGGGCGCCGGGCCTTTCGGGGCTGGGAGGCGTCGAGCTTCTCGACCGTAGGCCCCGCTACGCTCTTCGAACCCCTCCTGCCCCAGACCCGAAAGGCCTCGGTCAGAACCGATTCCAATTACCCTAAACGCGCTCTACGGCGGCCCATCCGTCGGCGGAGTTCCTTCTACCAAGTCGGTTTGAACACCATCAGGTGGACGATAGTGATGACCGACAGGAACGCCGGCCAGCCAAGCCAGAACCAAATCCGAAACGACCGGTGATAGGCGGCCGGCAGGGGCTCGCCCGCCGCGTCGGCGGCGGCCGACAGCCGCGCCATGCGAACCTGCAGCCACAACACGGGAAGCCAGCAGCCCCCGGCGACGACGAACAGACCGATGGCCGCCGGCCACGGCCATCCACAGCCCGGTGACCGGCAACGCCACCGCCGCGGACGCGGTGAACACGGCGTCGGCGAACACGACGCCGCGGGTCACCACGGCGATGGCTGCCACATTGCTGCTGCGATTGGCCCTCCAGACGTAGTACGCCGAGCCGAGGCCGGTGCCGAAGATCAGCATGGCGCCGAAAATGTGCACCGTTTTGACCATCAGATAGTCCATCACCCCTCCCCTTCGGTGGCGATCATCACCAGCGTGGCCATGACCACAGGCGCGTTTTTCACCAGGGCACCGAAGGGATCGAGCCATAGCGCCGGCACGGTGACGGTGGCGATCGCCGAATAGGCGACGATGGTGGCCACCTGAAGCCAGCCCACGAGCCGGCGGTGCCGGCGGACGATCAGCGCCAAGCCGAGCGCCATGTCCCAAAGGGACGCGCCGAACAGCACGACCCACGCGGCCGTCCCCTCGCCCGCGGCCAGCGCCGCCAGCCCGAGGTTCTCGTCGATGCGGTAGGGGTTCAGTGACACCAGGCCGCCGGCCACCCACATGGCCACCAGGGCAATGATCAGCGGTGGCCGCAGAAAACGAAACCGAAGCCACGAGCGATCGGCGGCCATCGGCGGGAAACCGGCCGCGGCGGGGGCGAGGCGGCCGCCGTCTGCTCTCGCCATCACCCGCGTCGCCGCGCCGGCCCTAAGCCTTCGCTACATCGGCCGCCACCGGCCGCGACGTTTCCACCCGTGCATCGGTCAAGACCTGCTCGGGCCGCGCCTTTTCGGGTGCCTGGTTGCGCGGGCCGAACTCCAGGTCCCGGATCCACCTCAAGAGGGTGCGCATGATGGCCATCAGCACCACGGCGATGTCGAACATGGCGACGATGAAGGCGCGTTGCACGAACAGCATTTGGTCTTCGGGATAGGGCCAGATGACCATGTAGGTGCCGGCGCACAATACCGGCGCGAGGACCATCACCAGGCCGAGGAAGTTGACCCACAACGCCGCCCGGTCGTCGGTGCCGCAGAGGTCCACCAGGACGATGTACAACGGCCGGAACAACATCACCACCAAGGCCCCTCCTAAGGCCGCGGCGATGCCGATGGTGGTGAGAAAGATCATCATGTTGATCATCACTGATCGCTCCTTTCCATCCCTGGGTTCACCGGATCTGTCGCACGGCCACGTTTCTTTATTTCTGAATGAACTGAAAGTTATTCCTAAATAAAATCAACTCGGTATGGCACGGGCCACCTTGGCGCCGAGCTTGACCAGCTTGGCCAGCGACGTGCGTGGCAGTCGTTTCACCTGGTCGTACCAATCGCTCAGGTCCTGTACGAAGCCCAGCATGTGGGCGATGCGGCGGCGGCTCTCCGGGTCCAGGCCGGGGTCCTCCTCGGCCTCCAGGACGCACGCCCGCAGCATGGACAGGGTGGGATCGATCTCCCGGCGCTTCCGTTCCTCAACGATGGCGGTGAACACGTCCCACGGGTCGCTCACCGCCACGTAGTGGTCACGCCGGTCGCCCAACACGTGGACCACGCGCACCAGATGATAGCCCTGTAACTCGCGCAGGCTGGTGCTGACGTTGGAGCGGGCGATGCCGAGGGTCTCGGCGATCTCCTCCGCCGGCAAGGACTGCGGCGCCAGGAACAACAGGCCGTGGATTTGTGCCACGGAGCGGTTCACGCCCCAGCGGGTTCCCTTTTCCCCCCAGTGGAGGACAAACCGTTCGGCCACCTTCGACAGCTTCATCGTCACCGTCCCATCAACCTGTATAGCTGTTTCGTCTGTTATTTCTGTTTATACAGAAATTATCGTTACAACAGGACGCGGAGTCAATGACTCGCTGGATCGTCGGTTCGCGAGCTCGCGCCGACCTGGGCGGTATGGGCATACGAAAAAGGAGACTGTCCCCTTTACTGGGGAACGGAGAAGGCGTGAGCTATCCGCCGATCAGCGCCATCCAGTCGGCTTCGCTGAGGGTGGTGACGCCCAAATCCGCCGCCTTACGGGCCTTCGAGCCGGCGTCCGCCCCCACCACCACGTAGTCGGTCTTTTTCGACACCGATCCGGCCACCTTGGCGCCCAGCGCCTCGGCCCGCGCCTTGGCCCCGCCGCGGGTCATGGTTTCCAGGGTGCCGGTGAACACCACCGTCTTGCCGGTGATGGGCGACGCCACCTCATCCGGGACGGCCGCATCCTCGATGGTGAGCAGCGCGCCCAGCTCATCGAGCACCGCCTGGTTGTGAGGTTCGGCGAAGAACGCAGCGATGTCGGCGGCCACCGACGGGCCGATCTGGTCGATGGTCACCAAGTCCCCATAGGCTTCCGACTCCGCATCGACGGCCGCTGTCATCGCCGCCCGCCAGGCATCGAACGAACCGTAGTTCCGCGCCAGCAGCCGCGCCGTTGCCTGGCCCACCTGGCGGATGCCGAGAGCGTAGATGAACCGCTCGAGGGCGATGGTCCGGCGGTCTTCCACCGCCGCCGCCAAATTCTGCGCCGACTTTTCTCCCCAGCCCTCGCGGCCGGCGATCTCGGTCTCCCGATCGGGCAGGCGGAAGATGTCCGCCGGACCGGCGATCAGGCCGTCCTGCCAGAACGCCTGGATGTGGCGCGCGCCCAGCCCTTCGATGTCGAAGACGTCGCGGGAGACGAAATGCTTCAGCCGCTCCACCGCCTGCGCCGGACAGATCAGTCCCCCGGTGCACCGGCGCACCACCTCGCCCTCCTCGCGCATGGCGAGGCTGTCGCACTCCGGGCAGTGGTCCGGCATTACGAACGGTTGCGCATCGGCCGGTCGCCGGTTCAGGTCCACCGCGACGATCTGCGGGATCACGTCGCCGGCCCGCTGGACGATCACCGTGTCGCCTGCGCGCACGTCCTTGCGGGCCACCTCGTCCTCGTTGTGCAGCGTGGCGCGGGACACCACCACGCCCCCCACCGTCACCGGCTCCAGCACCGCCACCGGGGTTAGCGCACCGGTGCGGCCCACCTGGATGCGGATCTCGTTGAGCCGCGTGGTGGCCTTTTCGGCGGCGAACTTCTGCGCCACGGCCCATCGCGGCGCGCGGCTCACCTGGCCCAGACGGGCCTGCCAGTCGAGGCGATCCACCTTGAACACCACGCCGTCGATGTCATAGGGCAGCGTCGCCCGCTGCGCCTCGAAGCGGTGATAGGCGGCGATCATCTCCTCCACCGAACGGCAGTGGGCCGACTCGTCGTTGACCGGGAACCCCCAGTCCCGCAGCCGCTGGAGGAACGACCACTGGGTGGCGGCGATGTCCGCGTCGGCCTCGCCCCAGCCATAGGCCAGGAACGACAGCGGCCGCGCGGCGATGATCTCGGCGTCCAACTGCCGCAGCGAGCCCGCCGCCGCATTGCGCGGATTGGCGAACACCTTGGCGCCGGCATCGGCCTGCGTCCTGTTGAGGTCGAGGAAGTCGGCGCGGGTCATGAACACCTCGCCACGCACTTCCAGCACCGCCGGCGGTCGCTCGATGCGCGCCGGTACGTCGGCGAGCGTCCGCAGGTTGGCGGTGATGTTCTCACCGGTGGCGCCGTCGCCGCGGGTCGCCCCCTGGACGAACCGTCCGTCCTCGTAGCGCAGGCTCACCGACAGGCCGTCGATCTTCGGTTCCGCCACCGTTTCCAGCGGCGCTTCGGGATCGTCCCGCAGCTCCTTCAGGAACCGCCGCACCCCGTCGACGAAGTCCTTGAGGTCGTCCTCGGTGAAGGCGTTGTTGACCGACAGCATGGGCCGCGTGTGCACCACCTTGCCGAACCCCGAAACCGCCGGCGCGCCCACCCGCCGCGACGGGCTGTCCTCGCGCACCAGATCGGGAAACCGCGCCTCGATGTCGACGTTGCGGCGGCGCAGCCGATCGTATTCGGCGTCGTCGATGATAGGAGCATCGTCCTGGAAGTAGGCCCGGTCGTGGGCGGCGATCTCGGCTGCCAGCGCCGCCAGCTCCGCGGCCGCCTGCTCGGCGGTCAGCGCCTCGACGGCGATCTCCGACACGGTGTCCTTCACGCCGCGCCCTTCAGCAGGCTGGCCGCCGCGGCCCGCGCCTCCTCGGTGATGCGGGCGCCGGCCAGCATCCGGGCGATCTCCTCCGTCCGGCCGCCGGCGTCCAGGACATCCACGGCAGTGCGGGCCGTATCGCCGGCGGTCTTGCTGACCCGCAGGTGATGGGCGCCCCGTGCCGCCACCTGCGGCGAGTGGGTGACCACCAGCACCTGGACATCGCCGGCCAGCCGCGCCAGCCGCTCGCCCACCGCCGCCGCCACCGCGCCGCCGACGCCCGCGTCCACCTCGTCGAACACCAGCGTCGGCACCGGATCGGCCGCCGCCAGCACCACCTTCAGCGCCAGGGTCAGCCGCGCCAGCTCGCCGCCTGAGGCGACACGGTTCAGCGGTCCCGGCGGTACGCCCGGATTGGCCGCCACCTCGAAGGTCACGCGATCGATGCCGTGCTCGGCCCAGTCGGCTTCGTCCAGCCGGTCGATGCGGGTGCCGAACCGGGCGCCGCCCAGCCGCAGCGGCGCCAGTTCGGTGGCAACCGCGGCGTCCAGCCGCCCGGCCGCCTCCTGCCGCGCGGCGCTCAACGCCTCCGCCGTCTTGCGATAGGCATGGCGGGCGGCCTCCGCCTCGGCCTCCAACCGGTGGACCGCATCGGCGCCGTTGTCGAGGGCGTCGAGGCACCCGGCCATCTCCTCGGCCAGGGCGGCCAGATCGTCCACGGTGCAACCATGCTTGCGGGCCAGCGCCCGCAGCGCGAACAGCCGTTCCTCTGCCTGTTCCAAATGCCGGGGGTCGAGGTCGAGGTCCGCCGCCGCCCGCTCCAGCCAGCCGTGGGCGTCGGCCACCTCGTCCGCCGCGCGGTCGAGGGCGGCGATGGTCGGGTCCAGCCGCTCGCCGGCCTTTTCCGCGGCACGATGCAGACGCCGCAACGCGTCCTGGATCAGGTCCATGGCACCGCGTCCGCCGGCGCCACCGACCATCGCCTCGGCCGCGGCGGTCATCGCCTCGGTCAGCTTCTCGGCGTTCTGCAACATCGACCGGCGCTCGGCCAGTTGGGCCTCCTCGCCGGGGCGGGGCTCCATCGCCCGCAGTTCCTCCACGGCGTGACGAAGATAGTCCTCGTCGCGGCGGGCGTCGGCGAGCGCAGCCTCGGCCTCCCGTGCCGCGTGGGCGGTTTCCTGCCAACGGCGGCGGGCCGCAGCCGTGGCGTCGACGATCGGCTGCAGGCTACCGTAGGCGTCGAGCAATCGGCGATGGGAGGCCGGGTCTAGCAGACGCTGGTTCTCGAACTGGCCGTGGACCTCCACCAGCGCCTCGCCGAGACGCCGGGCGAGACCGACGCTGACCGGCTGGTCGTTGACGAACGCCCGTGATCGCCCGTCCGCCCCCAGGACCCGGCGGATCACCAGCGATTCGCCGTCGGCTTCGCCCCGCTCGATCCCGCCCTCGTCCAAGACGGTGAAGGCCGGATGATCGGGCGGCAGGTCGAACTCGGCGACCACCGTGGCCCGGTCGGCGCCGTGGCGAACCAGCCGGGCGTCGGCGCGCCCGCCGAGCGCCAGGCCGAGAGCATCGAGAAGGATGGATTTGCCGGCGCCGGTCTCGCCGGTCAGGGTCGACAGGCCGGGGGCGAATCGGAGATCGAGACGGTCGACCAGGACCACGTCGCGAATCGACAGCGTCGCCAGCATGCCGGCGCGCGCCCTACCAGAACCGATACCAGGGCTTCTCCACCGGCCGCACCTGCTTGTTTTCCACCAACTGATAGGAATCGATGTACCACTCGCTGCCCGGATAGTTGTGACCGAGGACCGCCGCCATCTTGCGGGCTTCCTCTTCCAGGCCGAGTGCGGCATAGGCTTCGGCCAGCCGATGCAGGGCTTCGGGCACGTGCGTGGTGGTCTGATAGGAATCGACCACGACGCGAAAGCGGTTGATGGCCGCCAGGTAGTGGCCCTGCCGGAGATAGTAGCGACCGATAGCCATCTCCTTGCCGGCCAGGTGGTCGTTGGTCAGGTCCAGCTTCAGGCGGGCATCCTTGGCGTAGGGACTGGTGGGATAGCGAGCGATCAGTTCCTCGAACGACTGGCGCGCCTGCCGGGTCATCTGCTGGTCGCGTTCCACGTCGGAGATGCGCTCGTAGTAGCTGATCCCCTTCAGATAGTGTGCATAGGCCACATCCGGATGCGCCGGGTGGAGCTGGATGAACCGATCGAGCGCGGCGATGGACTCCTCGTACTCGTCCGACTGGTAGTAGGCGTAGGCAGCCATGAGCTGCGCCTTGGTGGCCCAGGGCGAATAGGGATGCTGCCGCTCCACCTCGTCCAACTGGTCCGCGGCCGCACTGTACTCCGCCGCTTCCAGGGAGTCCACCGCGGAGTTGTAGAGCTGTTCGGCGGGCTGCTCGACATATTCGGGCTCTTCGGTGCTCGAGCAGCCGACCGCCAGCAGGACGACGGCCGCCGCTGCGCCCAAGCGCCAACGCGATAGCAAGCGCCCTGGGACGCTGCCAACGAAAGCCGAATGCCGTTCGGGGATCGGGGCCATGGGCCGCATGGTCCTCCGCTTTGGCGCACCCTCGTGGTTCGATCTCGTGGTGCTTCCGCCGAAACGTATGGGCACGATCCGTTTCGGCCGCACCACTAGGGCCGCACGTGCGAATCAATCGATATCGGATGCCGACTATATCATGCCCGCGGGACAGGCAGGCAAGGGGCGCCGAGGCGGCGGCGCACCGAGGCGGTGACTGGGTCCGCGGCGCTCAGCCGCCGGCGACCGCCCGTCCGCCTTCCGCCGCCCAGCGATGATGGGCGCTGTAGGCCACCAGGTCGGCGGCACGCAGCACGTCCCACGCCCAAGCGTCCTCGTCGGCGAACAGGGCGTGGAGCAGCGCGTTGTTGCCGGCGTGCCCGGAGCAGACACCCTGGAAACGCCCGACGATGGGACCGCCGGCCAGATACAGGTCACCCACCGCGTCGAGCAGCTTGTGGCGGACGAACTCATCGTCGTACCGCAGGCCGTCCTCGTTGAGCACCTGGTCGCCGTTGACCACCACCGCGTTGTCGAGCGAGCCACCGCGCGCCAAGCCCGCGGCCCGCAGGGCTTCCACTTCGTTGAGGAAACCGAAGGTCCGCGCCCGCGACAGCTCCTTCTTGAAGGTGCCGTTCACCAGCGAAACGTCCATCGCCTGGCGGGCGATGACGGAGCTGTCGAAATCGATCTCAAGGTCCAGCGAGAACCCGTCGGCGGGCTCCAGTGACGCCGACCACCGGTCACCGCGGACCGATACCGGCTTGAGCACCCGGATCGCCCGCCGCGGCCGCGCCTGCTCGGCGATTCCGGCGCATTCCACCAGGAACACGAAGGGCGCGGCGCTGCCGTCCATGATCGGCACTTCAGGCCCGTCGAGGCGGACCACCAGGTTGTCGATGCCAACCCCGGCCAGCGCAGCAAGCAGATGTTCCACGGTGCCGACGGACACGCCGTCTTCGCCGATCATCGTGCACATCCGCGTATCCACGACGCGGTCCCACTGCGCCGGTACCTCGGCGTCGGCGAGATCGGTGCGAACGAATCGAATGCCCGTATCGGGCTCCGCCGGGGCCAGCGTCATCGCCACCCGGGCACCGGAATGCAGCCCGATACCCGTACAGTTGATCGGCCTCTTGATGGTCCGTTGGCAGATCACAGACCCACCGTCGATTCCGATCACCGGCTCAAACCCTCGTTTCGTACTCGCCATACGTCTCGGCCTTTTCGTTGCGCCCCCCTCGGAGGCGGTGTCTGCTCCTCACGTCGGCGAGCCAGGGCCTTTGGGCCGGTGCCCCCAACAGACCCGGAGAACCGAGCCGTCGTCAGGCTCCCATAAGCAACGACGATCGGCTCGCGCCCATCCCTAGGTCTCCGCCCCCCTGATCAAAGAGAACGGACTCTCCGGGTATCCTCATCACCCCAAAATCGACAGGACCAATCTTGGGGCGATCCCACAGCTAGGCGCTCAGTCCTAGACTACGGAATTGAGGATACGTAGCAGTATCGCCGCAACCGCTCAAATCAAGCTTTGTTACGGACTGTTACGCCGAATCAGTGGCTTACGATCAGTTGGCCTGCCTCCGCAAAAACGCCGGAATGTCCAGAAGATCCTCATCGGCTGCCGGCGTATTCAACCTTTCGTTCGATTCCAGCCCTCCCATGCGCCGCTGACCGTCCATGGACAGGCGCGGTTCCGCAGTGCGGACGGGTTCGGCCGGCCGTGCCGGGCGCATGGCCCGCCCGACGCCGGTGACGCGGGCGAACAGGCTCGGGCTCTTGGCCTTCGGTTCGGCTCCCGATTCGGGCCCCGATTCGCGAATCGATTCGGCGGCACGCGGCGGATTGGCGAGATCCGCAGCCCGGAACGGATCGGCCGGGGTGGCCTGCGGCTCGGTCGATCCCTGCGCCGGTGCCGGCGGGATGAACACGTCCCGCGCGCCGACCGACGGAGTCGCCGGGGCCGGCATCGGTACCGGCATCGGGGCCAGCGTGGGAGCCGTCGTCTCCTCGCCCGCCGGGGCCTCGGCCTCGACGGTGGGTTCCGCGTCGGCGGCGGCGGTCTGTGTGGTGTCCTGTTCCGGCGACGCCGCGTCGGCGGCCGGCTCGTTGGACGCCGCAGTCTCGAAGATGGTCGGCTCCAAAGCCGCCGGAGGCGATTTGCGCGCCGGTGCCGGCTCGCGGTGGGCGTTCAGGTTGAACACCGTCGCCGGCGGCTGATGGGCTACCGCCACGGCGTCCATGCCGGTGGCGACCACCGAGACCCGCATCTTGCCTTCCATCGTATCGTCGAAGGTGGAGCCGAAGATGATGTAGGCCTCGCCGTCCACCTCGCCGCGGATGCGGTTGGCGGCTTCGTCCACCTCGAACAGGGTCATGTCGGGGCCGCCGGTGATGTTGATCAGCGCACCGCGGGCGCCCTTCATGGTGGCGTCGTCCAGCAGCGGGTTGGAGATCGCCGCCTCGGCCGCATCCAGCGCCCGACGTTCGCCGCCGGCCTCGCCGGTGCCCATCATCGCCTTGCCCATCTCGCTCATCACCGAGCGGATGTCGGCGAAGTCGAGGTTGATCAGGCCCGGCATCACCATCAGGTCGGTCACCCCGCGGACGCCGCTGTACAGCACGTCGTCGGCCATCTTGAAGGCGTCGGCGAAGGTGGTCTTCTCGTTGGCGATACGGAACAGGTTCTGGTTGGGGATGATGATCAGGGTATCGACAAACTGTTCCAGTTCCTCGATCCCCGCCTCGGCGATCCGCATCCGATGGCCGCCTTCGAACTGGAACGGCTTGGTCACCACGCCGACGGTCAGGATGCCCTGTTCGCGTGCCGCGCGGGCGATCACCGGCGCCGCGCCGGTACCGGTGCCGCCGCCCATACCGGCGGCGATGAACACCATGTTCGACCCGCGGAGCTGGTCGAGGATGTCCTCCAGCGCCTCCTCGGCGGCGATGCGGCCGAGGTCGGGCCGCGAACCGGCGCCGAGTCCCTGGGTCACCGACACGCCGAGCTGAATGCGCCGGTCGGCGCGGGACTGCGCCAGCGCCTGCGCGTCGGTGTTGGCGACGACGAAATCGACGCCTTCCAGGTGCGACTGGATCATGTTGTTGACCGCGTTGCCGCCGGCGCCGCCGGTGCCGATCACCGTGATTCTCGGCTTCAACTCAGGCGTCGGATTGTTGATTGGGACACTGAGATTGATGGTCATGGGAGCCTCCGTTTGATCGATCATTTGAGTGTGAGTGTTGGGGTCATGGGTTTCGCGTTCAGAAGTTCTCTCGGATCCATTGGCCCAGCCGGGCGAGCCGGCCGGCCGGTTCTTCCTCAGGCAGGAACGCCGCGCTGACGCCACCGCCGGCGCCGTGCTCGACGAAGCGGACGAGGCCGGCGCAGGTGGCGAAGACGGGACCGCAGGCGGCTTCGGCCATACCGTCGATGGGTCGCGGCGTGCCCGGCCGCACCTGTTTGGCGAGCACCATGGCCGCCATGTCGGCGACACCGGGAAGCTGGCTGGCACCGCCGGTGAGCACCACCTGGCGGCCGGCGGCACGGCTGACGCCGGCATCGTCCAGGCGGGCGCGCACCATCTCGAAGATCTCTTCGATCCTGGGCCGGATAATCCCCACCAGCATCGAGCGCGGCACGCAGCCGTGCTCCGCCGCGCCGTCCTCGAACAGGGGCGGCACCTCGATCATCTGGCGGTCGTCCGATGGCGAGGGCAGGCAGCTACCGAACAGGGTCTTGATGCGTTCCGCCTGGGCCAGCGGCGTCGACAGGCCATGGGCGATGTCGCGCGTCACGTGGCCGCCGCCCACCGGGATCACGTCGGCGTGGATCATCTCGCCGTCGAAGAACACGGCGAAGGACGTGGTGCCGCCGCCCATGTCGATGTGAACGACGCCGAGCGCCCGTTCGTCGTCGTTGAGGCAGCCGAGCGCCGATGCGTAGGGCGCGAAGACCTGGCCCGCCGGATCCAGGTGACAGCGGCTGAGGCAGGTGTCCATGGTGCGCACGGCACCGGTCGCACCGCTGATCAGGTGCAGGTTGACGCCCAGCCGCTCGCCGAACAGGCCGCGGGGATCGTGCACGCCGTCATGGCCGTCCACCGAGTAGCCCACCGGGATGGCGTGGACCAGCTCATGGCCGTCGAGGACCTCCCGCGACAGCTCGGCGGCGTCCAGGACGCGGCGCAGGTCGGCGTCGCCGATCTCGTGGCCGGCGATGGCCACGTCATAGGCCACCAGACGCGAGTTCGGCTGTCCGGCCGACAGGTTGACCACCGCGTGGCGCACGTTCTCGCCGGCCATCCGCTCGGCGGCCTCGACGGTGGCGCGGACGGCGGCCTCCGCCGCGTCCATGTCGACGATGGCACCCGACCGCACCCCACGGGAGACCTTGTGGCCGATGCCCTCCACCCGCGCGGCGCCGTTGCCGAGCCGCACGATGAAGCAGCAGACCTTCGTCGATCCCACGTCGACCGCCGCCACCAGGCCGGTGCGCAACTTTGCCGGCGGACGGGTCCTGAGCCACGGACCGGGCATTAGCGGGTCACTCCTGACATTCCTCTCGTCTTCTCCTCTAGGTCGACCGACCGGGCCGCGGCGGCGGGGCCGGCAACGGCCGCGCCCGGCGAACGATCAGCCGGTCGGGTTGGCGCAGATCCAGGGCGCGGATATCGCGACGCAGAACGTCGTGGCGGCGCTGATAGTCGGCCAGCCGCGCCCAGGCGCGGGCCATGTCGTCCTCGGGAAGCTGCACGTCGATGCCGTCGGTCAGCCGCACGTTCCACCGGCGGCCGCCGATGCGGACCGCCGCCTCCACCAGCGACATCAGCATCGGCTGGCTGTTGAGCATGGCGAGCAGGGCCGAGGCGTGCCGCGCCGCGTCCTCGCCCACCACCACCGGCAGGTCCCGGTAGTGGCCGAGGTTGTCGCGCAGGATCACCGCGCCGTCGTGGCCGATCAGGGCGAAGCGGCCCTGGTGCTGCCACACCGCCAGCGGCTGGCGCTCGACGATCCGCAGCACCAACGTGTCCGGCAGCACCCGCTCGATCCGCGCCTCGCGGACCCACGGCAGCGCCACCACCCGCTGGCGGGCGTCCTCCAGATCGACACCCAGGATCGGCATGCCGCGGCGCACGCCCATGGCGGCGAACAGGTCGCGGCGGCCGGTGCGGTCGCGCCCCACCACGTAGATTTCACGGACCTCGAACCCCGCCTCGACGGTGGCGCGAACCACCGCATCACCGGCGTCTGCGGCCCGCTGCTGCGGTATACCTTCGCGCCACGACCACACGCCGGCACCGGCAAGCACTGCCAGGGCCACCACCAACCACCCGATGATCGCCGTCCGGCACCGCCACAGCGGCACCACCCGAGGGCGGGGCTGGCCGCGGTCGCCGGCGGCCGATCCGGCAAGCTTGCGCTTCAGCCACATGCCGCGTGCTCCACCATCCAACGCACCAGATCGACAAAGGGAATGCCCATATGGGCGGCCTGCTCCGGCACCAGCGACGTGGGCGTCATGCCGGGCTGGGTATTGATTTCGAGGAGGTACAGCTCCTCCCCGTCGAAGCGGAAATCGGCGCGGCTGACGCCGCGGCATTCGAGGACCGCGTGGGCACGCTCGGCGAAGCGCAGCGCCCGCTCGAACACCGGCGGCTCCACCTGCGCCGGGACCACGTGGATGGACCCGCCGTCTTCGTACTTGGCGTCGTAGTCGTAGAAGCCGCGGTGGGTGGTGATCTCGGTCACCGTCAGCGCCCGGTCGCCCATTACAGAGACGGTTAGCTCGCGGCCGGGCACGAACTTCTCCACCATCACCTCGTCGCCGAAGGGCCAGTTGCCGTCGCCCAGTGGCGCCAGGCTGTCGCCCTCGCGAACGATACGGACGCCGACGCTGGACCCCTCGTTGGGGGGCTTGACCACGTAGGGCCGCGGCAGCACGTCGCCGGCGAGGACCGCTTCGCGCTTGGCGATCCGATGCTCGACAACCGGGATGCCGGCTGCCGCGAACAGGTCCTTGGCCAGCGGCTTGTGCATGGCCAGCGCCGACGCCAGGCGGCCCGAATGGGTGTAGGGAATGCCCATCAGGTCGAGCACCCCCTGCACGCAGCCGTCCTCGCCGTAGCGTCCGTGCAGGGCGTTGAACACCACGTCGGGTGCCGGCTTCAGCCCATTGACCAGGGTCGCCGGGTCGCGGTCCACGTCCAGGGTCTTGACCTCGTAGCCGGCTTCGATCAGCGCCGTCGCAACCGCGTCGCCGGACACCAGGGACACCTCGCGCTCCGCCGAGGGGCCGCCAAGCAAGACTGTCACCGTCCTACTCATCGGTCCGCCTCCGCCATGTGGATGCCGCCCAAGGGAACGCCGATGCGGCGGATCTCCCACTCCAGCTTGACGCCGGTGGCTTCGAAGACCCGCCGCCGCACCTCCTCGCCCAGGGCCTCCAGGTCGGCGGCCGTGGCGTCGCCGGTGTTGACCAGGAAGTTGCAGTGCTGCTCGGAGACCATGGCGCCGCCGCGCTTCAGGCCGCGGCAGCCGGCCTTGTCGATAAGCTTCCACGCCGAGCCATCGGGCGGATTGGCGAAGGTGGAGCCGCCGGTTCGGGTGCGCACCGGCTGGGTGCGTTCGCGGGCGATCTGAACCTCGGCCATGCGGCGGGCGATTTCGATGCGGTCGCCGGGCTCCGCCCGCAGGCGGGCGGCGACGAACAGCCAGTCCGCCGGCACCGACGACTGCCGATAGCCGAACCCCATGTCGGCGGCGGTCAAGTCGTGCCGCCCCCCAGCTTCGTCGATGGCCTGTGCGGTGATCAGTACGTCCTTGATCTCGCGGCCATAGGCGCCCGCATTCATCCTTAGCGCGCCACCAACGGTGCCCGGAATGCCGCACAGGAACTCCAGCCCGCCCAGCCCGGCATCGCGGGCTACCATGGCCACGTTCACGTCGAGCGCGGCGGCGCCGGCCTCGATGGCCTCGCCGTCCACGTGGATGGCGGCGAAGGCGCGCCCGAGCCGCACCACCACGCCGGGAACGCCACCGTCGCGCACCAGCACGTTGGACCCCACGCCGAGCACCGTCACCGGCACGTCGACCGGCCGGGCGGCGAGGAATTCGGCCAGATCGTCGGCATCCACCGGCCGGAACAACACCTCCGCGGTGCCGCCGGTCCGGAACCAGGTGACCCGGCCCAGCGGCGCATCCTCGGCGTAGCGCCCGCGCACCGGGGGCAGCCGGTCGATCAGTCGGGAGGAGACAGCTTCGGCCGCCATCATGCGTCCTTCTCCTCCCCACCGAAACGCAGGCGCCGAAGCTGCTCCGGCAGCGCCGCCGCCCACTGGGTGACGGTGCCGGCGCCGAGGCACACCACCAGGTCGCCCGGCCGTGCCAGCTCGTTGACCACCGACGCCAGGTCCGCCGGGTCGCCCAGCGGCACCACCCGCCGATGGCCGCGCGCCCGCATGCCTTCCACCAGCGCGTCGCGATCGACACCGGGGATCGGCGACTCGCCTGCCGGATAGACGTCGGCGACGATCACCGCGTTGGCGTCGTTGACGCAGGTGCAGAAGTCCTCGAACAGGTTGCTGAGCCGCGTGTAGCGGTGCGGCTGGACCACCGCGATCACATGGCCGCGGGCGATGGAGCGGGCGGCGCCCAGCACCGCGGCGATTTCCACCGGGTGGTGGCCGTAGTCGTCGATCACCGTGATGCCGTCCACCTCGCCGGTGCGGGTGAAGCGCCGCTTCACCCCCTCGAAGGAAGCAAGACCACGACGGATAACGGCGTCGTCGATGTCCATGGAGGCGGCCACGGTGATGGCCGCCAGGGCGTTCTGCACATTGTGGTTGCCGAACATCGGCAGGCGCAGATTATCGAGCGTCCGCGCGGTGCCGGCGTTGCGGTCGGCGAGCACCACATCGAAGCGGATGCCCTCCGGGGAGACAGAAAGGTCTACCGCTCTCACGTCCGCCTGCGGACTGAGGCCGTAGGTGACGACCCGGCGTTCGGGCACGCGCGGGATCAGCGCCTGAACCTCCGGGTGATCCAGGCACACGGCGGCGAAGCCGTAGAACGGTACGTTGGACACGAAGGCGGCGAAGGCTTCGCACAGCGCGTCGAAGTCGCCGTAGTGGTCCAGGTGCTCCGGATCGATGTTGGTGACCACGGTGATGGTGGCCGGCAGCTTGAGGAAGGTGCCGTCGGATTCGTCGGCCTCGGCCACCAGCCAGTCGCCGCTGCCCAGCCGGGCGTTGGAGCCCCAGGCGTTGATGATGCCGCCGTTGATCACCGTGGGGTCGAGACCGGCGGCATCAAGCAGCGCGGCCACCAGCGACGTGGTGGTGGTCTTGCCGTGGGTGCCGCCGACGGCGATGGACCACTTGAGCCGCATCAGCTCGGCGAGCATCTCCGCCCGCCGCACCACCGGCAGCAACCGTTTCCGCGCCGCCGCCACCTCCGGGTTGTCCGCCTTCACCGCCGAGGAGACCACGATCACCTGCGCGTCGCCCAGGTTGTCCGCCTCATGGCCCACGGCCACCGGGATCCCCAGCTCGCGCAGCCGCCGGGTGTTGGCGTTTTCGCCCAGGTCGCTGCCCTGAACCGCGTAGCCGAGGGTGTGCAGCACCTCGGCGATGCCGCTCATGCCGATGCCGCCGATGCCGACGAAGTGGATGGTGCCGATGCCGACGAAGTGGATGGTGCCGATGCCGAGAGGAAGCGCCTTCATGCCGCGTGCCTCCGTGCCGCGTCCCCGATCGCGCCGGTGCCAGAACGGCCGCTGCCGCCGTTGGCACCGATGAGCTCGTCCACCAGATCGGCCAGCCGATCGGCGGCATCGGGGCGGCCCACAGCTCGCGCCGCCGCTGCAGCAGTGGACAGCGCTGCCGGCGCTGCCAGCCACGACTTCAGGTGCTCGGCCAGCGATTCGGCGGTGAACCCGGATTGGAACAGCATCCACCCGCCGTCCGCCTCCACCACCTGGGCGGCGTTGGCCGCCTGATGATCGTCAGCGGCGAAGGGATACGGAACGAACAGGGCCGGCCGGCCGAGCGCCGTGAGTTCGGCGACGGTGGAGGCGCCGGCGCGGGCGATGACCACGTGGCTGTGGGCCAGGCGGTCGGCCACGTCATCGAAGAACGGCGCTAGGTCCACAGTGGCGTCCAGCGCCGCATAGGCGTCTTTCACACGGTCCAGGTCTTCGGGTCGGCACTGCTGCGCAATGCTGAAGCGCCGCCGCTGGTCGGCCTCCAGCAGGCCAACAGCCGCCGGGATCACGTCGCTGAACACCCGCGCACCCTGGCTGCCGCCGAGCACCAGCAGACGGAGCGGTTCGCTGGCCTTGAGGTCCGGATAGGGCCGCTCCCGCGCCGCCAGGATCGCCGGCCGTACCGGCATGCCGACGGTGGTCCGCCGCGCCTCGGCGCCGGCTGGCAGCCCGGCAACGCGATCGAAGGCGGGGGCGATCCGGCGCACGCGCCCGGCCAATAGCCGATTGGCGCGGCCGCTCACCGCGTTCTGTTCGTGGATCATCGTCGGCAGGCCGAGCATGGTGGCGGCGAACATGGTGGGTAGCGACGCGTAGCCGCCGAAGCCGACGACGGCGACGGGCCGCAGTCGGCGCAGCAGCCGCCGCGCTTCGACGGTGCCGAGCGCCAGTTCCGCACCGCTGCGCAGCCGACCGGCGAAGCCGGTGCCGGCGATGGCCCCGGCGTGGATGCGATGGGTCTCCATCGCCCCCAGCGCACCGCCATAGGTGCCGCCGCGGCGGTCGGTGATCAGCGCCAAACGCGCCCCGCGATCGAGCAGCGCCGCCGCCAGCGCCTCGGCCGGAAACACGTGACCGCCGGTGCCGCCGGCAGCGAGGACGATGGGACCGTGCGTGCTCATCGCTCGCCCCCCGGTCCCCGCCGGTCGCGGGTCAACGCCAGCAGCATGCCCATGCCCCAGGCCAGCGCCAGTGTCGCCGAGCCGCCATAGGAGATGAACGGCAAGGTCATACCCTTCGGCGGCATCAGCTGGATGGTGGACGCCATGTTGATCAGCGCCTGGAAGCCGAACAGCGCCGCCAGCCCGCCCACGGTCAGCACCACGAACATGTCGTCGGCCCGGAGCACGCGGGAGAAGCCGCGCAGCACCACGAAGGCGAACAGGCCCACCAGCAGCAGGCAGGCGATCAGCCCGAACTCCTCGCCGGCCACCGCGAGGATGAAGTCGGCGTGGGCATCGGGCAGCACCTCCTTGACCCGGCCCTCGTCCGGACCGCGGCCGAACAGCCCGCCGTTGCGAAACGCCTCCAGTGCCCGCGCCACCTGAAACCCCTCGCCGCTGGCCGGATCGAGGAAGTGATCGACGCGCGCCCGCACGTGATCGAAGGTGAAGTAGGCACCGACGCTGCCGGCGAGGATGGCGAAGCCGAGCAGGGTGACGAGGATCATCGGCAGGCCGGCGAGGAAACACTGCACGCCCCAGGTGCCGGCCACCAGCAGGGTCATGCCCACGTCGGGCTGCAACAGCAGCACCGCGCAGACCACCGCCAGCAGGCCGGCAGCTACCGCCCCGCCCGGCACCCGGCCGTCGATGCGCCCCGCCGCGAACAGCCACGCGCACACCACCACGAACGCCGGCTTCAGGATTTCCGACGGTTGCAGCGAGAAGCCGGCGACGTGAAGCCAGCGGGTGGCGCCCTTGATCTCGTCGCCCACCACCAGCGTGGAGGCTGTCAGAACCAGCGCGCCGCCGAACACCAGGATCGCCACCCGCCGTACGCCGCGCGGCGACAGCAGCGAGGTGGCCAGGATCAGCGCCACCGCCAGCGGCTGGTAGACGAACTGCCGGCGGGCGAAGTGGAAGGCATCCAGGTCGAGGCGCTCGGCCACCGCCGGCGACGCGGCCATGGTCAGCACCGCGCCCATGGCCACCAGCAGCAGCAGCGCCGCCAGCGCCCAGCGATCGACGGTCCACCACCAGCGGCCGAGAACGCTGGTATCGGTGCGGGTGAAGGCGCTCATCGGGGCAGGCCCTCCACCAGCGCCCGGAACGCCTCGCCTCGGGCCTCGAAATTGGCGAACTGGTCGAAGGAGGCGCAGGCCGGCGACAGCAGCACCACGGCATTGCCGCCGTCGGCTTCGGCCATCCGCCGGGCGGCGTCGAAGGCGCGATCCAGCGTGCCGCAGCGGGTCAGCGGTACATGGCCGTCGAGGGCGGCGGCGAACGGGTCTTCGGCCTCGCCGATGAGGAAGGCGTGGTGCACGCGCGAGAGGTACGGCAGCAGCGGATCCAGCTCGGCGTCCTTGGGCCGGCCGCCGGCGATCCAGTAGACCGCGTCGTAGCATTGCAGGGCCTTGGCCGCGGCCTCCGGGTTGGTGGCCTTGCTATCGTTGACATAAATAACGCCGCGCACCTCGGCGATGTGCTCCTGGCGGTGGGCGAGGCCGGGGAAGGTGGCGAGCGAAGCGCACACGTCGGTGGTCGCGATGCCGACGGCGCGGGCAGCGGCATAGGCAGCGGCGGCGTTCTGGGCGTTGTGCTCGCCCGGCAGGGCGACGGCCCGGCCGAGGTCGAACACCCGACGGCCGGTCGGTTCGGCCGTGGCGTCGATCAGGGCGCCGTCCAGGACATAAACGCCGCCGGCCACGGCGGTATGGCCGGAGATGGGCACCACCGTCGCCGCGCCGCTGCCGGCCAATGCTTCGGCGATGACACGGCAGGAGTCGTCATCCATGCCGACGATGGCGGTGTCATCACCGTCCTGGCCGTCAAAGATCCCGCGCTTGGCGGCCACGTAGCCGTCGAAACCGCCATGCCGATCCAGGTGATCGATACCGATATTCAGCAGCACGGCGATGTCGAAGGTAAGCGTCGGCACCAGTTCGAGCTGGTACGAGGACATCTCCAGCACGTAGACGCCGTCGGCGCCCAGCGGCGCCAGTTCCAGTGCCGGCGGGCCGAGGTTGCCGCCCACCTGCACCGGCAGGCCGGCGGCGTTCAGCACGTGGCCGATCAGCGCCGTGGTGGTGGATTTGCCGTTGGTGCCGGTGATGCCCACGTAGCGGGCCGCCACCTGGGTGCGGCCGAGCAGGTCCATGTCGGCGACGATCTCGCAGCCGGCGGCGCGGGCACGGTCCACCGCCGGATGGGAGTGGGGATGGCCGTGCGGGATACCGGGGCTCAACACCATGGTGCGCACGCCGTCGAGGCCGCTTGCCAGCGGATCGGCCAGCGGAATGCCGGCGGCGGCGGACCGCGCCCGCGTCTCGGCGTTGTCGTCCCAGGCGCGCACGTCGCAACCGCCGGCCAGCAGTGCCCGCGCCGCGGCGGTGCCGGACCGGCCGAGACCCAGGACTGCGACGGGGGTGCCGGCGAAGGCGGACATGTCGATCATCGCCTCCCTCACCGCAGCTTCAGCGTCGACAGCCCGGCCAGGGCCAGGATCGAGGCGATGATCCAGAAACGGATGATGATGGTGGGCTCCGCCCAGCCCTTCTTTTCGAAGTGATGGTGCAGCGGCGCCATGCGGAACACCCGGCGGCCGGTCATCTTGAACGACACCACCTGGACGATCACCGACACCGTCTCCAGCACGAACAGGCCGCCGACGATGGCCAGCACCAGCTCGTGCTTGGTGATCACCGCGATGGTGCCGAGTGCGCCGCCCAAGGACAGCGACCCGGTGTCGCCCATGAACACCCGCGCCGGCGGCGCGTTGAACCACAGGAAGCCGAGGCCGCTGCCCACCAGCGCCCCGCAGAACACCGCCAGTTCGCCGCTGCCCGGCACGTAGTGCAGTTGCAGGTAATTGGCGAACACGGTGTTGCCCACCAGGTAGGCGATCAGCGCGAACACCCCGGCGGCGATCATCGCCGGCACGATGGCCAGCCCGTCCAGCCCGTCGGTGAGGTTGACCGCGTTGGAGGCTCCCACCATCACCAGCACGCTGACCGCCAGGGAGAACCATCCCAGGTCCAGCAGCAGCGACTTGAGGAACGGCACCGCCAGCATGTTCTGCAGCGCCGGCGGCGAAAGCTGGGTGATCCAGATGGCGCCGGCCAGGGCGATGATGATCTGCAACGCCAGTTTCAGCCGCCCCGGCATGCCGCTGTAGTGCCGGCTCGACACCTTGCGGTAGTCGTCGAGGAAGCCGATGGCGCCGAAGCCCAGCGTCACCGCCAGCCCCACCCACACGAAGCCGTTGCCCAGGTCCGCCCACAACAGGGTCGAGAACGTCATCGCCAGGATGATCAGGAAGCCGCCCATGGTGGGCGTGCCGCGCTTGGTCAGCAGATGCGTTTCCGGGCCGTCGTCGCGGATCGGCTGGCCCTCGTTCTGCAGCCGCCGCAGGGTGCGGATGAACATGGGGCCGAGAACGAAGCTGATCACCAGCGCGGTGATGATGGCACCGCCGGTGCGGAACGTCAGATAGCGGAAGACGTTGAACGCGCCGATCTCGTCGGCCAGCGGAAACAGGAGGTGGAACAGCATGACGCGCCGCCTCCCTATTCGCCGTTGACCGCGCGGGCGGGCGCGTCGTCGTTGGCCGCCAGGGCGCGCAGGGCATCCACCACCAAACCCATGCGGCTGCCGGCCGAGCCCTTCACGGTGACCACGTCGCCGCGCCGCACCGCCGCCGCCACCAGCGGGGCGAGCGTCGTCGAGTCGGCGGCGTGGCCGCCGCGCATGGCCGAGGGCAGCGCCTCGAACAGGTGCTCCATCAGCGGGCCGGCGGTGAAGGTGAGGTCGATGCGGTGGTCGGTCAGCGGCTTGGCCAGGGCGGTGTGCAGCG
>Ga0209363_1000035_pt1 | contig 60678 bp, 66 predicted proteins | sample WorMetexBAHAMAS3_FD_187385 | JGI IMG/M metagenome (GOLD analysis project Ga0209363, IMG submission 187385) | Marine gutless worms symbiont microbial communities from Max Planck institute for Marine Microbiology, Germany - Inanidrilus exumae... | ecosystem: Host-associated > Annelida > Digestive... | reverse complement strand
ACCATTTAGTCCGCTTCATCCGTAGCGATCGAAAACTCAGTGTTTTCGGAGAGACTTTTTTACTCGCTCCCGAGCTACAGTACGAGTATGTGGTGGCTACTGTCGATGTCAAAGAACAGAAACTCAAAATCTTCCTGGGCAATGACCAGGTTGATGGTTTCGATTATAAATTACGATGACTGTTATCGATGTCGTGGCACAAGATAGTGTTATCGATGTGCTGGCACTCATCATCTAGTGTTTAGTGTTTGGTAGCTGAAAGGTTCAGAAATGGACTATTGATGTTAACATCGTAATCCATAAAGGGTTCAAGTCCTCAATATTTAATTTGATCAAATTGTCCATCATTTGGTTTGTTACGTGCATCCTATCTATTGTACATCACTGAGTCTGCTATCGAATAAAATGGTTCATAATACTTAATCCCAAATATTACATATTAATATTAAACTAACAGATATGACTACTAAAAAACGAAATTCTAAATACAAAACACCAAATACAAAATACAAATTACCAAACACCAAACACAAAACACCAAATCTTCATTTCCTAATAATTGGCTTCGGCCGATTCGGCCAACTGGCACTAAAGCGGCTGAAACGAAAATTCCCATCCGACAAGTTCACTGTAGTTGACAAGCGGCCTGACGCGTTGGCGCAAATTCAGGATGAATCAGTTGAACAGCTGTTGATGGGCGGTATCTCTGCTCTCATGGTGAAGTCGACCGAGATGAAAGCGAGCGATTGGATCATTCCGGCGATTCCCGTTCATGTGGCATATGAGTGGATGGCCCTGTGCATCACCGAGACTCATGATATACAAACGATGGAAGTTCCCCGCGAAATCCACGAGCAGTTGCCGAATCAGATAAGAGGTGAGAACAATGCCATCTATACGAGTATCGCCGATTTTATCTGTCCGGACGATTGCTCGGAGCCGGAAACCATTTGCACTTGTACAGGAAAACCGAGATCAATCGTTTTGAACGAAGCTCTGGAAAGCTTAAAACATCAGCTGTTTCAACCTATTGTGATTTACAGTCGGCAATTGGCTCCTGGGGTAGGGGGGTATACAATTTCTGATCTGGAGTCGATGATGATTAAAGTCACCAAAACTTCAGGTCCTTTCCTGCTGGCCACTGCCTGCAAATGCCATGGCGTGATCCATGCTTTCCGCCTGATACCGAGCGATGAAACGATTTAACCAATTAAAAATATTCAAAATATCGTGTGAGCCGCCCCATCTTTTCTTGACAATAACCTGCGAGCTCGCTAAAACCTCCATCACTAAATCCGTGTATTGATAGAATCACCGTCAGCTATTATTTACCAAGCCCACTTTGCCCTTTGGGTTTCGCAGGGCAAGCCGGCAAACGAACCCACCGGCCAACGGGCTAACTGGCCCACGGGCTAACGGGCTAACGGGTAAACGGGCCGACGGGCCCACGGGTTAACGGAATCGCCTGGGTGATGGAACTGGTAGACATAAGGGACTTAAAATCCCTTGGGGCTTGTCCCCGTGCGGGTTCGATTCCCGCCCCAGGCACCACTAATTTATAATAAATACAACATATTAAGTGTCTTCAGAACCCCTCGAAAGGTGGGCCAGAGGTGGGCCAGCTGGAAATTCAATCAACTGTGCCTTTTTGTGCAGCTGCGAAATGACAGCGGTAACTTTTTCAGCCTCTCGACGGTCGGGCTGCATGTATCGTTCGAATGCCCTAGAGACGTGACCGGTTCCCCCTCTTTTGATTTCCTCGGGGGTTAAAAATTCCCCCAATGCAGTCACTGTGGTATGGCGGGTTCCTCCATACATATCAAGTCCATCGATTCCTAAAGCTTTGCACGCCTTATCCCACCATATTTTAAGAAAACCCTTGCCAAATTGTTTTCCAGGGACGGTCCCACGGTGCCCAGGAACATGACGAAAAAAGTAGCTATCAGGATTCACAGAGGGCGGAAATTCGCGAAGTAGGGATAAATCCTCTTCGGTAAGGTAGATGTATTTTCCCCTCTTAAGGCTGCCTTCCTTGGGGTGTTTAATATGGATCACTCCAGTTCTACGACAGATATCGCCCTCCTTAACCTTTCGAAGCTCTCCAGGGCGAACCTTTGGGTAAGTGCAAAGGAGCTTAACGGCATACCAAATTTTAGGATTGAGGTGCCAGGAAAGCTCCTGCAGTTGACAAAGAATTTTCTGCTGTGTTTCGACATCGGTTATTTTTCGCCATTTGAGTTCAAAACTGACGTGGGGGATTTCAGGGGCCTCATATCCGGATCGACGTTTTTCACGGCGTTCAACCCATTTGAAGAAATCATGTAGGCAGCTTCTGAGATTGGCCCTAGTTTTATCGGCAATTGGATTGCCCTGCTTGTTTCGGTGATCATCAAAAAGGAAATCTTCTACCTCTCCTTCGCCAATCAGCTTAATGTTTCGATTACCCCATACTTTTCGAGCCCTCTCCATCCAGCATTCATATTGGCGACATTGTTTTTTTGATATCTTGCTTCTTCTTTTTTGGATGATCCATTTTTCGGATAGGTTGGAAAAGGCAAGGGGATGATCCCGTTGATAGTCTCGAGGATCATAGGATCCTTCGACCTTCTTGAATCGAAGTCCTCCGAGGGCTTGCTGGGCTTCTTGGTAGGTCTGGAAACGCAGATGTGTTTTTTTCCCGAAGCGTACGCGAAAATTCTTTGTGGCTTGTTGCTCTGGATGTTTCGGACAAAACAAGCCATCCCGGTTTTCATCGTGGAAAAATATTGAACCGCACAGAGGACATCGTTGATCAGAGCAGATTGATCCTTGCATACAGACCCCCTTGCAACATGTGGTTGTTGACATGGGAGGATACTATATGTTGTGGCAAGGGTCAATTTTTATCCCTATGTGTATACTGGCGATCCTTTGAGGTTCTCTATCTTTAAAAGTCTAGCGCCATAGAACAATCAGAGATATCCTTCATTTAGAGGTAGAAATAGGAATTATATGCGAAGGGTTGCCTTTTGTTTCAATTCTCCGGATAAATGTGTCGTTCATTGAGTGAGAGGTGAATTACGCCCTCTTTTTAACCAACACGTCTCATTGCAAAAGCGTGTCACTGCTTCGGATTGGCGTCCATAACTGAGATAGCTTTTGCTGTATGCATAGAAGATCTGATCAACAATTTCCTTTTCAGTAATTCGACGTTTTTTACCTCTTGGCTTGTTTTGCAATGCCCATCGCTTGAGGACGTCAACTGCCATTTTTTGTGGAAAACCAATTCTTTTAAGGTGAACCGCCAGACGGAAACAACTGACGCGCTGGAATTCCTCCACTCCGTTTGCGAGCATTCTTTGAGCGCAAGGAGGTAGTCCGAAGATATTTCTTGTGGATGAGTCGGAATCACTTGTATTTGACGTCGCGGGTGCAGCCTGATCTAAGGTGTTGAGTGCAATTATATCGTCGAGGACAGACTCGGGTACTCTTTTAATGCCAGATAAAAAACGCCACTGGTCGGGGTAGGGTGCCAGGGTTGCCGGGTCAACAAATACCGTTTTCCCGTGGGGAACAAGCTGGCCGAAAAGAGGCGCCAGGATGTAATTTCCGGATGTAACCAGCCCGTTCAGTTGATCCTGCTTTGGAAATATCTCGACATCGGGAGCTTCGATTTCTGACAAAATGTGCTTCATCACGATCCGCGCCTTTGCAGCAGGGATGCCGGCTGAATCGAAAAATATCCAGACGTGAAATCCTTTAGACTTGCTCACCTCGACATAGGTTTCCAGGCCGTAATGCTTGGCAGCTGAGGTAAATTCAAAAACAGGGAAGGGTTCCGGATCATCAAAGTCAGCAACGGTGGCTGCCGTGCACCTGCCGTTTAAAAGGTAGACGCCGAAATGGTGCTTTCCACAGAGGTGATCGAATATGACTTGCTCGGTAACCGGTCGTTTGACCTGAAACTGACATCCGGATTCAGGATTATACATGCCGTATACATGAGTGAGGCCTCGGAAAAGGGATCTGAACAACGCGATTTTTTCAGCATCCGTTTGTGTGAAAACTATTTGCCGTTCCATGGGTTCAATTTCTGCGGGCAACCGGTTTTTTTGTTCAAATTCTGTGGGGGTCCTTATGAAAATATGCGGTTGAGAAGCCTGCGCAGTTTCATTTGATGGAGGGCTATCTGGATTCAGGAGATTGGCGATAGTTTGCCTGGTTGGGATTGCTGTTTCTTGGATATTGCTTAATTCCAGTATGTTATGATATCTCTTTATTAGTACAAAAGGGGGAGGTTGGCCGGAATTTTGACAGGAGAGTACAAGAGAAAACGAATCATTCCGTCGAGGGGAGAACTATCAAGGACCGGGAATGCTATCATTGTTCGGTTCAAAGAGCCTGTGAACGCTCTTTGGTAAAACACAACACTTTGTAAAGGCGCTGCAAATTAAATAGTGATGGACTTATGGTAATATTACGCGGTGGATGTGGTCTGACGTCGATTGCAGACTATTGGCAAGAGTGCGCAGTGTGGCTGATTCCATAATTCTCAACTATCTTCACTTATTTTACCTTTAGCTGATTTCATTCCATAACGAATACCCAACTTTTTCATTCGATTTCTCAAAGTGCTTGGGTTAACCCCTAAGCGAATTGCAGCACCCTTGGGTCCGCTTACTTTGCCCCCGGCCTCGACCAGAACGCGGCGGATGTGGGCGGCGATGACTTCATCCAGGTCGTCGGACTCCACCTCGGTAGCAGGTGAAGGCGCAGACCTTTGAACCAGCCCGATATTGAAATGTTCAGGTGCCAACGGCCCCCTGGGATTCAAAATCAGGGCGCGTTCAATGACATTTTGCAATTCACGTACATTACCCGGCCAGTGATAACCCATCATGATTTCGGTTGTTCCCGGCGCAAGGGACGGTATGGAGGTTAGTTTCAGCTCGCGGGATTTAAGCTTGATGAAGTGTTGAACCAGCGTCGGCAGATCCACGAGGCGCTCTCGCAGTGGTGGCACCCGGACAGGAAAAACATTCAGACGAAACCAGAGATCCTCACGAAACAGGTTGTGCTGAACCATTGCTTCCAGGTCCCTGTTGGTGGCGGCAATGATGCGGATATCCAAGGCGATGGTCTTCACCCCACCCACGCGCTCGATCTCGCGGCTCTGCAGGACCCTGAGCAGCCGTACCTGGGCCGGCAGCGGCAGCTCCCCAATTTCATCCAGGAAGATAGTTCCTTGGTTGGCGCGCTCGAAGCGGCCGCGCTTTTGGGAAAGGGCCCCGGTAAAGGCACCTTTTTCATGGCCGAAAAGTTCGCTATCAATAAGGGTGTCCGGAATCGCTCCGCAATTCACACTGACAAAAGGGCCGTCGCTGCGGCTGGAAGAATAATGAATCGCATTGGCAATCACATCCTTGCCGGTACCGGTCTCGCCCATGAGCAATACGGGGCTGTCCAACGTGGCCACCTGTCGCACCTTTTGCATCACATCCCTAAGTCCGTAATTGGCCCCGACGATCTCATCCCCGGACAAACGGCGCATTTCTCCGAGTAGATAGCGGTTATCATCAGCCAGTAAATTTTTTAGTTTGATGACTTCGCGATGTTTCAAGATATTTGACATGGCAATTATAAGCGGGTCTTTCAAGGAAAGGACCATCTCTACGTGTTTATTACTGAACTTTTCTTCTCCTTGGGAGATCAAAATGAAACTGCCGAGTTTTTGCCCTTCTGATTTTAATGACATGGCAATGAGAGAGGTCGCTTTTATATTGTGGAACTTAAGCATTTCACGACTTGTCGGTGATGCGTCAGGATCTTCAATAAGATTGGCTTCCCGTCCATCCGGCGCATTCTCAACGGCTGCTTCTTGGGCGGATTTGGATAGGGGTGTAAGAAGGTTTGCTTTGTCGCAATCCTCAAGATTTGCATAGGCGATGGTGCGCATCGCATTATAATCACGGTCAAATTTTTGCAGGAAAAATTGACTGACCGGCATCACACCCGTCATCATTATAAGCAGCTGCTGTAAAGCTTTTTCAATTTCCAGGTTCCCGCAGATCCGCAACGTCGCCTGCCGAAAAAATTCATTGGACTCCACGCCCCAACCTTTCTGCAGTGGTTTTGCCATATATGGCAACCAATATCACAATTGCCATATATGGCAATTAAAAACTACCACATATGGCACCCTGTCGATGGCATACAAATCTATATGACTGTTTTTATTGTATTTTTATTTTTGGCACGATTTTCGTACTAAAAACGATCAGTCGCGCTTCGGTGAAACTTTTAAAGACAGCAGCTACTGGGGGAAACACCATGAACCACTATTATTTTTTGAAAATGCTCATTAAAGAGCGGCAGCATCAACTCTTAAAAGAAGCCAAGGCTATCCGACTGGCAAGCAGCCGCTATAAGGATGACCAACCTGCAAAGGAGCCGGCTGTTTCACCCGGGCGGGGACCTTTCTTTACCCACAATGCAGTGGTCACCGGAGGAAGCAAAGCATGAAGTGGATGGAAGTGATCACGGTTCGGGCCACGGCCAGCAACTGTACAAAATTGGAAGCCAAATTGCATGGAGCGGTCGCCGAAATACAAAAAGAGGACGCGACCCGATCGATAAAAATCCTTCACCGGGTTTCAATAGAGTCGGACCTTTGTGTGCATCTGCAGCACGACTCAGCGAAACCTGACTCTGCCGGTAGCCGCCTGGGATTGCGCTTGGCGGAGGAGATGAAATTATTCGGTCTGGTGCACCACAGCGTTTGGGCCGAAATACCGGGCTGCCATGTTTAGCCTATTCAGGCAGCTCAAAGGGGAGTTGACCGCTATGACGCCGGAAAAACATTACGACCATAGAGATTACAACCCGGAGGTGGGTGGCGTGAATTTCAAACTGAGATCCCTTGCCCAGCATCCCGACTACCTGGAAGCACTCGCCATGTTTCATCTGCAAACAGGCCCCGGCTTTTTACGCCATTACGATGAAACTGAATGGAAGGCCTTGGTCGAACAATTCACAGAATACCAGTTCATGATGGTATCCGACAATGATCTCCACGGAGCAGCCGTTACGCTCCCCATGTACTGGGATGGAGCCGCCGAAAGCCTGCCGACCACCATAAATGCAGTGATCATGCGGGCAATCGGATGCTGCCAGCGAAAAGAAAAGGTCAACACCCTGGTCGTCCTGGCACTGGTGAGCGATGCCCGGCACCACGGCAATGGGTGGAAAACTGAGTTTTTAACAACACTCAAACATCTGGCCAGTGAAAAGGGCTTCACCTTCGTGCTGGCAGCTGTCCGGCCAAACCGAAAGTGTGAATACCCGTTGATGCCCTTTGGACAGTATGTAGGTTGGCGGCAAGCGGATGGTGCCCCCTTTGATCCGAACTTGAGAGCACATTGGAATTTGGGTGCTGTGTTTTTGGGTGTAATGCTCCGCGCTTTGACAATAGAAGGGAAAGTGAAAGAGTGGGAACGCTTGACAGGTATGCGCTTTACGGAAAGCGGCGAATATATTGTTGATGGTGCCCAGCGGCCCGTCATTATAGACCAGGCAAATAATCTGGGTTATTACACCGACCCGCACATATGGGTGCTGCACGTAATATGATGTTTATCCCTTGTAAACAATACATTTAACCTGCCTGAATATGCCCAGGACAGCGGCATGAGAATAATAACTATGAAGGAGTAACAAATGACTAAACAATTGATTAATCCTCAAGGGATGGAATTTCTGTATGAAGAATATCAATTTTCACAAGCCGTAAAAGTAGGCAACCAGATCTGGATATCCGGGCAAATAGGTATGAACGAAAAAGGGGAGATTGGGAACGATATTACTGAACAAACCCGGATAGCGTTTGAAAACCTTGAATATGTTCTTGAAGAAGCTGGGGCAACGTTTGATGATATTGTCGAGATCACAACTTACCATACTTCTATGGAGAACTTAGCAGCCTTTCAAAAAGTAAGATCCGAGTTTATCCAGGCAGATTATCCGGCTTGGACTGCCGTTGGGGTCAAAGAATTAGTTTTGCCTGATTTTCTTATTGAAATAAAAGCTACCGTTGTAATTCAAAATCAGTAAGTCGGTTTCAGTCGGTGATGAAGGATCTCTGGTAGTAGATATGCGCAAACGGCTAAATTGAACTATTTTTGGAGAGAAGCATCATGTTTAACGCATTAAAGAAAATCAATGAGCGTCCAAAGCCCTTTGAATTCTATACGGCAAGCGAGCTCTGGACAAATGCGCACACGGCGCAACAAATGCTTCAATACCACTTGAACGATGACATTGAAGCGTCGAGCCGCAACAGTGCGTTTATCGAAAAGTCCTGCAACTGGATTGCAGATCGTTTCGATATTAATGGGAAAAAAGTCATCGACTTCGGTTGCGGGCCGGGGCTGTACGCAAGCCGGCTGGCTCAAAAAGGGGCCAGCGTCACCGGGGTCGACTTTTCGGAGAGTTCTATAAACTATGCACGCACCTCGGCGAAAAAAGAAGGGCTGAGCATAGACTACTTTGTTTCCGATTACCTGGAATACGAAACCACCGCAAAATTCGACTTGATTATCATGATCATGTGTGACTTCTGTGCCCTGAGCCCGGATCAGAGGAAAACATTGCTTGGAAAATCCAAGGCGATCCTGAAACCGAAAGGCGCCATTTTGATGGATGTATATTCTCTGGATGCCTTTGAGAAAAAAACTGAAAACGCAACCTATGAAAAAAACCAGCTCTTCGGTTTCTGGAGCCCGAACGACTACTATGCCTTTGTCAACACCTTCAAGTATGAAGATGAAAAGGTGTTATGGGTGACGTTGCCGGAGGAGAACTCATCCCCGGGCACGATGAGTTCGCTGTCATAGCTGGCCATTAAACAAGTCTGGAGGATTTGCTGATGAAAACGCTGATTTTTGGCGCAGGCCCTTTGGGATCATTATTCGCCCACCTGCTGCACCAAGCCGGCGCTGATGTTACTGTCCTGGCCCGCGGCGAGCGCTTTAGCTGGCTGAAAAATAACGGTCTGGTTTTACAGAATGAAATTACCGGACATAAGGATTCCTCGCAAGTGAACATAGTGAATGAACTAAAGCCGTCGGATGAGTATGATCTGGTGATCGTTTTTATCAGGAAAAACAAACTTCTCCCCGTTATCGAAGTTCTTTCAGTGAGCCACGGCGTTACGAATGTACTATTCATGGGCAACAATGCCCTGGGGTTCGATGAGTGTCTTAAACGCTTGCCGGTCGAGAAAGTCCTATTCGGGTTTCCTGGCGCCGGCGGCGGGATTCACAAACAAGTTGTCCATTATGCTGATCGCGAAAAACCAAATGGAGCGCGTAAAGCCGTGACCATTGGCGAGGTTGATGGGCAGAACAAAGAGAGAACCTTAGCGATAAAATCTTTGTTTGAATCGGTCGGTGTCCCGGCTGACCTGATATCGGATATCGACGGGTGGCTAAAATATCATGTCGCCCTGGTCAGCCCGCTTGTCGGTGCTTTGTATGTGCACAATTGCGATAACTACCAGGCGGATAAGGATAAGAGGACGCTGCGTACATTGGTCCGGGCAGCCAAGGAAGGCGGGTGCGTGCTCAAGCAGCTTGGGTACAAGAAACGCCAGCCGTTCCAATTCAATCTATTCTACTGGCTGCCCGAGTTCATGAACATGATGGCCGTGAAGGGATTGCTTGAGAGCAAGTTCGCGGAGGTGGCCTTTGCAATGCACGCAAAGGCCGCCCGGGATGAGATGAAGGATCTCGCCGCCGACTTCAAGGAACTTACTGCAAAAACATCGATTGATACGCCGAACATGGACATGCTAAACGGCTTTATCAGCAGTGGCAGGATGGCTCGAGGCATCCTCTGATTAAATGCGTTAGTGGCTTGCCGGTCATCGGCCATATCCGAACTAAAAGCCGGCCACGAATGCTAAACCAAAAAGGCAGTGCTTCACAGTCCAACTGTTATGCATCCATAGATTATGGATAGATTACAGGAGGTGTAAAGTTGAGTGAACATATGAAAGAGGAATATTGGAGCAGGTTTTCCGATACCTACGATAAAAAGATGGCGTATGTAGTAGGGAGAGACCTTATTGACGGGATAATCCGAGAGCTCAATCGCCTGCCCGATCTTGGTGAACTTGTTGAGTTCGGCTGCGGTACCGGTATTTACACTGAAACGATCATACCGAAAACTGAGAGCCTAATTGCCACCGACCTTTCGGATAGCCTCCTTGCAGTGGCAAGGACACGGATTGGCAATCATCCGAAGGTGACTATCCAGAAAGAAAACTGCATGGCAACGTCTTTCCCGTCAGAAGCGATAGATAGTGTTTTTATGGCGAACCTGATTCATGTCATCGAAGGTCCCAGCACATTACTGCAAGAGTGTTACCGAATCCTCAGAAAAGATGGCACTATTGTGATTGTCACCTTCACAGATCACGGCATGAAAATTTGGGAGAAGATCAAGATGGGAATGCGGTTCGTCAAATCCTGGGGAAAGCCTCCGGCCCACACGCACGCCTTCACACCTGAAAGCCTTGCATCAATGATGGAAGATGTTGGCTTTTCCATAAAGACATCGAAGGTAATTGGGAACAATACAAAGGCATTGTACATCATTGGGCAAAAAGTTTCATGAAATATTCAGGACAGGAGAGCAGCATGAAAAAAATAGTGTTGGCTGGCTCAACAGGCTACCTGGGTATCTGTATCGCCAGGGAGCTTCAAAAAAGAGCCTACTACTTTAGAGCAATCGCCAGAAACCCGGAAAAACTGGATCAACGTGGTATCAAAGCCAACGAGGTGATCAAGGCGGAACTGACTGATTCCGACTCTATCAGAGAGTGCTGCCAGGACAGCGATGTCGTTATTTCAACCGCCGGTATTACAAGGCAGAGGGATGGCCTTACCTACATGGATGTAGATTATCAAGCCAACTTGAATTTACTAAATGAAGCTAAGAGCAGCGGGGTTAAAAAATTCATTTTCATTTCAGTTCTAAACGGCGAAAAGCTTAGAAACTTGAAAATGTGTAATGCGAAGGAACTGTTTGCTGAGCAATTGATTGATTCAGGAATGGATTATTGCATCATCCGTCCAAATGGATTTTTCTCGGACATGTCTGAGTTTTTCCATATGGCGAAAAAGGGCAAAGTCTATTTTTTCGGAGATGGTGAACAAAAAATAAACCCGATTCATGGTGAAGATCTGGCGGCTGTCTGCGTAAACGCCATTGATGCCGCTGAGAAGGAAATTGAGATCGGCGGCCCCGAAACACTTACTCAGAATGAGATTGCCAGGCTGGCCTTCGATATCCTGGTCGAAAAGCCGAAAATTGCCTATATCCCCCACTGGGTGAGGATTGCCATTCTCAAACTGGTCAGACTGTTTACCGGGAGCAAAGTATACGGACCCATCGAATTTTTTATGACCGTCATGGCAATGGATATGGTCGCCCCTGAAACAGGCAGCCATACGTTAAAAGAACACTTCAGAAACTTACTTAATGCTGAAGCATGACAATATTACACAGCCAACTGGAAGGGAATTCTTATTATCTCATCCCAGTATTCATCGGAAAAGGCTATGATAAAAGCATTAATATATTACCATTCAAATTCAAATAATACCAAAAAGATAGCAAAGTTTATCCAAACCATCCTTGAAGAAAGAGGCTGGGGGGTAACATCTCGAAACCTACTTTCAAAAAGGGAAATCGGGGACGTGTCCGGTGTAAATTTAGTTATTTTAGGTGTTCCGGTTCACTATTGGGATATCCCTGGAGCTGCGCTGGAAGCAATTCGTGATTTACCTCCATTTAAACAAACTTACGGCTTTGTCTTTTCTACATTTGGCAAATGTGTTTGCAATCGTGTTCCCTATGATTTAGCCACAGAGCTCAGTAAAAAGGGTGCCACAGTAATCGGCGGTGCTCAAATTGTTATGCCGAATTCTACACCAATAAACAACGGCACAATGATCGGTGATATAGAGACTTCATATGGCAAAGGAGAAGTAACAGAGGTAAATTTGAAGAAAATCAAAAAGGCATTCACTTCCATTGCCAGTCAAATTGAAAGAGACACAATTAAAGAGTTTGACACCAGATTGCTAAAACGTCTTCACACCAGAAATGTATTCGGCCTCGTTACAAGCTCAGTTATGACGACAAAAAAGAGAATCGCTTCAATGCCACCTGTTGCTTATAAGTCTGAGCTTTGCGAACACTGCAAAAGGTGTATAAAAAGTTGTGATTATCAAGTCATTCAGTTTTCAGCTGAAAATACAGTGCGCATCAATAAAGAGAATTGCATGAGATGTTATGCCTGTATCAACGCTTGCAAATCTAACTCATTATATTCTGATTGGGAGAAAATTAGAGCTTCTACAGATTTTGTCCACAAGCTTTCCAAGAACACGGAAACAAAAATCTTATATGTTTGATAAACACTTCAGAAGCTTACTGAATACCAAGGCATGACAATTGTGTATAGCTGAACTCACTCGATACAAGCTCCTTTAGGGTCAGCTGCCACTTATGGTATTCCACCATAGTAAAAAGGAGTCGTTTACATGATGTTTTTAGATCCGGAAAAACCGATAGAAACCTGTGAATCAGATTCCTGTGATGATTGCGCGATCAAAGGCAATCTTCATTGTCATTTCAGCTTAAAAGATTGGGTACATTTCCTTTTCATTGCACTCCCCCCTTTTCTGATTGGCGGTGCTGGAATCTACCATATGAACGGTTGGATGTTGATACCGTGGATAACCTTCGTGATTTCCTATTTCGGATTTATTGAGATTCGGGTTATGTGCTCCCATTGCCCTCATTATGCCGAATCTACAAGATCATTAAAATGTTGGGCAAATTACGGATCTCCCAAACTATGGAAATATAGGCCGGGCCCCATGACAATTATCGAAAAAGCTGTTTTTATGGGTGGTTTTGCTATCGTTTGGGGTTATCCATTACCTTTTTTAATTATTGGAAAACAGCTGTTTATGTTCGTCGTTTATTCAATGACAACCACAGGATTTTTCTTAACTTTAATTAATTTCATGTGTTCTCAATGTATGAATTTCGCCTGTCCGCTAAATGGTGTTGATGAAAAAGTACGCGATCAGTTTTTTATTGAAAATCCTGCCGTGGCAGAAGCTTAGGGAAAAGGTGGCAATAAAATACATCGTTGATGAGCTGCTGCAAAGGATCAATATAAATCAAGGTCTGCTTTACATAGAAGTTACATAAAACGAGTTTTAATGGAATGTGATGAAAATTACCTTTTAAAAATTACCAGGATTAACAAATCGTTTGTAAACTCGGGTATGTTAGGCAGAGATACCATCAAGGGGGCACCATGCAACCGAATCCATCGAACCTGCTAAGCATTTTAGAAATTTCAAATCCCCTCATCGGCTTCTATGATACTCCGGAGAAATCTCTTTTTGAGCCATTCATAGAAGCACGGCAATGTATCTTTTCCTGCTACCATGACTGGATGCAAGGCAAAAGCACCTGCCTGTCCGAACAAAATGTGGCGGCTATCGGATGTCCGGGGGCTGGATATTGGAGCTGTAACGTGGCGACGGTGCCAAGGGAACACGTCGCCCACTATCTTGCAGTAGAAGAAGGGCTCAAGGCATCCTCTGATTTAATGTGCCAGTGGCTTGCAGGCCATCCGCCATATCCGAGGGAACACACTTACATCGTGATCGGTCCCCTGCGGGAGAGTGCCTATCGTTATCTCAAAACCGTTACGTTCTACGTGAATCCGGATCAACTCAGCATGCTGATTACCGGGGCGGAATACGGCACGGCTGAGGCCGATCACCAACCGGTTAGTGCCGTTTATGGCTCCGGTTGTGGTCAACTTGCCGCGGTCTTTCCTGACTTCGAAATCCCAGCGGCAACCATCGGCGGGACCGATATCGCCATGCGGCCTTATCTGCCGCCTGATACGCTGGCCTTTACGGTGACCAAACCCCTGTTTGAACAACTTTGCCGGCTGGACGAAAACAGCTTTCTACATAAGTCGTTCTGGAACAATGTTAAACGTTCCCGGTGTCAATAGGAGCCAATTGCAAAGAAAGGAATGCACCATGCAGATCAAATTGTGTTCCAAAAGACCTGTCTTGAATCCCTGTACTCTGCCGGATCTTAACTACCAGATTGATCCGTATATCGGATGCGAGCATTATTGTTACTACTGCTACGCCCTAAATCAGGCGGAAACCGATTGGCGCCAAGAAGTCCTCATATATGAAGACATTAAGAGCCAGCTGGAATCTGAACTGGTCGGCATTGAACCCCAGACCATTTACATGGGCTGGATAACAGATCCGTACCAGCCCTGTGAGGCTGAATACCGGCAAACACGCCAGGTGCTTGAACTACTGCTTGAAAAAGACTTTTCGGTAAGTATCCTGACAAAGTCCGATCTTGTATTACGTGACATGGACCTGCTGCAACAAATGGATGCGGCCTGTGTCAGTGCCTCCGTGGCTTTCAACGACAATCGCACACGCCGCCTGTTCGAGGCTAATACCGTGGACACCGAGAGACGGATCGAAGCACTCCACCAATTGAAAGCAGCCGGGGTCCGGACCAGCGCTTTGCTCTGTCCGGTTACTCCTTATATTACGGATGCCGTTCAATTGATTGAATTGCTGGCACCCTGCACGGATGTCATCTGGATATACGGCCTCAGCATACTTGACCGTTCAGACCTGAGTTGGTTGAATATGCAAAAGATTCTTAATCGTGAATTCCATGATCTACTTGAGCAGATAGAATCGGTAACATTCTCAAAAGAACATTCATATTGGGCTGAGCTTAGAGATGAACTGGTGACACTCAAAAATGATCGCCAGTTGAATTTGAACATCCATTTGTAAATTATTAAAGAATTTCGTTAGTAATACAAAATTACATATGGAAGGTTTCATCTATGACAATCAATGTGGGAATATATCTTTATAATGAAGTAGAGGTGCTTGATTTTGCAGGACCATTCGAGGTGTTTTCGACAGCCTCAAGGGTTAATGCTCGCCGATTTCCCGAATCAGATAATCTTTTTAATGTATTTATAGTTGCAGAAGAGCAAAACTCGGTAATTGCAAGAGGTGGCCTCCAGATAATACCTGAATATAGTATATCCGGACATCCAGAAATTAATGTGTTAATTATACCCGGTGGGATTGTAACCAATGAATTGGTGAAAGACCATATTGTTTCCTGGATTCAGAATTCTTCCAAAAATGCAGATATTACGGCATCAGTATGTACCGGTGCCTTCCTTTTAGCAAAGGCCGGCCTGTTAAAATCCAAAAGCGCAACAACACACTGGGAAGATATGGACGACCTGATCTCAATGTTTCCCGATATTAAAATCCAAAAGAATGTTCGCTGGGTTGATGAAGGGCGGATAGTAACTGCTGCGGGAATATCTGCAGGGATAGATATGAGCCTTCATTTAGTTTCACGTATAGAAAGTGAAAATCTTGCTGACCTCACGGCAAAACAAATGGAATTTGAGTGGACCAAAAATACATAACCAGGCTAATGCAGCCGAAATAAAAAGCCGCGCAGCTACTGAATGACGGTAATCAGTATACCAGCGCTTTGAACACTTTGTGATATTCCGACAAATCACAAGTATGCCATAGCGAAATACGACCATTAGTTCCCAGTCTCATCTACAGAAAACAGGCGTGGATTATCTGTAGTAATTCAGACTTGATCTAACAGTTACCGATTTTGAGGCGGTGTCTGTCAGTTAAAAATCAGGCTACCAGCTTTTCTTGCCAGATATTCTTCCCATCTTCAAGTGTTTCCATCGGGGTTCTGCCACAGCACATCTTACCTTGATGTGTTCGTTCACAGTTGTATTTATCAAGCCATTGATCCAGATCCGCTTGAAGCGACTCGATATCCCGGTAGATTTTCTTGCGGAAGGTCACCTGATAAAATTCTTGCAAAATGGTTTTATGAAATCGCTCGCAGATTCCGTTCGTTTGTGGAGATTTGGCCTTGGTCTTGGTGTGGTCAATGTCATTGATCGCCAGGTACAATTGGTAATCATGGGTTTCGGCCTTACCACAATATTCTGTGCCTCTATCTGTCAGGATTCGAAGCAAGGGCAGCTGGTGCTGTTCATAGATGCAGATTCCGGTGATTCCGGCCGCTATTTCCGGGTGAAGGCGGCCATCGATTCCGGAGCAAGCCGGCCGGCAGTTCCGGACGATGTCGGCCAGTAGTCGGAGCGAAGCGACGCTGGCAGTTTTTTCTAATTGCAAATTATGAGTTTTGAGTCAAACAGCTTTTCTTCTTTCGCATCGATTCTCCTTTCAGGTTGATCCGGTAAGCATTATGGACCAGGCGGTCCAGGATGGCATCAGCCAGAGTGGGATCGCCGATGATCTCATGCCAGTGACCGATCGACAGCTGGCTTGTTATCAGCGTGGATCGCAAGCCGGAGCGATCTTCGAGGATCTCCAAAAGATCATAGCTTTGCTCTTTGACAAGGCTTTTTAATCCCCAGTCGTCCAGGACGAGCAGTTTGGTTTTTGAGATGCTTTTTAAAATTTTACTATACCGGCCATCGGCTTTGGCAATGGCAAGCTCTTCAAGGAGCCTGGGGAGGCGGAAGTACTGACTGGTGAAGCCGTCGCGGCAGGCCCTGTGTGTCAGTGCACAGGCCAGATAGGTTTTACCGACCCCGGTGGGGCCGATGATCAGCACGTTGTGCGCCTGCTTGATCCACTCGCCGGTGGCAAGCTGCATAAACATCTTTTTGTCCAGTCCCCGCCGGTGGCGCAAGTCGACATCTTCTACGCAGGCGGCCTGTCGTAGTTTGGCTTTTCTTAAACGGGTTTTAAAGCGCCGGTTCTCCCGCTCGGTCATCTCGCGATCCACCAAAAGGCCCATGCGTTCATCAAAGCTGAGCTGGTCGACATCGGCCATCTCAAGCTGCTCTTCAAAGGCGGCGAGCATGCCGTAGAAGCGAAGCGTCTGTAGTTTGTCCAGTATGGGATGCACTAACATTGTTTAGACTCCTTTTCAGTGGTAGTAGCGAGCACCGCGGATATTCTTATGGCTGATGGAAGGATCTTCAGTGCTTGGATCCGGCAGCGCTCTCTGCTCCAGGTTGTGCTTTAAGATCGAGGCGACACTTTTGTAGCTGGTGCCACCGATCGCCAGTGCCCGGTGGCAGGCGGCCTCAAGCCGTTGATCGCCGTAGTCTTTGGCCAGGCGCAAGACCCCTAGACAGCTTCTGAAGCCCTGCTGGGGATGGGGCCGGCTGCTTAAGATGGCCCGGACCAGATCGGTAGTATGCGGTCCGATCTTCTCTGCCCAGCGGATAAAACGCTGCGGGGTCCAATCGGCCCATTTCTGATGGGTCTTGGGCATGTGTTCCCTGACAGTGGTGTGTCGGCCCCTTTGGTGGCTTCGGATATGGCTGGCTACCCGCTTGTTGTTGTAGAAGCACTCGATGGTTCTCTGGGTGATGCGCAGATCGATCTTCTTTTTGATCAGCCGATGCGGAACACTGTAATAGTGGCGTTCGAACTCGATGTGATAGTCGACATTGACCGTCGCCCTTTTCCATTCGGCATATTGATAGGGCTTTTGCGGCAGTGGCCTTAAGGCTGGTTTGTCGATGCTCTCAAACATGGATTTTCTGCTGCCGGGCAGCTTCTGGAAGGGGCGCTGGTTGAGTTTTTCTAAAAGCTCACTGATGGTGCGGTTGAGCTGGTGGAGGCTGAAGAACTTTTGGTCTCTGATCCGGGCCAGGATCCAGCGCTCTACAAGTTGCACCCCGGCCTCGACCTTGGCCTTATCCTTGGGTTTTCTCACCCGTGTGGGGATGATCACCGTTTCATAGTGCCGGGCCAGGTCCAGATAGGTGGGGTTGATGTCCGGCTCGTAGAAGCTGGCTTTCTTCACAGCGCTTTTAAGGTTATCGGGCACCACCACCCGGGGAACCCCACCAAAATACTCGAAGGCCCGGGTGTGTGAACCGATCCAGTCCGGCAAGCTCTGGGTCCAGGTGGCCTCGGCATAACAATAATTGGAGGCTCCCAGAACGGCCACAAAGATCTGGGCCTGGCGGATCTGATCACTTTTGGGGTCGTTGACTGCCACGCTCATGCCGGCGTAGTCCACGAACAGCTTCTCTCCGGCGCGATGGTGTTGGCGCATGACCGGATCCAGCTTTTGGTGCCAGTCTCGGTAGCGTTGGCAGAATTGGCTGTACTGGTAGCCACTGGGATGCTGGGCCTTGTACTCTTGCCACAGCAGCATCAGGGTGACCCCTTTGCGCCTCAGCTGGCGCTGGATCTCAAGCCATTCCGGTACAGGCCGCTTTTGACCCGGGTCCGGACGCGGTTGAGCAAACAGCAGCTGCCCCAGTGCCTGGTCGTCGATCTGCGGGTCTAGAGGCCAACTCAGGCCGCTGGCATTAAAGCGTCGCAGGTAATCGCCAACGGTGCTGCGAGCCATTAAGCAGCTTTTAGCGATCTGGCGGTTGCTAAGCTGGTTATCGAACTTTAGTCTGAGCACTTCCCGGATTTTGCGCATGGTCAATCTCACCGCTGGCATAGGTTTCTCCCTGGTGGTCTAAAATATGTCGGAGCGACATCTTACCAGCTTTTTGAAGATGTTAACCAGCGCCGCGCACGGCTCATATTGCTGTTTTGGGGGGTGGCCGGCTTCGTCGGAATCGGTGGCCGGAATCAATCGGAATCGGTGGCGGACTTTAATCGGAATCGCCGGCCGGAATGGCTCGGAATACGCAGTTAAAACGCTTCGCGGAGTGTGGGGTGTACGGATTACGCCTCGGATGAAGGCACGAAGCGCCTTGTTGCGGAGGCTCAAGGATGTGTTCCGTCGCCATCGATCACAACCGGTGGATCGGGTAATATACCTGATTAACCCAATCCTTAGGGGATGGACCAACTATTTTCGGGTCGGAAACTCCAGTCGATGTTTTGGATATGTCAAATACTGGGTGGAGAGGAAGATCAGGCGTCACTTGATGAGTGCAAGAAAACGACGGGGCTTCGGCTGGAACAGATGGAGTAGGGCTTGGCTATACGATACTCTGGGATTATTCAACGATTACGGGGTTCGCCAATACCAGGCCGGAAAGTGCTGCCAGTCCCGATAGGTCCCATAACCCTTCAGATGAAGTTAACAGGGAAAGCGTAGTGCGGGAAAACCGCATGCTGCGTTTGACGAGGCGGGAACTGGAAACGGAGCGATGGTTCGGATTGAGGCACCGGTGATTTGACGAAAGCCGCCGGCAACAGCTACTCCCCGGATACTAATGCCGCCGCGCCAGTTCCCGACCCTACGTGAAGAAACCCAATTGTCGGTGAGAGTAAATTTCCGATGGAACTCTATATATACTTTATACGATATACGTAATCTTTATTTTCTATATAGAAAGAAAAGAGAATCCATGGTTTGTTGGCAACACTCCTTCTGAAAGCATTCTTCCACTGGAAAACTACTCCGGGTGCCAGGCTAAGCCCGTGAAAGGGGGATGATATCAATGAAAAGATAACCTGAAACCTTTCTCGGGACCCTGCGGGTAATCAATCCCGCCCGACCAAGCGTGCCAGCAGTCGGAACCGAGTGTTGAGTGGTTGGAGGGTAACCTCCGCTGCTAAGCGTACACAGGGAGCCTGTAGGCCGCGTTATTGAGCCCCGAAAGTTTCCCATCGCGAAAGCCGACGCTGTAGAGTAAGCGGAAGGCAACATCCGGTTGTTCAAGGGCATCGCAACTGGATTTCGCCGGGGTCGTAGACCGGGGCATGCAGGCAATGGGGTCCCACAGGAACCTGGGAGATCCTGTCGTCTCCGTTACATTTCCGGTTGGGGTAACCCGGACCAAAAATCCCCGGCCCGTGTTGCGGTATATCTGTCCCACCACGGGAGCGAACAAACAGATAAATAACGGTATCCAAAGACGAAGGAAACGAAGTCGGAGGAGATGGGCGGCAGGAAGTCGGAGTGCCTCATAGTACCGTCGAGCCAGGGGAACCTGCCCTCAGGGGACCCGGGGGAGGGAAGGGGGCACCGCGGTATGGAGCCTTTGGAGGGAAAGATGGCGGGAACATCGAGTCCTGTAGAAGTCTCAACGAGACTCCAAAGGGTAGCGGAACTATCCAAGAAATCGCCTTCAATGGTGTGGACAACCCTTTCTCACCACATCGATCTCGAGCTGTTGAAGGAATCCTATCGGTTGACACGAAAGGATGGGGCAATCGGAGTCGACGGACAGACAGCCAAGGAATACGCGGAGAATCTGACGGAAAATCTCGAGTCCTTACTCCGCAGGTTTAAGTCCGGTGCATACAAGGCCCCGCCGGTAAGAAGAGTGTATATCCCAAAAGGCACAGGTTCTGAAAAAAGGCCGATTGGGATACCAACCTTTGAGGACAAGATACTCCAGCGGGCGGTCGTAATGGTGCTTAATGCGGTCTACGAGCAAGATTTCCTAAATTGCTCTTACGGCTTTAGGCCATTCCGTTCCGCACATCAGGCCCTTAAACAGATCAGGGATGACATGTGGAAGATGAACGGTGCGTTTGTCCTTGATATTGACATCCAGAAATTTTTCGACACTCTGGATCATCAGCGTCTTAGAAAAATCTTGGATAAACGGGTGCGCGACGGTGTGATCAGGCGTGCCGTTGATAAATGGCTGAAGGCTGGGATTATGGAGAATGGCAGCCTCGAACGATCGATCGCGGGTACTCCCCAAGGTGGCGTAGTATCGCCCCTCTTATCCAACATATTTCTCCATGATGTGCTGGACAAGTGGTTCTATGAAGTCGTCAAACCACGTTTGTCTGGAATAGCCACACTTGTGCGATTCGCCGATGATTTCGTACTGGCATTTGCTGAGGAAAGAGATGCCAATCGGGTAATGGCGGTTCTACACAAGAGGTTCGAGAAATTCGGGCTGAAGCTTCACCCGAAGAAAACAAGGCAGGTGGTGTTCAAGCATCCAAAATGGACTGGGTACAGGAGGCGGGATCTTGAGGTCGGGTGTGCAAGCACTTTCGATCTGCTGGGTTTTACCCATTTTGGGGGAAAAACCCGGTCCGGTGGAAAGTGGACTATCAAGCGCAAGACTGCCAAAAAGAAGCTTAATTTGGCCCTCAAGCGCGTCCGCACCTGGTGCAAGAGAAATCGCCACCTCCCAATCCAGGAGCAACACCGCGCGCTTCGACTTAAACTTCTTGGTCATTACCAATACTACGGAATTGTGGGCAACAGCCGAGCCATCAACGCCTTTTATCATGAAGTTAGGCGAACATGGCAAAAGTGGCTTGATAGACGTTCCAATCGGAGAAATTTGAGTTGGGATTGTTTCGAGTTGCTGTTACGGAAATATCCCTTACCCACGCCGCGAATTGTTCACCGGGTATTATAAAGCGCAGCAAGACCATATCGTGAGGAGCCGGATGCGGGAATTCCGCACGTCCGGATCTGTGGGGGACGGGGGAGAGATTCTCCCTCGTCTACCCGACCACTGAAGAAATCGAAACTTTTAAATATCAGGGGTGACAGTTCTTTAGCATGAGTTGGTAAATTTCCGGTGGAACGCTATGCAGATAGAAAACCGAATTGAGCGGCAAATCGAATCGTTGCTTGAACACAACATCATTCGCGATCGCAGCTATCTTGATGATGAGCAGTTGTTTAGAAACGAACAATTTAAGGTTCTGAAGGCCATTTTTTATGTCAATGTAAGGCAAAAAGAGATCGATGGGCTAAGCGCCCATTTTGCTCCAATCTTTCGAGATGACCACCCCATACACCTTTCGATTCTTGGAAAAACCGGCACTGGTAAAACCGTCACCATTCTGTATTTTCTAAACCTAATCAGAAATTTGTGCACTAAAAAGAACATCCCCATCCGCTACATTTACCTGGATCTCACCACACCCAAGCCCTGTTTTCGTGCCTTAAACGACCTTGCCTGCTTTCTGGATGCCTCTAAACGATACAAGAAGGGGATTTCGCTGGACGAGCTGATGTGCCGGATTGAGAGCAAAATTCAAACGCTTCAGGGCTACTTCATCCTATTGATAGATGAAATCGACCACGTCCGACGGGATATGGATAGTTTTCTCAAATTTCTGGTGAAACGCCTGCCTCAGCGCGTGAATGTTAGGTTGGTGCTGATTTTCACATCAAACAAACTTAACTGGATGGAGGCTATCGACCCGCGAGTGAAATCATTTCTCAAAATCAACGAGATGGTTTTCAACCCCTATAATGCCCTGGACTTGAAAAAAATCCTGAGCCTTCGGATCGAAAAAGCCCTCCATCCTGGCGGCATCGCCGAAGGCGTGGTTGAAAAGATCGCTGCAATTTCAAGCAGAACCCATGGTGACGCCAGAAAAGCGGTCGAATTATTGTCTAAATCTGCACAGCTTGCAGAAAAGGAGGGCAAGGTCATCACCGTTGAGATTGTTGATAAGGCCCTGGAGGAAATCGAACAGGATAAATATGTGGCGATGATCCGGGCCAGCCCCAAGCAGCTGCAGGCTGCGTTATTTGCCATTATCACCGGCTCAAAGCACTCGACGAAGGTTCTTCACACAGGGGATGCCTATGGCCGCTATCGGTCCTTTTGTGATCGGATCGCGCTTAGGGCCCTCACCCAACGGGCCTTTTCTGACCTTGTGTCGGAATTGGACATGTGTGGGTTTGTGCAAGCGCGCCTTCGCTCACATGGCCGTTACGGCAGAACAAAGGAAATCGCAGTGCATCTATCCAAGGAGCTCATTAAAAAATTGAAGCAGGTAGTACTGATGGAATTTGACCTGAACCCGAGGTGGCCATAGTAGGGTGATTATTATGCAAACAATTACCACAGCGCGGTTCGAAATCGATGATGCCATTACCATCGCCAACCCTTTGCTTGGCTCACTGAAAAAGGTGATCCAACGGGTCGATAAATTAAAAGAACTCGCCAAGGCGTTTTACTTTGACGTAATGCTTTCGAAATTCGCTTGCCCCACTTGTGGCAATCGGTTCGAAATCGTTACCCCGACAAAGTGGTCTTGCAAGTGCGGCCTTTCCATTGATCCAACATTGGCCTTCCAGAAAAGTTCCTGTTGCCAAGCCCGCTTAATCATAAGGACGTTTCATTACGCATGCAGGAATTGCCGAAAGATCGTGGCATCCAGATTTTTGTTCGATGAAAGGATTTTTGACAAGGCCTACTTTAGCGAGCGAATGGCCATGTCTCGGAGAAGGAAGGCGGAGAAGAGGGAAGAGCTCAGGAGGCTACTTGCCGCCTCACGCTCTGGCAGGTTTGAAATGACCGGTGCACTGGATCTGGACAAGATTCCTGGATTGTGCGTCGATCTGGATCAATTCGTTTGCGAACTGCAGAGTGATGTCGCATTGGTTCCGGAAATGTCCGACGCCTATTCGATAGATACCTATCGTCGGCATATCCTTGATCAATTATCCTGGAACCCAGTGCTGTTTTCAGCCCTTTCCCCGGTGATTTCCGATGTTCGTCGTGACAAGATTCGGCGGTTTGTTGCCCTTATATTCATGCGCCAATCTGGAGAGGTGGAGCTGACCCAGTCTGAAAATGATATTTGGGTGCAGAGGGTGTACTATGAAACTGACTATCAAGGATAAAGAGTTTTTGGAGAAACTGAAAACAGCCTTGGAAGATAAAGAGCTATCCATTGAGTTGAAATTCGATGGCGCCTCTCGCCTCGTTTTACGTAAAAACTACGGTGACCGCATAGAGAAGGATTTTCAAATGACCCGACAAGGGGTCCGGTGGAGGTTCCAACGCCTGTTTAACGAAATATATGTAAGCGCATATGAGACTATCTACTGGATTGAAAGCCAATTCGGAACGGCCCTGAGAAAGGATGCATTAATGATTGCCAAAGAGCAGATTAAAGAGCGGAAAAACCTGCAAAAATCATATTTCCCCGCCTGTTGTCGACGACAAAGCAATAATTGACAGGGCTTTTCAGGGGGCCACGAATTGTAAAGGGATTTGCCCTCCTATAAATTCGGTAACTGTTCCGTTCAATCGCCCTCCATTCATATAGGACATCGAACAATCTGCCCTGTTGAGCACAAAATCCACGGAATCGCGTGGTTTTTGGTGCAAGGCGATTTCCGACCAATCAGGATCGAGAATATGGAAAAAAGTTTAACAAAGGAGAAAACTGCAACACCCCCGCAAAGGCCACATTTTGCTTGAAAAGGGTAGGGTAGAAAAAATGCCGAGTACCAAGATCGAACTGAACCACAACAAGGTCGCCCGCCTGCAAGGGCTGGATGAGTTGGCAGCTCTGCTTTTCCCCAATAACAAGAACCAGCAGCGGTTATTTCTGGCCGTCTTCGTGGAACTTAAATACGCCCCCGACCAGTTTCTATCATCGCTTTCTTTCCTGTGTAAGAAGTATAGAATCAGCCGTCGCTTGCTGGAAACGACTCGCAGCAAAATGAGACGCATGGGGCTAATCGATCATGTATCCCGCTTTAACAAGAAATATGGCTATAGGGAAGGGTGGGTGTTTTCGAGCCGGTTTGCCAAGGCGTGCACGCGTTTGGCAGATATGGCGGCGGCATGCCGCCAACGAAGGGACGGGCTTCAGGAACGAAAAGATCGGGATCTGTTCAGATACCTGTGATCTACAAGCCGGTCGGTCAGGTCCCGAGATGGAAGGCTGGCGATCTTTTTTCGATACCTTCCAGTTCGTCCGCCTGGCTTTCCTCAGACGCGATGTCAACGGTAAACAGGTTGACGTCCTGATTTCGCTTGTTCTTGGTCTTTCCGTTGTAGGTGATGCGTACCCTGCTACCGATGGTGACGTATTGCATCCTGTCATCCAGAACGGCGCTGCCCCAAATAAGGAACATGCCTCTCTCGTTTTTAATCTGGTATCGTGCGCTTAGACCCGTGGTCTCATCACGGGGTGTTTTGCCGACGACCAGTCCGATGATGGGATCGCCGGCATCCTTGGGTTTCCACACGTTGGGTTCTATCGTTTTCCAATTGTCCATGACTTTACACCTCCTGGTTTCTTGAATCTTGGTTTCGATCGAAAAATGCCTCCAGGGCCTGCTCAATGACGACGCGTTGGGTGGCGTCCTTGTTGGGAACGGTGCTGTCCTTCTTGCGTCTAAAGACCTCATCGAGAAGCGTGTCGGCAAGGTCCTTTCTGATATGGACATGAAGCCGGGTCAGATCTTCCGGGCCGGTGTCCTTATCCACCGGAGTTGGCGCAGATTGCGGGTTTGAGGCGATGCGGTTTTGTGCAAAGACGGTTTTGGGTATCGATGCAATTGCGCCTGATTCTTCGCTACTCTGTGCATCTGTCTTCTCGGGCAGATCGAGGAGGTCTCCCATCGTATTGGGCGTCAAGGTTGAACCAAGAATTTCTGACCCCTTGACTTTGAATTTTCCCTTTTTTTTCATTTTCCACCCCTTGATAAACTATTGACCCGCCGTACAAATTCTCCGGCGAATGCTCCAAATTCTCTTGCAGATGCACCCCTGCTATCGTAGCTGGAAATGGGTTGATGGAACGCCGGGCTTTCCTCGACTCGAACCCTTTTGGATATCCTGGTCTTGAAAACAAGGTTGCCGTGGGTTTCCCTAAGCGTCTCTTCCATTTCACGCTCCATGACGAGGCCGCGACCATCCACCTGGTTGACCACGATGCCGAGGATTTCGAGTCCGGGATTGAAATACTTTTTAGTCTTTTCGATAGTGCCGAACAGGTCTTTCATGCCGGCCAGTGCGTAGGGCGCCGGCTTTACGGGAATCAGGACGGCGTCCGCAGCAAGTAGTGCGGCAAGGTGGAGGTGGCCGAAAGAGGGGAGGCAGTCGATGATAACGTAATCGTAGGCGTCGGTTCCTGACTGCAATCCATCCAGGGCTTCCTTGAGACGGAATATCACTTGGAAATCCCGCTCTGCTACCGGTGCCAGGGAGATGTCGGCACCATGAAGGTAAAGATTGTCGGTCACCTGTTGCGGAATCGCAGTCTCGTTTTCATAGACCCGCGCAACGTTCCCATCGGGTGGAAGAGACCCCTTCAGAAAAGATGATGTGAGATTGCCCTGTGGATCGTTGTCGATAGCGAGCACCTTCGTATTGCGGCGGTTGGACAGGGTGCATGCGAGATTGTAGGCGATGGTCGTTTTGCCGACACCACCTTTTTGGTTTGTTATAGCGATCACGGTCATTTGGTCTCACCTGAAGCGGCTTATCGCTAATGTGCATGAGGGTATCCCCGCATCGGCACATCTGGTGTGTTTCGCTGATGCTTATTTGTACATTTGTGGAAATGCATGAAGGATAGTGACTGATATTTTAATATTTTTCGGTTTCCAGGGCGTTCTGCCCCAGTCGGTTGATAAAGTTCAGACGTCTGAACTTCAGCGATGATATGGCAATGATCCACGCTGCGATAGCAGGCGAAAGATTTAAATAGGGGTTTGCGACGAGCAAAAGGCCGTCTGGCCGTCCCCTTTTATATTTTTCGCCTGCGCGCAGGTAGAGCACCCGGGAAAAAAGAAAAAATCAAGGATTGCGAAGCACATCCTCGATTGCCTTTGCCATAACCCACCGCGGAATTCGAACCTGGATTTCGACGAATTCTGCAGGGTACCTTCTCACCGCTCTTTCTTCTCGACTCGTAACGAAGATCATCTCGTTCACCTCCGGACAATTTTTTGTCCATATTTTTGACAAAAAATTGGTCGGAGGGACCAGAAGCAAGATACCATGAAAATGATGTTGAATTCGAAACTCATATAAAGCTGATTGGCCTTATGGATCTTTATGCACGGCATTCGGGACAGTATCGAGAACAGGCTCGGAAATGAAACAGGACCGAACTATAAATCCGAAGGGGAGCGAAAGATTGCGTACTTCATGGACCAAAACAACATTGGGTACCATTACGAGCCTGCCGTTCTTATTCATACCGACCATGGGAAACCACGGATCTGGTACCCGGATTTTTACCTTCACGAATTCAAGACGTACCTCGAATATTTCGGAATGGTCGGCGACCACAGCTACGACAAGGGAATCAGGGCGAAACAGTCCGCCTACAAGCAGGCCGGTCTCGATGTCATTTCGATCTACCCGTGGATGTTCAGGGAAAACTGGCAGGGATACATCATGAAGGAGCTGGAAAGGACCACCTTGAGCCGATACCGATCGCTGATGGTAAAACCATATTGGACTTCACAAAATGTGAGGGCAAGTATCGATCGCGTACCTTCAGCCTATCATCGCCGGAGATCGAGCAAGTATTGACGATGGTATTTTTCTATATAAGTTGGAATAAGGTATAGTCTTTAAAATATTAAAATTATTATATTTAATTCCAGAAAAGGTGTATCTTATTTGGACGATTTATTTCTTGGAACCTAAAATTACGTTACACGCCGGCAGGAAATTTAGTACATCAACTTTGGACCACTACAACTCATCCCGCTCGTTTACCGGGAGTTTCGCGTCATATTTCGTTAAGAAAAACAAAATATTCCCACATACAATGAACTGTGGACTACACTTCCTTATCCGCACCTCGAGTACCTGTAGATACACCACAATATGTGGTTTAAGCCCGAATTGGCTAAAACCATAGGATATTATATTGATGCCCTGGCTTTGGAAGCTCTTATAAAGTGTGTAGTGAATCGCAAACAGTCTTTGATGAATACCTCTCGATTCAGCTTGATTTCACCGTTTTTCATAATCAATGAACCCTATCGTCATGCCTATTTGGACTCGAATCTTTCCAGCAACTTTCCCTTTTCGATAAAGCTGACGATATCATCCAATTCATTCCGATAGACCGTTATGACTGCTTCCAGTTTCTGGACTATCGGATCTTTATTACCCACCAGATTGTCAGCCTTTTTTAGTAGGTCCTCTCCCTTTGCGAAATGAGCGGATATTTCGGCGAGCAGCTCTTTTCGCTTTTTATGTTTCGTGCGTTCGTCTCTTACAATCGGAAAAAGCCTCCGTATGGCATACTCCATTAGCGCATCCCTCGGGGCATCATATTCGTTTGAAATCTTGTCTAAATAGGTCAATGACCTCCGGCTCATCACGAACGTTTTCTGTATTCTGTCCTGATCATCAAGCTGCGTGCTGTCGAGTTCTCCGGCCATGTCTTTTAATACTTGAAGGTCCTCCAAAAGGTGGTCAAAGACAGATTTTTGTTTGATCCCCAGTTGTGCTGAAAGAATACTGATTGCATTTATACAGGCTTCAGACAGCCGAAATGTCGCCCGAACCGATTGGTGCCCCCGGAGATCCTTTGAAGAAGGGCTTTGTAAATTCAAGCGACCATCTTGTTTCCCTTTGATATCATTCATAAAGTATCTCCTACACCATTATACTCTTAGCTACATTACTTTAATTCTAATAATTATTTAAATAATACATAATTTTATGCCTTGTCAATATTGACAACGAATATATAATTTTTATTGTATAATCGAAAATTGACAATGATCATACGATCGTACTTGAACGTATTGGTATAACACTGAAAACTTAAGGAGGTGTGAAAATGATTTACCGCAGATTCTATGGATTTCCCACGGTAGGGTCCAGAAATCCGTTTGCAGAGTTGGAGCGGATGAGGCGGCAACTGGACCAATGGTTAGGAGACCAGGAAACTCCCTATCGCCAAGTGCATGCCGGGGTGTTCCCGCTGATCAATCTTACCGAGGATAAGGACAATTATTTTGTTCGGGCGGAATTGCCGGGTGTCAAAGCCGATGAGTTAGATATTCAGGCAACCGCATCCAATGTTGCGATTTCCGGTGAACGCAAAATTGAGGTAGAAAACGAGGGTGCGCAATATCACCGAAAAGAGCGAGAGGCCGGAAAATTTTCCAGACTGGTAGAGCTTTCCGACGAGATCGATCCGGATAAAGTGGAGGCGAAACTGGAGAACGGCATCCTCACTGTCATCGTTTCAAAGGCGGAAATTGCAAAACCAAGACAGATTTCCATCAGCTCTTAGGGGAACATAGAAGGGAGGGAACGAATCATGGCCGATACTGAAAGCAAAGATCTTAAAGTTCGGGAAAAGCAGGAGGTGGCCGGTTCTGCAGAGCAAACCACACAGGGAAGAGTTTTCACCCCTGCCGTCGATATCTTTGAAACTGAAAAAGAAATTACGCTTCTTGCGGATATTCCGGGTGTAAAACCAGAGGATATGAACATTGATCTTCGTGAGAATGTCCTGACCCTAACGGGAGATATCGCCACCTCTGAGGAGACTAAAGAAGAGGAACTGCTGGTTGAATATGCATCCGGCCGTTACTTCCGACAGTTTACGCTTTCGCAAGTGATCGATCAGGATAAGATTGACGCGCAATTGAATGATGGTGTGCTTCGCTTGAGGCTTCCCAAGGTAGAAAAAGCAGCACCCCGAAAGATTACCGTTACGGCAGGATAAGTAGTTTATGGAGCCGGATAACATCTGAACCAAGCATGGTCCGTTTTCCGGCTCCAATCAAACTTGCGTTTAATAAGACGCTGAGATGGACAAGTCTTTGTCATTTTCAGTTTTATAATTATTTATCTGATTTGATAAGGAGCTTGTTATGGCAAAAAGCTATTTCGCTATCTTGGGTATTTCTCCGAATGCCACAAGGTCGGAAATACGAAGTGCGTATCGACGACTGGCCAAAGAGTTTCATCCCGATCACTATACTGGTGGCAGCGAGAGGTTCCAGGAAGTCCAGGAAGCCTATTCTGTGCTGGGCAATAATCGAAAAAGGGGAGAATATAAAAGAAGTTTGCGGAGACCATTGCGGAAAACGCACCTGACCCGTCCATTCCAACCTGACCCTGAACCGCTTATACCCGAAGATAATCCCGTCGACATCGGTGAGATATCGCCGGTTCGATCGTTTCAGTCCTATACGCCCTCCTTTGACGAAATCTTTGATTGGCTATGGAGCAATTTTTCCAATTTAACACGGCCGAAATCTGATTATGTACAAAACTTGACACTCGAAGTGACGCTCACTACCGAACAGGCGCGTCGAGGCGGCAATGCCCGGATCATGGTGCCCGCACAGGCCGTTTGCCCAACATGCCGAGGATATGGGGGCGTGGGACCTTATGACTGTCTACGATGCGCGGGAGAGGGGATCATATCGGGTGAAATGCCGATTTCTGTCTCATTCCCGGCAGGTTTAACAAGAGACCATGCAGTGATGATTCCCCTGGATTGATTCGGAATACGAAACACGCACGTCACCGTATTTTTTCGACCAACCGACAACCATGAGTAGAAAGATGTGCAAGATGACAAATTAAAGTAGCGCCCTTCAAGGTCATCGTACATGGAAATCAATTAAGGTTTAGTACCTACTTTTACCAATTGTGGATTTTAGACGCGCTTCTGATCGTTCTCAATTTTAGCGCTCAAATACAAACCTATTTTCAGCGGTCCAGAAAAACACCCTCACGAATCATTGTAAATCCAACACATGATAGACGAAAATACAACTTCAACAGCCCATTCGGGCAGTACATTGAGATAGTAATACCTTCAGGATTGGCTTTTCGTAATGTATGTCCGGGTAACCGCCGGCTTTTGGAGAGTATAAACCTTGCCTTAATCATCGTATCGAACCAGTTATGTGTTAGACGGAGATCTTTATTTGATCACCCCATTGCTGACAAGGATACAACAATTTTATCTTTGCCATACCTTTAGAAGTTAGTGAAATTTTTTGGTCCTCGGCGTTTAAGATCAGGAGGCCATTTTTATCCATAGCAATGAGCTCAGCCGTCAGATCTTCGACAGGTATATCGGATAATTCTATGGCTATGAGACACATTTCAAAAGGTCCGATGGTACCTGACCGGCAACAGTCCTCACCAAGCACATACAATATGTTACAATCCAAATTTTTAAATTCCATTTTAAGACCACCTTGTCTAAAAAGTTGAAAGCGGCTTCGTAATTGTTGCGAACTGTGGTCTTAGACATACAAAACTGGTTTGATACTTGGGAAATGTAGCTATCCGTTTAGGAGAATGCTTAAAATAAATTCAGCCGCTTAGTATGGTTTGCTTTCTACACAGAGCTGAAGGTTAGCACCTTTCAGAAGATTAGTTGATATGATTCCCTTGATCTGTTTGTTAAAAATATTGCCCTTTTTCACAAGCCGCAACTATCTTTTTCATTTACCGGGGGATGATATCAGAAACGACTGAATAGCTGTACTAAGAAATTTGGCAGATCCTTTCAGTGATGGTTGTACATGTAATCTAACATCCTAATATCAAAATTTTCTGAGGTTAAAGATGAAAAATTTAGTTCCCAGCTGGGAAATGCTTAGCGATTTGATCGCCATGGAAAACAGCGCTGATTTGATAATATTTCTAGATACACTCAGCCCACCGGAGACGGCCAGAGCGATCTCACGACTGACGGAAGAAAAGCAGCTCCGGTTGCTCGGTCTTCTCAGCCCTGAGGATGCCGCAGATGTCATAGAGGACATTCCCGATATCCAGGCTGCAGAAATGGTGGAAGATATGCCGTCAGAGCAGGCAGCCGCCATTATGGAGGAGCTGGCCAGCGATCATCTTGTCGATGTGTTGGGTGAAATGGATGAGGATGCCAGTCAGGCCATTTTGGCGAACATGGACCGCGAAGACGCCGATGAAGCCAGAATGCTGCTGGAGTATGCCCCGGACTGCGCCGGTGGACTCATGATATCCGAATACCTTGCCTATAGAATCGACGATACCCTCCGGGATGTACTTGATGACCTGCAGGCCAATCGAAGCGTTTACGTTGATTACCATGTTCAGTATATCTATGTAGTTGATTTGGAAAAGAAGCTGACCGGTGTGCTTCGTATGCAAGACCTGCTTCTGGAGGCTCGAGAGACTAGGCTCACCCACATTATGCGCTCACCGCCCCTCAGTGTGCCGGACTCGGCTTCACTTAAAGAACTGGTTGAGTTTTTTGAGGAGCATCACCTCTTTGGCGTGCCGGTTATAGACAAAGGGCGGAGGTTGGTTGGCGTGGTGCTGCCGGACGCGATCGAGGAGGCAGTCCGTAAGAGGGAAACAAACACATTTCTTCGATTAAGCGGTATTATCGGCGGGGAGGAATTTCGAACCATGCCGTTGCTCTCAAGATCTGGACGACGCCTGTCCTGGCTCAGTTTGAATATCGTCCTTAACATCATCGCCGCCAGTGTTATAGCAATGTATCAGGATACCCTTGCCGCAGCCATTGCCTTAGCGGTGTTTCTGCCTATGGTGAGCGATATGAGCGGCTGTTCCGGTAACCAAGCGGTGGCGGTTTCCATGCGTGAACTCTCCCTTGGGCTTGTACGTCCGGGCGAGTTGTTATGGGTGCTGGCAAAGGAGGCCAAGGTCGGTATTATCAATGGTTTGGTGCTTGGCCTGCTGCTTGGTGGAGTCGCATTTCTTTGGAAGGCAAGCCCGTGGCTCGGTGCTGTAGTCGGTGGCGCTTTGGCGGCGAACACTCTGGTTTCCGTCATTCTCGGCGGAATGCTGCCACTTGTGCTCAAACGGTTGAAACTGGATCCAGCTCTGGTTTCAAGTCCTGTGTTAACAACAGTCACAGACATGTGTGGCTTCTTTTTTGTTCTAAGCTTCGCTGCAGCGGTTCTTCCCAAGCTGGAAGGAATTTAGCGCCACGGATAAGGATGCATACTGACGCATGGACGGCATCCAAATAATACAGATATAAAGTAAACGCTGGCTATTCAAACAAGCTGGTTTTTGGCTCATTGATACCTGGAGGGCTCGACAGGCCTTTTATCCTATATTATTTTAGACAGCCGGAGGCACCCTGACTGATACTTTCTCTACCTGATTCACATTAGCATGTTCGATCCTATTTACTTCTGTTATTGGGCTCCCACATAGCGAAATAACCAATTCGGCAATTTAGCCTAGTCAGCACCACTTTGATTGATTCGTGAATACTCTAAAATAAAAATGACCCAACCGGACTCTAATTTGGGCAATTGCCCAGGGGCAGCGTAAACATGGTTAAATCCAACCTCGAAAACCTTAAGAAGAAATCAATTCGCTCCGAGGAAGATCTGGTGCGGATGGTTGTTCGCATTGCTCAGATGGCTCCAGCCGATGTCATCATATGTGCCACTGAAACTGGTCATTTTGCCACACAAGTTCATACTCTATCAAAACAGGTTCGTGTGATTGCCGCAACGGCATCAGTCGAAACCTACGATGACCTGTCCAAAAAAGGTGTGGAAACCATTCGATTACCCATTCGGGCAATTGATCGGCACAACCAGGTGCGGCATATGTTGACGGTCGCGCTCAGGGCCCAGGAAATTTGCTCCGGAGATCTGGCATTATGTGCATTGGGTCGCAACGTTTATCATAAAGTGGAAGGCGATCTCGTTGTTTTATGTGATGTGGAAGCAGGTATAGAGTATCTGGCGGTCTCCGATCTTCTTAAATTAACAGACGGAATCCGTCCCAGCGTACTGGAGATTGCCGTTGAAGTTGCATGCAAAATTGGTCAAATCTCAAGCAGCGGCAAGAACATCGGGACCATCATTATGCTTGGCGATTCGGTTGAAGTGCTAAAAGGTTCCAGACAGTTAATTCCCAATCCATTCCAGGGCCATGACGATGCGGATCGCAGACTTACCAATTCCGACACCCAGAGCGCCATCATCGAGCTATCTAAGCTTGATGGTGCCTTTATTCTTCGCGGTGATGGCTATATTCAGAGTGCCGGTACTTTTTTGGCCACTTTTGATGTCGAGGTGACACTGCCGCCTGGATTTGGCGCCAGGCACATGGCTTCCGCTGCCGTCACCAAACGTACTGCCGCCACGGCGATTGTTGTATCGGCAACTGATGGCAATGTCAGGGTCTTCTCAGGTGGAAGGATGGTTCTACAAATGGATCCGAACGTACCCTATGATCTCGTGATCGGAGACAGATAACCATGCAGTGCATGGTCAACGGTTATATATTGTATCTAACAATACTTCGGTAAACTGAGTGACCCCATGTCCAAAGGCAAGTCAAAATCTATCTACGGGAAACCAAAATCAGCCAGTGAGAGTCTCCGGAGGCTGTTTGATCTCTTCAACACTAGAGACACGATCCTGGTAGTCATAGACGCCGACCCGGACTCCATGGCATCGGCCATAGCACTGAGGCGACTCCTGTGGCGCCGGGTCCATTCGGTAACCATCGCACATTGTAATGAGATCAGACGTTTTGATAACCTGACGATGGTAAAACTGTTGAAGATCACCCTGACGAAGCTCGATGAAATTGATTCGAAGACCTTCTCTAAAATCGTGATAGTTGATAGTCAACCATATCATCATGAGTCGTTTGCCAAGTTTGAATACGACGCAGTAATCGATCATCATCCAATGGTGATGCCGGTGAATGCTCCCTTTGTTGACATACGGCCTGAATATGGGGCAACCGCCACGATTATGACTGAATACCTGCGTGCAGCCGAAATACAGCCATCCAGAAATCTTGCCACAGCACTTTTTTATGCGATTCGAACAGATACCCAAAATTTTGAAGCCGATGCTGTGTCTGCCGACGTAGACGCATTTCAATTTCTCTTCCAACATGCCAATATGCATCTTTTGCGTCGAATCGAGGCGGCAGAAATGGGACTTAAAGAATTGAACCATTTTCAGCAGGCACTTGAAAACAGACAGGTCCGCAAAGGCAAGATCTTCAGCTATCTAAGTCGCGTCCATTCTCCAGACACATTGGTACTCATTGCGGATTTTTTTATGAAATGTCATGAGGTTAGATGGACGGTCATCTCGGGTATTTATCGTAGTCACCTTGTGATTGTTCTTCGTAACGATGGCCTTCGAAAAAATGCTGGTTCCATTGCAGCCAAAGCGTTCGGGCCTTTTGGAAATGCCGGCGGTCATCGTGCCACGGCCCGGGCGGAAATACCTTTGGTGAATCTGGAGCGTCATCTCGAGGAGAATAAGCACAGCACGTTGGGTCGATTTGTCATACGGCGATTTGAAAAGTATCTCAAGTAAGGGGTTTTCTAATTATGAGCTGCTTGGATATTTGATAGAACCTGTTTCAACGATACCGACTCGACTTAGCCAATGCTCCTGATTTAGATTGTTCACTCGGTGATATCAATCAGACCGGACCCGATGCAGTCCAATAATAACCTTATTCTTATTCATTGTCGTCGCGTAAGAGACTCCGGCGGCTACGTTGAAACGCGATACATTATTCAATAACACCTGCCTCGTTGGAGCCCCCGACTCGGCTTACCAGTCATCTTCGACCATTTCCTCCTGGAATTCCTCGATGACCGGATCGATTGCCTTGAGCCGCTCCAGGTGCGCGATGTGGACCACCGCATCTCCCCGGTGCACCAGCGGCAGATTCAGCCGCCCAATTACCATGCCGGATACCGGGGAACGGAAATCAACACCTTCGCCGCCGAAAGGATCTGCAATCTCGCCGATTCTGGCGTTTCGGGTAACCCGTCCGCCCAACGGGACGCTCATTCTGAGAATCCCGCTGGCAGGTGCCCGAACCCATGAAGTCGTATCCGCGATTAACGGCTCGATTTCGGATACGGAACCCTTCTGGGGTTTCAACATCTCCAACACTTGCATGACCGACATTATCCCGCGCATGCCTGCCCTGATGGCCACCTCGTCAAACCGCAGGGCTTCTCCGGCTTCGTAGATCAGAATCGGGATCCCCATGTCGGTCGCGGTATGTCGCAGTGAACCATCCCGCAGCTTGGCATTGATGATTACCGGCACCTTGAAAGCCCTGGCCATACGAAGTGTCTCCGGATCATCCACTGCGGCCCGAACCTGCGGCAGGTTGGCCCGGTGATTGGAACCAGCATGCAGATCAATACCGTGGGTGCATCCCTGTACCACCGTCTCCATGAAAGTGCCGGCCAACTGGGATGTCAATGAGCCTTTTTCCAGGCCCGGAAAAAACCGGTTCAGGTCGCGCCGGTCCGGGGAATAACGTGAGTGCTGAAGAAAGCCATATACATTGACCACAGGTACCGCCAAAAGTGTTCCCCGGATCGACTTCAGTTTCTTCAGTTTGATCAACCGCCGAATAATTTCCGTTCCAAGGATTTCATCACCATGAATCGCGCCGCTGATGAACAGACGGGGGCCCTCTCGCCGTCCGTGCACCACATGAACCGGCATGGTCAACTCGGTGTGGGTGTATAGATTGGCAACGGGAATCGGAATGGTGAGCTGCGATCCAGGCTTGATTTTGGTGCCGGCGATGGTGATTGCAGATTGCATCGTTTCCTCCCTAAGTTTGTGACCTTGCCTGGAACTGTTGTATCCGAAACCCGTTTGATACGCTTTGAATTGCCTTACTCTTGACGAACTTCTTCAGCCACCGGCAATTCAGGCAGTTCAAGAACTTTCGGACGTCGCTTTTTACGGGTTTTTGCAGGAATCATATTCCGCATAAACTCCAATTTACCAAAGCATAGCAACCGATCACCGGCTTCCAAAATTCGCTGCGAGCGTGGATTTGGCATGACGGATGTTCCTCGATAAAGTGTCAAAACGGAGATGTCTTTTTCACGCAAACCGGAGTCCTGGACAGATTTGCCAACATATTCAGAGCCTTCGGGAATGGATATCTCGGCAACCCCGTATCCGCGGCTTACAGTCAACCGTTGGCGCAGATCAATTTCCGGAAAATTGATTTGAGCAGAAATATAGTCAATAATGGTGCCGGCGATATCAAGCTGGGTGGACCCTTCAATGCCTTCCAGACCGGGGGAGGAATTTACTTCCATGATTTGTGGACCGGACCTGGCTTCAAGCATGTCCACACCTGCAACGCGAAGTCCCATTATTTGAGCAGCTCGAACGGCGGTGTCACAATACTCTGCATCCAACGTGATCGCCTCGGCTATACCGCCTCGATGCACATTGCTTCGAAATTCCTGCCCCTGCGCTACGCGACGCATCGCCCCAACGACCTGATCACCGACCACAAAGGCTCTTATATCCCGACCTTTGCTTTCAGCAACAAATTTCTGGATCAATACGTTTTGCTTCTGGCTCTGCAGCAACTCGATTATGGCTTCGGCCGATCGTTCGGATTCAGCTAAAAGGACGCCGATGCCCTGGGTCCCTTGCAGAAGTTTGATGATCACCGGTGCCCCGCCGATTCGCTTTATTGCCGGCATCACATCTTTTTTATCTCGAACGAACGCGGTTTTCGGTATACCGATCTGATGTCGACTAAGAATTTGCAGGCTGCGAAGCTTGTCTCGCGAAGTTGTAATGCTTGCCGATGTGTTTGCGCAAAACACATCCATCTGTTCAAATTGGCGTACAACTGCTGTGCCGAAATAGGTTATCGACGCACCGATTCTTGGCAAAACAGCATCGTACTGTGAAAGCTCTTTCTGCCGAAAGTAAAGATTCGGTGAACCTTTTTCGAGGTCAATCGCAAACTTAAGCGTATTCAGCACTTTGACTTTATGCCCGCGTTGCAGGGCTGCTTCACGGAGTCGACGCGTACTGTAACACTGTAAATTGCGTGAGAGAATAGCCAGTTTCATTGTTTTTACCTTCATTTTCTTAACGTTAGGAACCTGATAGATCCCGAATAGCCGACGATATCTCGTTGTAAAGCTTTGCAATATGGTTGAGTTTCAAGGAAAAAATAGATACTGAAACCTGCCGTTGATGTGGTGCTGTTTTCGCTCCATTTATTTAGCACAGCGATTAGAGATTCACCAGACCCTGCGACCAGGCCAATCTTGATAGAATTCATCCTGTTCAGGACCTGTAATGCCATGCTGCCTCGTATTATGGGTTGCTAATATGATGATTGCCGGTATGGATGTATGTTATAAACTATGATTATAGTTGTGCTCCATCGTGCTGGTGCGATGGTATCGGCAAAAAGCATAAAAAAAGACGGGAAAAGATCGGCATGACTGAGTTAAATATTGGCTGGAAAGAGTGGGTGGCCCTGCCGGACCTGAAGATACCGGCAATCAAGGCCAAAGTGGATACCGGAGCGAGGACATCTGCCCTGCATGCCTCCCAAATATCCGCTTTTACGAAACCTTCCGGACGCTGGGTTCGGTATGTCGTCCGGCCACTACGGAGACATCCGGAAATTGAGATCCAGTGTGAGTCTAAACTGTTGGATAGACGTGATATCAAGAATTCCGGAGGCCAGGTTGAAACACGTTATGTCATCGAGACAACTGTCGTGTTGGGCGGGGCAACTTGGTCGACGACGCTGTCCTTAACCAGTCGGGAGGATATGCTTTTTAGGATGCTCATCGGAAGAACCACATTAAACGACAACATCATCATTCACCCGGGAGATAAATATCTCACCGGTAAAATGAAACTAAAAAAATGCTATCCGGCATTAAGAACAAGGCGGCCTGACACCGAAACATAACAATTTGGCCACGCTTGGATATTCGTTCTTCACATCTTCATCCTAATTATTAAATGAGCGACAAGGCTCTATTTTAATAAGCCGAATCAGACATCCGATGTCTGGTTCAGGTCCTTCCGTAGTTCCTTTCAGAAACCTCCTGTCATCCTGATATCGCTGCATCGATTTATTGTTTCATCCTGCATGTGCCATATCCATTTGTTTTAATAAATAAAAACAATTTATCAGAGACATGTCGCGACTTGTCTCTTTAGAATCTTCTATCCCGCATGACATGGCGCGCTATTTGCTAAAGCTTGGCCCTATGCTGAAACGTAACTTCATCATAAAAAGCTATTTTGGTCTAATCATTGCCTTTTTGTTGATGTTGTGGCCGATCCAGACGGGAGCGATAGAAAAACAGATCATCGGTTGGATCGAGACGGTGAAAATTTATCCCGGTGGAATTCCGGTTAAAGCCAAGATTGACACTGGTGCACGGCATTCTTCACTTAACGCAGTCGATCTGGAAGCGTTTGAGCGGGAAGGTCGACAATGGGTTCGGTTCGATTTTACGAACCGGCAGGGTAAGACCACTCGAATTGAGAGTCAAGTCCTGCGCATGGCGCGTATCAAACGCCATGACGGGCGGATACAAAAACGACCGGTCATTCTATTAGGAATATGCATGGGTGGAACGTATCGGGAAACCCAGGTGAACTTGATCGACAGGACCGGGTTAAACTACCAGATGCTGATTGGAAGAAGCTTTATCGCCGATTCGTTGATTGTGGACGCATCGCGCACGTTTGTAACACGTCCATCCTGCACGGAGGCAGATCGCAGATGAAATCGAACCGGCGCCATCTCTATATACTTGCCTCGACACTGGCTGCAGCCGGTTTTGGCCTGTTTGCCTACAAGGCCTTGATTATCGGGTTCCCCCTGCTTCCACAATCCCAATCCACGATTTGGAATATTGAGGCGCATGTGGCATTCCGCGCCGGCAGTGACCCTGTAAAAATATCGCTATTTTTACCGAAGAACACCTCGCGCTTTGAACTTATCAATGAAAATTTCGTTTCTCGGGGTTACGGAATTAACATCGTCCGGGAAAACGGAAACCGAAAGGCCCAGTGGTCCATTCGAAAGGCCACCGCCAATCAGAGTCTCTACTACACGGCCTCAGTCCGAAAGTTGGAGCGACGTCTCGTGCGACCGCCGGGGGCCAGAGGACCGGTAATCATTCCCCCGGACTTTCAGGAGCCGCTGAAGGGAGCTGCCGATGCCCTGTTGCTTGATGTCCGGAACAAATCGGCCGACACGGAAACCTTCGTGCTGGAAATGATCAAACGTGTCGGAGCAGACTCGCCCGGAGAAACGGTCAGACTCCTATTGGGGAGGGAAAGTGGTCCGAAAAAGCGGATCGAGCTAGCGGCTCAGCTTCTGAACTCAGCCGGCATTGCTGCGCGAAGCGTACATGGTGTGTCCATCGCAGTTGAGCAACGGCAGGCGACAATCCATCATTGGCTGGAGGTGTTTATCAACGACCGATGGTGGGAAGTCTTTCCGGACGGCCGCAGCGTGGAGTTGCCGGAAAGCTATTTTCCGCTGTGGCGTGGTTTGGATCCCATGGTTTTCGGGAAAGGTGCCTCTGACCTCAACGTCTCGGTGGCGGTCGCCCCTGCACATGAAGAAGCGCTGCAGCTTGTGGTTGCTGGGAATTCCTTGCAACATCCGTTACTTAAGACCTTCTCCCTGTTGGATCTGCCCTTGGAAACTCAGGCCGTGTACCGGGTGCTCCTACTGATCCCGGTGGGGGCTTTTTTGCTGGTCATATTCCGAAACGTCATCGGCGTTCGCACCTTCGGCACATTCATGCCGGTGCTCATCGCTTTGGCGTTCAGGGAAACCCAGCTATTTTGGGGAATTGTGCTTTTTTCGATGCTGGTTCTACTTGGGCTTGCAGTTCGTCGTTACCTGGAATCCTTGAAACTGCTCGTGGTTCCAAGACTGGCTACGGTTTTGATGGTGGTTGTTCTTTTAATGATGAACTTCAGCATGATCACGCACAAAATAGATCTGGAGCAGGGTCTATCGGTCGCTCTGTTCCCGATGGTCATCTTGACCATGGCCATCGAGCGCATGACCATCATCTGGGAGGAAACCGGTCCGGTTGCATCGATCCGTCAGGCAATCGGAACGATTCTCTCAGCATCGGTCCTATATCTGGTCATGTCGCTCGCCTGGGTCGAGCACTTGTTTTTTATCTTCCCGGAACTGATTCTGGTATTGCTGGCAGGAACGATTCTGATCGGTCGTTACTCAGGCTATCGGCTCCTCGAACTCAAACGCTTCAAGGTGATGAGCGAACAGGAATGGTCATGGTGATTGGAAAAATTCGAAAATTGAATCATGCCGGAGTGCTCGGGTTGAATAGACGCAATGCGGACTTCACGCTCCGCTACAATGAGCGGCGCCGTTACCCGCTTGTCGATGACAAGCTCAAGACAAAGACCATTGCCCAGGAAAATGGGCTGGCCGTACCGGACCTCTATGGTGTGATCACGGCGCATTACCAGCTTCGGGGCTTGGAGCGTTTGCTGACAGAGCACCCGGACGTCGCCATCAAGCCGGCTCGGGGATCCGGCGGTGAGGGCATCGTTATCCTTGCCGGCCGCACGAAGGAACGTTACCGGAAGATGAACGGAGAGCTGATTGACGTCTCCGACCTGGCATTTCACATTACCAATATCATCAGCGGCATGTTCAGCCTCGGTGGCCAGAACGACGTGGCTCTGATCGAGCAGCGCGTCCGGCCCGATCCCGTCTTCGAAGCAATCTCTTACCAGGGTGTTCCGGACATCCGCACCATTGTCTTCCTCGGCGTGCCGGTGATGGCCATGGTTCGCCTGCCAACGATGATGTCCGGAGGAAAAGCGAATCTTCACCAAGGAGCCATCGGTGCCGGTATCGATATGGCAAGCGGGAAAACGCTTGATGCGGTTTGGCGCAACATTATCGTGGAAGAGCATCCGGATACCGGCCATCCGGTCAGCGGCGCTCAAATCCCTCATTGGGAAAAATTGATGCGGCTAGCTGCCGGATGTTATGAGTTGACCGGGCTCGGATATATCGGCGTGGATCAGGTGCTGGACGAAAATCGCGGTCCTTTGATTCTTGAGTTAAACGCGCGCCCGGGTCTGAACATCCAGCTGGCAAATCACCGAGGATTGATTCCCAGGTTGGAAAAAGTGGAAACCGTTTATAGGGAGCTAAGAAGCATCGATGCACGGGTCGCGTTTTCGAGGGACCAGTTTAAACATGCACCATCGCTTCAAGCCGTTTGATTGCGATGTGTGGAAGGAGGATTTAAACCAATGAATCGACTGATGGTCATTGGCTTATTTCTGGTTGCCATGCTGCTGCCCGGGCCAGTGGCTTGCGAGGCCAAAAGCGCAGTATTTGTCAGGGCCCAGGCCAGCATTCAGCGTGTCCTCGAAGAGATGTCGGGCCAGCTGAACCGCTTCGAGGAAATCCAGCGCAACCTGACTCGATCCAGCCGCAACAATGATGCCTACGATGAAGAGAAGAATATGTGGATATCGGTGATTCTAGCTGTGACTACGATTGCATCCGTGTGCGAATACGAAAATGATCTGTTATCCCTATTTCTCGATTTGAATACGAAACGCCGTCCCTATTTCTATGACGTGCGTATCCAGAGCCTCAACAGCTCGATTCTACAAATCAAGATCTTGAAAGAGCAGATCCGGATCAACTACTCGCTGATATCGATACGTCCCGAGGAAAAGGCTTTGTTTGAGGAAATCAACCGAGCGATAGACGTCTCGGTGCTTCTCCTGACCGACAGCCTTAAGACGATCTCTACGTTAAAACAAGCAACTAAAAAGTAAAGAGGCAATGACTTTTCGAAGTCAGCAACTCTAACAACACCCGCTATGGTGCGCTGAAGAGGATCATGTCTTGAAATCTTTTTTGTCCAAGCCATAGCGAGACATGAGCCGATTCAATTGGCGCGGGGTGATATTGGCCGCCGCCGCTGACTGGTTGATGCGGCCGGCATTTCTTCTAAGAAGATGAAGGATATACTCCCGTTCGAATTCTCCAATGGCTTTCTGCCTGGCCTCCGCTAAAGGCAATCCGGATTCTGGGATATGTACTGAAACAATATCCTCCGTGCCAATTACATCGGAAGGAAAACGCTGGGGCATTAGTTTGTTTCCTGTCTCCAGTATATACGCACGTTCCAGCACGTTTTCCAGTTCCCGAATATTGCCGGGCCAGTTATACGTCTTAAAGGATTCTGTCACGGCCCTGTGAACTGAAGAGATCTTTTTGCCGTACCGATCGTTTAGGTTATTGATAAATACCTCAACCAAGTGTGGTATATCCTCCAAGCGATCCCGCAGAGGGGGAATACTCACGGGAAAAACATTGAGCCGGTAATAGAGGTCTTTGCGGAATTTTCCCTCGTCAGACAGGACCTTGAGATCAGCATTTGTCGCGGCAATAATGCGTGCGTTGGCCTTGAATTGCGATTCACCGCCCACCCGGCTGTATGTTCCGTCCTGCAGCACCTGCAATAGCTTGACCTGGGCCGCGGGAGCAATGGTGCCGATTTCGTCCAGAAAAATGGTACCATTTCGGGCAAGCTCGAACTTGCCCAGCTTTTTCCGGTCGGCTCCTGTAAAGGCTCCCTTTTCATGGCCGAACAGCTCGCTTTCTAACAATGTTTCCGGGATAGCGCCGCAATGGACCGCAATGAACGGCTCCTCAAACCGGTTGCTGTGCCAATGGATCAGACGTGCCATAAGGCCTTTGCCCGTTCCCGTCTCACCCAACAGAAGGACTGTCGCAATGGTCGGAGCCACTGAACGAATGTTTTCATAGACCGGACGCATGATCGGACTGCGTGACTGAATTACCTCGAGCCACTCGGTTTTCCAGAACCGGTCGCGCAGGTAGTCCAGTTCCAGATTTCGTGTAAGCATTTCTCGAAAGGATCCCGCGACCACCTGTACTTCCGAATCATCAATCGGATCGGTGATATAATCGTTCGCCCCGGCTTTTACAGCGCGAACCGCTTCCCGAATGGTGTCTTTGGATGTAAGCACAACGAATTCGATCAATGGGTTGCTTTTACGGAACTGTGCAATGGCTTCCGCGTAATCACCGCTTCCAGAGGCCTCCTTGAGCAGGTGAAGATCGGCAAATACAAGATCGAAAGGGGTCACACCGTTCTTCGTGAGCGCGTCTTCTATTGTTTTAGAGCGATCCATCTGGCAATCGTTCGGAAGGGCGTGTTTGATCTTGTCGGCCGTGTCCGCCTGGGATGATAGGATCAGAATGCGATTCATGCTGGCCCTGCTTTATGAGTGCTTTAGACAGGTTTGGAATGATAGAGGGTGAAACGGTTGAGAAGGATAAAAGCGGATGAGAGCTTCTTTGTCAATAGGGTGAGGTCATGGTTAGTTAATTGAATAATATGAGCCCATTCGGCTGCCGGTTTTGACTATAGCCCCCCTTTTTATTCCCCGGTATCTGATCGAAATGCTGTAACCGTGATAATACGCTCGCTTTCTGTATGTGTCACGGAACCTTCTACGGTTACTTTTTTTCGTAAGAATTCCTTTAGCTTCCAACCAACGGGGGAGTCGTCGACGATATACTTTTCCTCGCTGTAGGTAGCGATTGCCACAGAGATAACAAACCCCATTTCATCCCATTCCATGGGAACTACGATGCCGCGGATTCTCGTCGTCACATTATTTTCCATAGTGCTTCCTTTGCAGAAGTCCACAATCCATTGTTAATTTTGCGTAGCAAAAACAAAGCCAAATCCTAACTTATTAAGGTTACACATTTTTTAATTATACAACCGAAATACGGACGCACGGGTGTCCGATCCTCTGGATGTATCCGCTGGGATCACCGGTCGGATTCCAGACCGCTGTTCATACAACGTTCTGAATTTGTTATTTATCTACCGATAGGCAGGGGTCTCGGAAGGAAACGGACATGACGTGTCTGCCACAGAGGCGAAATAGGACGGCCCTTGCCCGTTCCTCGTCGGATCCCCCGTTTTTAAATAGCCTTATAAAATCAAAGCATTGAATTTCTATGGACTGCTCCCAGAGGGCATATAGCGGCAACTCACCGGACCTGTAATTTCCGACATTCAGAACACATTCAAAAATTTCAATTAAATACAGTGGCTTATAAAATGGCACACTGATTGCTAAAAGATGTGGTTGCTAAAAGATGATTTATAATCGATCCAAAAAGCTGGAGGTGAATATGAAAATACATCCAATACACGACCGCGTTGTCGTGAAACGGCTGGAGGCAGAAGCAAAATCCGCAGGCGGCATCATTATTCCGGATACCGCCAAGGAAAAACCGCAAAAGGGTGAAATCGTCGCTGTCGGCCCTGGAAGCCGAAACAAGAACGGTGATTTGCTTCCAATGGAGGTTAAAAGGGGCGATGTGGTCCTGTTTTCAAAGTATGCGGGAACAGAGGTGAAATTCGACGACATCGATCATTTGATCATTAAAGAAGACGACATTCTTTGCATTCTCGAATGACATGAGATTTGGAGGAGACGGACATGACTGCCAAAAAAATAGCCTATCATTCTGACGCCAGGGCCAAAATGCTTCGGGGCGTGAACCAGTTGGCCGATGCCGTGAAAGTGACCTTAGGCCCCCGAGGTCGCAATGTCGTCCTCGAGAAATCCTGGGGGGCCCCGACAGTTACCAAAGACGGCGTCACAGTAGCCAAAGAAATCGAGCTCGCCGATAAATTTGAAAACATCGGTGCCCGGATGGTCCGGGAAGTAGCCAGCAAAACAAGTGACACAGCCGGTGACGGGACCACAACAGCTACGATTTTGGCCCAGGCGATTTACAAAGAGGGGCAGAAGCTGGTGACGGCCGGGGTTGCACCAATGGCCATCAAGCGCGGTATCGACAAAGGTGTTGTCGCCGTATTCGCGGCATTGAAGACCCTGTCAAAGCCGGTGGATGGCAAAACCGAAGTCGTTCAGGTGGGATCGGTTTCGGCCAACAACGATGAGACCATCGGCCGTCTGATTGCCGATGCCATGGACAAGGTGGGCAAGGAAGGGGTCATCACGGTGGAAGAGGCCAAATCCATGGAGACCACCGTTGATTTTGTAGAAGGCATGCAGTTCGATCGAGGATACCTGTCGCCTTACTTTGTAACCGATCCGGAAAAAATGGAGGTGCGTCTGAAAGAACCTTACGTACTGATCCACGAGAAGAAGATCAGCAGCCTGAAATCCCTTTTGCCGATACTGGAATCGGTTTCCCGCAGCGGGAAATCGTTGCTGGTCATCGCCGAGGACGTGGAAGGCGAGGCCCTGGCCACCTTGATCGTCAACAAGCTGCGCGGTACGCTAGACGCCGCCGCAGTCAAGGCTCCCGGCTTCGGGGATCGACGAAAAGCCATGCTCCAGGATATCGCCGTCCTCTGCGGAGCTCAAGTGATCTCTGAGGAATTGGGCGTGGAACTTGAAAAAACCCCGATGGAGGCGCTTGGCACGTGTAAAAGCGTGACCATCGACAAAAACAATACCACCCTCGTGGACGGTGGGGGCGACAAAGTTGTCATCGAAGGGCGGATTCGTCAGATTCGGACGCAGATCGAAGATACCACGTCAGACTATGACCGGGAAAAATTGCAGGAACGTCTGGCGAAACTGACCGGCGGAGTGGCCGTGCTGCGCATCGGTGCGGCTACGGAAACCGAGATGAAAGAGAAAAAAGCCAGGGTCGAGGATGCCCTAAACGCCACCCGGGCGGCCGTCGAGGAGGGCATTGTGGCGGGCGGTGGGGTCGCTTTGGCCCGCTGCCTGTCTGCATTAGACAATATCGATACTGCAGGGGAAGAGGAAAGCGGTGTTGCGATTCTGCGCAAGGCCATGACCGAGCCGCTGCGGCAAATTGTACGAAACGCCGGGCTTGAGGGAACGGTCGTACTCAACCGTGTGCTTGAAGCAAAAGACGACTATGGTTTCAATGCCGAAACCCTCGAATACGGGTCCCTGTTTGTCGATGGTGTGATCGATCCAACCAAGGTTGTCCGACTAGCGCTTCAAAACGCTGCTTCGGTGGCTGGCCTCATGCTGACCACCGAGGCGATGATCACCGAAAAGCCGAAAAAAGCGGCCAAGCCGTCGGCTTCGGAATTTGATGAAGCCATGTACTAAAGGAGGTGTGCCATGCTTTACCTTATGCCGTGGCAAAAAAGGGGCGGTAGCGAAGTTGTCAGTTTTAAGAGTGAACTGGATAACCTGTTCAAGAGATTCTTCGATATAGACTTTCCCATGTCCCGTGAATTCATGAAGGAGGGAGTCTGGGCGCCAAGGGTAGACTTGAGCGAAGGAGAAAAGGAGATCACTGTCAAAGTAGAGATTCCTGGCTGTGATGCCAAGGACATCGATGTGACTATTGAAGGGCACACCTTGGTTATTAGGGGAGAAAAAAAGCAAGAGTCAGAAGAAAGCAACGACAAGTTCCATCGTGTGGAGCGTTCTTTTGGTTCGTTTAGCAGGGTTATCGAACTGCCTGTGGAGGTCGATCAGAACAAGGTTGATGCCATATATAAGAAAGGCGTGCTGACGCTCACCCTGAACAAATCCGAGGAGACTGAACGGAAACAGATCGAGATTAAAACCAGTTAGACGATCGGATCGGCCAGTCCCAATCAAAATCGTTTGGTGGTTCATATCGTAAACGTCATATAAAATGGGGTGTCGAGCGGCACCATTGCGGCCCGATACCCCTGCTGTACCAATATATTTGCGTATCAATACTTCTTTGATCATCCAAATTCTCCGAGTGATGCGGACGATCGATCTACGAATAATCTCTGCCCTATATTTAAATCAGGGTCACGGGTACACCGATCTAAGCAATAAAGAGATCCGAATTTAGCCATGTGGGGTTTATCATGAAAATAAATGTGTGGGGATGCCGTGGATCGCTGCCTACGCCGGGGGCACACACAACGCACTTCGGAGGCAATACCACCTGCATCGAGGTACGCCTTAACGATAGAACGGTAATAATATTCGATGCAGGATCGGGTATCCGGCGATTAGGAAAAAAACTAGCAGCAGATCCCAATCTGAAAGTCATTCATCTCGTATTAACCCACGCACACTGGGATCATCTCATGGGATTTCCGTTTTTCGCCCCTGCCTACATCAAACGATTTACCATCCACGTGCGGGGTGGACCGACGGCTAAGCAATCGTTGCGAGGATATCTGAAACAGCAGATGAAGACCCCTTTTTTTCCGGTTCCTTTCGATGCTATGAAAGCCTGCTTCAATTTCACTCAGGGAGAACCGAAAGTCCGGTCCATCGGCAGTGCTGAACTGATTCCTATTCGCATGAGTCATCCCGGTAACTGTTACGGGTTCAAGCTGGTGGAGAACCATAAGCAATTTGTCTTCTTTACAGACCATGAGCTTAGATTTCGGCATAAGAAAGCGCTTTGGCGAGATGAATACCTGGAATTTTGCCAGGGCACAGACCTGCTCTTTCACGATGCGCAATACACCGAAAAAGAATATTCAAATACCAGAGGTTGGGGACATTCCACCATTATGGATACTGTTAATTTTGGCGTTGAAGCCAAGGTTAAAAGCTTGGGCCTTTTTCATCATGATCCCGATCGCACCGACCATCAGATCGCGGAATTAGAAAAGATGGCCCGTGATCATGTCCGAGCGAAACGTGCCGATATGGAATGTTATGCTGTTCGGGAAGGTATGATCGTGGATTTCTGAACGATTTTGCGTAATTTTAACTGGTACGCTGCACCCATGCGTTGGCACGAAAATGAGTTCCGATATGATACAAGGAATTTGAGAGATGGATTACCCTCAGATGGAGGATTATGTACAAGTTATTTTTTAAAAGGAGTCAGGAACACCAATGTTTGAGACGAGCGTTTTATTGACAGGGATTTTTATTTTTTTTGCCCGTATTTGCGATGTTTCTATTGGAACAGTTCGAACCATTGTCACGGTACAGGGGCGAACCGTCATTGCATTTTGTCTGGCCATCGTTGAGATTGTCATCTGGATAACGGTCGCCAGTACGGTCATCCATCAGATCAAAGAGCAACCGATTCTGGTGGTGTTCTACGCATTCGGTTATGCCACCGGAAACGTGGTCGGGATTCTCGTCGAACGACGACTTGCTTTTGGTATCACGATTTTAAGGGTCATTACCCGCGAAGCCGGCATGGCGATCGCCGAAGTATTGAGAAGCATGGGCCAGCCGGTCACTATTTTTCAGGGACAGGGAATGCGTGGACCCGTCAATCAGCTCTATATGGCTTGCCGGAGACGCGATCTGAAATGGATACTGCCCGAAATCCGAGAGCAGGATAAAAAAGCGTTTTATGTGGTCGAACAGGCCAGGGATGTGAGTAAGGTCCTGAAACCGGTCAGCACGCCGCTCGGAGGCTGGCGGGCGTTAAGCAAGCGGAAATGACAATGAGCCCCGGATGAATTCTACGATGATTATCGAGGCGATATATCGGATGTTGGACTGGCGAACGGCAGCGGATATCTTGTTGATCGCTGCTGTATTGTTTTTCCTGTACCGAACGTTCCTGCGACTCGGCACTTGGAAGATCGTGGCGGGTATTTTCGTCGCCACGGGAATTTACCTGCTGGCAAGCCTGTTGGATTTGAAAGGGATCGAGTGGATCTTCGGTAATCTCAGTCACGTGGCGATCATTGCGCTGATCGTGATCTTCCAACCGGAGCTGAGGAAGATTTTCGAACGCACCGTTTCGGTCCGTCGCAGCGAGAGCGGTGGCGCCGACAGTGATCTGGCGCGGGTGGTGGCCAATGCCGTTTTCACGCTCGCAAATCAGCACCGGGGGGCCATCGTCGTATTTCCAGGAAAGGAACCAATTCATGAATGGCTCTCCGGTGGCCACAAACTCGATGCGAGACCGAGCATCCCGTTGATCCTCAGTATATTCGACCCCCATTCGCCGGGACATGACGGTGCTTTGATTGTTGAACGCGGAAAGTTTGCCCGATATGGGGTGCGTCTACCCGTATCGCAAACCGCCCGGTTATCCGAGGACTATGGAACCCGGCATCATGCCGCCATGGGGCTGGCGGAAAAATCGGATGCCCTGACCGTGGTCGTTTCAGAAGAGCGGGGTCGAGTTTCCGTATTTAGGGATGGAAAAAAATATCCGGTTGATGATCCGCTCAAGCTTCGGGACAGGATTCTTGCCCATTGGAAGGAGATAGGCTCGTTTGCCGTCGAACTGCCCGAAGGCAAAGCCAGACTCGCCGTTGCATCCCAGGCGGTCGCCAGCCTTGGCCTGGCCATGGTGTTCTGGTCGACCCTTGTCATCACTCAAAGCGAAATGCTCGAAAAGGTAATGACCGTGCCCGTGGAATACACGGCATCACATTCGCAGCTTGTTTTGGTGGGCGACAAGCCGAGCGAGGCACGGCTTCATCTTGCCGGTGCGAAATCAGATCTGGACGCCATCACGCCGGCTCAGCTCAGAGTGAAGATCGATCTGTCCAAGGCGGTCGCGGGACAACAGACATTTTTTATCACCGGTGAGACCGTCCGTTTGCCCAGAGGGGTGAACATCCTGGACGCATCTCCATCCAGCATATCGCTCACGCTGGCAGAGATTGTCGAGCATGAAATTCCGATTAAGGCCCAGTTGGTTGGTCGGCTCCCGGAAGGGTTGAAGTTGGACCTGGTATCCATTCAGCCGGATAGAGTCCGTGTGCTGTCGCCGGCAAAGGACGGAAAAGAAGCCCAATCGGTAATTACGACCACCCCGATCTATCTGGAAGGTATCTCTGAGAACGCCACCATTTTCTGTAAAATAATTGCACCGCCTTCCGTCAATCCGGTCGATAAACGTTGGCCGGATGTCGAGGTGACGATCCGGGTCACTGGCAATCAAAAGATTCCGCGAAAATAGGAGCCGTTAAATGGATGAGCAGAAGACATACCGCCAGATGATCGAGAATTTTTTTGAGCATGACATGTCGACCGCGACCCACATTTTGGAGCAGATGGATGAAGCGGAGGCAACAGCCATTTTGCAATCGCTGCCAATATCGATGGCTGTGCGGGTGATGCGGCATCTGCAGATTAGCTATGCGGCCGCTTTGCTGAAGACAGCGGATGACTCCTTTATCCATGAAATCGCCGCACATCTTGATCCCCAGTTAACCGCTGCCATTCTCATGCATCTTCCTAGGGAGTCTCGAGAACGGATCACCGAACACATCTCCGGCAAGCTCAAGGAACAAGTACGGGAACTGCTGGAGTATCCGGAAGACAGTGTCGGCCGAATCATGACCACTGATTTTCTTCGCTTTTATAAGGAAACTTCCGCGGAGAACGCCATTGGTCAAATTCGGGTCCTGGCCAAAAAACGGTTCCCATCGTCCTATGCCTATGTTGTGGACGAAGAAAATCACCTGGTCGGTGTTCTGAACATGAGGGACCTGTTGATCGCATCCCCGGATCGATCCCTCGACTCGATCAGCCGCAAGGATATCTTCACCCTGCATTGCTTTACCGGCACCCAGGAAGCCGCCGCCGAATTGGCCAAGCGGAAGTATTTTGCCGCCCCGGTCGTGGACGGCGAAAATCGGATCCTCGGTATTGTGAAGGCCGAGCGGATGCTCCAGGGAGTGCAGGAGGACGTCACCGGTGACATCCAACGGATGTTCGGTGCCGGCGGAGACGAGCGGGTCTTCTCCTCTATCGGCTTTTCTCTGAGAAAACGACTTCCGTGGCTCAATGTCAACCTCGCTACGGCGTTTCTGGCGGCCGCTGTGGTGGCCTTGTTTGAAGGTATTATCGCCAAGATCACCATACTGGCCGTGTTTCTGCCGGTGGTCGCTGGACAGGGTGGAAATGCCGGCGCGCAGTCACTGGCGGTGGTCATGCGCGGCATCGTGATGCGAGAGATTCCTAAAGGAAAGGCGCTCTCTCTTATTTTGAAAGAGGGGCGACTCGGCGCCATCAATGGGACGATTTTTGGTGTTGTGACCGCTGCGGTGGCCTGGTTGTGGTATGGGAATCCCTATCTGGGGATTGTCATCGGTCTCGGCATGCTGGTCAACCTGTTCTGTGCAGGGCTTTCCGGAGCTTCCATCCCTCTTCTCATGAAACGCATCGGCATCGATCCGGCCCAAAGTTCGAGCATCATCCTGACAACCGTCACCGATGTGGTCGGGTTTTTCGCATTTCTCGGTTTCGCGGTGCTGTTTCAGAGCAGACTCGTCTAACCCGGTAGGTGCAAATTCAATTGGAACATTAAAAAATGTTTTAGAGAATGGTTGCGCATATTGTTCATTATCACGGATCACACAATCCAGGCATATGCCAAAACCGGAGAAAGGATCATTAGATGAAAACCATCAACACCATTATGGTGGCAATAGACTTTTCAAAATACTCTCTAAAGTCCATAAAGTTTACGGCAAAGCTGGCTAGAGATGTGGGAGCAGAGTTGCTGCTCGTCAACGTCATCAACCGGACGAGAATCGATGATCTCTACAAGATCGAGGAGGAATATCCGGAGTTCTCCGTCAAATCACACATCGAGGACTTGCGGAAGGATCGTCAACATTTGTTTGATGAGTTGATCGCTGCATCGGAATGCAGCGGTCTGGATGTGAAAACGGAAATTCTCCTGGGATTTCCGTTCGAGGCCCTGCTTCGGTTTATCGAAAAGCGGAAGCCGGATCTTCTGGTGATTTCCACCAAAGGACGCTCCAACCTGGTCGCAACGGTGATCGGTTCCTGCGCGCAGAGGCTATTTCGCCACAGCCCGATCCCGTTGCTCAGCATTCGATAGTTCGGACCAACGGACACCCCTTCTCAGTGTCAGGAGATTCGTGATCTACTGGTAGCGGCTTTAAGAGGTTCTTGTGTGATTTCGCCGGTTCTGATCAATCCTACGCCCGCCAGGCTGCTTCAGTCGAATTTCGGTTCGAACCCCAGACCGGGAATTCCGGTGGGATACAGTACACCATCTTTGAGAATCACCGCGCCGGCCGCTGGATCGTTAATAAGGTCCAGATGGCCGTCCAGGTCGGCGTAAACCACGTTCGGTCGCGCCAATGCATAGTGCAGCCCGGCTGCGATTCCCAGTGCCGATTCATCCATGCACCCCACCATCACCTCCAGACCGGCGGCTTTGGCAACCGCAGTGATCCGAAGGGATTCGGAAATCCCGCCCACCTTCATCAGCTTCACATTGATCATATCTGCCCGTTCTTTTCGGGCCAGTCGGAAGGCATCCCGGAGACTAAGCAGGCTCTCGTCGGCCATGACCGGTATCGGCGCCTTTCCGGTGACCTTACCTAACGCCTCTAAATCTTCCTTTCGTGTCGGCTGTTCGATGAGTTCTAATCCTGCAGCAGCGGCTTGCTCGATGAAAGCCAATGCGTCGCCGGCTGAGTATCCCTGATTTGCGTCAAACCGCAGTTCGATATTCGGTCCAACCGCTTCACGCACCTTGAGCACCCGTTCCACGTCCATTTCCATATCCCTCCCACCCTTGAGTTTGAGAGCCCGAAATCCCTGTCCGACCAGTTCCCTGGCCCGTTCTACGGTTTCCGTCGGCGGCAGGATACCGATGGTCACACTGGTCATCATGCATGTCCGGAAACCACCCAACAGCATGACCAGTGGCAGGTTGGCGACCTTGCCGAGGATGTCGTAGAGAGCCATGTCGACCATGGCCATGGCCGAGGGGCGTCCGTCCAAGACCGGTGCCATCTGTTCCATCAGTAATGCAATCCGGAGTGGATCACCGCCTTTGAGAACCGCTTCGATTTCCACCTCCACTCGCCTGATCGATTCGGCTGTTTCCCCGGTGACCCGGGGGTCGGGGGCTGCACATCCGAAACCGGCGATTCCGGAGTCGGTTTCTATTTGCAGGAAGACATTCTCGGAGCGGTCGTAGGTTTCGTAGGCGATCGTGTAGGGGTCGGAGAGCGGCATTATACGGGGTATCAAATCGATTCGGCTGATTTTCATGGCAACTCTGGAACCGTTCTCGAGTCTCAGCGTTTTCGGTAAATATCTTCAAGAGGCATGGATTTAAGATCTTCAATCAAGGCGATCAGATGGGCGGACATGATATCCCATATTCGGTGTCCTTTCTCCGCATCCGCTTGGGTTGGATCGCCCATCACGCCGTTGGTCGATATTTTTCTGGTGTACGCATACCAGGAGACACCCCGCTTTGAAGAGAAATTCAGGTAGCGGCTCGGAAACGAGGGGACTGCTTTCTCCACCTGATCCCTGCGCACCATACCCGGCCGCACGGCGAGTGTCGTACTGGTTTCAATCTCACCGGCGTGCACGTCGTTTGGGGTGCTGATGGTCTTGGCAATATCAATGTCGCTGGTTTCACCCGTGTCGACACAAACGAAAATCCTGGCGTCCCGATTGATCATCTGCGCGGCATGGTTCAAAGCCGGTGCATTGCCGCCGTGAGCATTGATGATCACCAGTTTCCGGATGCCATTCCGGGCCACGCTCATGCCGACATCGTAGATCAGTCGAGAGAGCGTGTCATTTCCGATGCTCACCGTGCCGGCAAATCCGTCGTGATGGTAGGACACCCCGTAGGAGATCAGGGGCAACACCAGCGGCTTGGGATCGCTGCATGCCTCGGCCACCCGGTGTGCCAGATATCGGGCATCGAAGGCATCCGTGTCGAGAGGCAGATGGGGACCATGCTGTTCCAGGGCACCTACCGGCAGTATGGCTACATCTGTCTCTCGTAAACGATCGCCGGCTTCCGGCCACGAGAGGTCTCCCCAGATGTGTGGTCTCGGGATATTGGATCCATGTGGTCCGGAATCGTCCGGATTGTCGTGGACGACTCGGCCATTTGTTTCAAAAGTATACGGTGTCCCGAGATCGGGATCCGTCATGACGTCGAAGGATTTCCAGCCTCTGCCGATCCTACGGATGGCGCCGTCTGCGTAATCTAAAAAGATCCGGTAGAGCGGCTGTCGCAGGTCGACTGGGATACCCTGCACCGGAGACCGATCCATATCAAAGCGCAGTTTGAGTACGTCGGCATCTGAGTCTTTGACTGGCGGCGCTGTGCCAATCCGACCCTGTTCGGCCAGCTGACCCAGCAGGTACCGGACCGCGGGAGCTTCCTGGTGCGCGCCTTCGGCCGCCAAACGTTTCAAACAGGCATCGATCTGATCCGGCGTGTATCCGCAGGCAGAGGGATCGGCTCCTACGGCCAACAGCATGCCGACAACCCGGCGGCATTTTTCACAGCGGCCGCAGGGCCGGATGCCGTTTTCCTCCTTGTGAGTGGCATGACAGGAGGTTTGCAAGGTTTGAAGTTCCGGGTACCTACGGGAGAGGATCTTTTCAACAAGCAGTTCCGACAGTGGGCGGAGCAATGAAAACTGGCTGACCGACCAGCCTTTCTGAAGAAAAAATCGGGACAAGGCCTGGTCGAACCAGATACTCTGATCGTAAAGTCCATCATAGTGGGGAATGCCGGCGCTTTTCGCCCGGATCGATGTGTCAAACTCATCGCCGATCACGAGCCGCCCAACACCCCGTTTGCGTAATAGGGGTAACGCACCAAACAGAAAGACGGCCACGGTCCAGAGCCGGATTGGGTACTCGTCTGAACGGACAGAGGCAAAATCAGGTCGGATAAAAGGCATCCGCTTGAGCATCCAGGAAAAGAGCCGGTCGGAATTCACCCACACCCTTCCGGTGTTGGGGACCGTTTCCTTAAACCCCCGGTAGGCATTGAGTGCCGTAAACCAATGCCTGCCAGATTCGTTGATGAAGATCGGGTGGACTGTTTTCGCCGGTGCGGTTTCGCTTCCGCCGGCGATCTCGTTGAGCAGACCGAAACCGAGCAGGCTCTCCTTGCCACCGCTCGACAGCACGCATAGCCGGTCCTTTCGGGTCTTCCACAGACTCCACGGTCTTCTCGTTACGGTTGGATGTGTCGGTGTGAATCGGATAGCTGCCTGCAGATATCGCTTACGCTTTACCGGTGTCAGGTGTTCTGCCGGGCCAATCAGAAAGGGGTTCGGTTCAAGGAATTTTTAACATAAATTTCCCTTGCGGTATTTTCGGCCATGGCCCGCAAAAAGTGCCGGTCCAACTTGTCGTAGAGTCCATTGAACTGTAGGACCTCGCAAAAAAGCCCATAATTCAAAGCCGCCTGGGCTCCGATCATTGCGGCCAGGTTGATCGATTCCGGATCGTGAGGATCGAACACGTCCTCTTCATAGGAATAGATTAGATCGAACTGCTCCGAGTTGTCGCCCCGGACCAGCCGATAGGGTGTCGTGAGTTTCCGGCGTTCGATGACGACCGGACCTACCTCCAACCGGTCGAACACCCGGAGAGATGTTGAATCATTGCTGTGTGAGCTTTCTGTATTCATGGCTGTGAGCACGTTGCAGACGTTATCTTGACGAAAGAAGGGCGCGGACCACCTTAACCAATGTCTGAGGACCATCGAGGAGTACATCGACAGTAGGCCGCCTGGTGTCTTGGGTGATTTCCCGGCAAATGGACGCGACGCGATCTTCTCGGATGCCTTCGTGATTGATGGTAACCGCCACCACCGGTTTTCCGGACAGAAGTTCGATGATCTGAATTTGCTGAGCGAGAGGTTGTATAGGATATCCTGGAAAGCCGTCGTAGTATTTTCTGGCCGGTGCATGTTGGAGTATTACGACGTCCGGGCGACCGGCGGCCAGGATTTCAAACCCACCCGGATAGGCCGGATTCATCAGACTTCCCTGACCTTCGATGACCAGCACGCTCGCATCGGTTTCGTGCCAGGCGCGCCACACGGCGTGCTCGATCTCACCGGAGACGAAATCGTTGACCAGGGAATCGAGTAGGATACCGTATTGTGCCCCTTGCAGCCAGGCAGTTTGTCCGGTGCCGATCAATTCCGCTGGAATACCCGCATTATCCAGACCCTGAACAAGGCGCCAGGCCGTTGTCCGCTTTCCGATAGCAGAGTCGGTGCCCAGGACGGCGATCTTCAATGCATCGACCTGCTCGATCTTTCCCGAAAAAAAGTGGAGTTGATCGATCGGCGGCGGCTTTCGCACATCTCTGATAAGGCAGCCGCGTTGGGCAGCCAGTCCGGCGATCTCGGAATCCTCCGTCAAATACTGGTGGAGTCCGCTGTCGATGTTCAGACCCAGATCAACTGCCTGAAGTACATCCCGGCGGGCATCGGTGTCGAGTCTTCCGCCATCCGGGGCAAGGCCGATGACGAAATGGGATGGTCTATACGCCATCGCTTCATCGAGCGAAGCGACAATTGGTATCCCGTTGGCCTTTCCGTCGAGCACCCGGCCGGCGTCCTCACCGGCAATCGATGCATCGATCACGGCAATCACCCGATAGCGGCGTGTAAACCGAACCAGTCCATGAGCGGTCTTGCCGTAAGTGGAGGTAAAAGCGCCCTGGCAGTAAACGATCGCATCTCCTTCAGGCATACGAGGTTCGTTCACGATGCCCTCCCTGTCAATACAGCGACATACCGGTCTCCCGGTAGCGTCTCTTTCTTGTGGTGTTCGATCAGTGCGATAAATCCGGCTGTGGACGCCGGCAGCACCTGGAGGCCTTGCTTTTCCCGAATCTGGCGCGAACACTGGCGCATGGCACGATCGGAAACATCCGTCGCACAGCCAGACGATCGACGTATGGCGTCGAGCGCCATATCGCCGTCAATGGCATGCCAGTTGATCAGCGGCTCATTCACCGTGGTTTCCCGAATGCGTTCGGGTTGAAGATCTTCGCAGCTTCCAAGACCCCGCTGAAACGACCGCACAATCGGATTTTTGCGAAACGACGATCCGGCAACGATTTTCGGAATACGGGACGTTTTCCCCCTTCGGTACAGACTGATGAAACCACGATAAATACCGGCCAGGGTGGATCCATTAGACACCGGTACCGCCACGGCCGCAGGGGCGTCGCGCAACTCATCATAAATCTCGTACGCAATTTCGCCATAGGCCCGCAGTTGAAGGTTCGTGTTCTCGCCACCCGGGTTGGCATCGTAGAACTCTTTTTCTTCGGCATGGCGACTCGAACATACCACCGCCTTTTCGTAATCACCGGAAACCCTTTTTATAACAGCGCCGAGAGACCGCATCTCATCGATGCGCCGGGTGTGATAGTTCTCCGGGATGAATACACGGCAAGCCAGCCCGGCAAGCGAAGCCGCCATAGCAATGGCGACACCATAATTGCCGCAAGTGGCCACGGTAATGGTATCGAAGCCGCGTCTCATCGCGTCCATCGCCTGGGCAAAGGCAATCCGGTCTTTCTGTGTACCGGAGGGATTTCCCCCTTCAAACTTTAAATATATCTGGCGCAACCCGAGTTCTCGCTCGACATTCCGAGCACGCACCAAGGTGGTATCCCCAACCTCAGAATCGAGTATGTCTTCATAGGCTTCCAAACGCTGGTCGATGGGCTTTGTGTGGTCCGAGGCAATTTGCCGTTGCCGGTCCACCTCCTGTACGATGCCTGCGATGTCACCGGCCGCTCCGTCCAGCATGTTATAAGTATCATCCAGCCCGGTCCCGTCCGTCTGACGTTTCATTCGATTTATTCACCTTGATGATGTCGTCTATCGTTTGTCCATCAGAAAACCTTCATTACCCTGAGCAAAGACAGTGCCAATATCTCAACATCATGAAATCACGTATAAAAAGCGAATACTCGGATATCAACCGGACATGTTAGGTCCGAAATGAAGGGGCTTCATATCTCTATATGTCTTGTTCCGGAGGTGTTCCGCGGTGAGTCAGTGTGCGAATGGAGCCCTACTCTTAATATGCCCAAGAAGTAGTATCCTGATATTTAACGATTTTCCTCAAAATAGGGGAATGGCCCATACATGGGAAGGCGAAAACGCCCAGTGGCATATTCATTGCTATCTGGAAAGGTGTGACTCATTTAACGTAATTGACCCCAATGGAGACTCTTGATGACGGTTCATGCATCGGTGTATCGACCGAAATGGGTGCCGGTGTTGACTGGGCTGCGTACGGTTTTGGCAAATAGCGGGCTGATCGCCCTGGGCAGTCTGGTGTTTGTCTACGGCATGAATGCCGTCATGGTGCCGGCTGGATTTTTCAGCGGCGGCGTGACCGGCATCGCATTGCTTATCGCCTACCATGAGCCGGCAGTGGATGTCGGACTGGCATACCTGCTGCTCAACATCCCACTGATCCTGATCGGTTGGCGGACCATCGGAACCCGGTTCATCTTCTATACGCTATTCGGTATTGGCGTGTTCTCTTCAACGGCGTCCCAATTTCGGCCTCCACCGCTCCCCATCGCAGACCCGATTTTGGCCGCATTGGTGGCCGGTGTTATCTGCGGAGCGGGGGCCGGGCTTATCCTGCGCTCACTGGGGTCGGCCGGGGGGTTGGATATTCTGGCCATCGTCATGAATCGGCGGTTCGGATTCCGGGTCGGGACCGTGCTGTTTTCCTGCAATGCGGCCATCGTATTGAGCGGAGCCTATGTGTACGATTTGAGTATGACCCTCTACACAGTGGTCTTTATGTTCGTCAGCGGAAAAGTCACCAACACAATCATCTCCGGATTCAACACGCGAAAGGCGGTCCTGATCATATCCGATAAGGCTGAAGAAATCGCCCGAAGCATCCTCTATCGGATCGACCGCGGTGTTACGTTCCTGGATGGAGAGGGAGCCTACTCCCAGCAGCGCAAAAAAGTCATATTGACCGTCACAGCATTGACTGAGCTGCCGAAGCTTAAAGAGACAGTATTGGACATCGATCCGAAGGCGTTTGTTGTAATCAACGACACCCTGGAGGTTATCGTAAAGCGACATCGTCAGTGGCGGGTAACATAGTCAGGCGCAGAACGGGTTCCGTTCGATTGGTGTTGATTATGACAACTATACGCGCCATCAAGGAAGAAAGCATTCTGTCGATCATAATCAAGATAAAGGTAAATAGCTAATTAAGGGGACCTAAAATGGGATGGAAGTTCTGGCAAAAAAATAAAGGTGGTGAGAATGGTGCTGCCCATAGACGAATATTACCGAAGCCCAAAGAGTTGCCGCAGCATATGGGAATGCATCTGCTGCTGAGGGAACAATTAGATGCGGATTTTGTATGGTCGCTCAAGTGTGCCATGCGCCTCCGGGAAAACGATAAAAACCTTTATGATTTTCGTATCTTCAATGAAAGTGATGCCTTCAACAAAGGGATAAGAGTGACCAATTACGAGGCCTTAGATGAGCATGCAGATTTAATTCTTTATCACGGCCACTCGGACCAGTACGGAGAAGAATCCCACATCGAAAAATATGTTACCGGAAAAGCGGCTTAATTCGGGGTGAATCAAAGTGTGCTATTATTAATCGGCACGTTCTGAAAAGAATTTAACATCAGGTAGCTGGAGGATGCAAATGAAACGTATGATTCAAACGGGCATCATATTGTCGGTCTCACTAATCGTTTTCGTGACGGCAGCCATTGCTGCAGAAATTACCCTGGTGGGTGAGGTAAACGACACTTACCAGCTCTATGCAAATGGCCAAATCTATGAAGTGGCCGAAACCCCCAAGGGAAATGACTTGGTGGTCAACTATATCGGCAGCAAAGTAGAAGTCGTCGGCACCGTTCAAGAGAAAGAAGATGTTAAGATTATCTTCGTGCGTACGTTCAGGGTTGTGCCTGAATGAAATGGCTCGGTGATTTAAAACCTTATGCGGGAAATTGGATGGTGGATTATGGCCAAAAGAGTTGCGAACAAAATGAATCCCTGATCGGCGTCATCGCTCCCGTCATGTGTGATGACGATCAGATGACCGAAGCTGCTTTGGTTGTCACGGATGAGGAAGAATATCGCATCGAAAACCGAGCAGAGTTTATCAATCATCTGCAACAATACATTACTGCTGTCCCATTAAAATTTGAAAAAACTTTATAACCAACTGTTTAAATTGAATATATTAACCAAAATGGGCGTAATCGATTTGAAATTTGGTTCAAATGGCTGATATCCATCCGTCGGGACTTCAATTGA
>Ga0209363_1000032_pt1 | contig 65731 bp, 55 predicted proteins | sample WorMetexBAHAMAS3_FD_187385 | JGI IMG/M metagenome (GOLD analysis project Ga0209363, IMG submission 187385) | Marine gutless worms symbiont microbial communities from Max Planck institute for Marine Microbiology, Germany - Inanidrilus exumae... | ecosystem: Host-associated > Annelida > Digestive... | reverse complement strand
TCCTCGGCCGGGCGCTGGCACCGGTGGAGCAGTCCATCGGCGTTTGGCGGCAACTGGTGGGGGCCCGCGCGGCATTCCAGAGAATCCGGGAGGCCCTGGCGCGGACCGACTCCCAGCCGCGACAGGCCGAGCTGCCGCGGCCCGCCGGAACGTTGATCGCCCAGCGGGTCTCCTTTGCGCATGACGGGGCCGATCAGCCGCTGTTCCGCGATCTGTCGTTTACCCTGAAGGCCGGCGAAATGCTGGCGGTGGTTGGCCCCTCGGGCGCCGGCAAGTCGTCGCTGGTTCGCCTGCTGCTGGGGATTTCCGAGCCCGGGTCGGGGTGCGTGCGGCTGGACGGCGTGGATCTGCACGGCTGGAACGCCGACGAACGCGGCCGCCACATTGGCTATGTGCCGCAGTCCATCGAGCTGCTGCCCGGCTCCATCCGCGCCAACATCTCGCGGTTCCGGGACGGGCCTGCCGAACGGGTGATGCAGGCGGCGCGCGCCGTGGGCATTCATGAAGCAGTCCTGCGGCTGCCGGACGGATATGACACCGTCGTCGGCGGCCCGCACGACCTGCTGTCCGCCGGCATGCGCCAGCGGGTGGCTTTGGCGCGGGCCCTGTACGGCGAACCGCGGCTGCTGATCCTCGATGAGCCCTATTCCAACTTGGATGCCGAGGGCGCCGAGGCCCTGATGTCGGTGCTGACCCGTGCCAAGGCGGCCGGTGCCACCATCGTTCTGGTGGCGCATCGGCCGAGCATGATTGCTCGCGCCGACCGCATCCTGCACATCGACGGCGGTCTCTGGCGGGTGGTGGATCGGGCGTCGCGTCCGGATCTGACGGTGGTTGCGCCGTCGTCCGCACCCGGCACCGACGGGAACGGCGACAAGGCGGAGAAACCGGCACGGGCGCCCGCGCGGCCGCGCAAGGGTGCCGCGGGCGGCAAAGGCAAAACCGCCAAGCCGCGGGTCTCCCGGACTCGCAAACCCCCGGTGGACGCCGACACCGACGCCAAGACGACGAAGGCCTGAGCCATGCGGATCAAGGTTCCCTTCCTGCGACGCGGCGCAACGCCGGTAATACCGCCGGTGCCGGTTCAGGCCGTCACGGTCCGATGGATCACATGGGGCGGTTGGCCGGCCTCGCCCGCGCTTGGTTCGAAAGCGCCGGCCGCGCGGCACCTGAGGAATCGCTGGAGGCGGCCCTGGCGTCGTGGCGACGCGTCGGCTGGGCCATCGTGGTGGTGTTTCTCGGCGGCGGCCTGCTGTGGATGGCCACGGCGCGCCTGGATGGTGCCGCCATTGCCGGCGGCGTGGTCAGCGTCGAAAGCAATCGCAAGACGATCCAGCACCTGGAAGGCGGCATCATCAAGGAGATCCTGGTGGTGGAAGGCGATCAGGTGGAAGCCGGGTCCGTGCTGGTTCGTTTCGACGATACCTACCCACGCGCAGCCCTCGGCCTGCTGCGCGGCCGGTTGGTGGCGGCGCTGGCCTTGCGGGCGCGCCTCGGTGCCGAGCGGGATGGCCACGACGAGATCGACTTCCCCGAGGAGTTGCTCGATCAGGCCGGCGATCCGAAGGTGGCTGAGATGATGGCCGGCCAGGTGGACGTCCTGAAGTTGCGGCGGTCGAACATCGCCGGCCAGGAATCGGTGCTGCGGGAGCGAATCCAGAAGTTTCGCCGCGAGATCGCCGGTCTGCGCAGCCAGGTGGCGGCAGGCAAGGAGCGGCTGTCGCTGATCGAGGAAGAACTCAAGCCGACCGCGGAAATGGTCCAACGCGGCGTGGTCAGCCGGTCGGTGCTGCTGGCGCTGAAGCGGCAGAAAGCGACGATCATCGGCGACCTGGGCGACTACGAGGCACAGATTGCCCGCGCCGAAAAGAGCATCAACGAGGTCCGGCCGCAGCTGAAGATGCCGAAGACTCGCGACCACAACCAGGTCACCGAGCAGCTTCAGGGCGTGCAGGCGGAGATCGCCGATCTGCGGGATAAGATCCACGCCGCGGAGGATCGTCTGCGCCGGACCGATGTCACCGCGCCGCTGTCGGGCACGGTGGTCGACCTTCAGGTGCATACCATCGGCGGCGTGGTGCAGCCGGGGCAGGCGCTGCTTGACCTGGTGCCGGACCGCGATCGCCTGATCGTCGACGTGCGCGTCGATCCTTCCGACATCGACGTGGTGTACGCCGGCATGGCCGCACAGGTACGGTTAACGGCCTTCAATGCCCGCACGACACCGATGCTGGAGGGCGAGGTCACGTCAGTCTCGGCCGACAGCGTCCTCGATGATATTACCGGACAGCCGTTCTTCGCCGCCCGGGTGGTGCCGAAGATCGACGGAGCGGCCTTCGACCTGAGCCTGCTGAAGCCGGGCATGCAGGCGGAGGTGTTCCTGCTGACCTCCGAGCGCACGGCGCTCGACTACCTGGTGGAACCGCTGGTCCGCAGCTTCGCCCGCGCCGGCCGCGAGTCCTGAATTGACCAAAAGCAGAGCGCTTCCGGTTTGGCCGGAAGCGCTCCAACACCCGTCAAGCAAGTACGGTCGGGTTGGCTGCTTTTGTGGTCACCCTTCGAGGGCGTCGATCATCTGCTGGGTGATCAGCACCACGCCGCGGCTCGTCCGGTGAAACCGCTGGGCGTCCGCGTCGGCGTCCTCGCCCACCACCAGCCCCTCCGGTAGCACGACGTCCTGGTCCACCAGCACCCGTTTCAGGCGGCAGTTACGGGTGATGGTGCTGTTGGGCAGGACCACGCAATCCTCGATGGATGCGTAGGAATTGACCCGGCAGTTACTGAACAACATGGTTCGCGCCACGTAGGCGCCGGAGATGATGCAGCCGCTGGAGATCAGCGAGTCCACCGCCATGCCGCAACGATCCTCGTCGTCGAACACGAACTTCGCCGGTGCGCGCTGCTCCTGATAGGTCCAAATCGGCCAGTCCGGCTCGTACAGGTCGAGGGTCGGGGTAACGGAGCAAAGATCGATGTTGGCGTCGTAGTAGGCGTCCACCGTACCCACGTCCCGCCAATAGGGTTCCGGGACCTCCGGATTGACGATGCAGCTCTTCTCGAACCGATGGGCGATCATCTTGCAGCGGCCGACCACGCCGGGAATGATGTCCTTGCCGAAATCGTGCGAGGACGTCTCGACGGCCGACTCGCGCCTGAGCGCATCGAACAGGAACGCGGCATCGAAGATGTAGATGCCCATACTGGCGAAGGCCTTGTCCGGCTTGTCGGGAATGCCGGGCGGATCGGCGGGCTTTTCCAGGAAGCTGATGATGTTGTCTTCGGCATCAACGCCGACGACGCCGAACGCCGTCGCCTCCTCGCGCTCCACCTCGACGCAGCCGACCGTGACCTGGGCGCCGCGCTCGATGTGGTCGGCGAGCATGATGCCGTAGTCCTGCTTGTAGACATGGTCACCGGCGAGGACGAGGACGTACTCGGGCCGGTGCGGCAGGATGATGTCCAGGTTCTGGTTCACGGCATCGGCGGTCCCGCGGTACCAGGATTCGTCGGCCAGCCGCTGCTGCGCCGGCCAGACCTCAACGAACTCGCCCAACTCCGCCCGGAGGAACCCCCAGGCCCGTTGCAGATGGATGAGCAGCGAATGGGCCTTGTACTGGGTGATGACGCTGACCTTGCGAATTCCGGAGTTGATGCAGTTGGACAGCGTGAAATCGATGATTTTGTACTTGCCGCCGAAGGGAACGGCGGGTTTCGCGTGACGGTCGGTGAGGTTGATGAGCCGGGTGCCGCGGCCCCCGGCCAGCACCATGGCGAAGGTGTTGCGCAGCGCATGCGCAACGTCGATCGAGGTCTCGGGCGCGGTCTTCAAGGCTTGGTTCCTCAAGAGCTTATGTTTGAAAAGATTTGGCCCCCCGGGCCCACGGGCGCGGGGGGCTTTCCACCGGCGATTGACTTTGCCACACAGACGATCGCGTTTCAACGCTCGCCCTGCCGTGGGCGACCGGTGACGGGGTTGTGAAACCGCGTCCGAGGAGGGGTTGACCGGGGCGGGTTTTAGGTTACCGTTCCGGCCCAAGGGAGGGGATGTCGAGGGCGTCCGCCCAGGGCATTTGAATCGTAGGCAGAAACCGCAATATAGAGCGATACAGTGCACCGCGGACGCGTCGATGCCGCAAACGGTGGCAATCGGCCGCTCGCCAACCCGATGAATTCGCGCCGCCGCCGCCGGGAGGAGCCAACATGACCGGCGAGTGGTGGTCGCATCCGACCGGGAGGGGTCCAGTTCATGGATAAACCATTAATCGAAAGCGAATGCCCGTTCGAGGCAGGCGACGTTGCCGGTGCCCGCGAGGCGCTGGAGGACTACCTGATCGCAGTGTTGGGCAAGGACCCGAAGTACGCGACGGACCGCGATTGGTTCAATGCGCTCACCTACTACGTGCGCAGCCGGCTGTCGCAGCGATGGTTCCGCACCATGCGGCTGTACTACGAGCAGGGCGTCAAGCTGGTCTACTACCTCTCGATGGAGTTCCTGATCGGCCGTTCGCTGAAGAACAACCTGATCAACCTGGGCATCCGCGATACGGCTGAGAAGGTGCTGGGCGACCTGGGCGTTGCCCCGGCGGAGGTCTACGACTGCGAGTTCGACGCGGCGCTCGGCAACGGCGGTCTCGGACGGCTGGCCGCGTGCCTGCTGGACTCGCTGACCGCCCAGCGCTTTCCGGCTTACGGCTATGGCATCCGCTACGACTACGGCATGTTCACCCAGCGGGTCGAAGACGGCTGGCAGGTGGAGCGGCCGGAGAACTGGCTCCGCTTCGGCAACCCGTGGGAGTTCTTCCGGCCGACGGTCATGTATCCGGTGCGCTATGGCGGTCACGTGGTCCGCGAGCGTGGCGACGACGGCGAGATCCGCATGCGGTGGGCGGATGCCGACGAGGTCATGGCGATGGCCTATGACATCCAGGTGGCCGGCTTCAAGAGCGACCTGGTCAACAAGATCCGCTTGTGGTCGGCCAAGTCGACGCGCGAGTTCAACCTGAAATACTTCAACGAAGGCAACTACTTCGAGGCGGTCAAGCACCGCACCGAGTCGGAGACGATCTCGCAGGTTCTGTATCCCAACGACATCACCATGATGGGCAAGGAGCTGCGGCTGCGGCAGGAGTACTTCTTCGTCAGCGCGTCCTTGCAGGACATCGTCAACCGCTTCAAGACCACCCACGACTCCTTCGCCGAGATGCCCGACAAGGTGGCCATCCAGCTCAACGATACCCATCCGGCGCTGGCGGTTGCGGAGCTGCTGCGGCTGATGACCGACGAGCACGACGTGCCCTGGGACGAGGCGTGGGACATCGCCAAGCGGGTGTTCGGCTACACCAACCATACCCTGATGGGCGAGGCCTTGGAGACCTGGGCGGTGGAGCTCTTCGAGCGGCTGCTGCCCCGTCACCTGCAGATCGTCTACCGCATCAACGAGGAGTTCCTCCGCGACGTGCGGCAGCGGTTCCCGGGCGACGACAACCTGGTGCGGCGTGTGTCGCTGATCAGCGAAGGCGGCGAACGCCAGGTGCGCATGGCCTATCTGGCGATCCTCGGTAGCCACAAGGTAAACGGCGTCTCGGCGCTGCACGCCGATCTGATGTGCAAGACCACCTTCGCCGATTTCGCCAAGCTGTTCCCGGAGCGGATGACCGGCATCACCAACGGCATCACGCCGCGCCGGTGGCTCAGCCAGTCGAACCCGGATCTGGCGCAGCTGATCACCAAGCAGATCGGTGAGGGGTGGGAGCTTAATCTCGATCGGCTGGAGGAACTGGTGCCGCTGGCCGACGACAAGAAGTTCCAGAAGGCATTCCGCACCGTCAAACGGGCCAACAAGGAACGCCTCGGGGCGCTGATCGCCGACCGTCTGGGCGTCAGCGTGGATCCGGATTCCATGTTCGACATCCAGGTCAAGCGGCTGCACGAGTACAAGCGGCAACTGCTCAACGTGCTGTACGTCATCGCCCGCTACAACCGGATCATGGACGGGCAGACCAAGGGGCTGGCGCCGCGGACGGTGATCTTCGCCGGCAAGGCGGCGCCCGGCTACCACATGGCCAAGCTGCACATCAAGCTGATCAACGACGTGGCCCGGCACATCAACGCCGAGCCCAAGTGCGCGAAGCTGCTGAAGGTGGCGTTCATCCCCAACTACAGTGTCACCCTGGCGGAGGACATCATTCCCGCCGCCGACCTGTCGGAGCAGATCTCCACCGCCGGCACCGAAGCCTCGGGCACCGGCAACATGAAGCTGTCGCTGAACGGGGCGCTGACCATCGGCACCCGCGACGGCGCCAACATCGAGATCTGCAATGCCGTCGGCGAAGAGAACATCTTCTACTGCGGAATGGACGCGCAGCAGGTGTTCGACCTCCGCAACAGCGGCTACGACACTTGGCACTACTACCATGCCGACGGCGAGCTGAAGCGGGCGTTGGATATGGTGCGCGATGGCGCATTCTCGCCGGACGACCGGGGGCGTTTCCTCTCGGTGTTCGACTCGCTGACCAACGGCGGCGATCGCTACATGATACTGGCGGACTATCCGTCCTACGCCGCGGTCCAGGCGAAGGTGGACGAAACCTACCTCGATACGCCGACGTGGACGCGCATGGCGATCCTCAACACCGCCCGCATGGGGATGTTCTCGTCCGATCGGACGATCGCCGAATACGCCGACCAGATCTGGGGAATCAAACGCGCCAACCCTTTGGAAGGCGCCTAGCCTAGATTCGGTGACTGGAAGACGAAGACCGGTCCGTCATACGATATAGACGGACCGGTCTTTTTTATTGCTTGGCGGCGTCTATCGAGCTCGGTGGGCGTGCCGGCCTTCCAGGGCCTTCGACACTGCTTTCCACATGGGCGCGTCGGCCACGGCGTCGAGCGGGATGGATAGGCGCCGACGCCAGTTCGGCCGTTCATCCACGGTTCCCGGCAGATTGAGCTGTTCGGCTTCGGCGCACAGATCGTCGATCTGCACCATGAACAGACCGGCGCTGGAACGCGCCAGAAACGCGTGGATCGCCGCGGACAGTGTCGGCGTCATTTCCACGGCGTCCACGTTGCTGGGATCCACTCCGTCGGGCAGCAGTCCTTCGGCGGCCAGCGCCTGTAGCAGCAGCCACCGGTCGTGGACACGGCCTTGCACGTCGCCGGCCTCGGCATCGGCCGAAGGGTAGAGGCCCAGTCGGCTCTTCAGCTTCAGGTCGTTGCAGGTCCAGAAGCCCTTGAGCGTCGGCAGGTCGTGGGTGGAGACGCAGCTGAGGGCGAGGGGAGGGTACTCGTCCGGTCGTTTGAAGCGGTCGCCGTCCTTCTCGAAGAACAGCACCCGATAGGACAGCACCTTGCATTCCGCCATCCGCTCGCGGAAGCCTTCGGGCACGGTGCCCAGATCCTCGCCGATCACCAGGCAGCGGTTGCGGTGACTTTCCAGGGCCAGAACCGCCAGCATCTCGTCGAACGGATAGGAGACGTAGGCGCCGCCCACCGGCGGCTGGCCGGCGGGAATCCAGAACAGGTGCTTCAGGCCCATCACGTGGTCGATGCGCAGGGCGCCGGCATGGCGCATGTTGGCCCGCAGCAGAGCGATGAAGGGCTGGTAGGCCTGACCGCGCAGCAGGCGGGGGTGCATGGGCGGAATGCCCCAGTCCTGTCCCAGCATGTTGAAGGGGTCCGGCGGCGCCCCGACCCGTCCGTCGTGAACAAGGACGTCCTGCTCGCTCCATGAATCCGCACCGGTGGGGGAGGCGCCGATGGCCAGGTCGCGATACAGGCCGATGGTGGCCGACGATGTGGTGGCCTGTTCCTGTGCCTTGGCGAGCTGCCGGTCGGCCTGCCATTGGAGGTACTCCTGGAAGCCCAGGCGCTCGGCGTTGGCGGCAGCGAAGTCCGCGACTTCCGGCGAATCGTAGCTGCGATAGGGTTCCGGCCACTCGTACCACGGCGTATTCGGATGGGTTTCCGACAGCGTTTCGAAGATGGCAAACCGCCGCAGCCGGTCGCCGGCCTCCTCGCGGAACCGTTCGAAATCGGCGGCGCGGGCGTCGCCGGATTTGCTGGCGTGCTTTGCCAGGAACGACGCGTAGAGGCGTTCCAGCGCCTGGCGCTTGAGCGAAGCGACGGCGGCGTACTCCACTGTCGTCGATGCTCTGACCCGCGCCAAGACCTCGGCATCCACCACGGACCCGCCGCCGGCGTCGTCCGCTTCGGCGAAGTCGGGGATCGCTTCCACGTCCAGATAGAGCGGGTTGAGAAACAGCCGGCTGTTGGGCGAGTAGGGACTTGCCTCCTCCGGGTATTGGCTGAACAAGGCGTGCAGCGGATTGAGCCCGACGCAGGCGGCGCCGAGCTTGGCCGCCGTCGACGCCAGCTCAGCGAGGTCGGTGAAATCGCCGATACCCCAGTTGCGGGCCGAGTTGAGCGAATACAGGTGCGCGGCCACGCCCCATACCGGGCGCTCAGCGTCCAGACCTTCGGGGAGGTAGCACTGCCGCGGGGCGACGATGACCTTCGTTGTGGCATTCAGCGGCGGGCCGAGGGCGAGTTCGTGATAGCCGAGCACCGGCGTCATCGGCAGGGCCAACAGGCGGCGCTCGACCATGCCTCCGGCGCCTTGATGCGACGCATCGAGGGCCGCGTCGTCGACGGCCCAGGTGAAGCGGTAGACCTCGCCGCCTTCTTCGCGCAGTTCGCAGTCGATATCGCCCGTCGTCCGGTTCGCCGGAACGACGACCGGGACGACCGCCGGCTGATCTGCCAGCAGCACCACGACCGGCGGCAGCGCCGATCGCCAGTCGGCGGCCTCCATGTCGCGGATCGCCTGTTCCACCGAGCCGTCGCCGTTGACGTCGATTCCCAGCGCATCGAGGATGGTGCGCTTGGTCTCCGGCGAGGCTTCGTAGTAGTTCCCCCAGATGTCCCAATAGTGGGATTCGATCCCCGCGAGGTCCGCCAGCCGGTCAAGTCGTGCCGTGTCGGTCATTTCTTTATGTTCTCCGTGGGCGCCGTCAGGTGCACCTCAGCAGGACGAACGAGCGCTCCCTGAGCGGGTAGCGGTCGTTTCTGTGATAGGTGGTGCCGTCGATCTCGGAGTCGATCCTCGCAGTGTCGAATTCCACCGTCCATACCGCATCGTCACCACCATCAGGCACCGCGAAGGGGATTGGGTCGTGATGGGCGTTCAGCAGCACGAGGAAACGGTCATAGTCGCCGTCTCTCCGGCCACTCGCGCCATAGATCTGCAGCCCGAAGCAACGGGCATAGGGCAGCGACCAGTCATTGTCCGTTAGTTCGCCGCCGTCTGGCGACATCCAGGCCAGGTCCTTGACGCCGGTGTCCTCCACCTCGTCGCCGTGGTGAAAGCGGGTCCGTCGGAAGATGGGATAGGTTTTGCGCAGCTCGAGCAGCTTCTGCGTGAACCGCAGCATCTCCTCGTCCTCGGTCGACCAGCCCTCCCAATGCACCCAGCTGATCTCGTTGTCCTGGCAGTAGGCGTTGTTGTTGCCGCCCTGAGAGCGGCCGAACTCGTCGCCGGCGGTGATCATCGGCGTGCCCTGGGACAGCAGCAGCGTCGCCATCATGTTGCACCGCTGTCGATTCCGCACGGCGCGGATCTGAGGGTTGTCGGTGGGGCCTTCGACACCGCAGTTCCAGCTATTGTTGTTGTCGGTGCCGTCCCGGTTGTTCTCCTGGTTGGCCTCGTTGTGCTTCCGCTCGTAGCTGACCACGTCGTTCAACGTGAAGCCGTCATGGGCGGTGATGAAATTGACGCTCGACCACGCCCGGCGGCCCTGATAGCCGAAGGTCGCTGCCGACCCCGACAGCCCGCTGGCCACTCCGCCCATGGTATAGCTGTCGCCGCGCCAGAACCGTCGCACCGTGTCGCGGAACTTGTCGTTCCATTCGCCCCAGCCGGGCGGGAAATTGCCGAGCTGGTAGCCGTCAAAGCCCAGATCCCACGGCTCGGCGATGAGCTTCGTGCGGGCCAGCACGGGGTCCTGACCGATGGTGTCCAGGAAGCCGGACAGGGCGTCAAATCGGTGCAGCTCGCGGCACAGGGTCGAGGCAAGGTCGAACCGGAACCCGTCCACGTGCATTTCCTGGGCCCAGAAGCGCAGCGAGTCCATCACCATCTGAATCACCCGCGGATGCATGATGTTCAGCGTGTTGCCGCATCCCGTCACGTCCACGTAGTGGCGCTTGTCCGGTTCCAGCCAGTAGTAGGAGGCGTTGTCGATGCCCCGAAACGACAGCGTGGGCCCCAGCTCGTTGCCCTCGCCGGTGTGGTTGTAGACCACGTCGAGGATCACCTCGATGCCGGCGGCGTGGAGGCTGGCCACCATGCTCTTGAACTCGCGCACCTTGTCGCGGCTGAAGAACTTGGGATCGGCGGCGAAGTAGTTAATGGAGCTGTAGCCCCAATAGTTGTTGAGGCCGGTGGTCATCAGGTGCCGTTCGTCGGCCACCGGCTGGATCGGCAGCAGTTCCACCGCCGTCACGCCCAGTTTGACCAGGTGATCGATGACCGGCGCCGAGCCCAGACCGGCGAACGTGCCGCGCAACGGTTCGGGGACGTTGGGGTGGAGCTGGGTGAATCCCTTCACCTGAAGCTCGTAGAGCACCGTCTCCGCCCACTCGCGATTGGGCTGGCGTTCCGGGCCCCAGGTGAACGCCGGCTCGACCACCCGGCACTTGGGCATGTGGCGGGCGCTGTCGCGGCAGTCGAAGGACAGGTCGGCGCGGCCGGAGTCGCGGCGGTAGCCGAAATGGGCGTCGGTCAGGTTGATGCGCCCTTCGACGGCCCGGGCATAGGGGTCAATCAGCAGCTTGTGGTGATTGAACCGATGACCGTTCCGCGGATCGTACGGCCCGTAGACCCGATAGCCGTAAAGCTGCCCCGGTTGCAGGCCGACCACATAGCCGTGCCACACCTCGTTGGTGTACTCCGGTAAAACGATGCGGTCGGTTTCGTGGCGCCCGTTGGCGTCATACAGGCACAGCTCCACCTTCTCCGCATGGGCCGAGAACAGCGCGAAATTGACTCCCCGGCCGTCCCACGTGGGGCCCAGGGGGGTCGGACTACCCGGTTCGACCCTGATCTGCTGCGTCATCGGCGGCCCGTCCTTCGGTCTGATCGGCCTTGTCGGTCTTGTCGGTTGCGGTGGCCGCCTCGTCGGTTCCCGGCTCGGCCGTTTCCTCCGGTTTGTCCTCCATGATCGGCTTGAGGACCAGCGTGCCCAACGGCGGCACCGTCAGGTTCACCGACGCCGGCTGGCCGTGCCAACCTTCCTCGCTGGCGACCACCAAGCCGGCATTGCCCACGCCGCTGCCTTCATAGCAGCCTGCGTCGGTGTTCAGAACCTCCGCGTAGGCGCCGGGCCTCGGCACGCCGATGCGGCAGTTGTCGCGGACCACCGGGGTGAAGTTGCTGACGACGACGACGAATTCGCGCGGGTCCTTCGCGAACCGAAGGTACGAGATGACACTGTTTTCGGAGTCGTGGCAGTCGATCCAAGAAAAGCCTTCCGGGACGCAATCGCTCTCGTGCAACGCGGGCTCGGCTCGGTACAGGGCGTTGAGGTCGCGGACCATGGTCTTCACGCCCTGCTGCAGCGGGTAATCCAGCAGGTGCCAGTCGAGGCTGGTGCCGTGATCCCATTCGTCGCCCTGGCCGAACTCGCCGCCCATGAACAGCAGCTTCTTGCCGGGCATGGTGTACATGAAGGTCAGGTAGGATCGCAGGTTGGCGAACTGCTGCCAGCCGTCGCCCGGCATCTTGGAGAGCAGCGACCCCTTGCCGTGCACCACCTCGTCATGGCTCAGCGGGAGAATGAAGTTCTCTGTGAACGCGTACAGCAGGCCGAAGGTCAGTAGGTCGTGGTGGTACTTCCGGTGCACCGGGTCCTTAGTCATGTAGCGCAGGGTGTCGTTCATCCACCCCATGTTCCACTTGTACCCGAAGCCCAGGCCGCCCAGGTAGGTGGGCCGTGAGACCATCGGCCAGGCGGTGGATTCCTCGGCCACCGTCACCACGCCCGGATGATGGCCGTAGACCAGCTCGTTCATCCGTTTCAGGAAGTCGATGGCTTCCAGGTTCTCGCGACCGCCGAACATGTTAGGGATCCATTCCCCTTCGCGGCGGCTGTAGTCCAGGTAGAGCATGGAGGCGACGGCGTCGACGCGCAGCCCGTCGATGTGGAACTCCTCCATCCAGAAAAGGGCGTTGGACAGTAGGAAGTTCGCCACCTCGGTGCGGCCGTAGTTGTAGATGAGGGTGTCCCAGTCCATGTGCCGGCCCTTGCGGGGATCGGCGTGCTCATAGAGGTGGGTGCCGTCGAAGTAGGCGAGCCCGTGCGCGTCGCCGGGGAAGTGGCCCACCACCCAGTCGATCAGTACACCCAGCCCGGCCTGGTGGCAGCAGTCGATGAAGTATTTGAAATCCGATGGCGTGCCGTGGCGGCTGGTGGGTGCGAACAGACCGGTGGGCTGATAGCCCCACGAGCCGTCGAACGGGTGCTCGTGGATCGGCATCAGTTCGATGTGGGTGAAGCCCAGGTCCTTGATGTATGGGATCAGATCGTCGGCCAGCTCGCGATAGGTGAGATGGTCGTTGTCCTCCTCCGGCTTGCGTTTCCAGGAGCCAAGATGGACCTCGTAGATGCTGACAGGCGCGTCGCGGTCATGCGCGTGGGCGCGGCTGTTCATCCACGCCTTGTCCTTCCACCGATAGGGTTTCGGGTCGGCGACCACCGATGCCGTCTTCGGCGGCAGCTCGGAATAGAACGCGAAGGGGTCGCACTTCAGCGGCATCAGGTCGCCGGTGGGTCCTTGGATCTCGTACTTGTAGGCGGCGCCGGGGGCGACCCCAGGCACGAACAATTCCCAGACCCCGCATTCCACCCGCTTGCGCATCATGTGGATGCGGCCGTCCCAGTTGTTGAAGTCGCCGACCACGCTGACCCGGCGCGCGTTGGGCGCCCAGACCGCGAAGGTGGTGCCCTTAACGTTGTCGATCGTCGTGTAGTGGGCGCCGAGCTTCTCGAACACGCGGAGATGGGTGCCCTCCACCAACAGGTGGATGTCCATTTCGCCGAGCACCGGTCCGAAGCGGTAGGGGTCGTCGACCAGGATCTCCTCGTCGCTGTCCTGAGGAACGATCCGCAGGCGATAGCGGAACGCCTCGTCCCGGCCTTCCATGATGCCGACGAAGAAGCCATCGTCGTGGACCCGAAGGAGCTCACCCACGGCCTTGCGGCTGCGTGGATCGTAGACGGAGACCCGCCGGGCATGCGGTAGGAAGGCGCGGACGATGACCTGCTTCAGGCCGTCCTGTTCAGCAACGTGCATGCCGAGGACCGAGAACGGATCGGCGAACGTGCCCGCAATGATTTTGTTGATGGCTTTGTTCAGTTCAGATTGCTTCATCGGATACTACGCCCTAAGCCGAGAGGTTCCGGGAACATCTCGGTCGAGTCGGCCAATGCTCGGCGCACGCTGGTGTTCCCCCAAGAATAAAATCGCATACTCCCCCACCCAGGGTGGGCAAAAGACCCACGCAGGGTGGGCCAGGAATTTGGTTCGGGCGCCGATGAGCCAAACCGTTGTCCCGAGCCCTTCCGGCAGGCAAGCGACGGTCGCGGCACGCAGGCAATTCGCGCTCGGCTTCAAGCCTTCTTCTTGCTCGACTTGGCGACGGACTTGCTTGCTTTGGCGCCCTTTGACGCGCCTGTGGACGGACTGGATGCTATGACGGCGGAGGCTGCGGACACGGATGCGGCGCCGGTGGTCTTGCTCGGCGTGGCGGTTGACGGCGTCGTGGCCTTCACCGGCTTTGCCTTGGGCGCCGCGGCCTTTTCGGGCTTGGCCGGCTTGGCGGCGGCTTCTTCCCGCGCGATCTCGGCCTCGGCTTCCTGCCAGTGCTCCTGCTCGCGGCCGTGCGGGCGGCCGTGACGCTCCCAGATCTCGTATGCGCGCCGCTCGATCTTCTGTTGCCTGTCGGTAGTCATCCAGAGTTCCCTCGAATTGCTTAGGCGTACGTTCGTATGTATGGACGGGCCCGAACCGCGCCGGATCGTAAGCCAACAAGCAGCGCGGTTCGACAGGAAATTCGACCTGAGGTCGGAACACCCCTGCCAAGCCGGCCGCTCATTTCATTATTCCATCGTTTACCCCGAACGCCCGCTGGCCCACAATGGTCGGGCGCCATACAAAGGGGCACCGCGTCGGCGACCCCGTCCCGATACCGACTCAAATGCCTGCCACGTCGTCCGTTGACCCGCCCCGCCACACGCCGAGCATCATCGGCGGCGAGGGGTTGCAGGCGCTTATCGATGCACTCGACCGCCGGGGATACACGGTCATCGGGACTGTGCTTCGGGATGGCGCCCTGGTGCTGGAACCCATCCACCGCGTCGACGCGCTGCCGGCCGGCTGGACCGACGAACAGGAAGCCGGCCGCTATCGGCTTCGCCCGGATGGCGACGGGAATGGCAACGGGGCGAAGTTCGCGGTCGGCCTCGGTCCGCAGGCGTGGAAGCGATTTCTCTATCCGCCGACAAAGGTGCTGTGGCGGGCCCGCAGGGATGGGCACGACTTCGTCATCGAGGAGGACGACGAGGCGGCGGAACCGCGCTACGCGTTCCTCGGCGTCCGGGCCTGCGATTTGGCGGCGATGGACATCCAGGAGCGGGTCTTCGATCGCGAAGGGCAGGGCGAACCCCGCGCCGTGCGCCGTCGCCGCGAGGCATTCATCGTCGCCACGCCGTGCACGCGGGCCGGCGGCACCTGCTTCTGTGCATCTATGGGAACCGGTCCCGCGGTGGACGAGGGGTTCGATCTGGCGCTCACAGAAACGATCGTCGACGGATCGCTGCGTTACGTCGTGGACGAGGGCTCGACGCGCGGGGCCGAGGTCCTGGCGGAAATCGACCGCCGTCCGGCGACGGCCGCCGAGACCGAGGAGGCCCGTGGCGCCGTCGAAGAGACCCGCGCCAACATGGGGCGGCAGATGGTGCCTGACGTGGCGGCGCTGCTGTCCCGCAACCTGGAACATCCGCAGTGGGAGTCGGTGGCGGAGCGGTGCCTCGCCTGCGGCAACTGTACGCTGGTCTGCCCCACATGCTTCTGCGCCAGCGTCGATGACGAAGGCGACCTGAGCGGCGAAACGACAGCGCGGGTGCGCCGCTGGGATTCCTGCTTCACGCTGGAGTTCAGCTATGTGCACGGCGGCAGCATCCGCCGGGCTACTGCCGCCCGCTATCGTCAATGGATCACCCATAAGCTGTCCTCGTGGCAGGAGCAGTTCGGGACGTCCGGCTGCGTGGGCTGCGGCCGGTGCATCACCTGGTGCCCGGTGGGAATCGACATCACCGCCGAGGCGCGGGCGATCGGCGATCGCGACGGGGAAGGAGGCTGAGCCATGGTGCAAGTGGTGGGCATGGATCCGGTGCTGCGCGACCATCCGTTCCTCAAAGGGCTGTCGGATGACCATCGCGCACTGATCGCCGGCTGCGCGTCCAACGAGGTGGCCCATGCCGGCGCCTTCGTCTATCGGGAGGGCGATCCGGCGGACAAGTTCTACCTGATCCGCCACGGCAGCGTGGCGCTGGAGGTGCATGTCCCAGGGCGCGAACCCATCGTCGTCGATACCCTGGTCAGCGGCGAGCTGATGAATTGGTCGTGGCTGGTGGCACCGCATCGCTGCAGCTTCGATGCGCGGGCGCGCGAGCTGACCCGGCTCATCAGCCTCGACGCCGCCTGCCTCCGCGGCAAGATGGAGGAGGATTCGGCGCTGGGCTACGCGCTGCACAAGCGCTTTGCCCCGGTGGTTGCCAGCCGGCTGGCGGCGGCGCGCCGGCAGCTTATCGACATGTACGGGCATCCGGACGACGTGGCTGCGCGATGAACGACGCGCAGGCCGCAACCGAGGCACCGTTCGCCGCCGCCCTTCACCCAATGACGCCGCGCCCGTTCGCGATTCAAGGGGTGACCCGCGATCTGAGCGACACCTTCACCCTCACCCTGCGGCCGCAGGACGGCGACGAGGCGTTTCCGTTCGCGCCGGGGCAGTTCAACATGCTGTATCAGTTCGGGGTCGGCGAGGTGCCCATCAGCATCAGCGGCGATCCCGCCGAACCGCATCGCCTGGTCCATACCATTCGCGCCCTCGGCGGCGTCACCAGCGCCATGGCCGGACTCAAGCGGGGCGGGGTGGTCGGCGTCCGTGGCCCCTTTGGCAGCGCCTGGCCGGTGGACGAGGCGGAAGGCAGCGATGTGGTGGTGGTGGCCGGCGGCATCGGCCTAGCGCCGCTCAGGCCGGCAATCCTCCGGCTGATCGCGAACCGCCACCGCTATGGCCGGCTGGTGGTCCTCTACGGCGCCCGCACGCCGAAGGACATCCTCTATCGCAAGCAGTTGGAGGCGTGGAGCGGCCGGCTCGATACCTTCGTTGACGTCACCGTCGACCGCGCGTCCCGCGACTGGCACGGCAACGTGGGCGTGGTCACGCGGCTGGTGACGGCGGGCGGTTTCGACCCCGATCAGACGGTGGCCTTCGTCTGCGGGCCGGAGATCATGATCCGCTACACGGTCCAGGCCCTGGAGGACCGTGGCGTCGGCCACGACCGGATCTTTGTCTCCATGGAGCGGAACATGAAATGCGCCGTCGGCTTCTGCGGCCACTGCCAGTTCGGCGGTACGTTCGTCTGCCGTGACGGTCCGGTGTTTTCCTTCGACCGCATCGCACCGATCTTCCGGGTGAGGGAACTCTAGGTATGGCTGGACGCAAGCGGCCGAAGCTAGCGGTGTGGAAGTTCGCCTCCTGCGACGGCTGCCAGCTTTCGCTGCTCGACTGTGAGGACGAGCTGATCGCCATCGCCGAGGCGGTGGAGATCGCCCATTTCCTGGAAGCGTCGCGGGCGACCGTTCGCGGCCCTTACGACCTGTCGCTGGTGGAGGGGTCGATCACCACCGCGGCCGACGCCGAGCGCATCCACCGTATTCGCCGCTCATCGAAGGTGCTGGTGACCATCGGCGCCTGCGCCACCGCCGGCGGTATCCAGGCGTTGCGCAACTTCGCCCACGTGGACGACTTCGTGCGCGCCGTCTATGCGCGGCCCGACTATATCGAGACCCTCGGCACGTCGACCCCGATACAAGACCACGTGCGGGTGGATTTCGCCCTCAACGGCTGTCCCATCGACAAGCGGCAACTGGTGGCGTTGATTGCCGCCGTGCTGGCCGGGCGGCGGCCGTCGGTCCCGGCCTACAGCGAGTGCGTCGAGTGCAAGCGTCGCGGCACCGTGTGCGTGATGGTGGCCCACGGAACGCCGTGTCTGGGACCGGTGACGCGGGCCGGTTGCGGCAACCTGTGTCCCTCCGTGGGGCGCGGCTGCTACGGCTGCTTCGGTCCCATGGAGACGCCCAACACCGGCAGCCTGGCCGGCTGGATGACCGACGCGGGCACCACACGGCCGGAGGTCCGCGACCTGTTCCGGACCTTCAATGCCGGTGCCACGGCGTTCCGACGGGCGAGCGAGGCTCATGAGTAAGTCCCGTCCGCGAACCATCAAGGTGGATGCGCTGGCGCGCGTGGAGGGCGAGGGCGCGCTGTACGTGCGGGTCCGTGACGGCCGACTGGAGGACGTGCAGTTTCGCATCGTTGAGCCGCCGCGGTTCTTCGAGGCGCTGCTGCGCGGGCGCATGTATGCGGACGCGCCCGACATCACCGCCCGCATCTGCGGCATCTGCCCGATCGCCTACATGCTCGGCGCCAGCCAAGCCATGGAAGACGCCCTGGGCGTCCACGTGGTTGGCCCGTTGGATGACCTTCGGCGGCTGATCTACTGCGGCGAGTGGATCGAGAGCCATGTGCTGCACGCGGCGATGCTGCACGCCCCCGATTTCCTTCGCCTGCCCGATGCCCTGGCGCTGGCGGGGAAGGAGCCGGACGTACTGCGCGCGGCGCTGTCGCTGAAGAAGCTCGGCAACCATATCCTCGAGGTCATCGGCGGGCGGGCCGTGCATCCGGTGAACCTGCGGGTGGGCGGGTTCTACAAGGCGCCGTCACAGGCCGCCATCGACGCGCTGCATGAACCGCTGGAGGCAGGCCTGGAGTCGGCCGTCGCCCTCACTCGCCGCTTCGCCCGCTTCGACTTCCCGGATTTGTCCCAGGACGTGGCGTACGTATCGCTGCGCCACCCGGACCGGTACGCCATCGAAGCCGGACGGATTGTCTCCGACCGCGGCCTCGATATCGCCGTTGCCGAGTTCCGCGACCACTTCATCGAGGAGCATGCGGCGCATTCAACCGCGCTGCGCGGGGCGACGCGCCAGGGCGAGCCGTACCTGGTGGGACCGTTGGCCCGCTACAACAACAACTACGCCCAGCTTTCGGAACTGGCCCGCGCGGTAGCCACGGAAGCCGGGTTGGGGCCGCGTTGCGTCAATCCGTTCCAGGCGATCCTGGTGCGCATGGTGGAGACGGTTTACGCCTGTGAGGAGGCCCTACGGCTGGTCCGTGGCTACGTCCCGCCCGACGAGGCGTCCGCGCCGATCACGGTGCGGGCCGGCGAGGGGCACGGCTGCACGGAGGCCCCGCGCGGCATCTGCTATCACCGATATGGTGTGGACACCGACGGCCGCATCGAAACCGCCACCATCGTGCCGCCCACGGCGCAAAATCAGCGGCAGATCGAACGCGATCTCAGGGGCGTGGTGGAGGACGGTCTCGCCCTCGACGACGAGGCGCTCAAGTGGCGGTGCGAGCAGGCGATCCGCAATTATGATCCCTGCATCTCCTGCGCCACCCACTTCCTCGACCTGACGGTCGATCGCCAATAACTCGCCAATAACCGGGACGGCCGGCGGGGCAGGTTCCCGCCGGCGGCCCGTCCCTCACTTATAATCGCTGTCGACGATCTCGTCGGTGCGGCGGCACAGCTCCACGCCAAAGTCCGTCCACAGGCCCTGGCCCCAGTAGCGGTAGCAACTCGTCTGGCACGACAGCAGGTGGAAAAGGGCGTTGCGGAACCGGGTCTCGTTGGTCTTGGCACCGTCGCCGAGGACCTTCTCGTTGAAGTGGGCGCTGGTCTTCTCCATGGGGCCGAGGACGTTGTCGTACCCCTTCACCCACGAGATGCTGTTGGTCCAGCTGCCGCCGTCCATGTGGAACTGGTGATCCTCCTTCTTGATCTCCTCGATCACCTTGGCCAGCTTCTCCGGCCCCGCGGCCTTCGGCAGGCGGTCCCAGATCTTCTTCTGATGGATGGGTTGCAGCGTCGGCAGGTCGGATTCCTTGATGCCGGCGGCGAACAGGTGCTCCAGATACTCGGTCACGTTCACCATCGGCGTCTGCGAGCCGGAGCTCTGATGGACCGCCTCGTGGAACTTGCCGGGGAACTCGTTCATCATCACGCCGCCGTTCTCGCCGTCGGCGATCTGGGTGACCAGCGGCGGCACGCTCTTGCCGGCCAGTTCCCAACGATCCAGCGCCTGGGCCTCGTAGAACGGCTGCATCTGCGCCACCAGCTTGGTGTCGCTGCCCTGGGTCTTGATGATGGCGATGATCTCGGCCGTCTCGCCGGTGGAGCTGCGGCACACCAGCCGATGCGGCAGGTGCTTGAGCTCCGGACCCCAGCCGTTCTCCGGCCGTTCCACCGTGTGCTCCTGCACCAGCACCCACTGGAAGCCGCAATCCTTGAGCGTCTTGACGAACTCGTAGGCCACGTCCGGCTGGTTGGGCAGGGCCATTTCCGACGGTGAGAAGCCGCGCACCCGGCCTAGGGCCTCGAGCCCGAAGATCGCCGCGAAATGGTGCTGCCACGCCTTGACGTGCAGCCGATAGTCCTGCACCGGGGTCGACGGCGCGATGGCGTGCCCCCAGGGACAGCCCAGCCATTCCACCGCATGCCAGTATGCCGGCTCGCAGGTGACCCGCTTCAGCGCGTCGAGCACGTCATGGAGCCCCATGTCGCGCAGGCCGTGCAGCAGCGTACCGGAATACTCCAGCATCGCCCGCGGTTCTTTGCCCTCGCCGATGAGCTGCGGAACGAACTCGCCGATGCGCTTGTAGCACCAGGCGAACACCGGGGCGTTGTGGTTGTCGCCGACGCCCTGGTTGTCCCACATGTCCTTCAGGTTGCTGATCACCGCGGCTGTCCGCAGGTCGCCGCCGCCGGCGGGAATCAGCGGCTGGTGCATGTGCAGTGCGATGGCAAAGGCGGATCGGATGCCGCCGAAATCGATGGTGCTGCGATTCTTATAGACCGGCTTCTTGGCGGCCGCTCGAAGGGTCTTGTCGATCAGGGTTTCCGAACCGGCGATGTTGGGAACGCCGTCAACGTATTCGGGTAGTGCGCTCATGGTCAGAGAGTCCCGTTGTTGCCTAGCAGCGTGCTAGTTCATTGGAAAAGCGGATGCCCGGGGTCCGGCCCTTGACGCGGCGGTTCCGCGGCCGCGGTATTGCTAGGGCAGGGACCGGGCGATTGAAGCAGTCCCGGGGGCCGCGTTCAAGCGGCAACTGGATGGCCGGCCGGTGGCCACAAAGGCACTCCGTCAGCCCGCTCATCCATTTCCACAAAAACATAAGCAATTGTGTTTATAATTATGATTTTGTTTATTTTTGGCGTACCACCTGATTAGGGTTTCAGGGATCATTGCGACGCGTAGACCCGATAGTCGATCTGCGGAAAGATCGGGTCCATGACTTCCAGCGCCGCGAGCTCGCGCTCGTCGATCCGGCCGCTGTCGATGGCGTCGGCCAGGTGGTGGAAGCGGGCCATGTGATCGCGGATCCGATCGTAGGCATAGTCCACCGCGGTACCGGTCTTCATGATGAACGCCCAGTCCGACGCCTGGGCCAGCAGCAGCGATCGGGCCGCCTGCTGCAAGGCCCGGTGGAGCAGGGACCCGGCAGCCACGTCAGCGTGCGCCGTCGCCAGGCCGTGCATGCGCTGCCCCGCTTCGTGCACGTGACGATAGATCCAGTCGTTGCCCGGATCGAGCCAGTAGGTGCTGTAGCCCTGATCGCCCCAGGTCGACGGTGACGGCTGCGCACACTGGATGTTGGGGTGGCGGCGCAGGTAGTCGCCGGGTGAGATCAGTTCCACCTGGTCCTGATCGAAGGCCAGCTTGCGGATTAGCAGGTCCAGCCATAGGGGGCCTTCGAACCACCAGTGGCCGAACAGCTCGGCATCGTACAGGGCGACGATCTGCGGCGGTCGATCCGCCGCCGTGGTCGCGTGCCGGGATACGGCGTCCATGGCCCGTTGCATGAAATCGGCGGCGTGGGCGTCGGCGCGGGCCTGGGCGGCCGCCGGCCGGTACGGCTCTTTCTGGTCGGTGCCCCCGGTGATGCGGCAATACTTGATTCCGGTAAAGGCCCGGTCGACGCCGTCCGGGAGGAAGGGGCGCAGTTCGGCCGGGTCCAGATCGAACCCCACGTCGCGATAGAACTCCCGACACTCGGGATCGCCGGGATAGCCCTCCGACGCACTCCACACCTGCCGAGAGGAATCCGGGTCGCGGCCGAAGGCGGCGACACCGTTGGCGCAGGCGATGGGCGCCATGACGCCGCGGCGGGGCCGCTCGGAGGCATTGAGGGCGCCATGCGTGTCGACAAAAAAGTAACGAATGCCTGCGTCTGCCAGAATGTCCTCAAGTTCCGCGTAATAGGCGCATTCGGGCAGCCACAGGCCTTCGGGCGGTTTCCCGAAGTGGTGGGCGTAGGTATCGACGGCGGTCATGATCTGGGCGCGCACGGCACCCGGCTGGCCGCGCAGCAGGGGCAGGAAGCCGTGGGTCGCCGCGGTGGTGATCACCTCCAGCACACCGGCATCCTGCAGGCGCCGGAAGGCGCCCACTAGATCGCGGCCGTAGTGTTCGTCGAAGGCCACCGCGGTTTCGTGAAAGATCCGGCGGTACATGCGTGCCAGTTCCAGGAACTCGGGCGAGCCGTGGTGGCGCAGGATCTCCTTATCGGCGAGCTGGGTCAGCTGCTCCAGGTAGTCGCGGTAGCGTTGCCGCAGCAGGTCGTCCGACAGCATCGCCATCAGCGGCGGCGACAGGGAGACCGTCAGCTTGAAACGCACCCCGTCGGCCGCCAGCCGGTCGCACATCCGCAGCAGCGGGATGTAGCACTCGCGGTGATCGCCTCGAAGAGCCATCGCTCCTCAAGGAAGCTCTCGTACTCGGGATGCCGCACGTAGGGGAGGTGGGCGTGCAGAACCAGCGTCAGGTAACCACCGGCCATGGGAACGACCGTCGCTACCCGTCGTCTTCTTGGAAACCGCCGGCAAGCAGGGCGGAAACCACCAGTGCGCCGTTGGGCAACGGCCGGCGGATGGAGAAGGTGCCGTCCGGGCGGACGCTCACGCGGCGACCGAACAGCGTCAGCTCGCGGCCCGGCCGAGCGCGGCCGAAGATGTGCAGCTCCGCGTTGACCTCGAACTCAACGTTTTCCTTGCCGAAGGCGAAGCTGGACAGCGAGACGACGGACTCCTGACTGACGACTTCCGAAATGATGCCTTCCGAGCCGGCGCCTTCCGGGCTCAAGCTTTCGGCCCCTCCTGATGACGCGGCACCTCCACCCTGTCCCTCGGCGCCGGCGCCTTCCGCGCCGTGCCCTTCGGCGTGACCGCCCGGGTCGCCCGCGCCGGCGCCCCAGGGGTCCGGCGGCAACGGAAAGTCCGATTCCTCAGGCGGCGGCAATCGCCCGCCGGACGGGGGCGATTCGGCAGCATGGCGGTGTTCGGGGCTCGGCGAGGGTTCCGGTGCGGCCACCGGCGCCGAGCCGCCGCCGTCTTCGGCGACTGTGACCTCCCGATAGGTTCCCATGGCGGCGGGGCCGGTTGGCGGAAGCACGACCGTCTCCGACCGGCTGATCAGGCTCAGCCGGCCATCTGCCGACCGCAGGCCCATTTCGGCGAAGTAGCTGCGCCCATCGCCCCAGATATCGACGCCGGTACTGCCGGAAAGGCCCTGGACCTCCACGTCGAAGGGTTTGGCCGTTGCTGAGGAGCCGCCGTCGTCCTGGGCGGTCTCATGGACCCGCAACACCAGTTGGGCCGGATCGTCGCCGATGCCGAGACGCTGCCGGGCCTCGCGCATGGCGCCGAGGTTCACCGTCCAGAAGGCGTGAAGGCGATGCGGGTCCACATCCATCAGCACCAGGACCGGGCGGTTGATGGGGCGCGGGAACTCGGCACGCACCTTGGCGCTGATGGCGCGGAGCTCTTCGGCGGTAAATTCCTGGCTGGCGGCACGTTTGCCGTTGGTGGGCGTTGGGGGCGGCTCTCCGGCGGGATCGGCCATTCCGGTCGATACCGACGGAACCGACGGACCGACCGGTGTTTCGTGCGCCACCGTGTCGCTGACGAGACCCTGCCCGCCGGGACTCGCATCCCGTTGCCGCGTCATGGCTAGTCCCCACCCGATCCGGGCCATGGCGCGGGCCTACCCGATTTTCGTATCCCCCCGCGATCCGGCACCGATTGCAATCTTGTTGTAAAATAAACGAATACACCTTTGACAACGTGAGGGCAACCTCGAGCGGCCGAAAGCTGCTGGTGCGGCGGTCGCGGTGTTTCGTTGCGGTGGCCTCGCGCCCGCGGCAAGATCGTAGAGCGACCGTATCGGTTGTTTGCGGCGGCACCACCGGCCGTCGGCGGCACCGAGAATCATCACGGGGGGACCGCCGCCATGTCGGAAATCCATCACGCGCTCGTTCTCAATCTGCATCAGCCGTCCTGCAATCTGGACGACCTCCTGGAGACCAACGAATGGGAGGTGAAGGAGATCCTGTTCGCCTACGACCGCATGCCGCGGTCGCTGTGGTCCTATGAGGACGTCGCCCGCGTCACCCTGTCCATGTCCGGCACGCTGCTGGAGACGCTGTCCGCACCGTCGTTCCAGAGCCGCGTCTATGGAACCGTCGATTGCGGCTCCATGTTGTGGGCGCTGCAAAACCGCCGGCTGTTCGACATCCTCGGCACCGGATACTACCACCCGGTGCTGGCGCTGACGCCGGAGGCCGACTGGGACGATCACCTGACGCGATGGCGGGGCATCGCCAAGCACGTGTTCTGGCGCTCGGAGTTTCAGGGCTTCTGGCCGCCGGAGATGGGCTTTTGCATGGAGCTCATTCCTTACTTGAAGCGCCACGGCTATCGCTTTGTTCTTGTTGATTCCGAATACGTAGACCCGGTGGACGAGATGAGCTGGCAGGAGCTTCGCTACCGGCCGCATATCGCTGAGTACGAGGGCGAGGAGATCATCGTCGTGGTCCGCGATCGCCAGCTCTCCGACGCCCAGCTCGCCGGCATGGACTACGGCTGGTTCTATCACGAGATCAACGAGCGGACGAAGTGGTGCGATTTCCCGCCGCTGGTCACCACCGCCACCGATGGCGACAACGGCGGATGGTTCCGCAACGTCAATGCCCGATCCAACTTCTGGACCTACTTCTACCGTCAGGCGCTGGACGAGATCCGCGCCGGCAACTCGGTCATGCGACCCACGTTCATCGGCGACTACCTGGACCGCTTCGGCGCCCACGGTCGGGTCACGGTGCGCCGCGGCGCGTGGAACACCGACGAGCACCACGGCTGGGATTTCAAGCAATGGACCGGCTCACAGGCGCAACGCGACGCTCAGGTTCGCATCAACGATAAGTACCACGCGTTGGCGAAGGCCGCGGACGAGAAGGGCGCCTCCGACGATGTCCGCCAGTGCCTCGCCGAGGCGCGGTGGCGGGTCCTCCGAGCTGAAACAAGCTGCAACGTCTATTGGGGCGAGGCCTGGGTCTATCGCGTCCACGGCGACCTGGACGCGGCCGACGATTGGCTGAACCGGGCGCGGGCCGGCGGCGCTTAATCAGGTATCTGATGCGCCGCGGCCTACTTGGCGCGGATGTGGTCGTAGATGCCCAGGTAGTGCCCGCCGGACTGGGCCCACGAGAAGTCGTAGGCCATGCCGTTGGTCATTAGCCGGCGGAAGTCCCTGGGGAACGCGTACCAGAGGTCGATGGCCCGGTGCAGGGCCGATTCCAGGCCGGCGAAATCGGCGTGATCGAACACATAGCCGTTGCGGTCCTCCACCGGCACGTGGTGGGCGTTGTCGCGATCGATCACCGTGTCCACCAGCCCGCCGACCGCGCGCACCGCCGGTACGGCACCGTAGCGAAGCGCCACCATCTGCGTCAGGCCGCAGGGCTCGTACACGCTGGGCACCACCATGATATCGGTGCCGGCATAGATCAGGTGGGCGAGCTGCTCGCTGAAGCCCAGTTCCAGGTGGCAGTCGGGACTGTCGTTCAACTGCCCCTTCAGGTGATGGAAGTGATTGCTGATGCTGGGTTCCGGGCTGGACCCGAGCAGCACGAACTGGGCGCCGTTGTGAAGCGCGTAGAACAGGGCATGCTGGATCAGGTGCACGCCTTTCTGGCCGTCCAGGCGCCCCACGTAGGCGATGAGCGGCTTGTAGTCCTTGCTCAGCATCAGCCGGTCGCGCAGCGCGTCCTTGTTGCCGTACTTGCCGTCCAGGTGCCACATGTCGTAATGCGTCGGCAGGAAGGGTCCGTTTCCGGATTCCACACGTCGTAATCCACGCCGTTAAGCACGCCGGAGAACTTGCCCTCGTGGGCGGATAGCGTGCCGCCTAGGCCGTGCCCCTGATCGGTGAATCGGGCCTCCCACGCATGGTGCGGCGACACCGTGGTCACATGGTTGGCGTACACCACGCCGCCCTTCATCATATTGATGGCGGTGGCGTGGGTATGGTCGCGCAGCCGTTCGGGGGCAAAGAAGTAGTCCAGCCGATTGAGGCCCGTGGCCCACAGGACGCCTTCGCCGGTCTGCCCCTGATGGCGGAAGTTGTGGATGGTGTAGCAGACCCGCTGCCGGCCCATGCCGAGGTGCTGGTACATCTCGTACTGCAGCACCGGGACCAGCCCGGTCTGCCAGTCGTGGCAATGGATGATGTCCGGCCGCTTGCCCGACTTCAGCAGGAACTCCATCGCCGCCTTGCTGAAGAAGGCGAATCGCATGGCGTCGTCGTGGGGGCCGTAGAACGTGCCGCGGTTGAAATAGTTGTCCGACGAATGGGGCTCGATGAAAAACGTCTTGCGGCCGTGCACGAACCCGAACCAGATGGAGCAGTGGATGCCGCCGCCCATCCACGGTACCCATACGTCCGACGTCTTTTGCAGGCCCCAGATCTCGCCATACCAGAGGCAGTCGTACTTGGGCAGGATGATTTCCACGTCGTTGCCGCGAATCTCCAGTTCGCGGCTGAGCCCGAACACCACATCGGCCAGCCCTCCGACCTTCGCCACGGGCGCGAGTTCCGACGAAATCATAACGATGTACATGGGATGTCCTGCGTCGATAACGGATTGCGGCACAAGGCCGATGGGCGGGCCTCGGGGATCGGCGCGGGGTCGCTGCGACCGTCGGGTTTTCCGGCGACGGGGCACAAACGGCCATCACTCTGGACGAGACACCCCCGAAAGGCAGTATGATTGTGCGTTGCAGCAAAGTCTACCGCAATTGATGGCTCAAGTGATGGTGCCATCGACGGCGGACGCGACTTCTACAACACTGGAACGGACGGCGAATTCCGGGATAGAACCGGTCGCGCGGTCCGTCGGTTCGGTCGCCGCGAAGCCGGCTGGCCGAGACAGCCGCCAGGGGCGATAACGAACCCCGGAGCGGGGCCAAGAGCGAGGGAAAGGCACCATGGGTGGCAAGGGCGAGTCGGGAACCCGGTCGACGACAGGTCGGTCCGGAACCAAGCGGCCGCGAACAGCGCAGAGCGAGATCAAGCCGACCGGCGCATCCGGCGACAAGGCGACGGAGCGAATCCCAGCGACCTCATCGCCTGTGGACGCCGCCGCCGCGAAGGAGGCGGCGAATCGCCGCGCCGACACGACGGCCAAAGCCACGGCGCCGACACTAGCATCAGCGCCCACGCCTGCTCCGGCAGCGCCGGCCAAGGCGCCCGCGAAAGCGGCGACCAAGGCGGCGGCTCCGGCAAAGGCCACAAAGGCAAAGGCCGTCACCACCAAGGCCACCGCCAAACCCAATTCGCAGAAGCCGACAGGCGAGAAGCCATCAACTCCGGCTCCGCCTGCTCCCAAACAGGCGGCTACCGAAGCTGCCCCGGCTAAACCGGCCGCCAAACCCGCCGCCACATCGGCGGCCAAGCCTGTTGCCAAGCCCGCGGCAAAACCCGCCGCCAAGGCCAAGCTGCCTGCTGCACCGGCGGCACCACGTCATCGACCGCAGGACCTGTTCGACGCCGGCGAGGCCAACGCCATCGTTACCGCCACCCACGGTGATCCCTTCCACTTCCTCGGCCGTCATGTGATCGCCGACGGTACCGTCGTGGTGCGTGCCTTCTTGCCGCAGGCGCGGTCCGTGCAGGTGATCGACGCGGCTTCCGGCCGCGCCATCGCCGCCATGGATCAGGTCCATGACGATGGCCTGTTCGTCGCGGCGCTGCCCGCCGAAGGGAAGAAGGGCGTGTACCGGTTCCGGGTCGAGACGGTGAAGGGCGACGCCGAGATCGAGGACCCGTACCGGTTCGGGACCGTGGTCGCGGACGCCGATCTGCGCAAGTTCGTCGAGGGCCGCCACCTGAAGCCCTACGACCTGCTGGGTGTCCGCGAACGCGCCATGGACGGCGTCGACGGCGTTGTGTTCGCCGTCTGGGCGCCCGGCGCCCGGCGCCCGGCGCCTCGCGGGTCGCGGTGGTGGGCGACTTCAACGACTGGGACAGCCGTCGCCACGCCATGCGCCGTCGTGATCCGGGCGGCGTTTGGGAGCTGTTCGTGCCGGGTGTCGAGCCGGGCGCGCTATACAAGTACGAGCTTCGCAACGCGGCGGGCGAGACCGAACCACTAAAGGCCGATCCCTACGCGCGGCAGAGCGAGAGGCCACCTGGATCGGCGTCGGTGGTGGCCGCCGCGGCCCGCTACCGCTGGCGCGACCGCGCCTGGATGGCCGATCGCGCCGGGCGCCAAGCCCCCGACGCGCCGATCTCCTTCTACGAGGTGCACCTCGGCTCGTGGCGTCGGCGGCCGGAAGAGGACCACCGGGTCCTCACCTATCGGGAGTTGGCGGACGAACTGGTGCCCTACGTGGCGTGGCTGGGCTTCACCCACATCGCGCTGACGCCGGTCACCGAGTCGCCGGCCGACGACCTGTGGGGCTATCGGCCCATCGCGCTCTATGCGCCCACTGCCCGGTTCGGTCCGGCGGAGGACTTCCGCGCCTTCGTCGACCGCTGCCATCAGGCCGGGATCGGTGTGGTCATCGACTGGAATCCGAGCCACTTCCCGGCCGAACCCCACGGTCTCACGGCCTTCGACGGCGACGCCCTCTACGAGCATCCCGATCCGCAGCAAGCCCATCACCCGCGCTGGAACGCCAAGCGGTACCACTTCGCCCGCAACGAGGTGGGCAGCTTCCTGGTGGGCAGCGCGCTGTACTGGACAGACCGCTATCACGTGGACGGTCTGCGCATTGGCGCACTGGGCTCGATCCTGTATCTGGATTTCGATCGCGGCCCCGGCGAATGGGTGCCGAACGCCGATGGCGGCGCGGAGGACGCGGCCGGCATCGGGTTCATTCGGCGGATGAACGAAACCATCCAGGCGAGCAGCGAAGGCGCGACCACGGTCGCCGAAGACAACAGCGGCTGGCCCATGGTTTCGCGCCCCACCGATACGGGCGGGCTGGGGTTCGGCTTCTCTTGGGATACGCGCTGGGCCGAGTCGACGCTGCGCTACATGTCTCGGCGGGCGATCCACCGCAAGTACTACCACCACGAGGTGACCGAAGCGCCCGCACGCGCGGTGACCGAGAACGTGGTCTTGCCGCTGTCCCACGATCTGGTGAAGCCGGGGCGCGGCTCCATGCTGTCGCGGATGTCGGGCGATCTCTGGCAGAAGTTCGCCAGCCTCTGCGTCTACTACGCACTGATGTTCACTCAGCCGGGCAAGAAGCTCATGTTCATGGGCGACGAATTCGGCCAGGCGCGGGAGTGGAACGCGGAGATCAGCCTCGACTGGCACGAAGCCATCGCCCCGCTGAACGAGGGCCTGCAACTGATGGTCCGCGACCTCAACAGCCTCTACCGCGACGAGCCGGCGCTCCACGAACGGGATTGCGAGGCCGGCGGCTTCGAGTGGATCGAGGCCGACGACGAGGATCAGAGCATCATCTCGTTCCTGCGCCGCGGGCGCGAACCGGAGGCGTTCCTCGCCGTGGTCTGCAACTTCACACCGGTGATCCGACGCGACTATCGGGTCGGCGTGCCGAAGGGCGGCGTCTACGAGGAGCGGCTGAACACCGACGCCGCCATGTACGGCGGCGGCAACGTGGGCAACGCCGGCGAGGTCCATGCCGATGAGATCCCCATGCACGGGCGGCCGTGCTCGGTGGCGCTGACGGTTCCGCCGTTTGCCGCGGTAGTGATCAAGCCAACCGATTAGCCGCAACACCGCCGGGGCTCCCCGCGGGCGATCGACGGTCGCCCGAAAATGCGTGTGTTTCACCGCGTTTTGTCCGACCATAGGCGGTCGGCGACGGCGCTCGACCCGGGATCGAGAACAAAGGCAACCACCAAGCGCCCGATCCGGAGCCGGCGGGGAGGAACGTCATGCACGAGATGGCGCTGTGCGAGAACCTGCTCGGGGTTCTGAGGCGCGAGGCGCAGGCACAGCATTTCACGCGCGTCAAAGTGGTCCGCCTGCAACTCGGCGCCATGTCCTGCGTGTCGCCCGAGGCCCTGGATTTTTGCTTCCAGGCGGCCAGCCGCGGCACGCTGGCCCGACGGCGCCACGCTGGAGATGATCCGCATCCCCGGAAAAGCCTGGTGCATGACGTGTAGCGAGACCGTCGCGGTGGACGAGCGCTACGACCCGTGCCCACAGTGCGCCGGATACGAGCTGCAGGTGGTGGGCGGCGACGAGATGCGGGTCAAGGACCTGGAGGTGGAGTGATGTGCACAGTATGCGGTTGTGGGACTCCGGCGCGCGACCATGACCACGGCCGCGACCACGATCATGATCATCGTCATGATCATGATCACGGGCATGACCACGGTCCACACCACACGCACGCCCAGCATCGCCACGGCGACGGCCCGGCGGTCATCGACTTCGGCGCGTCACCGGCCGGCGTCCATTTGCCGGGCGTGAGCACGGCGCGGGTGGTCCAGGTGGAACAGGACCTTCTGGGCGAGAACGATCGGCTGGCGGCGATCAATCGCGATCGGTTGGCGGCGCGCGGCGTGCTGGCCCTGAACCTGGTCTCCAGCCCCGGATCGGGGAAGACGACGCTGCTGGTCCGCACCATCGAGGACCTCGGCAAGCGCTTCCCCATCGCCGTCGTCGAGGGCGACCAGCAGACCAGCTTCGACGCCGAGCGCATCCACGCCACCCGCGTGCCGGCGGTGCAGATCAACACCGGCAAGGGCTGCCACCTGGACGCCCACATGGTGGGCCATGCCATCGAGGACCTGGACCCGCGGCCGGGCTCGGTCCTGTTCATCGAGAACGTGGGCAACCTCGTCTGTCCTGCCGCCTTCGACCTGGGCGAGGCCCACAAGGTGGTGATGCTGTCGGTGACCGAGGGCGAGGATAAGCCGCTCAAGTACCCGGACATGTTCCACGCCGCTGACGTGATGATGCTGACCAAGGTGGACCTGCTGCCGCACGTGTCGTTCGACGTGGACCGTTGCGTGGAATTCGCCCGGCGGATCAACCCGCGGCTCACCGTGCTGGCCACCTCCACCACCAGCGGCGAGGGGCTGGGGGCTTGGTACGACTGGATCGGCGAACGGCAGCGGATGGTCGCCGCACCGACCACCTCGCCGGTCGTGGCGGCGCGGAGCGGCACCTGAGCATGGCGGAAACGGCCACCGTCGAAGCGCCACTTTCTGCCGCCGACGGTCCCGTCGCGAGCACCGTACCGCTGTCGCGTGCCGTGCCGCCGGTGCTGGCGGTGGGGGCGTTCCTCAAGAACACCGTCTGCTTCGCCGCCGGCCGGGAGGCGCGGGTCTCCCACGACGTAGGCAACCTGGATACGGTGGACGCGGTACGCGCCTTCGACCGCACGGTGGAGGACATGCAGGCTCTCGGCGGTGCGGAGCCTGTCGCCGTAGCCCACGATCTGCACCCGGATTTCCACAGCACCCATGCGGCCGTCGCCCTGGCCGAACGCTTGGGCGTGCCGGCGGTGCCGGTGCAGCATCACCACGCTCACATCGCCGCGGTGATGGCCGAACACGGCACGGACCAGCCCACGCTGGGTCTGGCGCTCGACGGCTTCGGGCTCGGCGAGAACCAGGAGGCGTGGGGCGGGGAGCTGTTGCTGGTGGATGCATCCGGCTATCGCCGCCTCGGCCACCTGCGGCTCCTGGCGCAGCCCGGCGGCGACGTGGCGGCACGGCAGCCGTGGCGGATGGCGGCGGCGGCCCTTCAGGCCTTGGGCCGGGGCGCCGAGATCCCAACGGTTCAACGCCATGCAGGGCGCGTCGGTGGTGGCGCGGATGCTCGAGCGCGGGGTCAACAGTCCGGTCACGTCGAGCTGCGGGCGGTTGTTTGACGCCGCCTGCGGGCTGTTGGGCATCAAGCCGGTGGCGCAGTTCGAGGGCGAGGCGCCCATGGCGCTGGAACAGCTTGTCTCCGCGCCACGCGTCGAGGCCGGCGGCTGGCACATCGATGACGGGGTGCTTGACCTGCTGCCGCTGCTGGAACGGCTCATTGGTGCGGAGCCGGCGGCGGGCGCCGATGTGTTTCACGGCACCCTGGCCGCTGCCCTCGGCGACTGGGTGGACCGCGCCGCCGAGGCTACCGGAGTGCGGCGCGTGGCGCTCGGTGGCGGCTGTTTCTTCAATCGGGTGCTTCGCGCCGGATTGGACGACAAGTTCGGTCAACGCGGAATCGAGGTCATGGCGCCGCGGGCCATGTCACCCGGCGATCCGGCGATCAGCCTGGGGCAGGTGTGGGTGGTGGCGATGACCATGGGTGAGGAGTAGCGACCATGTGTCTGGCGGTGCCGGCGCGGGTAATCGACATCGGCGACGACGGCGTTGGCCGGGCCGAGGTGGCCGGTGTGGTTAAGGAGGTGAGCCTGGCCCTGGTGGACGATGTGGCGGTGGGCGATTTCGTCATCGTTCACGTGGGCTTCGCACTGTCCAAGCTCGATCCGGAGGAAGCGCAGGAAACACTGTCGCTGTTCGCCGAGGCCGGGCTGCTCGAGTCCGAAGTCGTGGAGACCGAAACGCCGTGAGCGCCAACGGGGATGCCGGCGCTGCCACCGTCCGCTATGTGGACGAGTTCCGCGACCGCCATCTCGCCCGTGATCTGGCGGCGGCCATCGCTACCGACGCCCGCCCGGACCGCCAGTACAACCTGATGGAGTTCTGCGGCGGGCATACCCACGCCATCTTCCGATACGGTGTCCAGGATCTGCTGCCAGCCAACGTGAAGATGATCCATGGCCCCGGCTGTCCGGTGTGCGTGCTGCCCATGTCGCGCATCGATGCCGCCGTGCGGCTGGCCCGCGATCACGGCGTCACCTTGTGCACCTACGGCGACATGATGCGGGTACCGGGCCCGGAGCAGATGTCGCTGCTGAAGGCCAAGGCGGCGGGCTGCGACGTTCGGATGGTCTATTCCAGCCTCGATGCGCTGCGCATCGCCCGCGACAACCCGACTCTAACGGTGGTGTTCTTCGCCATCGGGTTCGAAACCACGACGCCGCCGACGGCGGTGGCGATGAAGCAGGCCCAGGCCGAGGGCCTGGGCAATTTCTTCGTCCACTGCAACCACGTGCTGACCCCGGCGGCCATCGCCAACATCCTGGAAAGCCCGGAGGTACGGCAGCTGGGCACGCTGCCGCTGGACGGGTTTATCGGTCCGGCTCACGTCAGCGCGGTGATCGGCACTCGGCCCTTCGAGTTCTTCGCCGAGGAGTATCGCCGGCCGGTGGTGGTCGCTGGGTTCGAGCCGCTGGACGTGATGCAGGCGATCCTGATGTTGGTCCGCCAGCTCAACGACGGCCGCGCCGAGGTGGAGAACGAGTACACGCGCGTCGTCACCCGCGACGGCAACGCCAAGGCCCAGGCGCTAGTGGCCGAAGTGTTCGAGCTGCGGTGCACCTTCGAATGGCGCGGCCTCGGCCAAGTTCCCTACAGCGCTCTCGGGATCAAGGAGGCGTTCGACGATCTGGACGCCGAACGGCGCTTCCCGGTGCCTGAGGCGCGGGTGGCGGACAACAAGGCGTGCGAATGCGGCGCCATCCTGCGCGGCGTCAAGTCACCCACCGATTGCCGCATCTTCGGCACCGTGTGCACGCCGGACAATCCCATCGGCTCGTGCATGGTGTCGTCCGAAGGCGCGTGTGCGGCCTACTACAGCTTCGGCCGCTTCCGCGATCGGCGCCAAGCCGAGGCGACGGCCTGACCATGAGTTCACGGCGACGGCTGGCGACCCGGCCCCTCGACCTCAAGACGGGCCGCGTTGACATGGGACACGGCAGTGGCGGCAGGGCCATGGCGCAGCTCATCGAGGAGCTGTTCGAGGCCGCCTTCGACAATCCCTATCTGGCGCAGCGCAACGACCAGGCCTGTTTCGACGTGCCGGCCGGTCGGCTGGTCATGACCACCGACGGGTTCGTCATCTCGCCGCTGTTCTTTCCCGGCGGCGATATCGGCGCCTTGTCCATCCATGGCACGGTGAACGACATCGCCATGTCGGGCGCCCGGCCGCTGCACATCGCTGCCGGAATGATCCTGGAGGAGGGGCTTCCCCTGTCCGACCTGGCGGCGATCGTGGACTCCATGGCGCGGGCGGCGAAGGAGGCTGGCGTCGCCGTGGTCACCGGGGACACCAAGGCGGTCGAGCGCGGCAAGGGCGACGGCATCTTCATCACCACCACCGGTGTGGGCGTGGTGCCGGAGGGCGTGGACATCTCCGCCGACCGCGCCCGGCCCGGCGATGCGGTGCTTGTCAGCGGCACCCTCGGCGATCATGGCGTGGCGGTGATGTCGAAGCGCGAGGATCTCGGCTTCGAGACCGAGATCCTCTCCGATGCCTGCTCGCTGCATGGCTTGGTGGCGGACATGGTGGCCGCCGTTCCCGGCATTCACGTGCTGCGCGATCCCACCCGAGGGGGGCTGGCTGCGGTGCTCAACGAGATCGCCTGGCAATCAGGCGTCGGCGTCCTGGTCCGCGAGGACGCCATTCCGGTCAAGCCGGCGGTGCGCGGTGCGTGCGAGCTCTTGGGCCTGGACCCGCTCTACGTGCCCAACGAGGGGAAGCTGGTGGCGTTCTGCCCGGCGGCCGATGCCGATCGGTTGCTGGCCACCATGCGCGCCCATCCATTGGGCGGCGAAGCGGCAATCATCGGCACGGTGATCGAAGATCCCGATCATTTCGTACAAATGGAAACGGCGTTCGGCGGTCATCGGATCATCGACTGGCTGGCTGGCGAACCCTTACCTCGCATCTGCTGAAACAGGCCCAACGATGGCTTTCCCAAACCCGTTCTCACCCCAGGAGCTTGATAACGCTTGGGTTGAGTGGATGGGTCGGGGTACAGTATTCGTCTTTTCCCATGGACCGAGGGCGCGGCGATGAAATTGGAAGTTCTCCATCGAGCGCCGCGCAAAGCCACACATTCCCTCCCGCTGGTGTTCGTCCACGGCGCCTATGGCGCGGCGTGGGTCTGGGATGAGCACTTCCTGCCCTATTTCGCCGACAATGGGTACAGCGCCTATGCGTTGAGTCTGCGCGGCCACGGCGACAGCGACGGGCGCAACGGCCTGCCGCAGTTCAGATTGGGCGACTATGTGGACGATCTGGATCGGGTGCTTCGCCGGGTCGGGGGCCGCGCAGTGCTCATCGGCCATTCCATGGGCGGTATGGTGGTGCAGAAAATGCTGCACCGACGGTCCGTTCCCGCGGCGGTGCTTATGGCCTCGGTGCCGCCGCACGGCATCATCGGTTCGTTCTGCGGCATGTCTCTGGGCAATCCCCGTCTGCTGCGGGAGTTGGCGTTGATGCAGGCCGTCGGGCCGCAGACCGTGGACGTGGACGGGCTGCGCCGAGCGTTGTTCTCGGCGGCGGTGCCGGACGAGGTCCTTTTAAGTTATCTGCCGCGGATGCAGCCGGAATCCGCGGCGGTGATCCTCGATCTGCTGGGTCTCGACCTGCCGCCGTCGACGCGGATGCTGGATGTACCGGTGCTGGTTCTGGGTGCGGAGCGCGACGCCTTCGTCCATGAGGGTGGCCTGGAAGCGACGGCGCGCACCTATGGCACGAGGGCGGAGATCTTTCCCGGCATGGCTCACGCGATGATGCTGGAGCCCAACTGGCGGGACGTGGCCGACCGCATCATCGAATGGCTGGCGACGGTCGTGGATACCGACGCCCACCGCAGCGCGTCCTGAGACGGCTCAACTTTCCACGTCGGAAAGAAAAGCTCGCGCCTCGGCTTCGCTTTCGAAGATGTGCGGCGCCACGTCGCGCTCGGCCAGGCTATCGCCCAGCTTCACCCGCATGAAGGCGCTGGTGGTGTAGCGGGTGACGCGCGTGTAGTAGCCGTCTTCCATGTAGCGAACCATCCGCGCATAGGCGTCGAGGACGGCATCGTCGATGCGAAAGGCGTCGTAGTTGACGACCACGCCGACGCGGCGGCCTACCTGACGACACCGTGCCTCCACCGCCTCCTGGATCTCGCGCACGTCGTCCTCGGTGCGCACCGTCATCCCTTCGAAGTTGAGGAACAGGATGTTGCGGTCGGCGTCGTAGACGATGCGATCGTCGAGCGTGCGGACGCCGAGCAGGTCCCTCTCCAGGTCCATGGGCTCGGGCCGGAAGATCCGCGGGTCCATGATCTTGGGCGCGTCGATGACGGGACGGAACGCCATGTGAGCGAGGATGTCGCGATCGATGTCGATGCCCGGCGCCACCTCGGTTAGCTCCAGCCCCTGGTCGGTGCGGCGGAACACGCACCGCTCGGTCACGTAGAGCACCGGCTGCCCCCGTTCGGCGGCAAAGGCGCCGGAGAAGGTGATCTGCTCCACCCGTTCCACGAACTTCCGCGCCCGGCCTTCCTGGACGATCACCAGCCGGCCGTCCTCCACCGCCACCTTCAGCCCGCCGGCGGTGAAGGTGCCGGCGAACACCACCTTGCGGGCATTCTGGCTGATGTTGATGAAGCCCCCGGCGCCGGCCAGCTTCGGCCCGAAGCGGCTGACGTTCAGGTTCCCCTCGGCATCGCATTCGGCGAGGCCCAGGCACGCCATGTCCAGGCCGCCACCGTCATAGAAGTCGAACTGTTCGTTCTGGTTGATCACCGCGTCGGTGTTCACCGCGGCGCCGAAGTTCAGTCCGCTGGCGGGGACGCCGCCGATGACGCCCGGCTCGGCGGTCAGCGTCACGTACTTGAGGATCTGTTCCTCATTGGCCACCGCGGCGACGCCCTCCGGCATGCCGATGCCCAGGTTAACGACACCGTTGGCCGGCAACTCGAACGCCGCGCGGCGGGCGATGAGCTTGCGCTCGTCCAAGTCCATGGGCGGCAGGCTGTCGAGTGGAACGCGGATCTCCGCAGCGAAGGCCGGGTTGTAGTGTACAGCGTAAGTCTGGGCGTGGTTCTCCGGTCGGGCGACGACGATGCAATCCACCAGGACGCCCGGAATGCGTACCTTCCGCGGATGCAGCGAGCCGGCCTCTGCGATGCGTTCCACCTGGGCGATGACGAAGCCACCGGAATTGCGGGCGGCGGTGGCCATTGCCAGGTTGTCGAGGGTTAGCGCCTCCCGCTCCATGGTGATGTTGCCGGCGGGATCGGCGGTGGTGCCGCGGACGAAGGCCACGTTGATGGGGAAGCCGCGATAGAATAGCCATTCATCGCCAGCCAGCTCGATGACCTGGACGATCTCCTCGGTGGTGACGGCATTGATGCGGCCGCCCTCCAGCCTGGGATCAACGAAGGCCCTCAAACCCACCTTGGAGATGGTTCCCGGCTTACCGGCGCCGATGTCGCGATAGAGGTGCGAGATGATGCCCTGGGGGAGGTTGTAGGCCTCGATCCGGTCCTCGCGGGCCAGCTCCCCGATCTTCGGGATCAGCCCCCAGTGGCCGCCGATCACCCGCTTGAGCAGGCCGTCGTGGCCCAGCCGGTTGAGGCCGCGCTCGCCGCCGTCTCCCTGGCCGGCGGCAAACACCAGCGTCAGGTCACGTGGCCCGCCGCTATCGAGAAAGCGGCGCTCCAGGGCGGTCAGCAATTCCTCGGGCGCCCCGTTGCCGACGAAGCCGGTGTTGGCGAGGGTGTCGCCGTCGCGGAGGATCGCTACCGCTTCGTCAGCCGACACCACCTTGTTCTTCAGTGCCCCGGCCACCATCACCTCGTCAGGATAAGGCGCCCCACCGGCCCTACCGCCCGTCCGGTTACTGCCCGTAGGCCTGCCGCGGCAGCCAGGTCACGATGCCGTGCCACAGGAAGACGATCGTCAGGCCGATCAACTGCAGCACGATGAAGGGTGCTACGCCGCGGTAAATGTGACGGACCGTGATCTCCGGCGGCGCCACGCCCTTGAGGTAGAACAGGGCGAAGCCCACCGGCGGGGTCAGGAACGAGGTCTGCAGGGCCACCGCGAACAGCACCGTGAACCACACCAGGTCAAAGCCGAAATTGGCGATCACCGGCGCCACCAGCGGCAGCACGATGAGAATGATCTGGATCCAGTCGAGAACGAAACCTAGCAGGAAGATCACGGCCAACACGCCGATGACGGTACCGTTGGGACCGAGGTCGAGGGCGAGGATCGAGGTCTCAATCAGCTCGTCGCCGCCGAGCCCGCGCAGCACGATGGCGAAGGCGCTGGCGCCCACCAGAATTCCGAAGATGAAAGCGGTGGTGGTGGTGGTCTGCCGCACCACTTCCCGCCACACCCCGAGATTGAGGCGCTTGTTCCACCACGCGAGCATTGTGGCGCCGAATGCGCCGACGCCGGAGGCTTCCGTCGGCGTCGCGACACCGAAGAAGATGGTACCGAGCACGGCCAGGATCAGCAGCGCCGGCGGCACCGCGGCGCGTAACACACCCATCAAAACCTTGGCGTTCAGCGTCGGCGTATCCTCCGGCAATGGGGCGACGGATGGCCGCAGCAACGACACGAGCAGGATGTAGCCGACGTAGAGGCCGCCGAGGGCCAGCCCGGGGAATACGGCGCCGAGGAACAGGTCGCCCACCGACATGGACAGACGGTCCGCCATGATCACCAGCATGATGGACGGCGGGATCAGGATGCCGAGCGTGCCGGCTGAGCAGATGGTGCCGACCGCCAGCTCCTTTTGGTAGTTGTTCTTCAACATGATCGGCAGGCCCAAGAGCGTCAGCAGGACGACCGAGGCGCCAATGATGCCGGTGGACGCCGCCAGCAGGATGCCGATGACCGTGATGGTGACCGCCAGCCCACCCCTGATCCGGCCGAAGAGCTGGGTGAAGCTTTCCATCATCTGCTCGGCGATGCCCGACCGGTCGAGCATCAAGCCCATGAAGATGAACATGGGCAGGGCCACCAGCACCCAGTTCTGCATGGTGTTCCACAGGTCGTTGACGATCAGCGAGACGTAGTTCCAGTCGATGCCGATGAAGGTGTCGAAGTAGGTGTCGCTGATGATGGAGATGGCGGCAAAGATCATGGCGATGCCGCCCAGGGTCCACGCCACCGGAAAGCCGAAGAACAGCAGCACGATGAAGCTGCAGAACATCAGGATGGCCAGGATGTCGTTGATTTCCATGGTGTTTATTCCCGGCCGCGGTTGATATCGGCACCGCCGAACAGCATCGCGGCAGCGCGTGACAGGCGCGACACCGCGGCGATCAGCAGCAGCATGTAGGCGATGAACATCACAGACTTGATCACCCAGCGGTACGGAAGGCCGCCAGGCGCGTCGGAGATCTCATTGACCTGAATCGAATATGAGATGAACGGAGGCGCGTAGATCAGGACGATTGCGATGTAGGGAATGAGAAACAGAAGAATCCCGATGAAGTCGACCCAAGCCTTGAACCTGGGCGAGAAATGTTCGTGGATGATGTCGATGCGGATGTGGCTGTCCGACTGCACGCAGTAGGACAGACCGATCAGGAACCCCACGGCATAGAAATGCCACTGGATCTCTTCGAACGCGATGTAACCCTGGCCCAGCACGTAACGCAGCGTGACGTTGAGCATGATGGTGCCCACCAGCACGACCCACAGCCAGGACACGACGTCGCCGACCCATTTGACCACGCCGTCCAACATTCGTGACAACGCCGTCTCAGGGAGTTCGGTGTGGTGGATCAGCTGGTCCACATCGATGTGCGGTTCAGACGTCGGTTTCTGATCCTGATCGCTCATCGGTCTCTCCAACCGTCCACCACACCGTCATCCTAGGTCGTCTGTTCGGTCTCCGGCCTTACTCGTCGAAGTCGCGAGGCAGGTAGCCGAACTGTTTCCACTTGTTGTAGTCCTTACGGAAGGCCCGCTGCGAAGTCAGGATCTTCTTGAACATGGGATCCTTGGCGGCCTCTTCCTCAAGCACCTGATTGGCCACGGTCTGCAATTCGCGCAACACCGATTCCGGTAGCTTACGCGGCGTGACGCCCTTTTCCGGGAAGGCGGCGATGATCGGGCCCTGGTTGGCCTCGGCCTTGGCCAGGCTGTTGGTTACGCCGGCCATGCACGCCATGTTCAGAATCGCCTGGGTGCTTTCCTCGAGACCGTCCCAGATCCCCTTGTTGATGATCAGGTGCAGCGACGTGAACGTCTGGTGCCAGCCGGGGAAGTAGTTGTTCTTGACGATCTGGTGAAAGCCGAGCTTCTGGTCCACTTCCGGCAGCGAGAACTCGGTGGCGTCGATGGCGCCCTTCTCAAGCGCCTGATAGATCTCGCCACCGGGCAGCATCGTCACCGAGGCGCCGAGCTTCTGGATGACCTTGCCGCCGAGGCCGGCGAACCGGATCTTCAGCCCCTTCAGGTCGTCCAGCGATTTGATCTCGAACGAGAACCATCCGGCCGTCTCGGGGCCGATGATCCCGCACAGGATCGGGTGAATGTTGTGCGGCGCGTACAACTCGGCCGCCAGGTCCTGACCGCCGCCGTAGTACCACCAGGCATTGAATTCCCACGGCTCCATGCCGAACGGCACCGCCGCCAGCAACGGCAGGGAGGGAATCTTGCCCATGTCGTAGCCGATCCAGGTGTAGCCGGCCGGGACCTTCCTGTCCTTCACGGCTTCCATGATCTGCAAGGCCGGCACGCCTTCGCCGCCCTCGATGATCTTGAAGCGGACGTTGCCGCCGCTGGCTTTCTCGACCATGTTGGCGACCCACGGCGCGTTGTCGCCCAGCGCCGGCAGGGTGCTGGGGAAGCCCACCGGCACCCGCCAGCGAACCTTATCCTGTGCCGCGGCCGGTGCTACGGCCGCCCCCAAGACGAAAGCGCCGAGTGCGATCGACGCGACGGTGCTCAAAATTCGGCGTTCTCGCGAACTCTCCCTCATATCCGAACGTCTCCCTTGCTCTCGAACAAAACACCACACGACGCGCCGTAGCGCGCCAACGAACTTGCAGGTTCAGGGGAGGAGTCGCCGCAGCCGACCGGATCGGACTCGATTCCAATACGAGCGGTCACGGATAGTCCCATTTCACAGGGTGATCGTCTCACCGTCTGCCGTTCCCCCCCCAGGCTGCACGGGCACCCGTGCCGCACGTTCTTGCTTCCCGGCCTGGCCTTCTCGTTCACCGGGTCGAAAACCGGCTGGTGCCCGAGCATTCGGCAGATTGGTCAGACCAATTTATCTGTCTGTCCATTCTGCCAGAAACCATAGAAGTCTGTCAACAACGCTGCGAATGCAGCACTTACTTGGTGCTTGCTAAATAAGTAATTTGGTCTGGCTAAATGACCAAGTGCCGTGGACGCGTGCCTTGCTGGTGTGTTAGCGTCGGTTTGGCGCGACCACCACGGCCGGGGCGCCGCGCCACGGAGACAGCGATGAAATTCCAGAGCATCAAGATCCCGCGGGTTTCCGACTTCATCGTCAGCCAGATCGAGGAGATGATCCTCGACGGCGCGTTGAAGCCGGGCGACCGGTTGCCGGCGGAACGCGACCTGTCCCAACAGCTGGACGTTTCTCGGCCATCGCTGCGCGAGGCGCTGGTGATTCTCGAAGCGAAGGGCCTGATCCGGTCGCGCCGAGGCGGCGGGACGTTCGTCTCCGACGCCATCGCCAGCAGCATCACCGACCCCATCATGGCGCTCTTGGAGAAGCGGCCCGAAACGGCATTCGACATTCTGGAACTGCGCTTGGCCCTGGAGGAAACAACGGCCCAGTTGGCCGCGTTCCGGGCCAACGAAACCGACCGAAAGATCCTCCGCCGCCGGTTCGAGGCGCTCGAGTCCACCTACGACCAACCGGACCGCTCGGCCAACGCCGAGGCCGACGTGGCGTTTCACGTGGCCATCGCCGATGCATCCCACAATGTGGCGCTGGTTCACGTCATGCGCAGCCTGTTCACCATTCTGCACACGACGATTCTCGACAACCTCAACCGCATCTACAAGACGCCGGAAGGGCAGGACCTGATCCGGGACCACCACCGGCACATCTTCGACGCGGTGATCTCCGGCGACGCGGATGCCGCCCGCGTGGCGGCGCGGACCCACCTCCAATACGTGAACGAGGCCCTGAAGAGCGGTCTCGACGAGAACGGTGAGGGGCGCGCGCCCGGCGAGTCGTGATCGGTGGCCGCCAACCGGTGGCGACAACTGCACCGTGCTATTCGCCGACGCGCCCGCAGGCACCCGCCGGCGCAGTCCTGCCATCGAACTCGGGCAGCGGGATGTCGGGCGCAAACGTTTTGCCTCCCTTGCCGTCTGTTACGGCCGTTAAAGCCACCATCCGGCTTCTCGTTATCAACAGCAATACTCGCACCGCTCGATGGAAACAACGGGATTTCGCGCACGATGGATTTCCGTCGACTCCTTCCGGGCGATTCCGGCATCCAATGAAGCAGGAACCGCAGTCCCGGCTTGATTTCTCCGTCGTCTGCGGCAGTCTAGGGCCCGACGCTGGTCAGCCTTGGCAGTCGGCCGTGACTGTTGGCGGCGGCGGGCGCATGACGCGGTTCCCCTGTGCGGCGGTTGGTGCCCAGGGGCGAGCATCCGAATGGGGAGCGGAAAGCCGATGTGGGGTCAGCACCCATGAGGCAGGCCCGATGGCTGGCCGGACTGATCCTGGTCCTGGTAGTCGGCGTCGCCGTTGATTCGACTCCGATCACCGCCGCGCGCGCGGACGCTGCCGGAGAGCCCGCCAAGGAGTTCATCGAAGGCTTGGCGGAGCGGGCCATTTCCGCACTGGCCGACCCCGACGTTGGCCGAGAGGAGCGGATCACGCGCTTTCGCGAACTGCTGGATAGCTATTTCGCGGTTCGCACCATTGGCCAGTGGGTTCTCGGGCGGTATTGGCGGCGGGCGTCGCCCGAGGAACGCGACGCCTATCTGGCCCTGTTTGAAGACCTCATCGTCGCCACATATGCCGACCGATTCACCCGCTATTCGGGCGAAACGCTGAAGGTCACCCGAACCCTGGTCAGCGAGGACAGCGGCGACGTGCTGGTGTTCTTGGAGATCATGCGACCGGAGACCAACCAGCCGCTTTCCGTATTGTGGCGGGTTCGCGAGCGGAACGGCGATCTGAAGATCGTCGACGTGATCGTCGAGGGCGTCAGCATGGGACAGACCCAGCGGTCGGAGTTCGGCGCCGTCATTCGACGAAACGGGGGCAAGGTCTCGGCGTTGATCGAGGAGCTTCGACGCCGCCTGGAGGCCGATAGTTGAGCAGTCGGCCGCTGGGCGTGACGACCGGCGGCCGGCAGCAAGACGACGCGCCATCCGTCGAAACCCCGTCCGGCAAGGATACCGCCTACGAGAACTTTCCGGTGGGATCATGGCTACTGCCCGCGCCGCTGCGGCCCTCGGTGGCGGTGTACTACGCCTTCGCGCGGGCCATCGACGACATCTCCGACAATCCCACACTGTCCGCCGCCGACAAGGTTGACCGTCTTGACGGCTTTGCCGACGCGCTGCTCGGCCGCGGCGGCGACGCGCCCGGCTACGAGAAGGCCCACACCATGCGTCGGTGCCTGGACGAACGGGGGATCACGCCGGACCACTGCCTGGACCTGGTCGCCGCCTTCAAGCAGGACGCGACCAAGCTTCGCTACCGCGACTGGGACGATCTCTTGGGCTACTGCATCCTGTCGGCGGCGCCGGTGGGCCGTTTCCTGTTGGACCTGCACGGCGGGTCCCGCCACGGCTACGGCCCTGCCGACGCACTGTGCATGGCGTTGCAGGTGATCAATCATCTGCAGGATTGCCGGGATGACTATCAGGCGCTCGATCGGGTCTACCTGCCGCTGGATTGGATGGCCGCCGAGGGCGCGACGGTGGCCGACTTGGGCCGCGACCGGTGCACGCCGGCGATGCGGGCGGTGATCGACCGCACGCTCGACGCCACCGAGGGCCTGCTTCACGAGGCGCGGCCGCTGCCCGCCGGGCTTGCCAGTCGGCGGCTGGCCATGGAATCGGCGGCCATCCTGGATATCGCCTGGAGCCTCGTCCGCCGGCTGCGCCGCGGCGATCCGCTGGCCACGCGGATTCAGCTCTCGAAGGCGGCCTACGCGTGGTGCTGCATCCGCGGCGCCACCGCCGCACTGTTCCGGTGATCGACCTCTCCGACTCGCTCCCTGGGATCATTGCCGCGGCAGTGGCACTGGCCGCCTGGTGCTGGCTGGCTTTGCTGCACGGCGGCTTCTGGCGGGCCGATGCCCGTCTGGCGGAGTCACCGCCGTCCCTGACGTCTCCGCCGCCCGTGGTGGCGGTCATTCCGGCGCGGAACGAGGCGCTTACCGTCGGCGCGGCGGTCGCCGCGCTGCTGGACCAGGATTATCCGGGGCGGCTGTCGGTGGTGGTGGTGGACGACCGCAGCGATGACGGCACCGCCGCCGCGGTACAGGCAGCGGCCGGCAATCCGCGCATCGACCGGGACCTGCGGGTGGTAAGTGGGGCGCCGCTGCCCGCCGGCTGGAGCGGCAAGCTCTGGGCCGTGCAGCAAGGCGTCGAAGACGCTCGCGCCAGCACTTCGGAAGCGACTTACGTTTTGCTCACCGACGCCGACGTGGTCCATGGACCGGATGTCCTGCGCCGGCTGGTCGCCAAGGCGGAAGGCGAGGCCCTCGATTTGGTCTCATTGATGGTGCTGCTGCGGTGCCGCAGTGGCTGGGAGCGGCTGCTGATCCCCGCGTTCGTGTTCTTCTTCCAGAAGCTCTATCCGTTCCCATGGGTCAACGATCCCGGCCGGCGAACGGCGGCGGCAGCCGGCGGTTGTATCCTGGTCCGGCGCCACGCGCTCGAAGCTGTCGGCGGAGTCGCCGCGGTGCGCGATCGGCTCATCGACGACTGCGCGCTCGCCGAGCTGGTCAAGCGGCACGGGTCGGTCTGGCTCGGCCTCGCCGATGACAGCCGCAGTCTGCGCGCCTATGACGATCTCGGATCGGTGTGGGGGATGGTGACGCGGACGGCGTTCACCCAGCTTCGCCATTCGGCGGCGCTGCTGGCCGGAACCGTGCTCGGCATGACGCTGCTGTATCTGGTGCCGCCGATGGCGGCGGCCTGGGGTGCCGCCACAGGGAACCTCACCGTCGGTGTTCCCGGCGGCGTCGCCTGGCTGCTGATGGCGGCGCTATACCGCCCGACGCTGCGGCTGTACGGTCTGCCGGCCGCGTGGGGCCTGGCGTTGCCCGCGGCGGCGTTTCTGTTCACGCTGATGACGCTGGATTCGGCACGCCGGCACTGGGCCGGCCACGGGCCGGCGTGGAAGGGACGCCACTACGGCGGCCGGCGGGTGACGAGCGGCGGCGGCTGTTGTAACCATACTGTCATGCAGGGGACCCAAGCCGGCATCGCGGTGGACGCCGACGCAGACGATTGCGCCGAGGCCGTTGTCCGACGGTCCGGCACGTCGTTCTATTGGGCCATGCGGGTTCTCGACCCCGAACGGCGCCGGGCCATGTACGCCATCTATGCGTTCTGCCGTGAAGTGGACGACATCGCTGACGACGCCGGGCTGGTGACCGAGAAACGCCGACGACTGGCGGCGTGGCGGCAGGAAATCGAGGCGCTCTTCGAGGGGTGGCCGTCGAGTCTGGTAGCGCGGGCGTTGACAACGTCGGTCCATCGATTCGGCCTCCGCAAGGAGGACTTCGTGGCGATCATCGATGGCATGGAGATGGACGCCGCGGATCGGCTGCGCATCGCCGACGTGGACGAGCTGATGCTCTACTGCGACCGGGTCGCCTGCGCCGTGGGTCGGCTGTCGTCGCGGGTGTTCGGCCTGGACGAGGCGACCGGTGGGCGCCTCGCGGATTCCCTTGGCAAGGCGTTGCAGCTCACCAACATTCTTCGCGATCTCGATGACGATGCGCGCCGCGACCGTTTGTACCTGCCGGCCGATATGCTGGCGGCATCCGGGGCGAATACCGCCGATGGTCCGGATGAGGTTCTGCGCCATCCCGGTGCGCGCGAGGTCTGCCGTCACTTGGCGGACCGGGCGCGGGCCTGCTTCGCCGATGCGGCGGCGGTCTTGGCGCGCTGCGACCGGCGGCAGGTGCGGGCGGCCACCATCATGATGGAAATCTATCGACGTACCCTGCGGCGGCTGATGGAGCGTGGGTGGGATCGGTGGTTGGAGCCGGTGTCGGTACCGCCGCTCGAGAAGTTGTGGGTGGCGGTCCGCTACGGTGTCATTTGAGATCCACGTGATCGGCGCCGGCTTGTCGGGGCTGTCGGCCGCCGTTTGGCTGGCGCGGGCGGGCCGCAGGGTGGTGCTCCACGAGGCCGCCGGTCATGCCGGCGGACGATGCCGATCGTTCCACGACGCGACCCTCGACCGCCGCATCGACAACGGCAACCACCTGGTGCTCAGCGGCAATCGCTCCACCATGGCCTTTCTGGCGGCGGTGGGGGGCAGCGACGGGCTCACCGGGCCGGCACGGGCCGAGTTCCCGTTCGTCGACCTGCAAACCGGCCGCCGCTGGACGGTTCGGCCAAACCGCGGCCCGATCCCGTGGTGGATGCTGGCTCCGGCGAGGCGGGTGCCCGACACCCGAATCGGCGAGTATCTGCGGGCGTTCAGGCTGGCCCGCTGTGGTCCCGCCGACACCGTTTCCGATTGCCTGGGCGGCGGCGGGCCGTTGTTCGACCGCTTTTGGGAACCTTTGGCGGTGGCGGCGTTGAACACCGCGCCGGACGAGGCCGCGGCGTCGCTGCTGTGGCCGGTGGTGCGCGAGACCTTCGGCCGCGGCGAGGCGGCGTGCCGGCCACGGGTGGCGCGGGTGGGCCTCAGCGAGTGCTTCGTGGACCCGGCATTGGAAACCTTGGCCAAGGCCGGCGGCCGGGTCCGGCTCAACAGCCGGGTACGATCGCTGGATTTCGCCGATAATGCCGTGGTCGGGCTCGCGGCTTCCGACGGCGAGGACAACGCATTTGGGCCCGGCGATGCAGTCGTGCTGGCGGTGCCGCCCGTCGCCGCCGCGGCATTGGTGCCGGGACTCGTCGCGCCGTTGGACAGTCGCCCCATCGTCAACGGGCATTTTCGCCTGCCGCCGCCCCACCGGAGCGGGAACGATGTGGGTATCCTCGGCCTATTGGGCGGGTTGTCGCAGTGGATCTTCGTCCGCGAGGACGTGGCCTCGGTGACCATCAGCGCCGCTGACGACGTTGTGGACGAGCCGGCGGAAACCCTGGCGCCGCGCCTGTGGGCCGAGGTGACGCGGGCGTTGGATCTGCCACCGTCGCCGTCGCCGACTCACCGGATCGTGAAGGAACGAAGGGCGACCTTCGCCCAGACGACCGCTCAGGCGGCCCGTCGACCGCCGACGAGGACAGCCTGGCGCAACCTTTTCCTGGCCGGCGATTGGACGGACACCGGATTGCCGGCGACCATCGAAGGCAGCCTTCGATCCGGGTATCGGGCGGCTCGGTGCACACTCGCATATGCGGCAACCTCTTGACATCCGATGCTGTTTGACCGCAACAAACGTCCGGATTTAAGTCATTGATGAGTCTTGCTGGAGGGATCGGTAGCCACGGACGCGCCGGCGGCGCCTGAATGATGAGACCGACCTTCCCCCCAGGTTGCGCTACCGAGGACATCCATGAATCGGACTATGAGCTTGATCGAACGCAGTGCCGCGGCCCACGCCTATGCTGAGGACGCCGCCAGCAGTCGCCTGGACGTCACCATCGACGAGGCGGCGTCTTGGCTGACCGATCACCAGGATGGCGATGGGCACTGGGTGTTCGAGCTCGAGGCCGATGCGACGATCCCCGCCGAGTACGTCATGCTTAACCACTACCTGGATGAGATTGACGACGCGACGGAACAGCGGATCGGTCGGTATCTGCGTCGTATCCAGGGCAAGGACGGCGGCTGGCCGCTGTTTCACGACGGCGATACCGACATCAGCGCGACGGTGAAGGCGTACTATGCGTTGAAGCTGATCGGCGACGACCCCGATGCGCCGCACATGCGCCGCGCCCGCGAGGCGGTGCTGTCGCGCGGCGGTGCGGCGCGCGACAACGTCTTCACCCGCATCGCACTGGCGCTGTTCGGCCAAGTGCCGTGGCGGGCGGTGCCGGTGATGCGCGTCGAGGCCATGCTGTTGCCGCGCTGGGCACCGTTCCATGTGGACAAGGTGTCGTACTGGTCGCGGACCGTGATGGTGCCGTTGTTCGTGCTGGCGGTCTTGAAGCCACGGGCCCGTAACCCGCGCAACGTGGATATCGCCGAACTGTTCGTCACCGACCCGGCGAAGGAACGGCACTATATGGTCAACCCCACCGGTCGTTGGCTGGGGGAGCTGTTCCTGCTCATGGATCGGGTTGCCCATCTGGCGGAGCCGTTCTTTCCTCGCATCCTGGAACGTCGGGGGATCGAGCGTGCGGTGGCGTTCGTCGAGGAACGGATGAACGGCGAGGACGGCCTTGGCGGCATCTTCCCGGCGATGGCCAACACCGTGATGATGCTGGACGCCATGGGCTGTTCCCGGGACGATCCGCGCTATCGCACCGCGCGGCACGCGGTGGACCGGCTGCTGGTGCACAAGAGCGACGAGAGCTATTGCCAACCGTGCCTGTCGCCGGTCTGGGACACGGGGCTCGCGCTCCTCACCCTGCTGGAGGCACAGGAGGGCGGAGAGCAGGGCTTCGATCAGGCCATCGATCGCTCAGCCGCGTGGCTGCGCGAACGGCAGGTCCGGGACGTGGCCGGCGACTGGACCGCCACGCGGCCCGGCTTACGGCCCGGCGGCTGGGCGTTCCAGTACCGCAATGATCACTACCCGGACGTGGATGACACCGCGGTGGTGGTGATGGGGCTGCAGCGCGCAGGTGACGAACCGACGGCGGAAACCATTTCACGTGCGACGGAGTGGATTCTCGGCATGCAGAGCGATGGCGGCGGCTGGGGTGCGTTCGACGCCGACAACGAGCACTACGGCTTGAACAACATCCCGTTCGCCGATCATGGGGCGCTGCTGGACCCGCCGACGGCGGACGTCACCGGCCGCTGCCTCAGCATGCTGGCCCAATTGGGCTATCCGCGTGACCATCCAGCGGTCGAGCAGGGTGTCGCCTACCTGAAGGCGGAGCAGGAGGAAGACGGTTCCTGGTTCGGTCGGTGGGGAACCAACTACGTCTACGGCACTTGGACGGTGCTGTGTGCGCTCAACGCCGTGGGCGAAGACATGAACGCGGCCTACGTCCGTCGCGCGGTGGCGTGGCTGAAGGCCCGGCAGCGTGCCGACGGCGGCTGGGGCGAGGACTGTGCCACCTATTGGCCCGAGCACCGCGACGAAGCCAAGACCAGCACCCCATCGCAAACCGCATGGGCGCTGATGGGGCTGATGGCGGCAGGCGAGGTGGACTCGGATGTCGTCCGCGACGGCGTCGAGTACCTTCTCGATGCGCCGCGGTCAGGCGGCCTGTGGGACGAGACCTACTACAACGCCGTCGGCTTCCCGCGGGTGTTCTTCCTGCGCTACCACGGCTACAGCGCCTATTTCCCGCTGTGGGCGCTGGCGCGCTATCGCAACCTGACGCGCAGCAACGCCCGCCGGCCCCGTTTCGGGATGTGACACCGACCAGCGCCAACGGCGGTCCGGGTGTTGTTTGCGGGCTCGCCGACGAGGCGGCCCTGTTTCGTCGGCACGCCGCTGCCGCGAAAGTGCGATGCGCCGGCGCCGATGCCGCAGTCGCGGGACGGCTGGCCGTCGATCTGATCGCCGAGGGTTGTGCCGGCGTGGTGAGCTTCGGCCTGGCCGGCGGCCTCGACCCCGGCCTTTCCTCCGGGACCCTGATCATCGCCGACGGCGTGGCCGATGCCGCAGGCCATCGCATTGCCACTGATGCGGCGTGGCGGGAGCGGCTGATGGCGGCGCTTGCTGACGCGTTCGGCGGCGGGGCGATCGTGGGAACCGTAGCCGGCGTCGAACGGCCCGTGTTGTCACCGGCGGACAAGGCTGCCTTGCGCGATCGCACCGGCGCCGCGGCGGTGGATCTGGAAAGCGGCAGCATTGCCACCGTCGCTGCCAGTCACGGGGTGCCGTTCGTGGTGATCCGCGCACTGGCCGATGCCGCCGACCGGGTGGTGCCGGCGTGGGCCGCGACATGCATCGGGAAGGAGGGCCGCCCGCGGATTGGTTTTATCCTCGGTGCACTTGCGGCCGACCCGCGGCGGGTTTCGGAGTTGATCGGATTGGCCGGGGACAGTCGCCGCGGCTTGGCCACGCTACGCCGCGCGATCCTTTTCGCCGGGCCCAGCCTCCAGCTTGACGGATAGCTGCTGGACCATGCTGTCGAACTTGAACTCGGCCGGCCGCTGCTTGTCGAGCGGGATATCCGGCGCCATCGGCCCATCGGTGCGTGGGCCCCTGAGGGACACCTGCAGGGCCTTGAGCGGATTCGACAGGGTATCGTTGACGGCGGTCGCCTCGTACCCGCAGTGGACCATGCAATCGGCGCACTTCTCGTAGTTGCCGGTCCCGTAGGAGTCCCATTCGGTCTCGTCCATGAGCTGCTGGAACGTCTCGGCGTAGCCTTCGTTCAGCAGATAACACGGCCGCTGCCAGCCGAAGATGTTGCGGGTGGGGTTGCCCCACGGCGTGCAATGGTAGGTCTGGTTGCCAGCCAGGAAATCCATGAACAGCGACGACTGACTGAACCACCACGGCTTCTTGCTCTGGCGCTTAAAGGTGTCGCGGAACAGCTGCTTGGTCTTGGTGCGATTGAGGAAGTGTTCCTGATCCGGCGCGCGCTCGTAGGCATAGCCCGGCGACACCGTAATGCCTTCCACCTTCAGGTCGTCCATGCAGAAGTCGAAGAACGCCGCCAGCTCTTCGGCGTCCATCTGGTCGAACAGCGTGCAGTTGACGTTGACCCGGAAGCCCATGCTCTTGGCCTTGCGGATGGCCGCCACCGCCCGTTGGAAGGTGCCGGGCTGATTCACCGCGCGGTCGTGGTGCTCCTCCAGACCGTCCAGGTGCACCGAGAACGTGAGGTAGGCCGACGGCGTAAACAGATGCAGCTTCTTTTCCAGCAGCAGGGCGTTGGTGCACAGGTAGACGAACTTCTTGCGGGCGACGATGCCCTCGACGATCTCCTTGATTTCCTTGTGCAGCAGCGGCTCGCCGCCGGGAATGGAGACCACCGGCGCGCCGCACTCATCTACCGCCGTCAGGCAATCCTCGACGCTCAGGCGCTTGTTGAGGATGTGATCCTCGTAGTCGATCTTGCCGCAGCCAGGGCAGGCGAGATTGCAGCGGAACAGCGGCTCCAGCATCAGCACCAACGGATACCGGTCGACGCCACGCAGTCGCTTGCCGACGATGTAGGCGCCCACGCGCGCCTGTTGGATCAACGGTACCGGCATGAGTTCGGTGTCCTAAGCCACATCCGCCGCCGCGGTGGGCGCATCGGCCAACTCGCGCGGCAGCTTGAACTGCATGTTCTCCGCGACGCCGTCCTGCTCCTCCACCACGACCGTGCCGAAATCCCGTAGCCGTTCGATGAGGTCGAGCACCAGGGCCTCAGGCGCGGAGGCGCCGGCGGTGATGCCGATGACGTCGACGCTGTCGAGCCACGCGGGATCGAGCGACCCGGCGTCGTCGATGAGGTGGCTGGGAACGCCCCGTTCGCCACCGATCTCGCGCAGACGGTTCGAATTGGAGCTGTTGCGGGCACCGACCACCAACAACAGATCGACCTTCTCCACCAGTTCGCACACCGCCTGCTGGCGGTTCTGCGTGGCGTAGCAGATGTCCTTCACGTCGGGGCCGACGATGGCCGGGAAGCGGGCCGTCAACGCCTCGATCACCGCACGGGTGTCGTCCACGCTCAATGTGGTCTGGGTGACATATGCCACCTTCTCAGGATCGCGGACCCGCAGGTGGGGAACGTCTTCGGCGGTCGAGACCAGGTGAACGCCACCGGGAATGCGCCCTTGGGTGCCTTCCACCTCCGGATGGCCGGCGTGGCCGATGAGGATGACCTCGCGGCCCTTCAGCGCGTGATTCTGGCCTTCCTTGTGGACCTTCGAAACCAGTGGACAGGTGGCGTCGATCACCGGCAGGTCGCGGGTGCGGGCCTCGTCCTCCACCGACTCGGCGACCCCGTGGGCGCTGAAGATGGTCACCGCGCCCGGCGGAACCTCGTCCAGCTCCTCGACGAATACCGCACCCTTGGCCCTCAGCGATTCGACCACGTGTTTGTTGTGGACGATCTCATGCCGCACGTACACCGGAGGTCCGAAGCGGTCGAGGGCAAGTTCGACGATCTCGATGGCGCGCTCCACGCCGGCGCAGAACCCACGCGGTTGGCCGAGGATAACCCGTATGTGTCGCTCGCTCACGCGTTGCCCCTTCTCGCCGCACCACACGCGCTCATCGTACATCGGCACGCTTCGCTCGCATTCGCAACATAGGGAGTTTGCATGATCAGGAAAAGAGTTGAATGATCACACTTTTTTGAGGGTCATGCGGGTCGGGGCGGCGGTTCCACGCGTCCTCGAACGGTCGTCGCCCGCGGCCGCGAAGCAACGAAACCCGCCGGATCGACCGGTGGCCAAAGGGGGAGGAATGGACCGATGACGACGCTGGTGACCGGCGCCACGGGATTGGTGGGGTCGGCGGTGATGCGGCGGCTTGTCAGCCTCGGGCGTCGGACCCGTGTGTTGATTCGGTCCGGCTCCGACATGGCCAACCTTCAGGGTCTGGACGTGGAGGTGGTTTCCGGCAGCCTGACCGACAACGATTCCCTTTTCAGGGCGGTCGAGGGCTGTGACGCGCTGATCCACGTGGCGGCCGACTATCGCCTGTGGGTGCCCGATCCGGCGCCGATGATGGCGGTGAACGTAGAGGGCACGCGATTGATCATGCGCGCCGCTCTCGAGGCCGGCGTCAAGCGGATCGTCCATACCAGCAGTGTCGCCACGCTGGGACTGACCGACGATGGCACGCCGGCCGACGAAGCCACCTCATCCACTGAGGCCGACATGATCGGTCCCTACAAGCAATCCAAGTTCCTGGCCGAAGAACTGGTGCGGGAGATGGCGGCGGCGGGCCTGCCGGCGGTGATCGTCAATCCGTCGACCCCCATCGGGCCGGGCGATGTGCGGCCGACGCCCACCGGCCGGGTTATTGTCGAGGCGGCAAATGGCCGGATGCCGGCGTACGTGGATACGGGCTTGAACATCGTCCATGTGGACGATGTGGCCGAAGGCCACCTGCTGGCGCTGGAGAAGGGGCGCGTCGGCGAACGCTACATCCTCGGTGGCGAAGACCGCCCGCTGGGGTGGATTTTGGCGGAGATTGCCCGGATCTGCGGCCGCCGGCCGCCGCGGGTGCGCCTGCCGCATGCCGCCGTGCTGCCCATCGCGGCCGGGGCGGAGGCGTGGGCGCGGCTGACCGGGCGTGAACCCTTCGCCACCGTGGACGGCGTACGCATGGCGAAGAAGTGGATGTATTTCTCGTCCGCCAAGGCGCGGGCCGAACTGGGCTACACGTGGCGTCCCGCCTCGGAAGCCCTCGCCGACGCGGTGGCCTGGTTCCGCCAGCGCGGGCTGATTGCCTGAGCGGTCGCCGCCAGCTCCCGCCACATCCGGCCACACCACAACGTTGCATTAACGTGAAACATTGATGAAACTTCGGTGACTGGCCCGCCCGCCCCACGAATGGCAACGGCGGGAACGGAACCGAGGGACCGTGATGAAGGCCGTGATGCTGGCGGCCGGCGTCGGCCGGCGGTTGTATGGCGACCGTGACGATCAGCCTCCGAAGTCGTTGATGTGCTTCAACGGCCGATCGTTGATGTGCAGACACCTGGAGGTGCTGGGAGCACTCGGCGTCGACGAGTTGGTGCTCGTGGTCGGCTATCGCGCGCAGGAGGTGGTGGCGGAGACCCTGGCGGCCGCCGGGCCGGTGCGCGTGCGGACGCGGTTCAATCCGCGGTTCCGCGGCGGCGCCATCCTGTCGTTGTGGACCGCACGCGAGGACCTGCGGGCCGGCGAGCCGACGTTGTTCATGGATGCCGATGTGCTCTACGCGCCGGAGATGCTGGCGCGTCTTGTCAGTGCGCCGGCCGCCGACTGCTTCCTGTTCGACAGCGCGGTGGACGACGATGAGGAACCGGTGAAGTTGTGCCTGCGCGACGGCCACCCGGTGGACATCGGCAAGCAGGTGGAGGGCGTCTTCGACGCGGTCGGCGAATGGCCAGGGCTCCTGAAGTTCTCGTCGCGCATCGCCGCACGCGTCGCCGACGCCCTGGACTCCCTCGTCCAGGCAGGTGAGGTCGTCGGGCCCTACGAGGATGCGTTCCAGGCCGTGCTCCGCTCCGAACCTCCGGGAACCTTCGCTTTCGAGGATATTTCCGGTATTCCATGGATCGAGATCGACTTCCCTGAGGACAGGGAGCGGGCGATCAATTCGGTGCTGCCGCGGATCGACGGATCGGGCAACGCCGACCGGGCGCGCGGCGCGGCCTGAAAGACCGGCGACCGTGCGCCGCCTGGGAGGGGGAGGCGCGGATGCCGGCAGCGAAGAAATCAAAGAGATATTGGGTGGGATTTGATCTCGGCGGCACCAAGATACTGGCCGTGGTGTTCGACGAACGCTTCCGTCCTGTGGCCCGTCAGCGCAAGCGGACCAAGGGTCACGTGGGCGTCAAGGCGGGCCTCAAGCGGATGGGCGAGGTCATCGGCGAGGCGCTGGCCGATGCCGGCATCGGGCCGCACCAGGTGGCGGGCATCGGTGTCGGCTGTCCCGGCCCTTTGGACCTCAACCGCGGCATCATTCTTGAAACGCCCAACCTGGGTTGGCGCAACGCCCGGGTCCGGGAAACCCTGGGCAAGGCTTTCGGCTGCCCGGTGGTCATCGCCAACGACGTGGACGCCGGCGTTTACGGTGAGTATCGCTTCGGGGCCGCGCGCAAGGCGCGGTGCGTGGTCGGGGTGTTTCCTGGCACCGGCATCGGCGGCGGCGGCGTCTATTGTGGCGAGATCCTGCGCGGAAAGTCGTCCTCGTGCATGGAGATCGGCCACATCCCGGTGATGCGGGACGGGCCGCTGTGCGGATGTGGACGGCGCGGCTGCCTGGAGGCGGTGGCGGGCCGGTTGGCCATCTCCGCCTCTGCCGCTGCCGCCGCGTATCGGGGCGATGCGCCCCATCTGCTGCAGGCGGCCGGCACCGACCTCAGCAACATCCGCAGCGGCCCGCTGGCGCAGTCCATCGCCGGCGGTGACGCGGCCGTGGAGTCCATCGTGCGCGGGGCAGCGCGAACCATCGGCTGGGCCATGGCCGGTGTGGTCAACGCCCTGGCGCCGGACGTGGTGCTGCTCGGCGGCGGCTTGGTGGAGGAAATGCCGGACCTGTACGCCGGCGAGATCGGCGACGCGCTGGAGAAACAGGTGATGCCGTCGTTCGCCCACAGCTTCAAGCTGGTCACCGCCAAGCTTGGCGATGACGCATCGGTCACCGGAGCGGCCGCCTGGGCCCAGCAGACCGTCGACGCCGCCGGAGACTGAGTGCCGCGAGGTTGGAGCTACAATTTCGTGGGGTTCGGTGCGTCGCCGTAGACGGCCTTTGGATCGAAGGTCTTCTCGCCTTCCTCGAAGCGAAGCTCTACCGGCCGGTCGGCGGGTGTGGTGCCCACCGGAACCGAGCGGTAGAAGCACGAGCGATAGCCCACATGGCAGCTGGCGTCGCCGGCGATCTTGACTCGCAGCCAGACCGCATCCTGGTCGTCGTCGATGCGCATTTCCACCACCCGCTGCACCAGCCCGCTGGTGGCGCCCTTGTGCCACAGGCACTGCCGGCTGCGGCTCCAGTAGTGGGCCTCACCGGTCTCGATGGTGCGGGCCAGGGCCTCGGCGTTCATGTAGCCGAGCATCAGCGCCTCGCCGCTGTCGGCCTCGGTGGTGACCACCGGGAGCAATCCCTGCTCGTCGAAGCGCGGCGCCAGCTCGGTACCTTCCTCCACCTGCTCGACGTTTACGCGTTTCGCGAGTAAAGCTGAATAAGGATTTGTTTTTATTGTTTTGTCGTCCATTGATCTGATCCCGATCTCATGCGGCCCTTCATCGGGTGATATGTCACACCCGTGGCCGTCAGGCAAGGGACCGGGCGACTTTTTCCTGGCCGCGGCGGCGCCATCCGCCTATACAGTGCGCTTTCAGACTGGCCCCCTTTTGCCGGGCCGACCTTGCGAGCAGTGGAAACGACCGATGGCCGTACCGAGAAAGAAGACGTCTCCCTCCCGGCGGGGCAAGCGCCGCTCACACGATTCGCTGAAGTCGCCGAGCTATGTGGAAGACAAGGCGTCGGGCGAGTATCGTCGCCCCCACCACATCGATCTGGAAACCGGCATGTACCGCGGCCGGCAGGTGATCGAACCCAAGTAACCTGAGGCCGATCGCCTTCGGCCTCACACCCTGAACACGTAATCGCGGCCCGCCTGACGATCGATGTCCGGCGGATAGCTGGCGTGCTTGTCGGCGTAGTACTGATCCATGTGCTGCCCCGCCGAACGACGATTGTACGTGGCGTAGTAGATGCGCCGGATGCTGTCGGTCATGTTCGGTTCCGAGGCGTGCGGGGCGTAGCAGTCGAAGAACACCAGATCGCCGGGCCGGGTCGGGTAGGGCTCGAAGGCCATGCCGGCCATGTCCTCGTCGGTGAGCGGCTCCCACGAGCGGAACAGGCCGCGCTGGTGGTATCCGCGCACCAATTGAAGGCAGCCGTTGGCGATGGTGGCCTCGTCGATGGACACCAGGACGCTGATGAAGAAGTCGGCGTACTTGTCCCAGCCGGCTTGCGAATCCTGATGTGGCTTGAATCCGTCGCCGCCGGGCATCTTGAAGTTGATCTTCTCCTTGAACAGCACCGCGTCCTCGCCCAGAAGCTGGGCCACCGGCACCGCCAGGGCACGGGTCAGGGCGTCGAAGCCCTCGTGGAACGGGGCAATCCGCTCGATCCGACAGATCAGCGACCGGTCCGGCTCGGTCCGGCTCTCCTCGTGGTAGACCCAGTGGCGGCCCGATTCCTCCGGCCACGCGGCGACGTCCTGCGCCCAACGGTCCACACGCGCCAAGTCGTCCGGAGCTAGTCCGCCGGAGACGATCAGAAAACCGTCGTCGTGGAAGGTTTGAATCTGGGTCGGCGTCAGTTCCGGAACGTGGATCATGGGGGCGGGAGCCTATCGTCCTTGGGGTATCGTCATCAGCGAATGACAGTCCGGTGACAGTTTTATGTCAATCCCGTACTGTCCGCGCCGCTGGATGAGAGGAGGCCGACCATTAGCCACGATACCTGGATCCACCGGGCGTCCCGGACCTTGATCGTCAAGCCGCTGATCCCGACGCCGGTGCGGCCCAACCACCTCACGGCGGTGCGTTTGGCCTGCGGTCTGGCCGCGGCGGCGGCATTCGCCGTGGGCGAATCACCGTGGGTCCACGCCGGCGCAGCGCTGTTCGTGGTGTCCATGCTGCTGGATCGGGCGGACGGCGATCTGGCGCGATTGACCGGGCGGACCAGCCGTGGCGGCCATCTGTTCGATCTGGTGGCCGACGCCACCAGCAACGCCCTGGCCTTCGTTGGCATCGGCGTCGGGCTCATGGGCAGTGGGCTGGGCATGTGGGCGCCGGTGCTGGGCGTGGCTGCCGGGGTGGGAATCGCCGTCGTCCTGGTGGCGGTGTTGGGCATCCAGGCGCGCGAGGGCACCGGAGCCGCCGGTTCGCCCACCGCGGCCGGCTTCGACGCCGACGACGCCATGCTGGCGGTCCCAGTGGCGGTTTGGCTCGGCTGGCGGGAGGAGCTGCTGGTGGCGGCGGCCATCGGCGCGCCGGCCTTCGCGCTGCTGTTCCTAGTTCTGCACCTGCGCCGCCGCTAACCGTCGGCGGCCACGGCGCTTGTGACCGCGCCCGCCGATGGCTATAAGCGGGCCGTCCTAGTGTGGCGGATCGGAAGTTCGTACGATTTGTATGGCCGACACCGGGACGAACTTCCGATCCGTTAACCACACTAGAATCAATAAGCTAACTAGTGTCCACTTGAACCCGAAGTTCGAAAAGCGCCGCCCCAAGGAAATGCAACGAACTTCGGGTTCGGGACACTAGCCACCATCGCCGCCGTGATCAACGACTCCCCCATCCATCGCGCCCTTTCATGGTGGGCGGACCAGGTTCGTCGCCGGGCGTGGGCCGTGGTCGGGCTCGCGATGGTTGCCACTGTCGCCTGCGCCGCTTTCGTCGCTTCCTCCGTGCGCATCAACACCGACACCACCGACATGCTGTCGGCCGAGCTGCCGTTCCGTCAGGAGGCCCGGGCGCTCCGGCAGGCGTTCCCGCAGACGTCCGACAATCTGGCGGTGGTGGTGGAGGGGCGCACGGCGGACCTGGCGGAGGACGCGGCCCGTGCGCTGAGCGCGGCGTTTCGTGCCCAACCCGCCGTGTTTGGCGAGATTCTGGATCCGGCTAGCGATCCTTTTTTCCGTCAAAACGGTCTGTTATTCCTCGATCTTGAGAAGTTATATGAGCTTGGCGATCGCCTCGCCGAAGCGCAGCCGTTTCTTGGTGCTTTGTGGCAGGACCGGAGCCTGCGCGGCCTGTTCCTGATGCTGGAGCGATTGGCGGAGGCCAAGCTGGACGGCACCATCGGCCCCGACTTCGCCGTGGCGCCGGTGTTCGACCGCGTGGCGGCGGTTGGCGAGGCTCAGGCGGCGGACCGCTTCGGTTCCCTGTCGTGGCGGGCGCTCATGGAAGGCGACGACGCGGACGGTGAGGCGCGGCAGATCATCGTGCTTCGTCCGCCGCTGGACTTCGCATCGTTGCGGCCTGCCGCGACGGCCATGTCGGCAATCCGGCGCGTGGCGGCCGATCAGGGCCTCGGCGGGGCGACGGGCGTGTCCGTGCGGCTCACCGGCTCGGCGGCGCTGAACCACGAGGAGCTGGCCAGCGTCGAACGCGGACTGGGGATCGCCGGACTGATCTCGCTGACCGCGGTGCTGCTGCTGCTGACCTGCGCGTACCGCTCGTGGCGGCTGGTGGCGGCCACGCTGGTCACGCTCGTTGCCGGACTGATCTGGACGGCGGCCTTCGCCGTTGCCGCGCTGCCCAGCCTCAATCTGCTGTCGGTGGCGTTCGCGGTGTTGTTCATCGGCCTCAGCGTTGACTTCGGCATTCACTACGCCCTGCGCTACGACGAGGCACGGGCCGCTGGGCTGGGCCGCGCCGACGGAATGCGAACGGCGGTGGCCGACGTAGGGGGGCCCCTGGCGTTGACGGCGTTGACCGCCGCCATCGGTTTCTACGCCTTCCTGCCCACCGATTACGTGGGTTTGGCGGAACTCGGGCTGATCGCCGGGACCGGCATGCTGGTGGCTCTTGTCGCCAACATCACGGTGCTACCGGCGCTGCTGAGCCTCGGTGGCGACGGCGGCGTGGGGCGCGCGGCGCGGGTCGCGGGGACCGGTCATGGGCTGGCCTGGATGCAACGCCACGCCCGATCGGTGACCGTGCTCGCGGTGCTGATCGGCATCGCCGCAGTACCGCTGCTGCCGGAGGCCCGGTTCGATTTCGACCCGTTGAATCTGAAGGACCGGCAAACGGAATCCGTGGCCACCCTCCTGCAACTGATCGAGGACGATCCGGGTGACGGCTATGCCGTCGAGGTGCTGGCGCCGTCCCTCGATGCCGCCCGCGCGCTGGCCGGGCGGGTTGCCGACCTGGAACCGGTGGGCGGCACCCGCACCGTGGCCGATTTCGTACCGGCCGACCAGGACGCCAAGCTGGACGTCATCGCCACCCTGGCGCTAATCCTGGAGCCGTCGCTGCTGGCGCCGCGCAAGCCGCCGCCAACCGCCGCCGAGGTCCGGGACGCCTTCGGGTCTCTCGCGGGAGCCCTCGAGCGCCTGGCCGCCACGGATGGCGACGACGCGGTGGCGGCAAGTCGGCTGAGCCGATCCCTGACGCCCGTCGTCCACGGCGGCGACCCGACTGCGCTGGACGACCTCGGCCGGCGACTGCTCGGCGGCTTCGAGGGACGGATCGAGGCGCTCAGGGAGGCCCTGACGGCGGAACCCTTCGGGCTCGACGACCTGCCGGCGAACGTACGCGCCCTGTGGCTGGCCGATGACGGGCGGGCACGGCTGGAAATCCGCTCCGAGGCGCCGGTGCATCGCGACCGGGCGGCGTTGGAGCGGTTCGTGAGTGAGGTGCAGGCGGAGGTGCCGCGCGCCACCGGGACGCCGGTGGTGATCCTCGAGGCGGGCAGGGCGGTGGTGCGGGCCTTCATCGAGGCGGGTTTGGTGGCGGTTGGGTTGATCTCGCTGCTGCTGGTGGTGCTGCTGCGCCGCGTCGATGACGTGCTGCTGGTGTTTGCGCCGCTGGTGCTGGCTGCGGTGCTGACGGTGGCGGCCTCGGCGGCTCTCGGGATGCCGTTCAACTTCGCCAACGTGATCGTGCTGCCGCTGCTGTTCGGTCTCGGAGTCGCCGGTGCGCTGCACATGGTGCTTCGCGATCGCTCCAGCGGATCGGGCCGTTCGGTAATGGCCACCAGCACACCGCGGGCGGTGGTGTTCAGCGCGCTGACCACCATCGGGTCGTTCGCCAGCCTGGGCCTGTCCAGCCATCCGGGCACCGCCAGCATGGGCAAACTGCTGGCCGTCGCCATCTTCCTGACCATGGTCTGTACGCTGTGCGTGCTGCCCGCGCTGATGACCCTGGCTGCGCGCCGCAATCGTCAGGACGCGAGATGATCGCCCCTGGTTATTCGGCCAGCAGCGCGTCGGCCTTGGCGTTGAGTTCGGCCGTCAAGCCGGGAGGACCGGCGCGGCGGAGGATCGATCCGTACTCCGATCGCCGCACCGCCAGTTCGCTGATGGTGCCGTCGAGGATGATATTGACGATCCGCCATTGGTCGTTCCGCCGGTCGAGCACGTAGGTGATGGGCACCGGTTCGTCGCCGGGGCTGACGATGCGGGTGTCCACCAGCCGGCTGTCGCCGGGCCCGGCGCGTTCACCCACGATTTCGAAGACTTGACCGGAGAAACGGTTGAACCGCGACGCATAGGTGCTGACACTCAGCCGCGAAAAGGCGTCGGCAAGCGCTTGCCGCTGCGGTGCGTCGGCCCGGGCCCAGTGCGAGCCGGAGGCGATGCGGATCATCCGCGGCAGGTCGAAGGATTCGCGGATGGTCGTTTCCAGGGCCTGATAGCGGCCGCGAATGCCCAGTGCTTCGCCGCCCTTCATCGATCCGATCAGGGCGCCGTGTAGATGGTCCACGACCTCACGTGGTGTCGACGTCGCCGTACCCGTCGCCGCAAGCAGGGGGTGCGGCATCGCCAGTCCCGCCGAAAGGGCGACGACGGCGAAGAGCACGGCCCTGCGGTGCCACTTGGCGGTCAATTCGTTGTGTCTCCCGCAAGGACCAAGGAGTCCGCCTTGCCGTTCAAGGTGTCAATGAGGCCCTCGACGCCGCGGTCGCGTAGGATCGCGTGGTACTCCGACTGGCGGACGTTGAGTTCGCTGATCCCGCCATCGACGACAACGTCAATCAACCACCAACGGTCGCCGAACTGCTTGGCAACGTAGGTCATTTCCACCGGCGACCCGTCGGCCTTGACCAGGTGGGTCTGCACGAGGGTCGTGCCCTGGCTTCCGGGCTGCGTGCCGATGGCCTCGAAACGTCGCCACGGTGCTGGTGCTCATGCGCTGGAACGCCGCGACCAGCCGCTCCCGCTGCTCCTCGGTCGCCCGCTCCCAATGGCCGCCGACCGCAATCCGTGTCATCAGCGGCAGGTGAAAGGCATCCACCAGCGTCGGCTCCAGTCGCTCATACCGCTCGGCCACGTCCATCGTCGCGGCACCCTTCATTACGGCGATCAAGTCGTCCTGCAGGCCGCTCACCAGGACCGCCGGATCGTCGACCTGATCCGCCGCAGCCGCGCCGCCGGAGACCACCAGGACGGTGAGTACCGCGGCTGCCACGCCTTTTCGAAGCGCCCGCATCGTTGTTACTGTCATTCGCCTCACTGAAATCCGTGTCACCGAAAACCGCTCCCCCGCAGCGCCTCGTCCGTCGAATCCATCGGGCAAGGTAGGTTGGGGCCGCTCCGTTGGCAACTGGGCGACGTTCACAAGGCGGTTAACCGGCAGTCGGCTTGATGGTCCCGCAGTGTGCTGTAGCGATGGCCCTGCCACGGCGAAGGCGGGGCAAAGGTACGCTGAACGATTGCACCGGCGCGCCCAATCCCCTAAACATGTCAAACAGGTACGTGTTGAGGGCGCGTACACTGGAGTGGTGTCAGGCGTTGCGAGTTGACCGAGGCGCCGATCTCCAGTTTCCGCAGTGAACGAAAGCGTCGTAATCGCCATCGTGGTGACGAGTTAGGCCGAAGAGAGACCCCGCCGGAAAAATCGAGCCATTTGAAGAGCGCGATGCAAACGGGGCGGCCGCAGGCAACGAATCAATGAAAGGAACAGGTCGGGTGATGGGTCGAGACGGAAGAAGCGTACTCACCGCCTTGGCGTTGGGTGTGCTGGTGGCGATGAGCGGCGGCCAGGCGACGGCAGAGGAGCCGACGCAGCGGGTCAGGGACCCCGCGGATGCGTTCCTTGGGTACCCCACACAGGTCCAGTTGGCGCAAGCCGACGCCATGCAGGATGACGTGGACGATGACGTCAACGATCCGCTGGAGCCGGTCAATCGCCTGATCTTCGGCTTCAATCAGGCCGTCGAGGTCATGCTGCTTCGGCCCCTGGCCACCGCCTACACGGCGTTCTTGCCGCTGCCGGTGCGCGAAGCGATCGGTAACGCACTGCACAACCTTCGGACCCCGGTGATCCTCGCCAACGACATCCTGCAAGGCGAACCTGACCGCGCCTGGACAACGACGCAGCGCTTTCTGGTGAACAGCACCCTTGGCGTTGGGGGACTGTCGGACCCGGCCAGTGAGATGGGCCTGCCGAAGCACAGCGAGGACTTCGGTCAGACGCTCGCGGTGTGGGGTGTTGGCGAGATCGTCTATCTGGTGCTGCCGATCCTCGGGCCTTCCAACCCGCGCGATGCTGTGGGCCAGCTATTGGTGGATTCGTACTTCGATCCCTTGGCGCTCTATCTGAACAACACGGACCGCGAGGAAGTGGTGTACGCGCTGGCTGCTGCCCGGGGAGTCCATGCCTACTCCAACGTCATGGACGAGCTGGCGCAGTTGAAGAAGACCTCGGTGGACTACTACGCGGCCATTCGCAGCCTGTACCGCCAGAATCGTCGGAGCGAGATCGCCAACGGTGAGGTGGAACTGGATTTGCCGCAGATCCCGGACATCACGGAACGGCCGGGCTACGGGCCGTGGGTGTCGAACGATCACCACCTCGCGTGCGAGCCGGTCGTCACCGTCGCGGAACTACCGTTCTAGGGCCTGTTGACGTCGCGGCGGCTGTCCACCGGAGCCGCTGCACCTAAGACCCTTGACATTTGTCGGGTATTTGATTAACTTTGGGACAACGCGCGGGTGGCCGTGGACGGCATTCGTGTGTTTAGCGGGTCCGACCGTGTGGTGGATCCAGGATTGGCGTATTGCTTCACAGTTAAGGATATGGCCCGATGAAGCCTCGCTGTTTGCCTCTCATCCACGTTTGATCGCGGACGCCGGCCGGGGTCGGCCAACCGCGTTCGCTTCGTTTCGGGTTGAGCCGCCACCGGCTGCGATGCACGGGGGCAAGGCCAACGAGGGAGATGCCTGTCATGAGTACGTTGTCATTGCCGATGGTCCCCAGAGACGGAGGACTGGCCCAGTATTTCCGCGAGATCTGGACGTTCCCCTTGCTGACCAGCGAGGAGGAATTCGTTCTCGCCACGCGCTGGCGCGAAGACGGTGACGTGGACGCGGCGCACAAGCTGGTTACCAGCCACCTGCGGCTGGTGGCGAAGATCGCCATGCGCTACCGGGGCTATGGGCTGCCGGTGGAGGACTTGGTGGCCGAAGGCAACGTGGGCCTGATGAAGGCGGTGAAGAAGTTCGAACCGGAACGCGGTTTCCGGCTCTCCACTTACGCCATGTGGTGGATTCGTGCGGCGATCACGGAATACGTCCTCCGCTCGTGGTCGATGGTGAAGATGGGCACGCTGGCCGCGCAGAAGAAGCTGTTCTTCAGCCTGCGCCGGACCAAGGCCGCTCTGGACATCGCAGATTCCGGCGAACTGGAGCCGGACCAGGTGGAGTCGCTGACGGAAGCACTAGGCGTTCCCGAAGATGACGTGATCGACATGAACCGGCGGCTGGCGGCGCGAAACGTATCGCTCAACGCGCCGGTGGGGCGCGATGACAGCGACGGCGCGGAGTTCCAGGACATCCTGGTCGATGACGGACCGTCGCCGGAAACGCTGACGGCGGACCAGGAGGAGGCGGACTATCGCGGCGGCCTCCTGCGCCAAGCGATGGCTGAGCTGCCGGAGCGCGAGCGTCACATCCTCACCGAGCGGCGGCTCAAGGACGAGCCGTCGACACTGGAGGAACTGGGCACCGTTTATGGGATCAGTCGCGAACGAGTGCGGCAGCTCGAGGTGCGTGCGTTCGACAAGGTCCAGAAGGCGGTCACCGGCCTAGCTGCTGATGCTGCCGCCGCGGCGGCGACGGCGACGGTCGCGGACTGACCTGTGGCAGCCTGCTAGTGTGGTGGATCGGAAGTTCGTACGATTTGTATGGCCGCCACCGGGACGAACTTCCGATCCGTTAACCACACGAGAATCAATAAGTTATCTAGTGTCCACTTGAACCCGAAGTTCGAAAAGCGTCGCCCCAAAAATGCATCGAACTTCGGGGTCGGGACACTGGCGCACGGACCCATTCGAGTGATTCAGTCGAATGGGTCAGATGTGCTCTCGAACCAATGACGTGCGTGCAGCTACGGTGCATTCGTTGAGTGCACCGCCGCAGCGCGGCCGTCGCCGGCGACCACGGGGCATGTCTCTCCGTAACCCGGGACGGCGCCGTTGATCGTGCTGTTTACCGATTTTGGGCTCGCCGGTCCCTACGTCGGGCAGATGAAGGCGGTATTGCGCCGCGAGGCGCCACAGGTGGACGTGATCGACTTGTTCGCCGATGCCCCGGCCCACGATCCCAAGGCCGCGGCCTACTTGCTCTCCGCCTACGCCACCGAGTTTCCCGCCGATACGGTGTTCCTGTGCGTGGTGGACCCCGGCGTTGGTGGCGTTCGTCGGCCGGCGGTGGTGCAGGCCGACGGGCGCTGGTACGTGGGCCCGGATAACGGCCTGTTCGAAATGGTAATCCGCCGCGCCGAGGGACCGGCGCGCTGGTGGCACATCACCTGGCGGCCGCCGCGGCTGTCGGCGACCTTTCACGGGCGGGACCTGTTCGCGCCGGTAGCGGCGCAGATCGCGCGCAATCAGGCGCCGTCGGGTCGCGAGCACCCCATCGACGACATCCGGCGTCGCGACTGGCCGGACGATCTCGCCGCGGTGGTGTACGTGGACGCCTTCGGCAATGCCATGACCGGGGTGCGCGCTGCCACCGTCGCTGCCGACGCCGTCGTTCGGGTTGGCGGGCGGACGCTGGCTCGGGCTGTGACCTTCGAGGACGTGGGGCCGGGCGAAGCCATGTGGTACGAGAACGCCAACGGCCTGTTGGAGATTACCGTTAACCGCGGCCGCGCCGACACGGTGCTTGGGCTCCGGCCGGGATCGCCGGTGGATATCGTCACCGGGTAGCGGCTGTGGCGGCCGGCCAAGGGTTCCTTGACCAAGGCTGCGGAATGTTCGAAAACCGAGCGAGCAGGCTGCTGAACAACCCTGAAGAGGCTGCGAAACATGGACAATGGCCGACGACCAGGAGGGGGGCGCGTCGTGATGCCGGGCGCATCACCAGCGGTACCCGACGCGGTCATTCGGCCATTGTCCTGTTTCCCCGAGGGGTTGCCGTCCGGCCATCCGTCTGGTTCGTCGCCTCGGCTCGACGATGCGCCCAGCATCGCCATCGCCGCGGCTCCTGCCATGCGGACGGCCGGACCGGCAACGCAGTCCTTCCAGGGTTGTTC
>Ga0209363_1000031_pt1 | contig 67265 bp, 70 predicted proteins | sample WorMetexBAHAMAS3_FD_187385 | JGI IMG/M metagenome (GOLD analysis project Ga0209363, IMG submission 187385) | Marine gutless worms symbiont microbial communities from Max Planck institute for Marine Microbiology, Germany - Inanidrilus exumae... | ecosystem: Host-associated > Annelida > Digestive... | reverse complement strand
AGGGCCAATTGCTTTCGGTCTTGGCCGTATCGGAATGCCATATCGTTCTCCTTGATTTTACAACCTATATATCACCTATCGATACGGTTATTCAGTAGTAATTGGTACATAATTATGACACAGTCTGCTCCGCCGGCATGACGGAAGAAACACCCCGACCCCTGAATTATAAGTTAGCATAAGGTCATTTAAATTGATTAATAAGTATTCTAAACAGATGATATGCATAATTTTCTGTATTGAACAAAACTAAAGCAGCTGACGCAAAAAGCAGCGCGGATGGTTATCGGCGATAGAAGTATATTATGAAATACTCGAAATACCATGCCATAGGCAATGACTACATCGTAATTCGCCCGACAGAGATTCAAGGTGAGTTGAATCCCGATGTCATCCGCATGATCTGCCATAGGAACTACGGTGTAGGGTCAGACGGGATCCTTCTTGGTCCTTTGGACAGCAAATCATGCGATTTCGGGCTCAGAATCCTAAATCCTGACGGAAGTGAGGCGGAAAAAAGTGGAAATGGCCTTCGCATCTTCGCGCGGTTTCTCTGGGACCAGCGCCTTGTTGGTACCCAACGCTTCACTGTTGAGACGCTCGGAGGCGCCGTGTCATGCGAGGTCAGCGGCGATGGCAGCAGCGTGGAAGTCGAGATGGGTGAAGTATGTTTTGATAGCAGCAAGATTCCGGTCGCGGGCGAACCGCGTGATGTTCTGAACGAAGAGATTGAGATCGATGGTGAGATCTTGAGGTTCTGCGCCGCTACTGTAGGCAACCCGCACTGCGTCGTCCTTTCAGACGATCCAACCCCGGAAGAGGCACGCCGGTTTGGCCCTCTACTAGAACTCGATCCTCTCTTCCCAAATCGTACCAATGTCCAGTTCATGAAGGTGGTGGATCGCAGCAACATACAGATCGAGATTTGGGAACGCGGAGCCGGATACACTCTCGAATCCGGCAGCAGCAGCACGGCTGCCGCTGCTGTTGCCCATAATCTTGGGCTCTGCGATCAAGATATCCTTGTTCACATGCCCGGCGGAGAAATCCGTATCCAATTCAGCAACGGATTCTTTGCCATCATGACCGGCCCTGTGACAAAGATATGCGATGGCGTAATGGCAGACGAGATGTTCAAGGAGAGCTTCTAACAAGCCGGATGCAGGCGACGACGTACAGCCCCGCCTTATCCGCAACGTTTAGCCGTACTACACGACCATATGCTATTATGGCAAACACCATGAGCAAAATTTTATCAACGTTAAAAAAACTCAGAGTTCCTTTAATAATTTTTCTTTCATTCTGGGCAATTGCCGTTTTTGTATGGAAAACAAATGGAAATATATTTTATTTATTCAATTTTGGTTACATTGGGACTGCCGTCGGTATCGGGATTGGGCTGTATGTGTTACTTCCAAGAAAATCGAAACCGTCAGGGAGGCGCTTTGCCCAACTACTAATTGGAATTTATATGTTTGTATTTCTAGGGATTATCAAACTTGAAAACATGCAACTTGAAGGTTTCTTTTTTTATCTGCTGTCCGGATATTTTGCCGGTTCCGTTATTCATTATTTAGTAGCCAAAATCCTAGGTCCGATTCTATTTGGAAGAGGTTTTTGTGGTTGGGCATGCTGGACCGCAATGGCGATTGATTTTTTACCATACAAAAGGAACAAAACGGGTAGATTAACTGAAAAATGGGAGCTATTGAGAGTTCTCCATTTTGGGTTCAGCCTTTTATTAGTTTTCCTGTTCTGGTTCGTTTATCAATATCGTCCCATCCCAATGAGCAAATCAGAGCTGGCATGGCTCGTTGCTGGTAATACATTTTATTTTTCTTCTGCATTTATTCTTGCTTTTATGCTTAAGGATAATAGGGCTTTTTGTAAATATCTTTGCCCAATAACTGTTATATTAAAAATTACATCAAGGTTTTCTTTTCTTAAAATTGAGGGGAACAAGGAGAAATGCACAGAGTGCGGTGCGTGTAACAAGGCTTGCCCGATGGACATCAATATCATGGAGTACGTAAACAATGGTGAGAGGGTACTCTCCACCGAATGCATTTTTTGTTTGACTTGCACAACAGTATGCCCGGAAGCGATACTTGATGATACTTTCAAAATGGACATTGGCGGAATAGAATATATACAACGGATTGAAATCGCGCAACCTATCGATCAAGGGGGCTGGATTTGATGCGCGGGTTTTGCAAAACGGTATTAAACGCATGAATTTTGTCTTGATGACGCAATTCTAAGATATTTGTGGCCCAGCCCCTTTGCTCAACCGTCACGTTTTTTGCATAACACGGTTTTTAACATTAACCAATTTTGCGAGGCTATGTATGTCAAAGAAAAAAGTACTCATTTGCGATGATCAACAAAGATTCCTTGATTCATTTTGTGAGAGGCATAAGGATTATTATGAAATCATCACTGTACTTGATTCCAGAAATCTTATGCGAGCTATCGATGGCCAAGACGGGCTGCCGGATATAGTCTTATTGGATCTGTACTTTCCTTATGATAATAATCCTGATTCTTATCAAAAAATTCAGGAAGCAGAAGAAGCTCTGGCCAAATTGGATATCCAAATAGCCGAAACAAAAAAAGCTGTGATAGATGCTTGGGAACCGCGAGGGCTAGAACTATTAAGCATGATACGAGACAAATATCCTGCATCTATTCTTCCTGTTGTTATATTTACTCAAAAAGGCCTACTTTTATTAGATGATGATCAGATCAGGAAGGTGGAAGAAAAGAACGGGCATTGGCTTTTGAAGGGGCAACTGAGCCCTCTTACTGAAGAAGTCAGAATAAATCGCATTATAGCATATGAAGCGCCCACCAAAATACCAAATAAAGTTTTTATTGGTCATGGAAGGAGTCAATTGTGGCGAGAACTAAAGGACTACCTACATGAACGCTTAGGTTTGGAATGGGACGAGTTTGATAGAGAGCCTGTAGCGGGAATTACTACTTCCGAACGATTATCAAGCATGGTGAAAGCCTCATCTTTTGCTTTTCTAATCATGACCGGAGAGGATGAGCATGCCGATTCATCAATGCACGCAAGAGAAAATGTGATTCATGAAATAGGACTTTTTCAGGGGCGATTGGGACAGAGGAGGGCAATTGTTCTATTAGAAGAAGGGTGCCATGAATTCTCAAATATTACAGGCCTATCTCAGCTAAGATTTCCAAAAAACAATATATCGGCCATTTTTGAAGAAATAAGAAAAGTACTAGAAAGAGAATGTATTTTGCAAACATAAAATCTTTGTCCAGCAGGCTCAGAGGGTGAATAACGCAGAAAGAAGAAAGGGCCCTCATTATGAACGTCCCGGCCGGATCATGAGGTGCAATTTCAGAGTGATGAATTTAGAATCGAAACACCGTCGGCGCAAGGACAAGGGTAATGACAGCCACAATGAGCGTCATGCCCATTCCGATCAAGGCAAAATCCACGGCCGAGTACCGCCCCGGCCCCCAGACCATGAGGTTGGTTTGATATCCGGTTCGGATAAGTTCGAAATTCTGTGCCCCACCAGTTTACTCTGCCTGGAAACCACCGCTTTGACGAGTTGATGGGTATGTCTGGGACTGTCCATGGGCAGTTGACGCATGTGCGGTATCAGACCATTGGTCCGCCAGAGCTCAATCATCGTGATCGAACTTGCAGAAAAGGACAGCAGATCTCCGGCCCTGAGAATCTTTTTTCCGAGATTCTCTCGTATCCGGCCACCTTGACGCCGAATCGAAAGTAACTCTACTCCGGTTAGTTGGGTAAGATCACATCTGTACAGGGAGCGATAATAATTCGATTATCCATTTCTTTATGGGCTTTTTGATTAAAATTCCATATTGGTATCATAGCCGATGATTCGGAATTGAAACGATGGTATCATGGAATCGGATTTGTCGACGGCGAAACCAGGGAATTTAAACATCTGCTTTTTCCAGTTACCTTTATGCTGTTTAAGGTCTGAGACTGCAGAATGGAATGGGATGGTGTCGGCGATATCATCTGACAGATATTCATTCTAACTTTTTTTTAGAATAATAAGGCGATGATGAGTGATCACTTTCGAAAACTTGAGAACATGTATCACGCTGCTCCGGTGAACGCCTATTATAAGCCGAAACTGACTGTTTCCAGGGGGCGGGCGGAAATCGTCATGGATGTGAATCCTGATTTTTTTCACGCCGCCAATGCGTTGCATGGATCCGTGTACTTCAAGGCTCTGGACGATGCGGCGTTTTTCGCCGTTAATTCTTTGGTCAAAGACAAGTTCGTTGTCACAGTGTCGTTCAACATCTTTCTCTTGCGTCCAGTCACCGAAGGTACCCTTCGGGCGGAGGGATACGTCACGAGCCGATCCAGGACTCTGTTTATCGCAGACTCGGTTTTATACCTTGATAAAGACAAGCAAGCCGCCAGGGGTAGTGGCAGTTTCATGCGCAGCGGAATTCAACTGTCGGAAGTTGAGTCCTATAAGTGACACCTCCAGCCAGGTGTTCAGCTCGTCATAAAAACGCTCATGCTGCTTGAATGGCAAACAGAAAAATGGCGGAATCCTACAGTTGCAATGGTCGATGGGTTTTTTTCTCAAGTGGGGCGTGTCAGACCCTTCAATTAACTTGGGCCAGAATTGCAGACATGTTTCCCGATGAACCGGCGATGCATGAATTATCCGGTGCGTTTAAATCCATATCCCGATACCCAACGGGGGTAAGTGCGGTAGGGATAGATGATGAATTTCTAGATGAACCGTTTCGGTGCGGGGATGTTAAGAAAGCTTGGCTAAAGGTCATGAACATATTGATCAACGACCTTGAAGCCAATGGCTCCATCATGAAAGAAATGGATATGAACTGGGATGATGATCTGCGGCGAAGTTGGCTGGAACGACTGAGCCTCATGAGAGAAAGTCTGGAATGTCAGTTCCGAATCTGAGCAACGCATAGAACGAGAGTCCCGTCATATTCTCTTAAAGCATGGCCTGATGAAGTAGGAGATGCCACCATGCTGACCGGAATCCACTTTCTGCTAACATATACGTGCAATTTCGAGTGTGATCATTGCTTCTTGTATTGCACCCCGAGGTCCCAGGGCACGTTCACCATCGGACAGGTGACCACAGTGCTGGAAGAAGCGGAGAAAATCGGTACGGTGGATTGGATATTCTATGAAGGCGGCGAGCCTTTCCTGTTCTTTCCATTGTTGCAGGAGAGTATCCGACGTGCTGCTGCCAAAGGTTTCAAGGTGGGTGTTGTGACAAACGCCTACGGTGCGATATCGGAAGAGGATGCGGAATTATGGCTGAGACCTCTGTCAACGGCCGGATTAAAGTATCTCAGTATCAGCAATGACACCTTCCATTACGGCGATATGCCGAACAATCCGGCAACCGTTGCCCATTCCGTAGCTCAGAGGTTGGGTATCGACACCTCGTCCATCAGTATAGAGCCGCCCAAAGTTATCGAACCCGACTCAGGCAAGGGGGACAAGGGGCAGCCGGTGGTGGGTGGTGGCGCGATGTTTAGAGGTCGGGCGGTGGACAAGCTGACGCAGGGCCTTCCGCACAGACCCTGGAAGGAGTTGTGCACATGCCCTTACGAGGAACTGGAATCTCCCTCCAGGGTCCACCTCGATTCACACGGGAATGTTCACATTTGTCAGGGGATCAGCATGGGCAACATGTGGAAAATCCCCTTGTCCAAACTCATTGCCCAGTATCGCCCTGCCGAGCACCCTATTTGTGGACCGCTTCTTCGGGGCGGCCCTGCGGAACTGGCAAAGGAATTGGGTGTGGCGCCTGAAGCAGGATACGTCGATGAATGCCATATGTGCTATTTGATACGAAAGGCCATGATCGACAGGTTCCCGGAACACATCGCTCCCGGTAAAGTGTATGGGATGGAAAAATAGGAGTCCCCTATGAGTAAGCCAGTAAAACAGAAATTCAAAGGCGGGAATAATATTGCGATGAAGCTGCCGCGGCATTTGTTCGAGCAGACGGTGGCATTTTACAGGGATATGCTCGGGCTGCCCATTGTTAAGCAAACCGAGGAAAGCGTCGCAGTTGAATTCGGGACGCAAATCCTGTGGTTGGATCGGGTGAATCGTATGAGCCGGCCGGAAATCTGGTTGGAGATTGTAACGGAAGATGTTCAGGCTGCCGCGGATTATTTCAACAATGAAGGTGTTGAGCGAAGAGACGAGGTGGAACGGTTGCCGGAAGGATTCAACGGCTTTTGGATCGCCAACCCTGCGGATGTCATTCACCTTGTTGCCCGACAAACAGAATCCGAATAAAACCGAATGTCATTTACAATATCAAAAATGTCCAATCTCAAGGATGAAGCGGGAACCCGTCGGTTAAACAGACTGAAAGTCTTGGTGGTTACATGTCTTGTCTTCGCTAATTTATCTATTCCAAAAATCAATGCCATCGCTCAAGGGAATGAAGTTGAATCGAAATTTATCGCAGCAGGGCTCATCGACGTCCAAAAGATCAACAATACGATTCAAGTCGATCTGGTGAATTCCGATCCCGCGAAAAACTATTTCCGGAAAAACTTTTACAATGGTTTAAGCGCGGCTTATCTGCAAAAGGAGGTGGCACTTAAGCTTTCAAAAGCCCAGGATATCTTAAAGGCAAAACGTAAAGACTACTCTTTGCTCATCATGGATGCGGCTCGACCCAGAAGCGTCTCGCGGTTGATGTATGAACAAATGAAAGGGACTAAATTCGAAAAATTCGTTGCAAACCCCGATAAAGGATCCATGCATAATTACGGAATCGCCGTGGACATTACCATTGTAGATGAAACAGGCCAGGAGCTGGACATGGGATTTAGTCCGTTCCGAAAAGGTAGTCTTGAATTGTATTGGCTCTAGCAAAAAAGAAAGCCGGAGTTAAACTTACCGATGAGCAGAAGAAGAACCGCCAACTGCTGGCAGACACGATGATCGGTGCCGGTTTTATTCCGCTAAGCTTTGAATGGTGGCATTTTAACGGCATGCCGAAGGCTGAAGCACGTAGCCGATTCAGAATAATCGAATAACAGTTATTGTGTTCCCGCTCATCTTCTGATTTTTTAAGAACCGCGATGCCATGATAAACAGACTCAACAGGACAATGATTATGCTAATCGTCACCGTGCTGATGGCAGGTGTAGGCAATAATGCTTTCGGCGATCAGAAAAAACGTCCGGGCGAGCTGGCCGAATGCGATCCGATTCTCATCGATCGTTTGCTCTCGGTGATGGAAAACGAGATCATTCCCCTTACCCGCAAGGGTGTCAAAAAAGGCAATAAGGTATTCGGGGCCGCCATGCTCAAAAAGTCCGACCTGTCCACTATCATCGTAGGAACCAACCACGAAACCGAGAACCCCCTCTGGCATGGCGAGGTGTATACCATCAAACAATATTACGAGATGGTTAACAGGGATGAATCAAAACGGGTGGACCCCAAGAACGTCATTTTCTTTGCGACCCACGAACCCTGCCCGCTTTGTTCATCCGCCATCACCTGGAGCGGCTACGACAACATCTATTATCTCTTCAGCCATGAGGACTCGAGAGATTCCTTCAACATCGGCCACGACCTCCAAATCCTAAAAGAGGTTTTCAAACACGACCCGGGTGGATACGCCAGAGAAAACAACTATTGGACGGCCTACAGCGTCGTGGACCTCATCAACCATTGTGATGCGCAAACCAAAGCCGGATTCCTTGATCGCGTGAGCCGGATTAAAACGATATATGCGGAAATGTCGGAGTTGTATCAGGCCAACAAGGATAAAGCCAAAAACATCCCCCTCAAATAATGGAGATAGTATTATGGAATTCAGCATCATCCCGGACCAGGAAGCCCTCAGCAAATGCACATGGTGCCAAAACTACATCGGCGATGAAACGGATGCGTTTGGTATCGGCGTCAAACTAACGCCCAAACGTGATCTGGTCGACTATGAAACCCACTGCATCGAAATTCTTCTGGGGGCCGATGAAAAGCCTGTCCATATGCTGGTCACCCCTGAAGGTTCGGAGGCAAAGAATGACGGCCATGATGGAATGTTTCTGGTCTGTTCCGAACCATGCGGGAATAGCTTAATGGACGCTGTAACAAAAGAAATCTCTTCGGGGGATTTCTTTGAATCAATTAAGGAAATCTTGGGTTAACGGAACAATTTATTCCGTCCGAATCTATTGAAGCCGACACCAGGGAAAGAAAATGTCGTTTAAACCCTTACGCGTTGTAAAAGAATATGAAATGACCATACCTGCTTCGTGCCAGCAGGTGTTCCCCCTGCTGTGTCCAAAGCGGGAATACGATTGGCTGCCTTACTGGAGCTGTGACATCGTCTACTCGAAGTCGGGGAAGGCTGAGGCCGGTTGCGTATTCACGACGGACTTTCCGGACAGGGGAAATATGACCTGGATCGTGACTAACTACGATCCTCCAAAGGAAATTCAATACACGGTTTTCAAACCGGAATCCCATGTGTGGTACCTTGAAATCGGTCTTGAGCCGATTGAGCCTGTTAGGACGCATATCCTATGGCGCCACACATTTACGGGACTCACCGAAGAAGGCAATCAGATTCTGTCCGAACACACCGATGAAAAGCATCGTCTCCACCTTGATTTCATTGAAAGAGCTCTCATACACTTTTTGAAGACCGGACGCATGATCGAAGAGTAGAACACGCCCAGGAGGTCCGAAAATGGGAAAGGTGATAGTCATTACCGGAGCAAGCCGCGGTATCGGGGCCGCTACCGCGCGGCTCGCGGCTGAACGTGGATACACTGTTGGTGTAAACTATCTGAACAATCGAGACGCCGCCGACAGGGTAGTCGAGGACATCCGGGCAAACGGCGGGCGGGCCATCGCGATAGCGGCGGATATTTCCATGGAGAAGGATGTAATAAGCCTGTTTAAGACGGTAGACTCCCAACTGGGAACCGTCACAGCCCTGGTCAACAACGCCGGTATCCTCGAAAGACAAATGCGCGTCGAGGAAGTAAACGCAGCCCGCTTGCAACGGATTTTCGAGGTGAACGTTATGGCCAGCATTTTATGTGCAAGGGAAGCCGTGAAGCGTATGTCGAGCAAACGCGGCGGAAACGGTGGAGCCATTGTCAACGTTTCTTCTGCGGCGGCCAGGCTCGGATCCGCCGGAGAGTATGTGGATTACGCCGCCTCCAAAGGAGCGATCGATTCATTTACCATCGGGCTGTCAAAGGAAGTGGCCGCTGAAGGCGTCCGCGTCAATGCCGTACGACCTGCCTTCATCTATACCGACATTCATGCCAGTGGTGGCGAACCCGATCGCGTCGATCGGATCAAAGATACGATTCCCATGCAGCGGGGCGGGCAACCGGAAGAGGTCGCCCAAGCCATCATGTGGCTGGTGTCGGACGAAGCATCCTATGTAACAGGGACATTTATCGACTTGTCAGGGGGGATGTAGATCCGAGCTATTCCAGTATGCTTTGCAAAGCCGGGATAGCCTCTCTCATGACATCCTGTAAAGATTCGGTGGCCACATTGCTGTTGAAGCTAAAAGCTGGAACGGTTCGTTTTGTCATGGTATTTTGGTAGGTTTTTGTGATCTTTTTGTTGCCGAGCGTGATAAAAAGCTGCAGCCGAAAGTTGACGTTATATTTCGTCCATGAATCCTGTTTGATAAAAGCTTCTTCCACTATACCGGTAATGGTCACATCGGTATCGAAATCCCCTGCCGTATCATGGTATTCGACACGGCATCCAACGCTTTTGAGTTCATCGGTCAGTGCACGGGTAATCCATTCATTGACCGGAATACGGCTTTGAAATTTTTTCCCCTTTCCGCTTTCTCCGATCCAGGGCTCTGTCCGATTATCTTGGAACGTAATTATCGCGACGCTTTTAGAGCAGGTTGCCGGTTCGATCCCTGCAGTCCGGTAGGTCAGGTCGATGGTTTCCGAATCAGCGTATACCACTCCTGTAAAAGCAAACAAAACAATCATGCTGACAACTAAACTTAAGCAATCTGCCGTTTTTGATGTCATGGTTTTCTCCTGGATCATATTAACCGTGTTTTAACACACTACCGTTTTACCCCGAACACCGCGCGACATCTTTTCAGCTAAAAACTGAAAGGTGTTTGGGTTAGATCGTCTTGAACCTCAAGGCGCCAATGATCCATTCTTACCACTTACTGCGGCTTTGACAAGAAAATACAGATATTGGACTTCCTCGTCGGGGAGTCCATAACAGATTGGGAAATTTTGGGGGACAGGCACTATTCTCGATGCTCCCGTCCCCCATGTCGATCTGGTAGGGGTTGGCTCTACTTGCTTTTCTTGAGCTTCTTTTTGCTCTCGGCGGGATTTTCTTTGGATTGTTTCTTGCCGAGGCAGCCACATCCACAATCACCCTTCTTCTCTGCCACTATGATCACCTCCTTTCCTTTTTAAAGTAATTAAGCAATAACTTAATCAAATGGGCAAAAAATTTTGCTTATTTAATCACGGTTTTCAGTTCTTTCATCCGTTCCTGTACGTTGCGAAGTTCATTTTGGAGTTCTTCTTCATACTTCTTCAAAGATTCAAGGTTCGACCGTTCCGGATCGCATTCTCCAAACTTCCCCGAACCCTTACAGCCACAGGTACACACCTCGGTTAAAAGCTGCCGACAATTCTCCATGGCCCTCTCGTCTATGGAGTAAGGTATCCAGTACCCTTTCCTTTCGCTTCTGACCATCCCCACCTGCTTTAATATTTTAAGGTGCTGGGATACTGCTGCTGGGGTGATTCCGATTTGTGCAGAGATATCCTTGGCCCCCAAAGGCCCCTCGGCCTTCAGCAACTCGATGATTTTAACGCGTGTGTCGACGCTCAGCACTTTGAATATTTCGGATGGTTCGATTTTCATGATTGATCGGCTAGTATTTAAGTATTTAAGCAATTGATTAATTATATGTGCTGAATACGATGCTGTCAAGGGCTTCCCGGTTAAATCGAAACGCAAAAAATTTCTGAATAAACATGGCCTATCTAAGTGTGGAAACAGGCCGAACAACGGCATCTTAGCGAATGATATGAGGCGCTTAACCGGGTCGCCCCATTTGTCGAGGAGGCGGAATCACCGATCTGCCAAATAAGCGCGCCAGGGGATCCAGTAATACGTTTCCCAGCCCTGGTTTACACCGTCATAGTCTTGGTCAGGCACATCAAGGTGAACCAAGTCAATGCGCCCCTCATCGCCCTCCGAAGTAAAGGATAAAATCAGGGTTGAGTCAGGGTCCCTGGAAAAGAAATTCATCGAACGCCACGATTTGACGATCAGTCTCGGCGCTATCACCTCGAGGACTCTACCTGTCAGGGCGCCATCGAAGGCTTTAAACTCGGAGCCTCGTTTATCGCCGATTTCGACGGGTGCACCTGTGATGGCTTCGTGTGTCGAGGGATCCAAGTACATTTCGAACAGTTTTTCGGCAGGAGCCGGCAACACTACCGATTGATGAATGACACTTCTCATTGTCCGATTCCTTTGAAGCCGCATGCGAGGCAATTAATTACTAGGGTCTTTCTCATCATGCGAAGGTGAAAGGGGGTGAGTACCTAGGGCTTGTCTATCACCGCGTCGGCTTCGATCTCCACCAGCCAGTCCGGATCGATAAACCGCGACACCTCGACCATGGTGCTGGCCGGGCAAACGTCTCTGAAGAATTCGCCGTGTACGGATCCGACCGCCTCCCAATCGTCGATGTTGGTCAGGAAGGTCCGGGTTCGCACCACATCCGATAAGGACGCTCCTGCTTCTTCCAGTGCGTTCTTTATAATTTCCAAACACCGTCGTGCCTGGGCGGCCGGATCGCCCGGCCCCACCGTCTCACCATCCGGACCGATTGGCGCAGTACCTGAAACCGAAATGATGTTGCCGACCCGAACGGCACGGGAAAACCCGATTTTCGGCTCGTAGGGGCTGCCGCTGGAAACTCGTCTTCTGGTCATGTCATCCTCGCTGAAAACTTGGGGCATGTCATGGTTACTCCAACAACCATGATTTAATGGGTTAGCGCCCTCATATGGTGGGAATCAACGTCGCCATTTTACCAGTCTTTCTGACACCTCTTGTACAGATTTTTCAAAATCCGCCTCACCGAACACCTCCAGGGTGACGACTCGCACATCGTCCTCTGGAAGATCCATCAGACGCGACACAAGGTCCTCCATCAAACCATCCGGTAGATACCTGATGTGGGCATGATCTGTTCCGTCCGGCCGAACGCCGTGTAGGTGAAATACTTTCGCGCGGTCAAACCAATCGGACAGGTAGGCATCCACGTTCCGGCCGGTCACCAGCAAGTGACCGATGTCCAGACACACCGACAGGTCAAACATCTCGACCAGCTCGGCCACGCGGTCAAAGGAATAGTCCAGCGTCTCGATGCAAACCCGCCGGGGCACGATATTCGAAGCCAGCAACTCCGCCAGGGACTTCCGGTTCTGCTCCACCCACCGTTTCTGATCGTCCGTTGGTGGGTCACCGCGCCGATCGCCATGCAGGTGAAGAATCCAGGCAAAGGGTTCCACCGGTCCCATCCGCTCGATCACACGGCGGCACTTGCCCACGGATGCTATCCGCTCGGCTTCATCCGGGCTGCCCAGATGTACATCCAGCGGCAAATGTACCGTGTACGTCAATCCTGCCTCAAGACCCAACCGACGGATAGCGTTCACATCGGATGGTTCCGGCAGGTTCGAAAAGGCATCCGATTCGAAGAGCACCAGTTCGACGTCCAGCACACGTTTGTGCAGATGGTGCAGATTGGGAATGATGTCGTCGGGAATAATATATGAAGTCGTTCCAAAACGAAAGGAGAAGCCTTCTCGCAGAGAGTGACTCCCGAAAGAATCATCCTGCTTGTCAGCCTGTCTCACGGTCATGACTCAAGGGTCTCATCCAGAGGAATAATATCCGCATAGGCAAATCCATCGCGCGTGACGATATCCCCAACGCTCACGGAGATGGCGCGACGGAACATGGGGCCGTCGACAACAATGGTGTGGATTTCCCCGTTTTCGCCGCAGGGATCGCAGTCTTCCGGAAACGCGTCGATCACCGCAAGGGTCCATGGACGGCCGGCATAGCGGACCGGGAGCCTTTTCAGATCGACGGAGCTGATATATGCGGTGACACCGGCTGAAATCATTTCTTCAGCCAATTCGCGGGTTGGGTTACCCCACAGCGGAAAACACGGTTCGATCCCGGTGCCTTTGAGCTGATTTTCTCGAAATTCGCGAATGTCGGCCAAAAAAAGATCGCCGAAGGCCATGCACTCAATTCCGTCCGACCGGCATTGCCGAACAAAGCGTCCCATGGTGTCGTTATACGCTTCCATGGGACAGGGATCGGGCAAACGGATTTCGTAAAGCGACAACCCTACTGCATCGGCCTGGCGACGGAGCAGGTTGGCCTGTGTAGCGTGCATGTTAACGCGGTCATACTTCTCATTCAGCGTGGTAAACAAACCGTTGAGTTCCACTGTAGGATCTTGGCGCAGCCGGTGCAACGCCCAGGCGCTGTCTTTCCCGCTGCTCCAGCTCAGCAAGGTTTTTTTAGTCATCGATGTCCCTTTATTCGAATCTCGCTCCGGGTCCACATGCGCGGTCATATTGACACGCCATCAACTTTGAGTGATCCGGCTAAATGTCCTGTCGATAAAATTTGTGAACATCGACTCTATTGACTTTTTTAAGGGAATCGTCAAATATTTTTAACAAAGACCAGGTATCAGGGAACGCTGTGAGATTCGGCGACGGGCCCGCCGCTGTAACCCCGACCGTATGTGTTGCACGAACCTTTTTTCAGCCCAGTGAGCCACTGTTACGGAAACCCCCAATGGGAAGGCCGCTGAAAGAGGCGGGGGAGTCAGAAGACCTGCCTGGTCACGGTGTCTTTCCTTCGCGGTTAAAGGAAGACGACCGATCCAGAGGATAAAAATGGGACATCCCGGGTCGTTGCCATGCGGTCCGGGATTTGTTTTCAGGGGAATTAGCCGGAGATATCGCATGTTAAATACGAATCCGGCTGCTGTTTCAATTAGCGGAGTGGACGTAGACATTCACTAAAACGACACAGCGTTTAGACTGAGGCTATGAAGAAATGGCTCACCGCCATAGTGTTGATCGGTGTGTTTGCCGGTGGAGCGGCGGCAGACTCACGCACCGTATATGACCAGTTGGGGCGAAAAGTGTCAGTCCCCATGGACCCGAGCCGTGTTGTGGCGCTGGCACCCAGCATTACCGAAATTGTATTTGCCTTGGGACAGGGATACCGACTCGTCGGAGTGACACGCTTTTCAAACTACCCGACAGAGGCGGCATCCCTGCCACGGGTCGGCTCCTACGTTCAGTTGAACCTGGAGAAAATCGTTGCCTTGAACCCCGACCTGTGCCTTTCCGTCAAGGATGGGAATCCAAGACAGGTGGTGACTCGCCTATCCGAAATGGGGGTGCCCGTGTACGCGGTGGACCCCCGTAATTTCGAATCTGTTCTGGACACAGTCGTCAAAATAGGAAGTTTGCTGAACGCCAACGAGCCGGCTGAGGCGCTGGTGGACCGAATGGGGGTCCGTGTTCAGAAAGTGGCGGAAAAAGTGGCTCGAGAATCCCGTCGCCCCAACGTTTTTTTTCAAATCGGCATCCGACCGATGGTCGCGGTGGGGACGGACACGTTTATTCACGAACTGATCGAAATGGCCGGAGGTCATAACGCAACCGCCGGCCCCGTCCCCTATCCCCGATACAGCTGGGAACAGGTGGTGGCACTGGCCCCGGATGTCATCATCATTACAACCATGGCCCGGGATGGGGGGTTCGAATCGATCAAGGCGGATTGGAGCCATTGGAAGGAAATTCCAGCCGTGAAATACAACCGGCTCTATGTTGTAAATTCCGATCTGTTCGACCGTGCCTCGCCCCGCCTGGTGGACGCCCTGGAAGTTCTGGTCGACATCATCCATCCTCAACCAGTGGAGGAGACACGGTGAGTGCACGTCCCCACCTCTTGAAGCGGATCGGCACCACCTCCGGCACGCTGTTGCTGCTGCTGGTCGGTGCCATACTGCTGGGCGTTTCTCTTGGCTCAACGGGGTTCAATCTGGATTCGCTTTTTTCAGTTTTGCTCGGTAAGGATACGGCGGATGTGACAATAAAAACGATCATCTGGCAGATTCGATTTCCGCGAGCACTTCTGGCCGCACTGGTTGGAGCCGCACTCTCACTCGGGGGGCTTGTGTTTCAAGCGCTTCTCAGAAATCCGCTGGCCGAACCTTACATTCTGGGCGTTTCGGGTGGTTCTGCGGTTGGCGCGATCGTTGGTATCATTTTGGGATTTTCCCGGTTTCCCGGAGTGGGCGTCACAGCCTTCGTCGGGAGTATGGCCACCCTGTTTCTGGTGCTCATGTTGTCTTCCGGAAGCACAATTCTTAAAAAAGACTCCCTTCTTTTAGCCGGCGTCATGGTGAATGCCTTCTGTTCGGCGGTGATCATCTTTCTGCTGTCAATCGCCCAACATTCGAAGCTACAAAATATCATTTTCTGGCTCATGGGAGATCTGTCCATAGCCGGCATGGGGCCGGTGGGGAGACTTGCCGCCATGCTCTTTCCCTGTTTTATTTTGATCTTCTGGCTTTCACACAGCATGAACGTGCTTCTCATGGGAAAAGAATCAGCCGTCACCATGGGAGTGAACATCCGAGCCACCATGTTGACGTTGTTGCTCGTTACATCGTTTATGGTCAGCGCCACGGTGTCTCTTTGCGGTCTGCTGGGCTTTGTTGGGCTTGTGATGCCGCATCTGTTACGGCTGATCCTGGGGCCGGACCACCGGGTGCTGGTGCCGGCCTGCATTCTGGGAGGCGGTGCATTTATGGTACTGTGCGACGTCCTGGCAAGAGTCCTGCCGAAACAAGGGGAAATGCCGGTGGGTGTCATCACCGCCATGCTCGGTGCACCGCTCTTTATTTACCTGCTAAAACGAAATGGACATCGTGACCGCTATGAACGCCGTTGATATCCATCGCCTCAGCTATGCCTACGGCAGTGTCACTGCGCTTCAGGATCTGTCTTTTTCGATTGCAGAGGGGGAACTGTGTTGCATCATCGGCCCGAATGGGTCCGGCAAGACCACTTTGCTGAAAGTGATCGCAGGGATTGAATCGACATCCCCGGAGGCCGTGCGCATTTTCGAAAAGACGCATCAAGACTACAGCCGAAAATCCATGGCCCGAATGGTGGCCATGGTCCCCCAACTGGTTCAGGAGGACTTTCCATTTCGCGTATTGGAGACCGTATTGCTGGGGAGAACCCCCCACATGGGTATTCTGGGAATTGAGCAGGAAAGTGATTATAGAATCGCAGACCAGGCCATGGCGTTTACCGGCGTGGATCATCTGGCCGATCGGACGCTGGACCAGCTCAGCGGCGGAGAGCAGCAGCGGGTATCCATTGCCAGGGCCATCTGCCAGGAGCCACGGATCATACTACTGGACGAGCCGACCGCGGCACTAGACCTGGCTCACCAGGTCCGCATCATGGACTTGATGGAAAAATTAAAAATCGAAAAAATGGTCAGTGTCGTCATGGTGTCCCACGACATCAATCTGGCCGCCATGTACGCAGACCGGGTGCTTCTCCTGAAGGACGGCCGACGCGTCGGCCTCGGCGCCCCGGGAGATGTATTGAAGCGAAACATCCTGGAGGAGACCTACGGTTGCCGTCTCTTGATCGATAAAAGCCCGGTGGGAAATGTACCCCGGATCAACCTCATTCCGGAAAAATTTTCTTGACGCCACATATTTAGTTTTCTAAAACGGCGGAAAAATATTGTTCAGGTGTTTTTTTCAAGCTTAATAGGGGAACCCTGTGAAATTCAGGGACGGGCCCGCCGCTGTGAATCCCTCCTGTTCCTTTAGACAGGAAACCGCTTCGGCCTCGTGAGCCACTGTTCCAGCTCCATGGAATGGGAAGGCCGCTGAAGGGGTGGGAAAGTCAGAAGACCTGCCTGGGCAAAAGGTGCACACCTTCGCGGACTGGGGGTGGCCTTGAGGGTCTTGAGGATTAAAAGGGGACATCCCGGATCGATTAACATCGGTCCGGGTTTTTTTATTTAGAGGCCCGGAGTTGGATGAAGGCATTGGAGAGTAGGAGGAAACAATGGGCAAAGGACGTTTGATTGGGATTCTGGTTTCGGTTTTTCTGTGGATCGCAGCCGCCACTCAGGCGGCAGACACTTCATCTCCCGATCCTGGGACAACCGATCCGGTGTTAATGAAGGAGACGGTGGTGACCGCAAGTCGTTATCAAGAGGAAACGGCAGCCGTTCCAGCCAATGTAACCGTGATCACCCGGGAAGATATCAACAACTCAACGGCAACAGATGTTCCCGGCATTTTACAGGAGGAGGTGGGGCTTCATGTTTACGATATCGCCGGCAACCGCCGTTCTTACAGAGTGGATAGAAGCGGGTTTGGAGAAGGGGCCGGACTGAACACGCTGGTACTGGTCGATGGCCGTCGGGTCAACAATCCGGATCTGAGCGGAGCGGACTGGTTTCTCATCCCCCTGGACCGGGTGGAACGGATTGAAGTCATCCGGGGCAGCGCCGGGAGCGTCCTCTACGGTGATAACGCCACCGACAGTGTCATTAACATCATCACAACGGAAGGAGAGGGCTTCAACGCCGGAGCCTCCGCAATCGGCGGAAGCTACAACACTCTTGGCATAAATGCCTATGTGGGCGGATCCCATAAACAGCTGTCGTATATGGTCTCGGGTAGAGCGTACAGATCCGACGGGTACAGGGACAACAGCGATACGGATTCAAAGGACGCAGGGTTGAATCTGAATTATAGTTTTGGCGAGCGAGCCAAGCTATTTTTCAGCGGCGGTGCCCATGCGGACAACACTAGACTTCCGGGCGCTCTGAGGTTCAGCGATATCCAGGCCGGTGCGGAACGAACCGACACGACCCATCCGGATGACTTCGCCGATACCCAGGATAATTATTTAAATTTAAATCCCGAAATATACTTTCTTCAGGACAGCCTGTTCAAAGCACCTGTTTCATACCGCAACAGAGAAATAATTCAGTTTGCGACATTCGCCGGGGGTGAGTTCGAAGGCACCACCGAGACTGAAACCGTGGCGGTTTCGCCGCAAATTGTCATAGGCGAGTCGATCGGGAATTTTGGCAACCGCCTGACCGTAGGTGTAGACTATTCCAATGCCAAGGAAGATATTTTTAACCGGTCGCTATTTTTCGGATTTCCCTCCACCGGCACGTTTGAATTGGAAAAACGAAATTATGGCGTTTATATCCACGACAAATTCTTCCCGATGCCCAATCTTTCCCTCTCCGCCGGCTATCGGATAGATACCGTGGAATATATGTTTTCTCCAACCGCACCCGGGACCAAAGACAGCACCAAGTTTGACGAGAATCCCTTCACAGCGGGGATCAATTGGAATTACACTAAAAGTTCGTACGTATACGCCAGCTATGCGGGTGGATTTCGATATCCCGTGCTGGATGAAGTTTTCAATTTCTTTACCAACACCATCAACACCAGTCTCGAACCGCAAACATCAACCAACTACGAGGTGGGTGTCCGTCATTATTTCATCCCAAAACTGTATGCCCATGTGAACTTTTTCCACATCGACACGAAAAACGAAATATTCTTCAATCCGGCATCCTTTAACAACGAGAACCTGGATGCGGAGACCCGCCGGGAAGGCGTTGAGCTCACGCTGGGGTATGATTTTAAGACGGTCAGCCTGACGGGGACCTACACCTATCGGGACACCCGCGTCCGGGGCGGACAGTTTGACGGAAACGAAGTGCCGAATGTTCCCGCCCATCAGGCATCATTGAACGCCCTCTGGTACCCCATTGAAAAACTGGGCCTGGTTCTGAACGGTATATATGTCGGCGAAAGGTTCTTCGAAAGCGATTTTCCCAATGCCTTTCCAAAGCAGGAAGACTATGTCGTGTTCAATGGCAAAATAAATTATAAGTGGCAGAAAATGACGGTGTTTATGGATATCAACAACATCTTTGATGAGAAATATTCGGCTTACGGAGTTCTGGGCACCTTCCCGGTGGAACCGGCGGTATACCCATCGCCGGAGCGGAATTTTCTCGTTGGAGTGAGGTTCAATTACTAATGAACATGGCTCCGTTGTTTTTATCAGTTGTGTCATGACAACGTCGTGGAAGGGTAACTTTGGCAGGAGTGCTCTCTGGTGCCGACGTCTCCCGGCACAGGAGAAAAAGTATGGTTTCACCCTTCCCCGGCGATTGTCGCCCATGAATGGGCTAATGCCGAATGCTGGAGAGACATCAGACAACATTCGGATTGGCTTGCCCTTCCTTATACCGGTGGCACTCCTGCACCGGGTGTCTGGCAACCGTAAGGACCGGCGTCTACGGATGGACGTGACCCACCCGGCACAGGGATGCCTTTTTCCATCGCGGAGGGACAAGCATAGATTTTCGCCAGATTCAAACAATCACCAAAGGTGCATATTCGATGAGCGATCTTTCGACACTGGAAAACATCATCTCGGAAATCAGACCCCGGAACCAAACATGGGTGGATAAAGCCAAAGCCCGCACCGCCCAGCTGTTGATGCCCCCGCGGGCCCTGGGACGGCTTCACGATATTTCCGAGAAAGTCTGCGGTATTCAGGAAACAATCACCCCGAACGTGACGCAAAAAGCCATTCTGATAATGGCCGGAGATCACGGCGTGGTGGCCGAAGGCGTCAGCGCGTTTCCACAGGAGGTCACTGGAGCGATGGTGAGTACCTTCCTTACCGGTGGGGCCGGCATCAATGTCTTGGCCAGGCAGGCGGGTGCCGACGTCTGGGTTGTGGATACGGGAATCGTACCCGAATTGGCAACAGAAAAGCTTCAGAATCCGGATCGACTGATTATAAACAAAGTGGCGCGGGGCACCCAAAGCTTTGCGGCAGGACCGGCCATGAGCCGCGAAGAGGCGGTCCGATGCATCCTTGTCGGATTCGAGATTGCCGAAAAGGTCATCGATGGCGGTGCAGATATGCTGGGTACCGGAGATATGGGTATCGGCAATACGACACCATCCGCCGCGATTGGTGCGGTGATTATCGGAGCAGACCTGGACATCATGGTGGGCAGGGGCACCGGTGTGGACGATGCCGGACTTGAACGGAAACGCGGCACGATCCGACGGGGTATTGAACTGAACGCGCCGAATCCCAGAGACGGCCTGGATGTCCTGGCGAAAGTGGGGGGATTTGAAATCGGAGCTATCGCGGGCAGCATATTGGCCGGCGCCCACCGCCGGAAACCTGTGGTGATAGATGGCTTTATATCTACAGCTGGTGCGTTGATCGCCCATTCGATCTGCCCCGTTGCGGTTGATTTCATGTTTTCTGGGCACAACTCGGCCGAACCGGGCCACCTGTCGATGATGCGTCACTTGGGGTTAGCACCGATTCTCGATCTGGGCATGCGGCTGGGTGAAGGTACCGGTGGCGCGATGGCCATGATGGTGGTCGAAAGCGCGGTAAGGATATTTCGTGAAATGGCCACGTTTGACGAGGCCGGGATTCCGGGTAAAGACGGTTAGCCGGTTTGCCCGTTAGCCGGTTGGCCGGTCATTACAGGATACAAGATCCAAGATACAAGATTCAAGACATGATGATCGGACATTGAAATTTCAGGCTATGTATCCTGCATCTTGCAACATGGATCTTTTAGCTTTCAACTTTCAGCTTTCAGCTCAGACTAATACCGAGTACCCAATACCAAATACCAAGTACCAGCAATTTCTTCCTGCCCTTCGTGGTGTTTTTTCACTTCAGATTGATGAGGAAAAAAGGGAGCCACTCCCGATGGCGGCAGTTAAAAACAGAAGACTTTCGGTGAGCTCGGCAGTGGCGCCGAGCATGTCCCCGGTAATGCATCCCATCCGCTTATGAAAGTAAAGCAGCAACAGCAGGACCGAAAGCCCAAAAACGGCGATCACGCGAAGGCCGACAGGAAATGCCAGGAACGCCAGCAATAGTGGAATGGCTAAAAATATGAAGGTCGAAGGCGAGTGCCGATACTGAAAAAATGCGTGGCCTGTGTCGTTCTCATGTCTGCCGTAGGGAAGAAACACAATCCCGAATATCATCCCTCCCCTGGCCAGTGCGGGCACCAGTAGCAACATCAGGTACCGGTGCTCACAAAGATGGGAGAGGGCGGCCCATTTAACGGTCAGACTGAAAAAAATGGCGGCCATCCCCATGACCCCAATGCGGCTATCCTTCATAATGGACAACGCCCGGTCACGGCTGTGATGTCCGAGCAGGCCATCGGCCGTGTCGGCAAGGCCATCCAGGTGGAGGCCGCCGGTGAGAATGGCCAGGAGCATGACATCCAGCAGCGAAGCAATTGACGTCGGCCACAGGAGACGAAACAACAGATCCGCTGCAACGACCATGCATCCGAGCAGAAGGCCGACAAGTGGGAAATACCGGACCATCTCCTTGGCGTGAAACGTTCCGGAAACCCCTGCCGGAAGAATGGTCAGAAAACGTATGGCGGAAAAAAATCCAGTCATGGGTTTATTTGATCTGAACCGGAATGCCGGCTACCATCCAGACCACTCTGTCTGCCTGGGCGGCGACGCGCTGATTGGTCCATCCGACGGCATCCCGATAAAGACGGGCGAGTCGATTTTCCGGGACAATCCCGGTGCCGACTTCATTGGAGACAATAAAGATAGAGCATGGCGCCTGGTCCAGACATTTCAGCAGTCGTCCCACATGGTCGAAGACGGATTCCAGGGTCTCAGACTCCATGAGCAGATTGCTGATCCACAGGGTCAGGCAATCGACCAGGATGACATCGCTCGAAGCACCGTTCTCCAGTATGGCCTCCGGGAGTTCCAAGGGGGCTTCAATCGTGGACCACGCCGGCCCTCTCTCCTCCTGGTGCCGGGCGACCCGCTCCCGCATTTCGTCATCAAGCGGCAGGCATGTGGCCACAAATGTTTTCTTTTCCGTAGAAAAGCTGGCGGCGGACTCCAAAGCATAACGGCTTTTCCCGCTTCGGCACCCGCCAATGACAGATTCGATCACTTTCGACGGCGGCAATGAAGGCTCTCCTGTATCGGATACTGATCGGCTAAAAAGAAAGCTAACTATATAGAGGGTTCGTGATGTTTTTCAATCCCTTATTTTGAGTCGACCTCGTTGCATTTTGAGCAGCGCTGGGCTAACTCTGGATATCAGTGTGCGACGATTCCGCGCGCTTCTTAGCGGGTGGGGAACATATAGTTCAGGAAATCAGATATGATTGACATTTTTCTAAGCGGCGGGCCGGTCATGTATCCGCTTCTGGCCTGCTCTCTCATCGTGCTGACCGTGATCATCGAACGGCTGATGTTCTGGAATCGGATCGACCGGGCAAGGGATCGGACGGCGGTGGACGATATTCTCGAACTCAGCCGGAATGGCGACTGGGAGGCGGTGCGCGAGCGTGCTGAGAATAGCGGAGATTATATCGTCCGGATTCTGGTCAGCGGCATCCTGCATCGGCAGTTTTCCATGATCAAAGCCATGGAGGCAGCAGCCGCAGATGAGATTAAACGGATGCGACAGTATATGACCATCATGGACACCATGATCACGGTGGCACCGCTTCTCGGCATCTTCGGCACCGTGATCGGTATCATCACGTCTTTCGATGTGCTGGGAACCACGGGGATCGAACATCCGGAAGCGGTCACGGCCGGAATTGCCCAGGCCCTGCTCACCACCGCCACGGGTCTCGGCATCGCCATCCTGACCGTCTTCCCCTTCAACTACTTCAATACCCGGGTGGAAGATGCCGCCCAAATTATTGAAAAGTACGCGACCAGCCTGGAGATCGTATACGAAAAGCGCGTCAAGGGGGGGCATGATGAAACTTAACCGACGGCCGCTGCAGCGGACACGCATAGAGATGCTCCCGCTGATCGATATTGTCTTCCTGCTTCTGGTGTTTTTTATTTATGCCATGCTCTCAATGGCTGTGCATCGAGGGCTCCCGGTGACCCTGCCGGTTTCATCAACGGCAAAAATTGATAAACAATTGATTCTATCCGTCACGGTGAAGGCCGACGGTTCGGTGTTCGTCGACAAAGAGCCGGTCAGCCTGGCGGATTTGTCCCGCGTGCTTAAAGCCAGAGCCGAGCATGCCGAAGCGCCCGGCGTTCTGTTATTTGGGGATAAGAATCTTTCCTACCAGAAACTGTTCGAGATCATGGATCTCATCCGAAAAGCCGGATTAACCCGGATTTCTCTGCAGGCGGAAAGGGGTTCGTCAATGCCATGAAACGGTTCCTGCTCCCTGCTGCCATGGCGTTCAGTTTACACGGGCTCGTTCTCGGTATCGATCCGCAATGGATGACCTACGGGCCGCCGGCATGGCAACCACCGGCACCGGTATCGATCACCCTATCTTACATCGAGCCGGAAAGAGCCCTTACACCGAAAGTCGTCAAGGCTGCCCCTCCGCCGGCGGTAGCGGAACCTAAACCAAAACCGGTTATTCAGCCGCCCCCGCCGGTCACACCAACACGGCCCTCAGAAAAGAAGAAGCTACTTCCTCCGGTTCGGCAAGCCTCGAAACCCGAGCCGTCCCACGACCATGAAACCGCTGTTCCCGAGGATACCGCTGATATCAGCAAACCTGCATTCGATCATTCCGACGAAAGCATCACCACGACGCTAGCCGCCCTGACGCCCGCTCCGTCGCCTATCGCAACGCCTGAACCGGTCCTGGTTGAAGCCCGTCCCCTGTACAAAGAAAATCCGCCCCCGCGATACCCGCGGATCGCAAGAACGAGAGGTTACCAGGGTACGGTCATACTGGAAGTGCTGGTCGATCGAGAGGGAGATGTGGAAGATGTAAAGTTATACCAATCGAGCGGTTACAAAGCCCTGGACAGGGCAGCGCTGTCCTCTGTAAGGCACTGGATCTTCACACCGGGCCGGCGCGGAGACGTTGTGGTGGACATGTGGGTTCGGGTACCCATCGCGTTCCGATTGACTGAATGAAAAAAATAGATTCTATTTTTTTCCGAATACCTTCCGAAGTATTTCCGTTATCCTCGCCTGGGGATCCTCCCGGATCTTCCGCTCCTCAGCCGCCAGCATGAAAAAGAGGCCGTCCAGGGCCTTTCCGGTGACGTATTGATCCAGGTCGAAGCGAAATTGATCGGCGAAGGGGATCGTTTTCATCTTCTTGTCCAGGTCTTGGTAGATCCGGGTGACCCCGACTTCAGCCATGGCATTGTGCACGATCGGAGTGAAGGCGGCGGTCAGGCGATCACCGGTTTTATTCCTGAAGTAGAGAGTGGCCTCATTGTCCCGTCCTTCCAGGATCTGTTTCGCATCGGTAAAGGTCATTTTTGTGATGGCGTCCCAGAATATATCCCGTGCCTGGGGAGCCGCCCGTTCCGCCGCCCGGTTCATGCTCAACAGAAAGGCATCGACTTGTCCGCCCATGCCCACGGTTCGGAGAAAATTTTCCAGTTGTGCCACGTTGTCCGGAAGCGGAATCTTGATATTCGGATTCTTGTAATAGCCATCCAGGACAGAAACCAGATCCACTGCCTTTCCCGAGCCGATGCGGAGGGCTTCTTTCAGTCCTTTGATGATATCTTCTTCAGACAATCCCTGTTTGAGAAACGTCTCCTGAACATTCTTCAGAAACTTGTCGAATTGTGCATAAGCTGGCGATCCGATTAGAATGGTGCAGAGCAGTATCGGGCAGATGAGCAACTTGCGCTTTAAAATCATTCGGCACTCCTCTTCGGATCGCAAATTCGAAGCACGAATATCGAAATCTCAAACAAATCCGAAATTCTCAAATTCAAAAACTGACAAACTCGGAAACCATTCGGAAAGCGAATACCCGCTCCAGGGATTTGGTGAGCGAAGCTTCTCCTTGTCCGTTCAGAGCCAGGAGTTTATTAATCTTCAGACTCCTCGGCGAAAGGAGAAAACCCCTGTTCCATCAGATTTTGGATGGGGAGAAATCGCGGTTCGGGAAAATGTCCCCACTCGAACCATTGCCATAACTCACATTTCTCCGGTTCACGGACCTCAGCGGCTCCAGGCAGACCGTCCGCAACCACGAACAGGGTTACATAGTGTTTATTTTCCGGTTCGAAAACATCATTGGTGAACGTGCCATAGCGGATATCGGCAATCTCCAGCCCGGTTTCCTCTCGAACTTCGCGTTTGGCACAGGCCTCGATCGACTCATTGAATTCCAGATGCCCCCCCGGAAATGCCCAGGTTCCTTCTCCGTGGGCATTGCGGCGTTTTCCCAGAAGCACTTTTCCATCTCTGCAAACGATCACAGCCACACCGACCAACGGCTGGCCTAAAGAATGTATACTGTTCGAACGATTATCAGTCATAATGGAAGCAGCAGGTTATGGTGGAGATCAAACTCGAAGCACGAAAAAACAAATTCGAAACAAGCACGAAAGAGAAAATCTCAAAATGACCGAAACCAAATACTCTAAAAAATTTCCGGTTTCACATTTAGGTCATTCGAATTTCGTATCTGTTTCGAATTTCGATACTTGTCCGCCATAGGAGGATTCGATATTCGGATTTCCGTGGCCCCCCGAGAGTCAGTAATTTTCAAAACGTGGATAAAGAGAAATAGTAGGCCTTTCAGTCATGAATGCATAAGCTTGGATATCTTCATAATCTGCTCATTCATGGAATCCAGTCGCGCAATGAGCAGTTCGATGAAATAATTTTTGATCTTGTCTCGAACCTGATGGTTGACTTTGTCGAAAAAATCGCTGTCCATCTTGATGACCGTCACGTCTCCATTGGCCACCACATCGCTCGACCTCGGTTTCTTGCTGAAAAAGGACATCTCTCCGAAAATTTCGCCCGGCCCGAGCTTGGCCAGACGAATTTTAATATTGTTGGCTGTACGGGTAATTAGAACGGTGCCTTCGATCATGAGATACAGGGAGGGAGAATCCTCCCCTTTTGCCAAGACGATCTCCCCCTTGCTGAAATTCTGCAGGGAGTGATTGATGTGGGCAAATTCTTCGATTTCTTCCTCATCGAAGTGCTCGAACATCGGTAGTTCGGCGAGCATCTCATTGATCCCCATTTGTCATTCCTTTCCTCGTCTGGCACCACCGTCAGGAGAAACCTGACCGGAATTCACCGATTTTTCCACTCCGGTGCCTCTTTGTTCAGAAACGCCTTGATTCCTGTCTGGGCATCCTCGGCTGTATTGTTCATGACCATGGTATGGGTTGCAAAACGCAGCGCCCGATCGTCGGTCATGTCAATCTGCCCATAAAAGGCCTGTTTGCCGATGCCCAGAACAAAACTGCTGGCCTCGGCAATCTGACGGGCCAGAGTTTCTGTCTCTGCGGCGAGCTCTTCAGGGGCGACAACCCGATTGATGAGGCCAAGTGACTTTGCCTCCTCGGCGGAAACATAGCGGCCGGTCAGCAGCATCTCCATCGCCGCCTTTCGGCCGATGGCCCTCGTAACGGCGGTCATCGGCGTGCTACAGAACAGGCCGATGTTAACGCCAGGGGTGGCAAAACGGGCCCCCTCCTCCGCAACGGCCAGATCGCACCAGGCCACCAGCTGGCATCCGGCGGCCGTGGCAATCCCTTGAACTTGAGCGATCACCGGTTGGGGGATGTCATGGATGAGTTGCATCATCCGGGAGCACTGATCGAAAATCGCCTTGTACTCTTTCATCCCTCCATCGACCATTTCCGTCAGGTTGTGCCCGGCGCAAAAATGTTTTCCGGCTGCGTTGATGATCACTACCTTCACGGTATCGTCCGTAGCCGTCGCATGAAGAGCGTGGATCATCTCGCCGATCATGGCCTTGGAAAGAGCGTTAATTTTTCTGGGGTTATTCAGAGTCAGATACCCAATGGGCCCGTCTGTGGCGTACACGATTTCGTCATAAGCCATAAAAGGACTCCTCCGAATCCTTACCGTTCATGGGATGTTGGCTGGCCTTACTTTTCTCTAACCAGCCCCGAAGACCACTGAGTCATGCTATTCCGTTTTGGATGAATTAATAATTCTATCATTTATCCACTCTATACGCAATAATGGCGCCGGCAACGCCTCTGAGGGAGGGCGCCGCTCGGAAGTTACGAAAATCGTATGGCTGTCATACCCGATACACAATGCCTCTGCCTGTTTCAGCTTCGGTAGCTTTAGCATTTGCGGCGATCGCGAAAATGCCGTCTCCCATCTTTCCGAGGGAGCCCGTTCATACAAATAGGCATGGTTGTATGTAAGAATGACCGCGATCTGTCCTGGCGGATCGATATCCATGGCCGTTGGTTGAGAGGCAAATCGCCCAAAAATCGGATCTTCCAGCAAGTCCTCTTCAGTAGGGAGTGGGATGTTGGAGATCTCTACCAGAAAACGCGCGATAACCGTTGATGTTTCGTCTTTCGGCCACAGGGGCAACGCATACAGTCGGGGAAGCGGGTCGCGTTTACTCAACAGAAGGACCCGATTCAAGGAAAGGTCCACCGCAACCGCTTCGCAATCACGCGGCCCATCTTCGTAGACGAAACGGATACGTCGGAGCAGGGGCAGGTCAATTCTGGTTGTCGCCTGTTTCCGGGATAGAACCGGTTCTTCAACAATATACAAATCAGACTCCTGCCGCTTGGCATTGTTATCCCCAACATCTGCAATAAGCAGGTGCGCCTTCCCGCCGATGGAAAAGGATGCAAGGTCTTCCCAATCCCTGTTCCGGACCCCTTTGACATGGAAAACGCCGTTAGTCCGCCCATCCATTCCGATGGCATACAACAGGGTGCCGTTCCCGCTGTCATTGGCCACCCAGAGAATATCCGGTCTGCGGCGGGAAGCGGTCATTCCGCTCACTTCTCTAAGTTCCGGGTTTGTTAGATTCCCGACTTGTCGTGCTTCGGCGTATTGGCGATTTGACAAAGGTTCCAACACCTTTCTGTCGGCAGCCATTGAGAAAGGTAGAGCGGCCGCAAAGACAACAGCCGCCAGAATGAAACGCTTCATTCCCCGCTCCCCTCTAAAATTTCCATCATGGTCTTTGCATCGATATTGCCGCCGCTAACAATAATAGCCGTTCTCCCGGATGGACGCACCGAGCCGCAGAGCAAGGCAGCCAACCCAAGAGCACCGGAGGGTTCGACCACGATTTTCATCCTGTAGAAGAAAAATCGCACAGCGTCCACGATGGCATCTTCAGGAACGGTTGCCATTGCGTCGACATGCTGGAGGACCAATGGGAAGGTAATGTCTCCCAGAGAGGGGGTCCGGGTCCCATCAGCGATGGTCGGAGGATTATGGACGGTGTGGAGTGTTCCGGAATAAAAGGATCGATGGGCATCATCGGCGGCCTCCGGCTCAATGCCCATCACCTGACAATTGGGGACCAGGGCCTTTGCTGCGATGGCGGAGCCGCTGAGAAGGCCGCCACCACCGCAGGGAACAAGAAGCTGATCCAAATGCCCGATGCGCTCTATAAGTTCCAGCGCTGCGGTTCCCTGGCCGGCGATGACATCCGGATGGTCGTATGGGGGAATCAGGGTATAACCGTGCTGGGATTGAAGCTCCCTGGCGATCTGGTCCCTGGAAGACACCTCCGGGTCATATTCCACTACCCGGGCACCATAGGATTCGGTGGCCGAGCGTTTTATGGTGGGTGCATTCGACGGCATGACGACAACGGTTTGAAGCCCGAGAATCCGTCCTACCAGTGCCACTGCTTGTGCATGGTTCCCGGAGGAATAAGTCACAATGCCCCGTTTCCGTTCTGTATCCGACAAATTCGAGGCGGCCACAAATGCGCCGCGGAATTTGAATGCACCCATGCGCTGAAAATTTTCGCACTTAAAAAAAATGTCTGCTCCGAATCGACGATTCAATGTTCGGGAGGAAAAGACCGGGGTCACATGGGCTTTGCCCTTCAGAAGTGCGGCAGCCGCCTTTATCGATTCAAACGTCTGTTCCGGTCGGTGGTTTGATTCATTCGTCATTTTGTGAATTCCGTTCCAAATCCAATTCAAAATACTGCGCCGATGGGATCGGATTGAGGCGATAGGCCGAAATCTGTTGAAATCCGAGGCTCCGATACAGCACGATCGCTTCCCCCATGGATCCAACCGTATCCAGCCGCATGGTTCGATATCCCATTTGCCTGGCGGCCTGTATACTGGCCCGGGCCAGTCTCCGTCCGACCTGGAGGCCTCTGGCGTCCGGCTCCACATACAGGCGTTTCATCTCACAGATATCGTTTTCAAAAGGCCTTACGCCCACGCATCCAACAGGCTGTCCATTGACTTCTGCCAGAAGAAGTGTACCGCCCGGCGGCCCATAAGTTCCGGGGAGAGTATCCAGTTCCTGATCGAAATCCTGAAAATCAAGATCAAAATCCAGAGCATCGGCGTATTTCTTAAACAGGAAACGGACTGCCTCAAAGTGCTCCTGACAATCCGCTTGAAATATACGAAAATTTTCAGACAACCCGGTTTTCGGATTAGAAGTCATGCCTTCATCATTATACGCGTGCCGAAAGTTCCCACTCCCTGCGACAGGGGAAGGGAGCCTTGCATGGAATCCGGAGCACCTCAAACGGTGCTTTCAAAATCGACCCAGCGTGAACGGCTTCCCAAAGCGCTGGATCAGGTTTGAGGGCAAGGCGTCCAGCGGATTTCAAGCGGAGCGTACATACGAGTACGTGAGCATTGGGATTCGCGGGACAACACCGCCATCAGACCTGAGACGGTGCTTTGGGAAGCCGTTCAGATGAGTTCATTGATCCGCCTCAGTCTATCGGCAATCACCTGCATGAGCTGCAGGGAGAATCGGGGGGATTTTTGAACCATGCGCAGAAAAAGGGCTTCGTTGATCGGCAACAGCTTGCTGGGAGTTGCCGCCACGGCGTCAGCGCTGCGCTGCTCACTGCCAAGCAGCGCCATCTCACCGAAAATACCGCCTTTCTCGACGGTTTCAACCGTGTTCCCGCGGTTCTGAATATCAACCCGGCCTTCCGCCACAACAAACATGGTCTCCCCGGGGTCACCTGCCCGGAAAATGCTGTCCCCCTCAGCGAACTCTTTCAATCCTGACTCGTACTCGTATGGATCCATGTTCACTCCTTCCTGGAAAAGTAAATCACCGAGGAACGCCTGACCGGGTTTATCGGCTTGTGGTGAGCATGCGCGAGGTGAGTTCGCATGCGGTGAGCTCGTCGAATCCGTCGAATCCGTCGAATCCGCCGAACCGCGTGGTATGAGGTTTATATTGCCGCAGCGATTTTTTCGCTCACCGCTTTGATTTGTTCCATGTCACCGGGAATCAGTTCCCATTCCGTCATGGTCAATTCCGGATCATCTGCTTTGCGTGGTATCAAATGGAAATGGTAGTGCATGACCACCTGGTTGACGGCCCGCCCATTGAGCTGCAGGCAAGCGATGCCGGAGGGATCCAGGGTCTGACGGATGCCGGCAGCGATCTTCTTGGATGCTCTGTGAATGGCAACCAGATCATCATCGGATATTTCCCAGATATTCTCTGCATGGGCTTTCGGAATAATCAGGGTATGGCCTTCAAGTATCGGGTTGATATCCGTAAAGGCAAAGACCTTGTCGTCTTCGTAAACTTTGAAGCTCGGGATTTCCCCTCGAACAATCTTACAAAAGATACAGTCGTCCATACGTGCCTCCTTTCCGCCCGGTATCGCCGGGGCACCATACTGGTTCCAGCAGTTTTATAACCCAAAGGGATATTTGTCAAAATTATAAAATCGCGTAGCGATTTTATTTGCAATCCCTCTCTAACTGCCGCTCTGTTAGACGGCGCTCTCGCCGATTGATTGCCATCCGGTGGCGACGGACGGCGTCCGGGGAAGTTGGCTCATAGGCGGGAACCTGGGTCGGCCGGCCATCGCTATTCAGGGCAACAAACGTCAAATAGGCCGACGCCACATGCCGGATGACCCCTGTTTTTAGATCTTCAGCTTCCGCCCGTACGCCGATCTCCATGGAGGTTGAGCCCACCATATTCAAGCTGGCCTTCAGTGTGAGCAAATTACCGATAAACACCGGGTGATGGAATTCCAGCCGGTCGATGGAGGCCGTAACCACGTTGGAACGCGCGTGACGCTGGGCCGCAACACCGCCGGCACTGTCGATGCGTTTCATGATGACACCGCCGTGGACATTCCCCGAGGGATTGGCGTCCTGGGGAAGCATCAGGGATGAAAATGTGATCTCACACGTGTCGCAATCTTTCTCACTCATCATGACTCCTTCATTTATTCACTTTCTTCATCCGGGGAGATGAGAAGTTGTCCCAATCGCTCGCTTAAAAAAATGATGGATTCAATATCCAAGTGTTCCACGATCGTCTCATCAAACAATAGTTTGACATTGGCATCAAAACCCTCATCCGGGTCTGCATCCCAAAATAGAAGCAGCAGTGGTATTCGGGGCAATGGTCGGAAATACAGCACGACGTCAGCGGAGGGACCCGATCCTTGAGAGTCGTTTCCTCCAATGGCAACCCCTGCAGCTTTCAGCTCGTCGCAGTGTCCGGAAAAACGTTCAGTCAACGGAGTTTCCACATACTCCTTCATGGATTTGATCTTGGAGATCGTATTGGGAATTTGTTCAAGTGCTTTCCATTCTCCGGTAGGTTCTCTTCGCCCTCCCTGGGCCAAATGGTTGTATAAAAAGACTTGTTCCCAACGATTCAATTCTGATCCGTCTTCATGTTCTACGCCGTCTTCGAATATATTGACGGCATCCGTAAAATAAGGAAGCCGTAAAACAGTTCGATCGCCGTCTTTATGGAGGGTGCCGCCAATCCTTTCCGGCAGGTCTTCCAAATTCATGGACGCCGTCCGTTCCTTGGCCCATTCCAGTGCCTCTTTCGACATGTCCTTTTTCAGCCATTTGCCGTCGGAATGTTGGTCTTCCAATCGGCGTCGATAGGTTTCAATGAGATCCGGAGAGATATAAGGGCAGTTGTCTAAAGGATGTTTTTCGGAGACCACCATGCTGGCAAAGGCCAGGCAGGTGGGAAAGCCGCATTCGCCGCAATTGGTTTTGGGCAGAACCTTTTGATACAGATCCACGATGGATACAGACACAGCACCTCCTAAATAAAATCGATTCTCGATTTTATAAAAATTTATGACACGTGTACCTTCGTCTATACAGGTCGGAAATAAATCATGCAATCGTCAGGCAACGGTACCCAGATAGAGCATTAATCGCAGACCTCCGTGAAGCAACCGGTGGGTCGACTGGACCCCGGTAAATTGTTTCGGCATGACGCCGGGGGGTGCTATGATGGCAAATCGCCAATCCTTGAAATCACGGGTCAGCTTATCACAGAGGGCCGCATACTGTTCCGAATTCCGTCGGGCTGCTCCCATGCGTCTCCCGTAAGGCGGATTGAGCACCACCAGCCCCCTCTTTCCGCCAGAAAGTGGTGGTGTCAGGTCGAAAAAGTCGGCCTGGTCGACATGCACGGTGGTCTCGAGATCGTGCGCAATAACACATTTACGGAGCGCTCGCATCGCCGCATCCTCCCGATCAAAGGCAAAAATCGTGGTCCCCGATTCCTGGCGGATGTTCTCAACGGCCTCCCTTCGGATGTGGATCCATTGACCGGGTCGAAACGCCGGCCAATCCATAAAGGCAAAGTTTCGATACCATCCCGCAGGAATCGAACGAACCTTCATCGCCGCTTCCAGGGCGAATGTCCCGCTTCCGCACATCGGGTCGATGAGGGTCTCCTCTGATATGTACCCTGCCCGGATCAGCACTCCGGCGGCCAATGTCTCCCGGATGGGTGCGCGACCGGGGTGAGACTTTATCCCCCGTTTAAAAAGAAGCTCGCCGCTGCTGTCGACAGATATATGGAAGGTATCCGATACGGCCCGAATAAGAAACGTAAGCGGAGCCCCTGGCTTTTTGCCGTCAGGACCAGTACCACCGAAGGCATTGGTGAGACGGTTCTGTATTCCTGTTTCGAAACGCTCGCGAACGGCCCTGGAATGGTACAGGCGGGACCGGCGGCAGGTCACCCGGAGCCGCACCGGGCATCCCGGCCACACATACAGCTTCCATGGGAATCTGCTGATGTTTCGTTCCAGGCCGTGAAACTCGGTCGCTCTGAATCGGCCGATTCGCATCAGGATGCGACTGGCTGTTCGAAGATGCAGATTGGCCTTATAACAGTCCGGCAGGCGTCCCTTGAACTCGACGCCCCCTTCCGTCACGGCGGCATTTGGAATGGACAATGGCGGATTTCCGAGCTCATCCAGGCATAGCGGTTCCAACCCCGGAGCGGTGATGATAAAAAACGTTTGGGAGGGACCGATGACATGGCGCTTGACGCGCTTTTCGAATGGATGCCGGGATTCCATTGATTTTGGAATTTGGATTTTAGAATTTGGAATTTAGGAACTGATATATCGCTGCTGAACCATAGAGCAAATGGCACGGTCCCACTACCAGTAGATTTAAAACGATGTTAATTATGCTTCCTTCTTCGCCCGGATCAATGCGGGTGCTTTTTCGTCGAACTCCTGCTTGAGCTGCAGCAGAATAATCGATGCAATTACCAGCACGGCCCCCAGGAGCTGAAGCGGTTCCATGACCTCATTCAGGAACAGGTAGGACAGAAAGCCGGCGGTTATGGGCTCCAGAGTGGCGGTAATGCTCGCCCGGGTGGATCGGATCAGATTGACCCCCTCCAGATACAGCCCAAAGGGGACCAGGGTTCCCATGATGCCGATGTAGACGATCCACCCCCACTGGGCCGGGCGGTAGGCGTGAAGGAATCCCTCCAGCGGGGGATGAAGGATGTTCCAGATCAGAGCGGCGAAAAGCAGCGCATAGCAGAGCACGGTCCATGGATTGTACCGCCGCATACCGTATTCCCCGTGGATCGAGTACCAGGCGAACGTGATCCCGGATAATACCCCGCTGATGATGCCGGCCAGATTCATGCTGACGATGTCCAGGTTGTAGGCCCCGACCACCAGATAACACCCCGTAAAAGACCCAATCAGGGCCATGGTCGTCCATCGGCTCAACCGGTCCTTGAAAAATAATACCGCGTGGATCGCAATAAAACTCGGTGCCAGATACTGGAGCAAAATGGCCGCGGCCACATGAATTCGACTGATGGCAAACAGATAGGTAAACTGAACGGCGGCCATGCCGACGGTTCCAAACAGTACAAAGTACAGAATGTCTGATTTTTCGATCTGAAGCAGCGAACGATCCCGAAGCAGGAGCCAGAAAAACAGACCTGCAGCGGCAATGGTCAACCGGATTTGAACGAGCTGAAACGGTGTGATGCCGCTATGGAAGAGATATTTGGCTGACGACCCGGACACCGCCCAGAAAAGTGCTGCCAGAATGACATACAGGTATCCTCTGCGGTTAGACGGCACGGTGGCATTCATAGGGTTGTTGATGTCGTGTTCGAGTTATGACAATGTTCCGTTTCAAGAGTCGTTTTTGTTACCAGTAGAAAACAGGTTTGTAAATCATTTATGCCATGACTCCGGTGTACTTTGAAAAAAGCGAGTATTCGGATCCCCGCCTGCGGGATATTTTGTTCAATATACTGGAGTCCTGTGCCGGGGCTGCCGTGGCTCCAGGTGCCAGTGTACTGATCAAACCGAACCTGTTAATGCCTGCCAAACCCGCACAGGCGATCCTGACCCACCCGTCAGTGGTCCGATTCACCGCGGAATGGGTGCTCGAAAAGGGAGCCCGGCCGCTGGTAGCGGACAGTCCGGCCATCGGTTCGTTTGAAAAGATCCTCAAAATCGGCGGTTACACCGATGCTCTGTCCGGACTGGATATCCCCTGCCGGCCGTTTCGTGAATCGACCCTGGTAAACATCGGGAAACCCTTTCACCATATCGAGCTGGCAAAGGAAGCCGTTGAGGCGGACACGGTCATCAACCTTGCCAAATTGAAAACCCACACCCATATGCTCATGACCCTCGGGGTGAAAAACACGTTCGGCTGCGTGGTGGCTCTCAAAAAACCGGAGTGGCACCTGCGGAGCGGCGTGGATCGGGACTTGTTTGCCCGATTGCTGATCCAGATTCACCGTGCCATCGCCCCGAGTGCAACCATTGTTGACGGCGTTCTGGCACTCCAGGGCCAGGGCCCCGGAAAAAGCGGCGATCCGAGACACCTGGGAATTTTGATCGGTAGTGCCAGTGCCCCGGCCACCGATGCAACCATCTGTCGCATGCTGGGATTCTCACCGGACCGGCTGCCGACCCACCGTGCGGCGGAAACCCTGGGTGTCCTGCCCCCGGACATCGCCGTGCAGGGCGACCCGGTTCGCATCACCGGATTCGATCTGCCGACGTTAAGCCGCATGACCTTCGGCCCGAAACCGCTACAGGGGTTGATTCGCAAGCACCTGACCCAGCGCCCCATGGTGATAAACGGCCGCTGCGTGGGCTGCGGGGAATGCGTCTCCTATTGCCCCGCGGAGGCGGTCACCTCGGGGAACCCGATGGTTGTCTTTGATTACGACCGGTGCATTCGCTGTTACTGTTGTGTCGAAATCTGTCCCCATGGCGCGCTTCATGCCGCAGACACCCGGCCGGGTAAAATGATGAAACGGTTGTCTCGAATCCTGTCTCGAAGAGGGAATTGATATTCGAAAAGGTTTCGTCTACTGTAGCAAGGCTCACCCCCGCTGTTCATGTGACGTCCGAGTGAATGCAACGTTGAACGATAAAACATGGAGGAGGTTCTGAATGATCAACAAGGCAATACTGGTTGGAAGACTGGGAAGGGACCCTGAAGTGCGATACACCGCCAATGGTACGGCTGTGGCCAATTTTACCGTTGCCACCTCCGAACGATGGAAGGATAAAAACTCCGGCGATATGCAGGAACGCACCGAATGGCATCGCATCGTGGCCTTCGGCCGCCTCGGTGAGATCTGTGGTGAATACCTCTCCAAGGGCCGCCAGGTATACATCGAAGGCCGCCTTCAGACGCGATCCTGGGAACAGGATGGAGTCAAGCGGTATACCACGGAAATTGTGGCAAACGAAATGAAAATGCTGGGCAGCAAGGGCTCAGCGGGAGAGTTTTCTCAAGCCCCTTCAAAATCCGGATCGGATTATCCTGAACCGCCCTACATGGACAACCAGGATGACGACATCCCATTTTAGTCGACAGCGCCGGGGTCGGGGAGACCCTTCCGGGGGGCACTATTCCTTATAAATAGGTGAGTATAGCCAGAATGGCGGCAGTTCTGCCGTAGGGAGTCAGGACTTTTCGGATTCTTCTTCTATCTTTTTGGGATCTTCGATCTCGACTTCATTGGTCGCTTTCTTGAAATTTTTGATGCCCTTTCCGATTCCAGCTCCAATTTCGGGGAGCTTGCCGGCACCAAAAATAATCAGGATAATGACCAGGATAATAATCAGTTCCGGCATTCCTATTCCAAACATTCACGCCTCCTAAGGATCGGGTGTCGTAGACTTCAATTCATCGAGAAGCTGGACAAATTCTTTGGATTTAATGTAGCGATCGATCGTGCTCTGGTAATCGATCCATTTCCCCCAGGCTTCCACCCAGGTTTCGTTGTGCCAGTAACGATCCGAATCGATTCGGCCTTTCAGATATTCAATGTAATCGATATATTCTTCCGAGCAAATGCCACAAAACCGATAGGGGATCCTCAATTGCTGGGGATGGTTCGCCGGTTCCTTCTCGGCTTCAATGGGTCCTCCGCATTTGATACACTTGGATGCGCAATGGGAGCATTGGAACATCTGGCGCACGGGCGCAATCTTCCGTTTTTTATCGGCCAAATGCTTCTCGTCATCTGCCCGCTGCCGTCTATTGTCAAAAGAAATAATATCCGCCATGGGTGCCTCCGATGCGTCCCGGCTGCTTACCGAATGCGGAAGTCCTCGCAATTTGCGGTGAACCGGGGCTGAAATATAGCACTGGCCCCAAATAGTGTCAACTTTGTGAAAAGCGGATCCGAAACTTGATAAGGGCGGTCCCCCGTGGTAATGCTCGCGGATCTAACAAATACTAAAATAGGGTGTCGAATCATCATGAAAACAACGTTTGCGCCGGAATGTCTGCCGCTGCTCATCGGCAGTCTCCCGATGACCGATCATCAAAAGGCCCTCGACCTGGTCCTTGATCACACGCCCGATGTTCCGTTGTGGGTCCAACTTCCCTCTCGGCCCATGGAAAATATGCTGGCCCAATTTATGCCGGGTATGCCGGGAATCCAAACCGGCGATGACAGACTGTATGTGGATACCGCCGGAGCCGATTTTGATCCGGCGCTGCTGGCCTTTTATGAAGATTACATGGGAGTCATCGACGGGACCCTGCATCTGGAATCCAGCCGTTTTGCCATGGGGCAGACGGAAGCCGAGGGGTTTTTTGTCTTTCTGGAACGGGTCGGGACCCTGACCCAAACGCCTGTCGCGGTCAAAGGACAGATTACCGGACCCGTGACCCTGACCACCGGTGTCAGCGATCAGGATAAACGGGCCATTTTCTACGACGACCGGTTGCGTGATGCAGCGGTTAAACTGCTCGCCATGAAAGCCCGCTGGCAAGTGCGCCGTCTTGCCCAATTCGGCTGTCCGGTGATCCTCTTTTTGGATGAGCCGGCCCTGGCCGGCTATGGGACTTCCGAATTTACCAGTATCTCCAAAGAAGATATCACGGCGATACTCTCGGAGGTCATCGAAGGGGTTCATGCCGAAGGCGGCCTTGCCGGAATCCATGTCTGTGCAAATACCGATTGGTCCTTAGTACTGGATTCTCCTGTGGAAATCATCAATTTTGATGCGTACTCCTATTTTGAAAAATTTGTTCTCTATGCGGACCCGCTGGTAAAATTCATGGCCTCCGGTGGAATTATCGCCTGGGGTGTTGTTCCGACGTCAGACCCAGACGATATTGATAGGGAGACGACCGACAGCCTGATATCCCAATGGGAAGAAAAAGTCGGCAGGCTGGTCGACCTCGGAGTGGATCGGGACCTCATCCAGCGTCAGTCGTTTATCACGCCGAGCTGCGGCACGGGATCCATCGATCTTGACCATGCCAAACGCGTGCTTACGTTGACCCGCAAAGTTTCCCAACGGTTGAGAACGGATTTTTAATTAAAATCCATCTCCAGTTGCATAATAGTTTTTGAATGCAAAGGCTGGCAATTCTGCAAGAATCAACTTGACGGAATAGGATTCAAGGGTTCGAGGATCCAAGGGGCCGAGTGAAATAATAAAAAATTTCTATATGGTATGATGGAATCATTCGACTCCAAACACTTGAACCCTTGACCCCTTGGATCCTTGGACCCTCTTCTCCAACCCGGTTGGAGAAAAAGCTTCAGAAAGAGGTAATGAATGACGGATCAAAGAAAACCACAATTTACGGGTGCCACACGTTATGTGTTGGATGAAGAACTGGCCGGAATCGTCAACATTTCCATGGCCCTGGAAATGCCATTGCTGTTAAAGGGCGAACCTGGAACCGGGAAAACCATGCTGGCCCATGCCATCGCGGAAAATCTGAGCATGCCGCTGATCGTGCTGAACGTAAAGTCGAGCATGAAACTGGTTGACGCGCTTTATCAGTATGACACCCTCACCCGTCTCAACGACAGCCGATTCGGTGATTCGAGCCGCGACGTCAGCAACATCGAAGATTACATCAAAATGGGCAAAATTGGGCAGGCCTTCAGGGCGGAGCGACGCACTGTACTTTTAATTGACGAGATCGACAAGGCCGACACCGATTTTCAGGACGACATGCTCGATGTCCTGGATCAGATGGAGTTCGACATCATCGAAATCGATAAGACCATCAATGCCGAACAGCGTCCGGTCATTATCATTACCTCCAACGCCAAGAAGGATCTGTCGGATCCATTCCTCGGGCGCTGCAACTTTCACCACATTGCGTTTCCGGATCCAAAGATGATGCGAAACATTATCCGGGTACATTTTCCGGACATCGATTCGGAACTGCTGGAAAATTCGATCACCTCCTTCTACCGGCTGCGGGAAGTGGACGCCATCGAGAAAAAGCCGGCAACACGGGAACTGATCAACTGGATTCGGGCCTTGAAGGCCGATCCGGATTTTCGCCCTAAAAATCTACCCAAGGGCGAGATTCCGTATCTGGGCGTCCTGTTCAAAAAAAGTCAGGATTACGAGCGGGCGGCCAAGACGGTGAATCGACGGCGAATGTTCTAGACTGGATTCTGGTTACTGGATTCTGGATACTGGATCAATGTTGAGCTGAAAGCTAAAAGTTGAAAGTTGAAAGTTAAAGAAAGACTAACAGAATGTTGATGAAGGCTTTTGGGGTCGGGAACTCTTGAATAGAGAACTAATATACAAATGAAGGAGGGTAGCGACTCCGCCGATCCAATCCGCCGCCGCTGAGCGCTTTTGCGGACAAGAATCCAAAATGACCAATTCCTGGCCAACCGGCAAACCCACAAACCGGGTAACGGGCCTACGGACTAACCGGCTAACGGGCCAACGGGCACACGGGCTAACGGAAAATGTTCATCGATTTCTTCTACAAACTTCGAGACCACGGGGTTCCGGTAAGCCCCACGTCGTTCTTGATGCTTCATAAGGCGCTGCACATCGGTGCCATCAATTCCCTCCACGATTTTTACACCGCGGCACGGGCAATTCTGGTTAAAAGTGAACGCTATTTTGACCTTTTCGACCAGGTCTTCGCTCATCATTTTGAAGGGGCCGAACTCCCCGAGGCAGAGGCATTTGAACTCGATGAAGTTGCCAGGGCACTGCTTGAAGAATGGTTGCGCGATCCGGAGATGGTAGCCCAGGCCCTGGGGGCAGATCCTTCCGAACTCAATCAGTATAGCCCGGAAGAGTTGATTGACTATTTCAAGGAGCGGCTCAAGGAACAGGATGGACGCCATGCCGGGGGCAGCAAATGGATCGGTACCGGTGGAACGTCACCGGTGGGGCATTCCGGCTACCACCCCGGGGGAATGCGGGTGGGAGGTGTCTCCCGAAATAAATCGGCGGTAAAGGTGGCCATGGATCGACGCTACAAGGACTACTCTCGATCGGGACCGCTGACCCAGGCATTGATCGGAGAAGCGTTGAAACGGTTGCGCAACCTGAGACCGGTGGGGCCCAAGGATCAGGTTAACATAGATGCCACGATTTACCGGACCATGAAAAACGGGGGCGAAATTGAAATTGTCTTTGATCGGGGTCTGAAAGATCGGCTTAAGGTGATTCTGGCCATCGACAATGGCGGCTGGTCCATGGATCCCTACATACCGGTGGTCCAGACACTGTTTGATTACGCCAGGGCGCAGTTCAAAGAGATAAAAACGTATTTCTTCCACAATACGATCTACGACCAGGTGTGGTCTGACCCGGCCCGGTATCGTAAACCCCAGAAGGTAGACGGATTCAAACGATTCGATCCGGAAACCCGTTTCGTTATCGTCGGGGATGCCAGCATGGCCCCCTACGAATTGATGGCGGCAGACGGTTCCATCCACATCGAAGAGCGCAGCGGAAAACCGAGCATCGAGCGGTTGCGTTTCATTGCCGACACCTTTTCCCACTGCGTCTGGCTCAACCCGGTCCCCCGGCGCATGTGGGACTACACCCGAACCATCTCGATCATCAAGCAGATATTCCCCATGTTCGAACTGACCCTCGACGGCCTGGATCTTGCCATCACCCATCTGATGGCAAAAAACTAAAACAGGTACTGGATATTTGCTATTGGGTACCCGGTGCTAACAACTGAATTGAACACACCTCCACCAATACCCAATACCGAGTACCCAATACCATGAAATTATTCGACAGCCACTGCCATTTGGACGACCGATCCTATAAAAAAGATCTGGATGCGGTCCTAGAACGCGCCCGCAGTGCAGGCGTGGATAAAATCATGACCATCGGTTTCACCCGGCGGACTTCGGAAATTGGTGTCGCTATCGCCGAAACCCGGGACGGCGTGTACGCGACGGTGGGAGTCCATCCCCATGATGCCAAAGACGGTTCGGAAACAGCCCTGGACGCTCTGAGGCGCCTGACCCATCATTCCAAGGTAAAGGCGTGGGGCGAAGTCGGACTTGATTTTAATCGGATGTTCTCGCCCAGAGAGGAGCAGGAAAAATGGTTCATCCGGCAACTCGAAGTCTCGGAGGAGCTCGATCTGCCGGTAGTCTTACACGAGCGGGATAGCAAGGGGCGGTTTGCCGAGCTATTGAAGGCCCATTTTCGACCTGGCAGAAAGGGGGTTGTACACTGCTTTAGCGGCACCCGTGAAGAATTGGAAACGTACCTTAACATGGGTCTATCTATCGGTATCACCGGTATTGTGACCGTGAAAGGACGCGGCGCACCGCTCCGGGAGATGATCCCATCTATTCCGCTGGATCGAATAGTGATCGAAACCGATGGACCCTATCTGGTCCCGGCTCCCCAGCGAAACAAACACCGGCGCAACGAACCGGCGTTTGTCCAAGCCGTGCTGCTGAAATTGGCAGAAGTGCTCGATAAAGCACCCGAGGATATCGCACGGCAAACCTATGAGAACACCTGCCGGCTCTACAACATCCAGGGCCCTTGATACAGTCAGCCCCTCACTCGAAGCGCCGGATTTCTGACACCGGACACCTGCCCCTTGACTCTTGCACCCGACTTTCGGTATCAGAGTCGCCACGACTTGGATCTTGCATCCAGTTTCCTGAAGCGCTTACGAAATTAGCCTTGATATGGTTTTGAGTATATGTCAATAATTATTTTTTTTAACGATGATGCAATCCCTTGAAGATTCAAGATACCAATTTTGGAGGTTGTAATGTTTAAAATCGTTCGAAGAGAAGAAATGGCCGAAGGTACGGTCATCCTGAATGAAATCGAAGCCTCGGCGATTGCCGGAAAAGCGAAGCCGGGACAGTTCGTCATCCTGAAGGCGAACGAAACCGGTGAACGGATTCCCTTGACCATGGCCGATACCGACCCTGAAAAGGGTACCATTACCGTCATCTATATGGTGGTGGGCAAGTCCACAGCCCTGTTTAAAACACTGGCCGTCGGGGATGGATACCAGGACGTCATCGGACCGCTGGGCAAGCCGACTCACGTTGAAAAACTTGGCAAAGTCGTGTGTGTCGGTGGCGGCACCGGGATAGCGGTGTTGCACCCGATTACGCGGGCCATGAAAGAGGCCGGCAACCAAGTCACTGCCATTATCGGCGCCAGGAGCAAGGATTTATTGATCCTTGAAGATGAAATGCGATCCGCTTCCCACGAACTCCTCGTCTGCACGGATGATGGTTCCTATGGACATCACGGATTTGTAACCGACAAGCTTCGGGAGGTCTGCGAACGGGGGGATATCGACCAGGCGGTCCTTATCGGGCCGGTGCCGATGATGAAATTTGCATCGCTGCTCACCAAGGAATTTAACGTGCCTACCCTTGTCAGCCTAAATCCGATCATGGTCGATGGAACCGGAATGTGTGGTGGGTGCCGGGTCACCATCGGCGGGAAAACCCAATTTGCATGTGTGGATGGACCGGAATTTGATGGGCACCAGGTCGATTACGACGAGCTGATGGCAAGACTTCAGGCCTACTGCGAGCAGGAGAAACAATGCTACGAAGATTATTGTAAACTGAATCCGTGAACCAATTGAATAAAAGAACTAAACCATAGAACGGTTTGTGCCAGGAGGAAGATATGGCAGAAAAGGCAACCAAGAAAGAAAAAATACCCCGCCAGCAAATGGAAGAACAGGCCCCCCAGGTGCGGGCCAAAAATTTCGATGAGGTCCCCTATGGCTACACCGAGGAACAGGCCAAACTGGAAGCGGCCCGCTGTATCCAGTGTAAAAAGCCGGCTTGCATAGCTGGATGTCCGGTGGGCATCGACATACCCGGTTTCATCCGGCTGATCAAAGAAGGGGATTTTACAGGATCCTGTCGAATGCTGTGGGACAAAAACGCCCTGCCGGCCATCTGCGGTCGAGTCTGCCCCCAGGAGTTGCAGTGCGAAGGGCTGTGCATTGTGGGTAAAAAGGGTGATCCGGTCGCCATCGGAAACCTGGAGCGATTTGCCGCCGATTGGGAGCGACACCAAGGCACCGGTGCACTACCGCCCCGGGAAGATTCCACGGGCAAGAAAGTGGCGGTGGTCGGGTCTGGTCCTGCGGGTTTGACCGTTGCCGGCGATCTGATCAAAAAAGGGCATGACGTCACGATCTTCGAAGCCTTCCATCTGCCCGGAGGGGTGCTGGTATATGGCATCCCGGAATTCCGGCTGCCAAAGGAAATCGTGGCCCAGGAAGTGAATTTCCTGGAACGCCAGGGGGTGAGGATCGAGTGTAACCAGGTGGTCGGTCGTACCATTTCAGTGGAGGAGCTGTTCGAGGACGGATACGACGCGGTGTTTCTGGGTGTCGGGGCCGGACTGCCACGGTTTCTGAACATCCCGGGTGAAAATATGATCGGGATCTATTCTGCAAATGAGTACCTGACCCGGTCGAATCTGATGAAGGCCTATCTTTTTCCGAAATATGATACGCCCATTATCAAAGGGAAAAACGTCGTCACGTTGGGAGCGGGCAACGTGGCTATGGATTCGGCTCGAACCGCCCTTCGGCTGGGGGCAGAGCGATCAACCATCGTGTATCGCCGCTCACGGCAGGAAGTTCCGGCGAGAGCTGCTGAAGTCCACCATGCCGAGGAAGAGGGCGTCGAGTTCCATTTTCTAACCGCCCCGATCCAGTTCAAGGGGGACGAAAAAGGACGTCTGATGGGGATGGAATGCCTTCAGATGGAGCTAGGAGAACCCGATGAATCGGGCCGTCGGCGCCCTCTGCCGATCAAAGGCAGCGAGTTTGAAATCGAATGTGATCTGGCCATCATTGCCGTGGGTGCCGGGGCCAAGCCCCTGCTGACGCAGTCCACCGGCGGGATCAAACTCAACAACTGGGGATACATTGTGGCCGATCCGAAAACCGGAAAGACCTCAAAGAAACGCGTCTGGGCCGGGGGCGATATCGTAACAGGCTCCGCGACCGTTATCCTCGCCATGGGTGCCGGACGGATGGCGGCAGATTCGATTGATGACTATCTAACCTGGGGTTGGTAAGGCATTGTATGAAATCTTTTCAGATTAGAGGGTGTGCGGAATGGATTCAATCTTACCCCCTCTCCTGGCCTCTCCCGCCAGGGGAGAGGAATTGATCGGAATCCCTGCAGCGAGCTACAGGGAATTGGCAAGTTAAAAAAATCACATCAAAACATTGCGATAGCAATGTTTTGGGGGAGTCGATACATCGGCTGAGAGGAGACGGACAGTCTCGACCCTTGGAACCTGACCCGGGTCATACCGGCGTAGGGAAGTCAAAAGACCTTTCTTTTTTCTCCCTTCGCTCCTCTAGAGAACTGATTCGAGGAGCCCTTCTAAATGCTTGAAGTTACGGGACTGACAAAACAATTCGACGGCCTCACCGTTTTTGACGGGTTCGATCTGGCGGTACCCCACAAAGGATTCACCGTGATCATCGGCCCGTCCGGCTGTGGGAAAAGCACTCTGTTCGATGTGCTGACCGGGGTGGTGCCCCTGGATGACGGCGTCATCTCCTGGCAGGGAAAACCGCTTGATCATCTGGGAGAAGCGGCCGCCTATATGCAACAAAAAGACCTTCTCTTGCCCTGGCTGCCCCTGATGGATAACGCACTGCTGCCTGTAAAAATGGGATCGACCGGAGGGGCCGAAAGCCGTGAAAAGGCGGCTGCCCTCTTCACCAGACTTGGTCTCGGAGGATTCGAGTCCTACCTGCCCAGCAAAATCTCCGGGGGGATGCGTCAGCGATGTGCCCTGGTCCGGACGCTGATGTTTGATCGAGAACTGGTACTGCTGGACGAGCCGCTATCGGCTCTGGATGCCATCACCCGAAGCCGCCTGCAATCCCTGCTGTTGATGCTGCAAAGCGAATTCGGAAAAAGCATTCTGATGATTACCCATGACATCGAAGAAGCAATCCTGTTAGGGGATCAACTGCTGGTGGTCTCGCCGCTTCCGATGAGGGTACAGGAACAATACGAGCTCAATCAACCCAAGCCGCGTCAGATAGACGACCCCACGTTGCTCCGGATTAAGACCCATGTCCTGTCGCGACTCAAAGAAAATGCCAATCATGACTAAATCGACACTGCTGGCGATTCTACTGATCACTTCGATTGCGGTGATCTGGGAGGTCCTCTCCAGGATGCTGGCCATCCCTGTCTTTATTCTTCCGCCGCCCTCTCGCATTTTGGCCACAGCCGTTTTCCGTGCCGATCTGCTGATGCCCCATGCTGCCGTGACCGCTCTTGAAATTGTCACCGGAATGATGGTGTCCCTGGGTATAGCGATCCCGTTATCGATGTGGATGTTTGCATCGCCAAGCGTCGAAAAAGCAATGGCCCCGCTCTTGGTGACCAGCCAAGCGGTTCCGGTCTTTGCAGTGGCCCCGTTGCTCGTCGTGTGGCTCGGGTATGGAATGGCCAGCAAAGTGCTGATGGCCGCCGTCATCATTTTCTTCCCTATTACCATTACCCTCCTGGAGGGATTCAAGAGTTGTGACACCGAGTTCCGGGTGCTGTTTGATCTCATGGGTGCGACGTTCTGGAAGAAAATGAGGTTTCTGTATTGGCCATGGGCACTGCCTCACTTTTTTGCCGGCCTGAAGGTGGGGGTTTCGGTAGCCACGATCGGTGCCGTCATCGGCGAGTGGGTGGGAGCCCAGATGGGTCTGGGGTATCTGATGATACAGGCCAATGCACGCCTCAAGGTCGACCTCGTATTTGCCGCCATCCTGTGGCTGGCACTCCTGGGTCTGGCCATGTGGAGTTTGGTAGGAATGCTGGAGCGACGGACGGTGCGATGGAAATAACCGAATGTCGCTGTGACCTGATGCCATATCTCCGAGGGACCCTCTCATTTTTTCCAGAGCCGGTCTGGAAAGACAAAGATAAAAGGAAGATGTCATGAAACGATCGTTTTGTTCACTAATGATTATCTTGGTAATGTGTTTGATACCGGGGACGGGTATCGCATCCCAGCGGTTGACCCTCATGCTCGACTGGTTCCCTAATGTGGACCATTTGCCGATCTACCTGGCTCAGCAACGGGGGGATTTTGCGGCCAGGGGTCTCGAGATACAGATTGTCAGTCCTTCGGACACCGCCGATGCCCTTAAACTGGCGGCTTCCGGCCACGTGGATCTGGCCATCAGTTACCAGCCCCAGGCGATCATTGCCGCCTCCGAGGGACTCACCGTTCGAGTGATCGGCCGGTTGGTGGAACACCCCCTGACCACCCTGTTATTCTTGAAAGACAGGGGCATCGAAGCACCCAAGGATCTTATTGGGAAACGCATTGGGTACACGGTGCCCGGTTTGATGGATGTCCTGCTGGAAGCCTTTGCGAAGATCAACGGGATTGAAAATTACACGGCGGTCAATGTTGGTTTCACCATCGCCCAGTCGCTAACTGCCGGTAAAGTAGACGCCATCATGGGACCGTTTAAGACCTATGAGACCGTTGTTCTCGACCATCTGGGGTATCAGGCCGCATACTTCGAACTGGAAAAATGGGGAATTCCCGACTATGATGAACTGGTCTTTGCCTGCGGAACGGCCGTCGCCACCCAAAAACAGGCGGCGTTGAAATCGTTTGTGGAAGCGGTTCAGGTCGGGATCGACACGGCTCGTCAGAATCCTGCGAAAGCGCTGGAAGCATATTTGAAAGCCGTACCGGAAGCCGATCGTCGAACTGAGACCGAAGCGTTTAAGCTTACCCTGCCCTACTATGCGAGCCACCAGCGGCTTTCAACGGATCGCTGGCAAGAATTTGCCGATTTCGCACAACGACACAGCTTGATCGAACGTCCCGTTAAGGTCCATGATCTGCTGCTTCAGGTTGCAGAGTAATCCGGGGTGCATCGGCAGGTGAACCGGTGCAGGTTATAGCCCGGATAGTCTTACCATGACATAAGGGCGTGGACAGTGCACCCAGACACCCGAAACGACGATACCGATACGGCCGAAACGGCTCCGGAGCAGAAGGTGGCGTTGATCGAAACCTTCGAGGGGAGTATTCTTCTTTCCGGAGGTAGTATTGCCTTGGTCTCGGTCGTCGGACTTCTGGTGGGAACGGTCCTCGCTCCGGAGAAAACCCAGATCATTACCGGAATGACGGCGAGTCATCTGGTATTCGGCCGGGCCGCCGGCATGACCTTCGGCTATACCCTCGGGTTGGGACACGACCTGGTCGTCCCCATCAACATCCTCATCGAGACCGTCCTCGTGATGGTCTTTTACCCTCTGTTCGTCTTTAGCTGGCGCCGGGTCGTTGTCATTCCCGCTCTGAAAACATTCATGGACCGTACCCAGGCTGCCGCAGAAGCCCACCAGGACAAGATCCGCCGCTATGGGATAATTGGGCTGTTTGTGTTTGTGTGGCTTCCGTTCTGGATGACCGGACCGTTGGTGGGATGTATTATCGGATTCTTTCTGGGGCTGAGGGGCTGGATCAATCTGGGTATCGTCTTGACCGGAACTTACGTGGCGATAATGGGCTATGCGTTTCTATTAAAGGATCTGCACGATCGTGCTGCCGCCGTCGGCCCTTACGCCCCCTTTGTACTTCTCGGAGCCATCATCCTGGTGGTCATCGGGGCCCATCTCCTGGGTCGGCGCAATCAGAAGAAGAAATAGCCCGAACTTACATCAACGATGCGGTCCTGCTTCATTTAAGCCATCCGCTGAAAAGAGTTCATGCAATGTCCGGGATAGCTGTCTCGCCGCTGCAAGGCCTATCCAAATGTTTCCAACCAGGATTCAAACCGGGTGACTTTGCCGTCCCCGTAGGAGCCCAAGCTCTTTCGTATTTGCGCCAACGACTTCTCAGAGTTCTGGCCACCGTTCTTCGAGAAGAATTTATCGGCAAAGCAGATGATCTTTTCTTCCAGGGTCTCCGGCAGCATATCCCGTTCCGGCAACGGGAGCCCCTGCAACCGGACATCTCCGGCGCTGATGCCGACACCCACGTGCCGTTCACACACCCGCCCGTGCCGGGGCATTCCTCTGTCCTCCAGAAGTTCGTGCCCCAGAACACCATGCATCACATACGGATGGATACCGAAACAGCCGATACCGGGGCTGTTTGTCAGGAACATGCCGATGTCATGGAGCATGGCCGCTTCCCGAAGGAAGGCCAGGTCCGGGTCGAGATGAGCGACCCGACCGGCCGCCGCTATAGCCTTTTCCGCCACCTGCTCGCCGTGGCGAACCAGGATCTCGTAGGCCGTCGTCCCGGGCCGGTAGTAATCTTTAATGATGTCGATTGGATCCATGCTGGAAAAGGTTAGCCAGTTTGCCGGATACCCGTTAGCCCGTCTGCCCGTTTGCCGGTTTGCCCGTGGGCCCGTTAGCCGGTTTGCCAGGAATTGGTCATTTTGGATTCTTGCCCGCCATAGCTGGCAGCGACGGCGGGTTAGATTTTGGATTCTTGTCCGCAAAAGCGCTCAGCGGCGGCGGATTGGATTGGCGGAATCGCTTTGCTCCGCCTTTTCAAAGCCGGTTAACGGGTGCTGCACGTCATTTGCCGCCTACCGGCTGCGTCATTTGTCCCGCACGGCGGGACGTCATTCGTTGTACTTTGACCTCTTTCAGCATGGGCCTGCTTCAATCTTTCAACTTTCAGCTTTCAGCCCGCCAGCGGCGGGTAAACTTTCAGCTCAAAATCGTTCCAGTATCCAGCATCCAGCAGCCAGAATCCGTCAGGCCCCCCTATTTCCCGGCGAGCAGCACCGCCTCGATAAACTGGTCAATTCCGCCGTCCAGGACATCATTGACATTACCCACATCCATGCCGATGCGGTGGTCCTTGACCATCTGGTAAGGGTGAAGCACGTAGGAACGGATCTGGCTGCCCCAGGCTATATCATCTTTACTGTCATGGATTTCCTGGAGCTTTTCTTCCTGTTTCTTCTTTTCCCGCTGATGGAGACGGGCTTTCAACACCTTCATGGCAAGGTCTTTATTACGGTGCTGGGATTTTTCTTGCTGGCACTGGACCACGATGCCGGTGGGCAGATGGGTAAGGCGGACGGCACTGCTGGTTTTGTTCACGTGCTGGCCCCCGGCACCGCTGGCGCGATAGGTGTCGATTCGGAGATCATTGTCATCAAGGTCGACGCTGATTTCCTGATCGAGTTCCGGATACACAAAAACAGAAGCAAATGAGGTGTGCCGTTTACCACTGGCATTAAAGGGCGAGATCCGGACCAGTCGGTGGACGCCGTTTTCCGTTTTCAGATAGCCATAGGCATATTCGCCCGTCGCCGTAAACGTTGCGCTCTTGATCCCGGCCTCCTCACCAGGTTGATAATCAATGACGTCTACCTTGAAACCCCTCCGCTCCGTCCATCGGACATACATGCGAAAAAGCATCTCCGCCCAATCTTGAGCCTCGGTGCCACCGGCGCCGGCATTGATGGAGACAATGGCATTTTTATCATCGTCTTCGCCGCCCAGAATGAGATTCAGGGACAGCTCTCTGATCCGGGCATCGAGTTCCCGGGCTTGGGTTTCGACTTCCTGGATCGTCTCGCTGTCGTCTTCCTCCAGAGCCAGTTCGAGGAGTACTCCGGTATCTTCCAGTTCCCGGGCCAGGGATGTAAACCGGTCGATAATACTCGAAACACGGGTCCGCTCCTTGAGCAGTAGTTTGGAATCTTCCGGATTATCCCAGAAACCATCCTTGGCGATCAGTTCTTCGATTTCTTTCAGCCGCTGTTCTTTGCCGGCCAGGTCAAAGATAACCTCCCAGCTGATTCAGCTTGGTTTCGTATTTATCTAAAGTTTGTTTAAGTTCCTCGATCATGCTGCCCCTCCATACGATCGATGTTCGGTTAGGGTCCCTAATGTGACCGTTCCAATCCTGAAAAGGATATATTAACACGGCGGAAAATGGTCGTAAAGACCCGTTTCCCTCTGTGAACTCAAAGCGCCCGAATGTCTGATCAATGACGTTTTCGATGAATGATCGAAAGGCTCAGTAACCCCAGAGAAAGGACAAGGCATCCCAGGGCGAACAGGTCGCCCCAGCGGGTATAGATGGTGCTCACATCGAGCACCGGGATGGCCTGGTCAATGACGGCATCCTCGAACAAGGGCGTCGTCTGGAGAATGCGGCCGACAGGGTCGATAAAACCGCTGATACCGGTGTTGGCGGCCCGTACCAGTGAACGTCGGTTTTCCACGGCCCGAAAGACCGACATGGAAAAGTGCTGGAAGGGCGCGCTGGACCGTCCATACCAGGCGTCGTTGGTAATATTGACCAAAATGGATGCCCCATTGGTTGCCATGGCCCTGGAGAGCTCCGGGAAAATGGCCTCATAGCAGATCAGGACACCGATGTTCCCCTTCTCCCAAGGAAGTACTTTTCCCGGCATGCCGCTCCGAAAATCACCGACCTGCGCAACGATCTTCCCCAGAAACGGCAGCCACTGCTTTAAGGGCACATACTCCCCAAAGGGGACCAGGTGCGCTTTGTCATATCTTCCGGCCACAGTGCCGTCCGATAGTACCAGATAGGCACTATTGAAGTAGGCGTGATCTTCTTTCGTGTCCGTGAAAGTAGGGCTGCCGAACAGGAAATCGGTTCCAATATCCCGCACCCCGTCGATCACCTTGCGGGTAAGGCGGGCTTGAGCGATAAAATAAAAAGGGGTTGCCGTTTCCGGCCACACCACAAGGTCCGGGGCCGATTGGCGTGTAGTTCTGGAGAGTTCGATGTACTTTTCAATGGATGTGAGCTGGTAGGCGGGGTCCCACTTGAGAGCCTGTTCGATATTCCCCTGGACCACAGCGACCCGGACGCGGGAAAGTCGGGCCATCTGCCGATCGATTTCATCGCTGCGCCAAATGCCGTACCCCGCACACGCCGACAGGACTGCAATGGCAGCACCAGCTGCCAAGATTGCCGAACGGCCGGATACCGGATGGCGCTGCCAATCTTTCCCCAAAACCCATAACAGACCGATCAGGACCGCCCCATTGCACAGAACGATCAATCCGGAAAGGCCGTAAGCCCCGGTGATATCGCAAATCTGAATCAACATCTGACGCTTGTAAAGGCTGTGTCCAACCATCTGCCATGGAAATCCGGTAAACAGCACCGAGCGGAGAAATTCAAGCCCCACCCATGCGGCCGGGGCTGAAAAGAGCAGTGAAGAGGGTCGATGACAGGTTCGATACACCACCATGGAAAAGGCGGCCCAGAACAGGGACAGGTAAAAGGCAAATAAAAAGAGAATCGGTACGCTCAACACATAAGGCAGGTTCCCGTAGGTGTTCATCGTGTAGGCCAGCCAGTAGACCAGCGTGAGATAGTGCGCCAGACCGGCAAAAAATCCCATGCGAAGGGCTTCCCCGGTGGTATCGACAGTTCTCAAAGAGAGAAAAAACGGGACCAGCGCGAACCAGGCGATCCAGTCTGCGCCGATCTTTGGAAATGCGGCGCTCATGAGCAATCCGCTCAATACGGCCAGCCAGATCCGCCTCCGGTCAAATGGCAAGGGCGTTTTCATGTTGTTGTTCTCCCTGAACTTGGATTCCGACACACCGGCATCCGCTTATAAGGATGTCGTAGACCAAGTTCCCTGGTCCCTGAAGATACCGGGCACAGAAAGCTCCATACCATTAATGTAACATGGTGTCGGTAGTAAAGGACATCCAAGAATACCGTGGGAAGAAAGAAACCGACGGACGGGCTAAGCGGGAACGCCACCTGATAGCTTCAAAATTGATTTAAATTCAAATTGTTATAATTTTATTCGCCGTCCCCGGTGCCGCCTCTGATGTGTGCACACGATATTTCCGCGCAGAATCCGCTTATGGCCGAGTGGCCGATGTTTATGTTTGACGCATCCCCATCTTTTTCTTAACTTTAAGACAGTTAAACAGTACCGTGCGCGCTTGCCCTGAATTCTGAAAATCCTCGTTCGTCCCGGTCGCAACCAGGTCTTAAGACAATCAGTTCGACGTTGGGCGTAGATCTATCGCAGGCAACACATGCCTTTCCCCACCTGCCGTATGTAAACCATGGGGTGAAGCAGGGCGCGATGGGTGACATAGCCAACATCCTGTTATCTCGACATAATTTATCAATTTAGCCGTAAATACCCAGTCGGTTCTGCGGCAGGAGTCACGATGCTTGAGGTAAACAACGTCACCAAAAGCTTCGGCGGTATCAACGCTGTGGCCGAATGCTCCCTTGTTGTCGCTCGGGGCTCTATCACCGGTCTCATCGGACCCAACGGCGCCGGAAAAACCACGCTGTTTAATCTTGTCACCGGCCATTACAAACCTGACAAGGGACGGATTCTTTTTCAGGGCCAAAGAATAGATGGTTTGCGTCCGGATCAGGTTTTCAAACAGAAAATCTATCGCACCTTTCAAATCACGCGCGAATTTGCCCAGATGACCGTTTTGGAAAACCTGATGTTGATACCACCGTTTCAAGCCGGTGAAAAAATTTGGAACACCTGGTTTCGCTTGAACACCGTCAAGGAACAGGAAACCCGTCTACAAGAAAAGGCACTCGAAGTTTTAGCCTTTGTGGAGCTGCTCGAGCTAAAGGACGAGTACGCAGGTTCGCTTTCGGGCGGGCAAAAAAAATTACTGGAACTGGCGCGGAGTATGATGGCCGAGCCGCAACTAGTGTTGCTGGATGAGCCCGGAGCCGGCGTGAACCCCACGCTGATGCGCAAGCTCACCGCCAACATCCGCAGACTCTGCCGGGAGCAACGCATCACCTTCTTTTTAATCGAACATGACATGGATCTGGTCATGGAGTTATGCAATCCGGTCATTGTGATGAGCGAAGGCAAAAAACTGATGGAAGGCACCCCCCGTGAAGTCCGACATGACGAAAGGGTGCTCGAGGCCTATCTGGGGGGGCAGTACCGATGACCATTCTGGAGGCTACCGGCATCACCGCCGGCTATTCCAAACTGGATATTCTCAAGCAGGTCGGGATCAGGGTTCGCGAAGGCGAGGTCGTATCAATCATCGGTCCCAATGGGGCCGGGAAATCCACGCTTCTAAAAACGATCTTCGGCATGCTCAAACCACGTCAAGGCCGTGTATCCTTGAAGAACCACGATATCACCGGATGGAGTCCGGACAAAATCGTGAAAGAAGGCATCAGCTACGTACCGCAGGTGGATAATATCTTTCCGTCCCTCACGATCGAAGAAAACCTGGAAATGGGCGCATTTATCCGCAAAGACGATTTCAGCGATCGGCTTGCAGAAATCTATGACCTGTTTCCCATGCTGGCCGAGCGTAAGAAGCAAAAGGCCGGTCTGCTTTCCGGCGGACAGCGGCAAATGGTCGCTATGGGGAGAGCACTGATGCTGGATCCGCGAGTGTTGCTTCTGGACGAGCCCTCAGCGGGACTGGCACCGAATCTTGCAGCGATGATATTCGACAAAATCAGGGCCATCAATAAAGCCGGGGTGTCGATAATCATAGTCGAACAAAACGCCCGCGAGGCGCTCAAAATGGCTCATCACGGCTACGTCTTGGCCATGGGTAAAAATGTTCTGGATGATACCGGCAAGGCGCTGCTGGCCAATGAAGAGGTTGGGAAACTCTATTTAGGGGGATAAGGGGTCACAACGACTATGGCTGAGCTGATCTTCTACGGTATTGTCCTTGGCAGCATTATATCCCTGGGCGCAATGGGTCTCAGCCTGGTCTACGGCATCCTTCGATTTGCCAATTTTGCCCACGGCGATCTCATGTCGGTCGGTGCCTACATCGCCCTGTTTCTGGTTACCGGGCTCCTGGCATGGATCGGGGTTCCCGATGCGACGTTTGGTCCGCTTTCCTTCGGCTGGCGCATGCTGATCGCTCTTCCGGTGTCCATGCTGGCCGTAGCGGGTGTGGCGATTTTGCTGGACCGAGTTCTGTATCGACAACTTCGCCTAAAAAGAAGCGGACCGGTTATCTTTGCCATGTCCTCATTGGGCGCGGCGTTTATCCTGCGGATGATCATCCTCATCATCTGGGGTGCCGATTCCTTGTTTTACAGGCCGGGATTGCTGCGGCCGGCCTACGAGCTGCCCCTGGGGGTGAAAATCCGGCCCGACCAGGTATTTATCCTCATTCTGGTGCTGGTGATGATTACCTTACTGCATCTGTTCCTGAAGAAAACAAAAATGGGAAAGGCCATGCGCGCCACGGCAGACAACATGGAGTTAGCCCTGGTCTCCGGTGTCGACACAGAGCGGATCATTATCTGGACGTGGGGCATCGGCGGCGCATTGGCCGCGGCGGGCGGCATCCTCTATGGTGTCGACGTGCAGTTGCATCCGTATATGGGCTGGAATTTTTTAATTCCCCTGTTTGCCGCGACCATTCTGGGCTCCATCGGAAACATTTACGGTGCCATGGTCGGGGGGTTTATTATCGGCGTGGCTCAGCAGGTTTCGACCGCCTTTCTCATGCCCACTTATAAACCTGCTGTGGCTTTTATGATCATGATAGTGATTCTCCTCATTCGACCTAAAGGCATATTCGGAGGGAGCCATCGATAATGGAACTCGGAGGGATATTCGCATACCTGGTATCGCTGGCGATCATGGCCGGAATTTATGCCGTGTTTAGCCTGGGATTAAATATCCAATGGGGCTACACGGGGTTATTCAATATCGGTATCGCCGGTTTTTTTTGTATCGGGGCGTATACATCAGCGATGGTCACAACACCCGAACCGGCCGGAATCTATGCCCAGTACGTGCAGCAGTTATTCGGGTTGAACCTACCGTTTGTCTTCGGCCTGTGCGGTGCCGCTCTTGTCTGCGGCATCATCGCACTGTTGATCGGAATACCGACCTTACGGCTGGGGGAAGACTATCTGGCCATCGCCACGCTCGGCATTGCCGAAACTTTCAGACTCATTTTTAACAACGAGCATTGGTTGGCCAACGGACCACGGGGATTGATGGGTCTACCCCAACCGCTGCAGGGCCTGGTGGACCCCAGGCATTACAATTACATCTATCTGATAATCATCCTGATCATCATGCTGCTGATCTATCTTCTGATCGAGCGGGTCATCCGATCACCGTGGGGAAGGGTATTGCGGGCCATTCGGGAAGATGAAGTATCCGCTGCCATGAGCGGCAAAAATATATTCCATTTCAAAATGCAGTCCCTTGTCTTCGGCGCTATGGTCATGGGGGTGGGTGGGGCGCTCTACGCCCACTATACCAAAGCCATATCACCGGATGTGTTCACCCCGCTGTACGGAACGTTTATCATCTGGGTGATGCTGATGGCCGGCGGCAGCGGCAACAATAAAGGTGCAATCCTGGGAGCCTACATGATCTGGGGAGTCTGGATCGGCACCAAGTTTATGACGGATTTTCTTCCCTACACGTTGAAAGCCCGGGCGCCGTATATCCGTTTTCTGTTGATCGGCATCCTGCTGGAAATCATTCTGATCTATAGACCCCAGGGAATTCTAGGAGAAGAAAAAAAGGTGTCCAAAATGATTGATTAGATTTGATTTCGAGGATGGGATCCTCCGGTCCAACAAGGATATGGGCCATGAGGGAGGTTTAGGAACCTATTCGAAAAAAGGGGGATCCTTCGGATCCCCCTAAACCCATTCCTGGTGATGCCGCTTTATCTCAGGAATTCGATACTTACGGTTACGATGTCGCCCTTTTTATACTTCCAGATTTCAATCGGCGTCACCACATCCCCGTTTTTGTCGAAGTCGACCGATCCGGCGGCGCCTTCGTAATTAATCGGTTTCCCGGTCTGCAGCAGCTCAAAGGCCTTGCGAAACTCGCCGGGCTTGATGACTTCTCCGGGAGGATTGGCGACAATACGGAGATAGTCGCGGATATTCGCTGATGTTAGGGGAAGACCTTTGGTTTTAGCGGCGTAAGCGGCCAATCCTACCGCAGCAACCCCGTCATAGGCATTGGTAATGAATGGCAGCGGCGGCAGTTCACCGAATTCATTCTTGTAGTCAGCGGTGAACATGAAATAGGGTTCGCCTTTTGCCGCACCGGGAGCCGTCCCTCTCTGCCCTTCCACGGCTGTTGGCCCAAGGGCTTTGACAATGTCTATCGACTTGGTACCATCGCAGAACAGGAACCGTTTAAATTTAAAGAACTCAATCGCTTCTTTGAGATAGACCTTTGCATGCTCCGGGTAACTGAAGGCGGCGAGCCGGTCAGGGTTTTGGGCCAGGGCTTTGCGCAGTTCGGCCGTATACGATTCGGCGGCCTTCTCATCGTGGGGTACCATGGCAAGGACCTTGCCCTTCATTTTTTCAAACGACTTTTTGAACTCCTCGGCCAATCCCTGTCCATACGGGTTGTTTACGTAAAGTACCGCAGCCGTTCGATTATATGTGGCGGCCAACCTTCCGGCAACAACTCCCTGGAGCGCATCGGACGGGCAGGTGCGGAACAGAAAGTCCTTTCCCCTGTCGGCGGGAAGAACGGTAATCAGCGGTGACGTTGAAGCCGGCGAAATCATTATGACGTTATTGGGGACGGTAACCGATTCGGCCACCGGAATGGTGACACCGGAGGCCAGGGCGCCGATAATAGCGACCACCTTATCTATTTGAACCAGTTTTCTAGCGGCATTCGTAGCGGGGATGGCGGATGTCTCGCTGTCTTCATGAATCATTTCGATTTCAAAACCCGCAGCGGCCAACTGTTTGGCTGCCAGAACAGCGCCGTTTTGAACGCCGGGGCCGAATTCCTTCAAGGGGCCGGTATGGGACAGAAGGGTGCCGACCTTGATCTCAGCCGCCGTGGCCCCAGAAAGGAAAGTGAATACACAGAACAAAATACCGATGATACATAATGTTTTTCGCATAGATCCCTCCTTTCGTGTCGGGTGAATACGCATGGCGGCTCCGGATTTTCAGAACCGCCTTGAGAATGGACCGGTTCTTTGGAAACCTGGCTTGCACCCCTTCGCCAAAGGTCACCGACCGAAATCTTACAGACTCTTTCGCCGGCTGTTTTGCCTGGGGTTTAATTCATTTCGACAAATCTCCCGTTTTGAACCTGATAGACCGTAAAGCCCACGCCGACAACATCACCATGTTCATTAAAAATGATGGTTCCGAGAGGGGTTTCCACATATTCAGTTTTAAGTGCCTTGGAAACGTCGGCATGCTCCGTGGTACCGGCTTTATTGATGGCATTTGCCAGTGCAAGCGTTGCCGCATGGGCGGTCAGGAAAAAAGCACCCGGGATTTCTCCATATTCTTTGCGATGGGCTTCTGTCGCCGCCATTGCAAGAGGATTGTTAGATGTATCTTTGGGAGCGGTCGCATAGACGCCTTCGGCGTATTCTCCGGCCATTTCAATGAATGTCTCATCTTTGATCCCGTCGCCCGATATAAATACCGCGGTGACTCCCATTTTCCTCATTTGATTGAGCAGCTTGGTTGCAGCCGGGTGATAGCCGCCAAATATGACCGCATCGGCCTTCGAGCGTCTGATTTTTTGGGCCAGCATGGAATAATCGATCATTGCAGGCGGAATCCCTTCATAGAGGACCAACTTGCCCCGATCGGATTTTCTGAGATTGGTTTTTACGAATTCCGCCAGTCCTTTTCCATAAACGCCTTTATCATGGAGCACAGCCACCTTTTTTTTCTTCAGCACTTCAAGAGCGAATTCAACTTGAACCCTGGCCTGTTTGTCGTCCGGGGCGATCGTACGGAAAAATAGGGGATAGCGGCCTTGTCTGGTCAACGCGGGATTGGTGGCCGACGGGGATATGACAACTATGTTCGCCTCATTATAGATTTCAAGAGCGGCCAGCGTAGCACCGCTGCAGATATGCCCGATAACTGCCTGAACATTCTCGACGACCAGTTTCGTTGCGATGATAGCCGCCTCCTTCGGTTTACATAAATCATCTTCAACAACGCCCTCAAGCGTACGTCCCAAAGCTCCACCCCGTGCATTAATATGCTTGAGGGCTATTTTAACTCCTCGCAACCCGGAAATACCATAGGGGGCAAGATCGCCGCTGTGGACACCGACAACGCCTATTTTTATTGGTTCGGACGAGTAGCCGATGCCGAACAACAGAAAAACCATTGCCACAATCAGGACGATCACCATCAGTCGATTGCTAAATCGCTGATTTGCCATGGGGCCCTCCTCTGCTTGGTGATGCGATGAAGAATTGAAAACGCCCTAGTGCGCAGACATGGAGGGAACATTACCGAAAAGCGATGGACCACTGAGGTTAGGTGAGGACGAGATGTAAAACCAGAAGATCAGAACTGCACTGGCAGCAGGTATGAATGATTATAACCGGAGCGGAATATCATTAAGTTCTATACTTATAGGATAGTGAAGAAAAACTGAATTTCAATGGAGAAACTGGGATAACAAGTACAGCCCGGCTTCGCTTTCAGCTACACCGCGGCATTCTTCATTCTCAACTACGTTTCGACGCCTTTGAGTGGTGCTCCTTTAGACGCCTCGTGAGGTCATTTGTGATTCCAACATATCGTTTGCCGTTCTTTCCTTTAAGCACATATAGCGTGACCATTGGATAACCTAATATTGGATAACCTAATATGGTCAGAATTTATAATGGTCGGGGCGAGAGGATTTGAACCTCCGACTTCCTGCTCCCAAAGCAGGCGCGCTACCAGGCTGCGCCACGCCCCGACAACTCCCTTTGAATTCATTGAAAAACGGTAAGCCCGCAGGGCCTGTCTTCTACCATTGTTTGACCCTTCCCGCAAGTCAACTCGTCAGACCCAATGGGGATCCCCCCAATCAACCAGACGCACCTCGAAACGTCCCTCCACCCGGACCTATTTCAAGAAAAAATCATCGATGCCGCCGGCAATGGCCCGGGCCAAATCCATCAGTCGGTCAGCCTCTGTCAGCCGAAGTTCCGTGGCAGGGTGGGTCAGATACCCGATTTCAATCACGGCGGCCGGCATGTCTGCTCCCGCCAGAACGGCCAGAGGAGCTTCCACCAGCGAAATGGGCTTCAAAAAAAACCGCTCGGATAGGGTGCGGCGCAGGATGTCGGCCAGCCGTCGACTTTCCGGAATATGCCGAAGATGTCCCAATTCCCATGGCACCAGGCCGGCTGGCGATGGATCCAGAGAATCGCTCATACTGGGCTGGACACCCACGCCGCCATAGATCAAAACCGATATTCCATCCAGGTTGGCATCATAGCCGCCGCCCGTATGCAAACTGATAAACAGATCTGCTTTCTGGTGGTTGGCAGTTGCCGTACGAGCGGTAACGTCCATCCAATAGTCGTCTGACCGGGTCAGAAAGGTGCGGTAACGATCTCCCAGTTCTTCCCTGATCTGCTGGGCAAGGGTCAAGGTGACCCCTTTTTCGGTGGTACCGTCCGGGCCAATCGCTCCGGAATCGCGGCCGCCGTGTCCGGGATCAATCACCACTGTTTGAAGCGATCGAACGGCCGATCCATGGCCGGGCCGGACGGCACCGAACAGAATCAGAACGCCCGCAAGGGGCAAACCGATCATCAAGAAAAACAAGCGACGATAAAGGTGTTGGCTGGCGATGGAAGCTCCCAATTTAGCTTGACACTAATGAAGGTTAATATTAGTTTTTATGGTTTATTATAGGCGTTTTTTCATTCATCTGCCTTCACTGTCAAGGACGAACCATCACGCCTCTTTTCCCTTCAACGCGAGAGTGGCGGAATTGGTAGACGCACTGGACTTAGGATCCAGCTCTGGCAACAGAATGGGAGTTCGAGTCTCCCCTCTCGCACCATAACATCAAATAGTCGCAAATGCCCGGGGCATGAGCGCGTTCCTATGGAAAGGAAGAACATGCAGGTCACCGTTGATGATGTAAACAGTGTCAAAAAAACGTTACACATTGAAATCCCGGAGAAGGATGTCCTCCGGGAACTGGACAGAGCCTATCAGGAACTTGGAAAAACCGCAAAGATCAAAGGGTTTCGCCCAGGAAAGGTCCCTCGATCGGTCCTGGAAAGCCGATTCAAGAAAGAAGTCAATGCGGACGTTCTGTCCCGTCTAATCCAGGAATCCCTGATCAATGCGATCCAAGAAAAGGAACTCAAGGTCGTCGGCAGCCCCCAAGTGGACCCCCCGGAACTCACCGGCAAGGGACCGTATAAATATTCCGCTACGGTTGAGCTAAATCCGGAGTTGCCGGATATCGATTTCAAAGGGCTCTCTTTGAAAAAGCAAATGTATGAAGTCAGCGACGAGGAAATTGAAACCCAACTCAAAATGCTGCAAAAGAACCTTGGAAAACTGGAGCCCATCGAAGAGGAGCGTCCGGTTCAGGATGAAGACTATGTCATGATCAATTATGAGGGGTTCGAAAACGGCCAGCCGATCCCGGAGCTTCAGAAAACTGATTCATTCACCATGCAGATCGGTAAAGGGATGATCACGTCCGATTTCGACGATCAGTTGGTGGGCATGACGGCAGGGCAGAACAAACAGGTGACCGTGTCCTTCCCGGAGGATTACTATAACAAACGGATCGCCGGTCGGACTGTCGATTTCGAAGTCAAGTTGATGGATATCCGAGAAGAGGAGATACCCCCCATCGACGATGTGATGGCTAAAAAAGCCGGTGATTACAAGAACCTGGATGAACTTAAAGCCGAAATCAGATCCAATCTGAGATCCGGTTACGACAAACGTGTGGAACAGGAGATCAACGAGCAGGCGTTCGAAGCCCTCCTGGAGCGGGTCGAGTTCGAGGTTCCCGATGCCATGGTCGAAGCGGAACTGAATGCGATTGTGGCGGATGCAGAACGTTCTTTTGCATTTCACCAGGTGTCTATGGAAGAGGCCGGAATCACCCAGGACTCCCTCCGGGAAAAATATCGGGATACGGCCCTCAAACAGGTCCGGCGTCATCTCATTCTGGGTAAAGTCATAGAGCAGGAGGCCCTCAAGCTGCCGGATGACGACCTGGAGGCGGGATATGAGGACATGGCCAGCCGGGTGGGCCAGGAAATAGATGAAATTCGCAATTATTACCAGCAGAACCCGGAACAGCATGAGTTTTTCAAACACACCCTGCTTGAAAAAGGGGCCATGAAACTTATTATTGATAGTAGCGAAATCAAGGAAGTCGCTCCCGAAACATCTGACGAAGCGGCGGAGGCCGACTCCGCCCAAACGGATTAAGGGCTAGTTGGTTAAACTAGTCTGTTTTTTTATGGACTCAATTTTGCTGGAAGGAGTGAATTGTGCCGCTAATTCCAATGGTTATCGAGCAGAGCAGCCGAGGTGAACGTGCCTATGACATCTATTCCAGGCTGCTGAAGGATCGAATCATTTTTCTGGGCACCGCCATCAATGACGACATTGCCAACCTGTTGATTGCCCAACTGTTGTTTCTGGAATCGGAAGATCCGGATAAAGACATCAATTTTTACATCAATTCGCCCGGGGGTGTTGTCACAGCGGGGCTGGCGGTATATGATACTATGCAGTACATCAAGCCCGATATTGCCACGGTGTGCATCGGCCAGGCGGCGAGCATGGGAGCATTGCTCCTGACCGCCGGAAACGCGGGCAAGCGGTATTCGTTGCCGAATTCACGAATCCTGATCCACCAGCCCATGGGCGGCTTTCAGGGTCAAGCGTCGGATATCGAAATCCAGGCCAAGGAAATTCTCCGAATGAAGGATGAGTTAAATCAAATCCTGGTAAGGCACACCGGCAAGGATATGGAAACGATCCAGCGCGATACGGATCGGGATTTCTTCATGTCTGGACTTGAAGCCAGGGAATACGGCATCATCGATCATGTCATCCAGAGCCGTGAAGATCTGAATGACATCGATAAACAAGTGGAGGAATAGCATGACAAAAAAAGGGGATGGCAACGACAACCTGTTCTGCTCATTCTGCGGGAAGAATCAGAAAGAGGTCAAGAAGCTGATCGCCGGCCCTGCCGTCTACATCTGCGATGAATGCATCCAGTTGTGCAGCGAAATCATCGAAGAGGAGACGGAAAAAGAATCTGGCGAAATGGAACAGCTTCCGGTGCCCAAGGAGATAAAAGCGCTACTGGACGATTATGTGATAGAGCAGGATGAAGCCAAGAAGGTGCTCGCCATTGCTGTTCACAACCATTACAAACGCTTGGAATCGAATGTGAGTACGGGCGAAGTGGAGATCGAAAAAAGCAATATTCTTCTGATCGGTCCCACCGGCTGCGGCAAGACCTTGCTGGCCCAGACGCTCGCACGGTTTCTGAACGTCCCCTTTACCATTGCCGATGCCACCAGTCTGACCGAAGCCGGCTACGTTGGGGAGGATGTTGAAAATATTATTCTCTCCCTCCTGCAAAATGCCGACTACGATGTGGATCTGGCCCAGCGGGGGATCGTTTACATTGATGAAATAGACAAGATTGCCCGCAAATCGGACAATCCCTCCATCACCCGGGATGTGTCCGGTGAGGGCGTTCAGCAGGCCCTGTTGAAAATCATCGAGGGGACCACCGCCAGTGTGCCGCCCAAAGGCGGACGGAAGCATCCCCAGCAGGATTTCGTCAAAGTCGACACGTCCAACATTCTCTTCATCTCCGGCGGCACCTTTACGGGATTGGAGCAGATTGTTCAACGGCGGCTCGGCTCCAAGGTCATGGGGTTCGGCGCAAAAATCGTGAAAACCGACGATCGAAACATCGGTGAAATCCTCAAGGAAGTCCAACCGGAGGATCTCCTGAAGTTCGGCCTGATCCCTGAATTTCTCGGACGGCTGCCGGTAGTGGCCACATTGGACGAGCTGCGGGAGTCGTCCCTGATTCGGATTCTGTCCGAACCGAAAAACGCGCTGATTAAACAGTTCAAAAAGCTTTTCGAAATCGAAGGGGTTAACCTGCGTTTTACCGACAGCGCCCTGTCGGCAATCGCCAAAGAGGCCATGAAGCGAAAAAGCGGTGCCAGAGGCCTGCGTGCCATCCTGGAAACCAGCATGCTCGACATTATGTACCAGATCCCGTCCATCGAGAATGTCAAAGAGTGTGTGATCAGCGAGGAGGTTATCGTACGAAAAGAAGATCCGATCCTGCTTTACGAGCAGACCAAAAAACAGGCATGATCCGGCCATCGGACCTTTCAAGATAATCTCAAATGGCAACTCTTTCAGATAGATATGAGATTCTATGATACCCAAAATTTTTAGCAAAGATATGCCCGAGATGCCTGAGGAGAGGCAAGTGCTTCCCATGCTACCGCTCCGGGATCTCGTCGTTTTCCCCCATATGGTGGCACCGCTGTTTGTGGGGCGACCCAAGTCGGTCAATGCCCTCGCAGACGCCATGAACAAAGATAAAAGTGTGTTTTTGGCGACCCAGCGGAAGGCCAAGATCGACAATCCCGATGAAAAAGACATTCATCTCACCGGAACCATCGGCACCGTTCTTCAGCTTTTGAAACTGCCGGATGGCACGGTCAAGGCCCTGGTCGAAGGGAAATCCCGGGCTCGGATCACCGACTTCAAGCCCAGTGAAGACTTCTTCATGGTGGAGCTGGAGACGCTGGATGAACCCCACTTGAGCGATCCCCAGAAACAGGCACTGATTCGGGCGATGAATGACACCTTCGATGAGTACGCCAAACTCAACAAGAATGTGGCCAAGGAACTGGTGAGCAGTGTCGGTGCGATCACCGACCCATCCCAGCTGGCCGACACCATTGCCGCCCACTTCAACTTCAAGATCGAAGATAAACAGAGACTTCTCGAAGCCCTGGATCTGGATAACCGCATTGCCCAACTGCTCCGACTGATCAAAATGGAAGTGGAAATCTTCCAGATGGATCAGCGCGTCAAGGCACGCGTCAAGGAGCAGATGGAAAAAACCCAGAAGCATTACTATCTCAACGAGCAGATGCGGGCCATCAAGAAGGAGATGGGTACCGAAGAGGATCCCAGCGACGAACTCAAGGAGCTGCAACGGCGCATCAAGCGAAAACGCATGCCAAAGGAAGCCGCCGCCAAGGCCAGGCAGGAATTCAAAAAGCTCAAACTGATGACACCCATGTCGGCGGAAGCCACGGTGGTCCGCAATTATATCGAGTGGATCATCAGCATGCCCTTTTTTGAACGGAGTAAAGTTCGAAACGATATCCCGGAAGCAGAAGTCATCCTCGACGAAGATCATTACGGACTGGATAAGCCCAAGGAACGTATCATCGAGTATCTGGCTGTCCAATCGCTGGTTAAAAAAATCCGAGGGCCGATCCTCTGCTTTGTCGGTCCCCCGGGCGTGGGTAAAACATCTTTGGCCAAATCCGTGGCCCGGGCCACCGGACGAAAATTTGTCCGCCTCTCCCTAGGAGGTGTTCGAGACGAAGCGGAAATCCGCGGTCACCGGAGAACCTATATCGGCGCCATGCCCGGAAAGATCCTCCAGTCCCTCAAAAAAGCTGGGGTCAACAATCCGGTCTTTTGTCTTGATGAAGTTGACAAAATGAGCATGGATTTCAGGGGCGACCCGTCCGCAGCGCTCCTCGAAGTGTTGGATCCCGAACAAAACTACAGCTTCAATGATCACTATCTGGATCTCGACTACGATCTGTCCAACATTCTGTTTATCACCACCGCCAATACGCTGCCGGATATTCCGCTGCCCCTCCAGGACCGCATGGAAATCATCCGGTTGCCGGGATACACGGAATACGAAAAATACCATATCGCCAAGGATTTTCTGATCCCCAAGCAGGTCAAGGCCAACGGGCTGGACGGCATTCCCCCCAAGATATCCAAGAACGCGGTGTTGACCATCATCAATGAATACACCCGGGAAGCGGGCGTCCGGAACCTCGAGCGTGAAATCTCTTCGGTCTGTCGAAAAATTGCCAGGGAGATCATAAAAGAGAATCGGGAAAACCCGGTTCATGTCACCGCGAAATCCATTCCCAAATACCTCGGCCCCCAGCGGTTTCGGAAAAGCCAGATCGAAGAAGAAGACCAGATCGGCATGGTTACCGGATTGGCATGGACCCAGGTCGGGGGTGAGCTTCTGGTCGTTGAAACAATCACCATGCCCGGAAAAGGTGATGTGAAGATCACCGGAAAGCTCGGCGATGTCATGAAAGAGTCGGCCCAGGCTGCCGTCAGTTATGTACGGTCTCGTGCCAAGCGGCTCATGATCGATGAGGACTTCCATAAAAATCTGGATCTGCACATTCACATCCCCGAAGGCGCCATCCCCAAAGACGGCCCGTCGGCGGGTATTTCCATGTGCACCGCTATCGTATCTGCCTTGTCGAAGCGACCGGTACACCGCGACCTTGCCATGACCGGTGAGATCACGCTGCGGGGGCGGGTCCTCCCCATCGGCGGGCTTAAAGAGAAAATCCTGGCGGCCCATCGGGGCGGGATTAAAAAAGTGCTGATCCCCCAGGAAAACGAAAAAGACCTGAAGGACATCCCTACGGACGTTCAACGGCAACTGGAAATTAAGACAGTAGAACACATGGATGAAGTGCTCACCCATGCCTTGATACTGGGTGATGGCGATAAGCTCTTCAATGAAAACGACATTGCCTTTGGAATGCTCCCTGAAACCGGCGAAGATCCAATTGACCGAAAACCGCTGATATAAAACCGTTCTACGGTTTTATGATACGCGGCGTTGCCGCGAAAAATTCTGCACATTAAATTCACCCGCGACCATTGGGTGCTCATGCACCCAATGGTCGCGGGTTTTTTATCGTGTGCCTGTAATAATACCGCTTTACACATTTCGGCCGTTTTGGGTCTCCACGTTAAACAGGCCCCTCCAAGCCTCCCCACAGGACAGGCTGGCCAGATGTTTGACCCACAGCGCATATTCTACTATAAGCAAGCTATCCTGAATTCCTCTAAAACCGTTTTAGTGATCGACAAACGCACCCATGCCCAAAGATAAACACATCATCACCATGCTCGTCGAAAACGAGCCTGGTGTGACCGCCCGGGTGTCGGGCCTGTTTGCCAGCCGCAATTACAATATCGAAACCATCTGCGGCGCCCCCACGGCAAATCCGGAAATGTCCCGAATCACCATCACCACAGAGTCCAGCCCGGAACGTTTCGAACAGATTATGAAGCAGGTCCGGCGTCTGATCAATGTGATCAAGGTGAGGGATATGACAGGAGAAGAAGCGGTCAAACGTGAAATGGCTATGATCTGTGTCAATGCCAAGCCCAAAGATCGACCGGAGGTGCTGCGCATCATCGACACGTTCCGGGGTAAAATCGTGGATACCGGCCAGACCCATTACATCTTCGAAATCACCGGTGGACAGGACAAGATCGATGCCCTGCTGAAGCTGCTCAAGCCGTACGGCATCAAAAAAGTGGCACGATCCGGTGTGTTGGCGCTTTATCGAGAACCAGAGTAATTCCGCCGTAGTCCTTTTTCCTGCGTCCCCTCCTGAGACAACCTTTATCCGGAATTCCCATCTTAGCAGATCAGGATAACAGTGACCCTCTCTGCGGACTCCGGGTCTCTGCGATGATCAAGATATGTATTGAACAGGCTCAAAAAGACAGAGTCTGGGGAACCGATGGCATACCCCCAGACTCGTTAAGGAGGAAAAGAGTAGACAGAAGCGTAGCCTCCCACTGCCTACGTCTAAAACTAAGTCTGCAGGCGCTAAAAATCAATTCTGTAGCCAGAAAAAGTGCGGAAAACCAGCCCGGAAGAAACGCCACGTCAATTATCTGGATTTGTAGAATATTTTGATATCACACATTTTTTCGGAACTTTCGGGTCTATTTCAACCGGTTCGGTGGCACGCTCGAGGTAATGCCGAAAAGGACGGGTAAAACAGACAACGGTCATCAAAAAAACAAGAGCCAAGATTGGATTAACGATACTCCAGATGTTGTGGCCCCCATTTGAAACGGACACTCTGTGGTGCTAAATAAGCACTAGGAGTGAGCCTATGTCCGAGTATAGTTCTAAAGACGTTCAGCCCATCGAAGTGATCACCTCAGTGCAGCGCCGGAG